>Ga0137379_10008071_pt1 | contig 9984 bp, 10 predicted proteins | sample SagtaG_18_FD_104812 | JGI IMG/M metagenome (GOLD analysis project Ga0137379, IMG submission 104812) | Vadose zone soil microbial communities from Sagehorn Ranch, Mendocino, California, USA - Sage2_L_80_16 metaG | ecosystem: Environmental > Terrestrial > Soil > Vadose zone | place: USA... | reverse complement strand
GCACAACTACTTTCAGCCGCGACGAGCATCCATTCTCCGATCCGACCATCGAAAAATTGGGTAAGCTGGCTCCCGTGTTCTCGAATACCGGCACGATCACGGCGGGCAACTCATCGGGCATCACCGATGGCGCTGCCGCCGTGCTCGTTGCCGGGGAGAACTTCGTGAAGCGAAATGCTCTGAAACCGCTGGCCCGCATCACCGCTGTGGCCTCTGCCGGAGTCGAGCCACGAACCATGGGAATCGGCCCTGTCCCCGCCTTGCGCAAGCTAGAGGAACAACACAATCTGAAGCTCCAGGACTTTGGGCTCGTCGAACTGAATGAGGCTTTCGCTGCGCAGGTCCTAGCCTGTGACCGCGAATTGAATTTCAATCGCGATAAACTCAACATCAATGGTGGAGCGATTGCTCTCGGCCACCCCATCGGCTGCACCGGAACGCGCATCACGGTCACGTTGCTGCACGAGATGCGCAAACGTAACACGAAGCGTGGTGTGGCTACGCTCTGCGTGAGCGGCGGCATGGGCATGGCCCTGGCCGTGGAGAATGCAGTGTGACCAGCGGCCCATGGTTTCGCCTGGCGCAGGAAGCCGATGCCGATTTAACCCTGGAATTCATGGGCGAGTACTATGCTTTCGACGGCCACCACCCCGACGAAGAGAACTCTCCCGCCGCTTTAGCGGGCCTGCTGCGCGATGATTCGCTTGGCTGCATCGGGCTGATTCAAGATGGTGACGCCGCCGTGGGCTATGTCGTGCTGACGTTGGGCTACAGCCTTGAATTATTTGGCCGCGATGCCTTCATCGACGAATTTTACCTTCGAGAAACTTATCGTGGACGAGGCTGGGGACGTCAGGCTATGGCGTTCGTGGAAGATGCCGTGCGCTCCCTTGGCGTCAACTCCATTCACTTGGAAGTCACTCGCCCGAACACAACGGCTCACCGGATTTATCGTAAGCTGGGCTTCGAGGATCGTCAGCATCACTTGATGACAAACTGGATCGCACGCCCATCCGGCACGGGCCCACCTCGAATTGACCGTGTTCCAGAGCTTGGCTCCGGCACGGAGTGAAACCAGCGCAGTGAAACCGCGGCCTGTTAGGCTCAGGCCGTTTCTGCTATTCTTTATTCCGCTTTTGTATTGGAATACTCTCCAACTCGCTGCATGAATATTTTAAGGAGAATTCCCGTGAGTCCACTCTCTGCCCACTTCCTCTACCTCATCGCGTTCACCTTTCCTTGCGCATCGCTGTTTGCGCAGACGGAGTTCTCCGCCGAAATTGTAGACACGCAAAAGCCGGACACTCCGACTCAAGCCAAAGTCTATTTCGCCAAGGACAAGATGCGTATCGAGTCGCAAGAACACAACTCCCGCGGACAAGGTGTGTTCATCATGAATTTCGCAACCCAGACTTCCGATGTCCTAATGACCCAGCAACACATGTACATGGAAATGCCGGCGCAGGCCATGAATCAGCGAGGTCTGTATTCTTTCTTTCGAACCGGCGACGTTGAAAATGCTTGCTCCGATTGGCTGAAGATCGAGCGCAACACAGGTGGGACTTGCCACAAGGTGGGCACCGAGACCGTGAACGGCCGGAGCGCCGTCAAGTACGAGGGCACGAACTCCAGTGGCGAACCGAGTTCTGTGTGGCTGGATCCCAAACTACGCTTCCCGGTCAAATGGCAGGGCAAGTCGAGCGCCGGAGAGTTGCGCAACATTCAAGAGGGCACGCAGTCGGCCAGCCTGTTCGAGATCCCCGCAGGCTACACCAAGATGGACATCGGCAACATGATGCAGCAGCGCTCCCCGCAGCATTGAATGAGCAAGCGGCGTTGACGCTGGCAAAACGACGACACTATACTTCTGGTGAGCAGCTCCTCTTGCACTCCGGAGAAGGAATGTCTTTATCCGCGGTAATCGTGGACGATGAGCAACTCGCCCGCGATGAGCTTGCATACCTACTCAAGAACGCCGGCGACGTCAATATCGTTGCCCAGGGCAAAAACGGTCTCGAAGCCGTGAACCTCATCAAAGAACACAACCCAGACCTCGTTTTCCTGGATGTCCAGATGCCCGGGCTTGACGGCTTTGGGGTCATCAAGAAGCTCCTGGACAAGAAGGTCCCACTACCCAAAATCGTTTTCGCGACCGCCTTCGATCAGTATGCAGTAAAGGCGTTCGAAGTAAACGCCGTCGACTATCTGCTCAAACCGTTCGACAAAAAGCGCGTCGCGCAGTCGCTACAGAAAGCACGCTCCAAGCAGGATACGGACGGTTTGCCGGCCGAGCGGCTTGAGACTCTGGTCCGAATGTTGGAGTCGCACAAGCCGCAGCCATCCAAGATTCTGCTCAAAGCCGTCGGACGCATGTTCCTGGTGGACCAAAAGGATATTTGCTACGCTTCGATTAAAGACGGCGTGATCAGCGTAGTCACAGGCGGCCTATCCGGGATGGAAGGTCAATCCAACTGCCGCACCCTGGAAGAGTTACTCGACAGCCTCGATCCCAACCTTTTCTGGCGGGCTCACCGCTCATATCTGGTAAACATCAACCGCATCCGCGAGGTGGTCCCCTGGTTCAAGAGTTCCTACCAGCTGCGCATGGACGACAAGAAGCAAACGGAAATTCCGGTCAGCCGCGCGCAGACCAGACGCCTACGCGAACTCTTCGGCCTCTGATTCTGCTTTGGAAAAAAGGGCCAGAGGGCGACCGAAACAGCCGTCGTCCTCCAGCCTCGGGGGGAAGGCGATACGCCTAGGGCTCCCAGCGCTGTCCGATTTCGAATCACGAGGGTCGCCCCATCTAGACGGATCAGTTGTAGTTCCGATCTCGCCGGCTATTTGTTGGTTGGGCCGGCCCGAGACAACGAGAGGCAGCACTCTGGGTTCGCCACTTGTCAGCGATTCAAAGCGCTCCAACAGCTTGGCAATTTCTGCCCGGTGTGCGCGTCTCGTCCGGTCCCGCCGCCCAGCGCTTGTTGGATGGCATCCAGCAGATCCTGATGACGGAATGGCTGGGTGAGAAATTCTACTGCCCCCGCCTTCATGGCCCGCACGGCCATCGGAATGTCCCCATGCGCGGCGATAAAGATGATTGGAATCTGAATGTTGGTCTCTGCCAGTTCACGTTAGAAATCGAGCCCACTTATGCCGGGTAGCCGTATACAGTACCAGGCAACTAGCTGTATTTGGACGTTCGCTACGACGGAACTCCTCCGCCGAACCGAACAGGTCGACTCGCAACAGACTCGAGCAGACGCTTGATCACCCGGCGGACTGCCGGATCGTTGTCCACGACAAAAACAATTGGGGCCCCAGTCATGAGACCCCATTGCTATAGAGCTGGCGAAGCATATTGGAAAAGCGCCCCTTGGGGCCCGACTCAGCCGACAAACGGCCTCCGCTGGCGCGCTACAACAGACCGCTTGATCGACAGTCCGATTCCGACACCCTCCGGTTTGGCGGCAAAGAAGGATTCGACGATATGCTCCTCTTGCCGAGGAACGATTCCCTCTCCAGAATCCCGAAGCTGACTAAACACGTCGTTATGCTTTCTATCTGATTGGGTGGGAATGAATCTATTGCGCGTTGGTCGGAGAATCCTTACTTTGGTGAAGCGACGCCTTACGAATGTCTATGAGTTTCTGGAACGGCAATCCCCATTTTTTCACTCATTCTTACAAGGTCAGCCAGCGATGAGGCGCCCATCTTTCGCATGAGTTGGCTACGATGGACCTTTACCGTCGCTTCGGTCGCTCCGATTTCAGCGCCAACTTGTTTGTTGAGCAGTCCCGAAACTACCAGAGGTAGGATTTCACGCTCGCGCGGTGTCAGCGATTCGAGACGCTCCCGAAGCATGGCAGTCTCGGCCTGGCGCTGTCGCCGGACGCGGTCCCGCTCCAACCCCAGTTGAATCGCATCCAACAGATCCTGGTCGCGAAAGGGTTTAGTCAGGAACTCGACCGCTCCCGCTTTCATGGCGCGCACGGTCATCGGAATATCGCCGTGAGCCGTGATAAAGATCATGGGAATTTCATTTTTGGCCTGGACCAGCTCGCGCTGGAAATCAAGCCCGCTGATTCCTGGCAATCTGATGTCGAGGACAAGGCAGCTTGCAACATCGGGACGGCTGATGTTTATAAACTCCGTTGCCGACCCGAACAGTTCTACGTGCAAACCTACGGATTCTACGAGGCGTTTGATGGCGCGACGGACCGAGGGATCGTCATCAACCACGAAAACGATGGAAGCTGGCTCACCCATTTATCGTCACCGGCAGAATGAATTGGAACAGCGCACCCCGGGAAGCTGGCAGCAGCGACAATTGTCCACCGTGGGACTCTATTATAGAGCGGCTAATGGAGAGCCCCATTCCGGTGCCTTCCCCCTTGGTGGTAAAAAATGGCTCAAAGATGCGATCTCTCAGCTCGGGCTCGATTCCCGGTCCGGAATCCTGAACCTGCACCAAAACACCATCTGGTTTCCTTGCCGACCTGATCAGAAGTTCCCTCGGTCTGCCAGTTGATGTGCGCATTGCTTCGACGGCGTTCATGATCAGGTTGATCAGACCTGTTGCAACTGCACCGGATCGCCGGCCACGCGTGGCAGACCATAAGATCCCTCCGTAAGGAGATGCGGTTGCGGCTCAGTTCGTTGCGCAAAAGAGTGATTACCTCTTGCATGATCTGGTTGACGTCTAGGTCCGTCCTTCTGGGAGTTCCCTTCGTCAACAAGCCACGAATTCGCGAAATAACCGCGCTCGCGCGAGTGGCGTCGTTCACAATCTCTGTAATTGCAGTGCGCAATTCATCGGGATTCGGGCTCGCGCTTTCGAGATGGCGTAAGGAGAAGTGGCCGTTGGTGACGATCGCGGTGAGGGGCTGGTTCACCTCATGGGCAATTGCAGCAGCCAGTTCTCCCATCGCCTGCGTGCGGGTAACGTGAGCAAGCTTGTCCTGCGCTTCCTGCAAAGCCTCCTCGGTGCGCCTTCGGTCTTCGATGTCGGTGGTTGTCCCATACCATTTAACGACGCTTCCCTGCTCGCCGCGCAGCGGCATAGCGCGATGCAGGAACCAGCGGTATGCCCCGTCCGCTCGCCGCAGTCGCGCCTCCTTCTCGAACGGCTGTCCCGCCGCAAAGGCTGCCCGCCATTCTTCCTCTGCGCGATCTTCGGGATGAAATGCATTCCTCATCCAGCCCCAGCCCAATCCTTCTTCCACAGAGAGACCCGTGTACTCCCGGAAACGTTGATTCAAGAAGTCAGCAGAGCCGTCAGGCAATTTACGCCACACCAGAGCAGGAAGTGTGTCGATTACAAGCCGAAGGCGGCCTTCGGCTACTTTTCGATCTTCGATATCGGTATTCGTACCGTACCATCTGACGATGTGACCTTCAGAATCCCTCAGCGGCACGCCACGCGCTAGAAACCAGCGATTTGGGCCCTCGGCCCGGCGATGCCGCTCTTCCTGCTCGTAAGGTGTGCCTTTGGCCACGGATTCCTCCCAAGCCATCAGCACCCGCTCCCGATCATCGGGATGAAGCATGCGCTGCCAACCCTCGCCTTGCACCTGTTCCTGGGTGAGACCCGTGTAGGAGAGCCATTGCACGTTGCAGAAATCCAAAGAGCCATCGGGCGGACCGCTCCAGATCTGTTGCGGGATTGTGTCGATGACCAACCGGAGGCGGTCTTCGCTTCGCCGTACGGCCTCTTCGGCCCGCTCACGCTCGGCAATTTCATTTCTCAGCGATTGGTTGACCGCTTCCAGCTGCAAGGTTCGCTCGGCGACGCGACGCTCCAAGTCTTCATTGAGCCGCCGAACTTCGGCGCTCGCCCGCCTTTCCACGGACGATGTCATGATGGCGGCCACAATCACGATCAAGGTCACTATGGCAATTCCATTGTTGGCAAGGGGGGAAATGTTCGCAGCGTGGGAAAGATCCGGAGGCGAGGCGGGAATGAAACTTGCGGCAGCCAGTCCGGTGGAATGCATCGCGGAGACAGCGGCTCCCATCACAACGGCGGTGCCCAGCCTTCGCGGAACAGTCCATTTCGTCTCCTCTCGCAGACCAAACGCCGTCAGCAGCGCAATTAGAGAAAACAAGATTGCGAGCAGGATGGAACACGTCACCAGAAGGAGAGTACTGGGTGATGGCGGGTAATCTCATTGCGGCCATACCGAGGTAGTGCAGGCCGGCGATGCCAGCTCCCACAAATACGCTGCCGGTCAAGGCCTCGAGTAGACCCATTTTCCGGCCGCTCGCCACGTACAGCGCGACCGCGGAGGCCGAGATGGCCACCAACAGTGCTGCCAGAATTGTCGGCCAGTGGTAGGCGACGGACACAGGCAGGCGGAAGGCCAGCATTCCCTTGAGGTGCATCGCCCAGACGCCAATGCCCATCGCGGTTGCGCCGCCGCTCAACCAAGCCAGGCGAACCCCGCCCCTTGCGGTGGTCACGCGACCCGCAAGGTCGAGCCCCGCGTAGGACGCGGCAACGGCTATGAACACGGAGCGCGCTACTTCAGCGTAGTCATAGGAACCTGGGAGCGCCGCGTTTGCGGAGATCGTCACAACGGATCCCTCGCCCTTGCTTACCCCAAGATTTGTAGGCCGAACTAGAAGCACTGAAATACAACGGGCCCAAAATACCTGACCGAGATCTGACACTAGGGGAACTGAAACTGAAGCGTCTAACAGTCTACGCCATTCCGTCAAGACAGCACACAAAGTTGCGCGCCCACACACATCAGCATGGGATGCATTGCCACCTCTGGCGTATGGCTACGCTGCTTCGGCCGCCGTATAATTCTCCTGTGGCACGCGGGTGGGAGAGCAAGTCGGTCGAACTGCAGCAAGAGGACGCAACCTTAACCACGGCGGAGCCAAAACGCGACCTGACCCCCGAACAAAGAGGAATCGAATCCCGCAAACAGGGATTGAAGCTTTCCCGGAGCAGGACTTTAGAGCAGATCCGCTCGGTGGAGAACCCACGCTACCGAAAGATTCTGGAACAGGCTCTGGCGGAGCTCGACAAACAGATCATGCGACTGAACTGAGCAAGGGTCTCGCAACCGAACTTGGGTGCGTCCCGTGAGGAATCTTCATGCCGTATAATGCTACAGATTCTTATGACCGCCTATGTCTACGTTTCCCTCAAAAAGAGCGTTCTCGATCCCCAAGGCAAGACCATTCAAGGCGCATTAAAGAAGATGGGCTATAAAGGCCTGGAGGATGTTCGCCAGGGCAAGTACTTTGAAATCACCCTCGATGGCGGGCTCAGCCGGGACCAGGCTCAGGCCGAGGTCGAACGCATGGCTCGTGAAGTGCTAACCAACCCAGTGATTGAAGAGTTTCGCTTTTCCCTGGCGGACTAACGGATTTTGGGGGTTCTCTACCTATGTGTGGGATCGTTGGCTACGTGGGGAAGAAACCGGTTGTTCCCGTCATCCTTGAAGGGCTCAGACGCCTTGAATACCGCGGCTACGACTCGGCCGGCATCGCGGTTGCTGGTAACGGAGACGGTCTCCAGATTCGCCGCGCCGAAGGCAAGTTGCGCAATCTCGAAGAAGTCATCCGCCTGAAGCCGCTCGACGGCACCTACGGCATTGGCCATACTCGCTGGGCCACCCATGGACGTCCCACCGAAGAAAATGCGCATCCGCATCGCGACTGCACCGGCAAGATTGTTGTGGTCCACAACGGTATCGTCGAGAACTACCTCAGCCTGAAGAAAAAACTCATCGAGGAAGGCCACGTCTTCACCACCGAGACTGATACCGAAGTCATCGCTCATCTGGTAGAGAAATATTTGGTGAAGACGGGTAACGGAAAGCGTCCTGCGCTCGAAGAAGCGGTGCGAAAAACGGTGAAGCAGCTCACCGGAGTGTTCGCGCTGGCCGTGATTTCGGTCGATGAACCCAACAAGATCGTGGCCGCTCGTAACGGTCCTCCTGCAGTTATCGGCTTGGGCAACGAGGAATACTTCGTGGCTTCGGATGTGCCCGCGATTCTCTATCACACGCGTGACATCTTCTTCCTCGCCGACGGCGATCTCGCCGTGGTGACTCCGGCGGGGGTTCAGCTTACCGACTTCGACGGCAAGCCAATCCAACGCCAGGTGCAGCATGTCACCTGGGACCCAATCATGGCGGAAAAGGGCGGCTTCAAGCACTTCATGCTCAAGGAGATCTATGAGCAGCCTCGTGCCGTTCGCGACACCACGCTGGGCCGGGTCTCTCAGGACACGGGCCACATCTTCCTCGACCAAATGGAAATAACGGAAGCCGAGTTCCGCGCCGCGAAGAAGATAAACATCACCGCCTGTGGCACCAGTTGGCACGCAGGTCAGGCGGGCAAGTTCATGATTGAGAGCCTAGCCCGCGTTCCGGTCGAGGTCGACTACGCCAGCGAATGGCGCTATCGCGATCCCATCATCGCTCCGGACACGATCACGATCGTAATCTCGCAATCAGGTGAGACGGCTGACACGATTGCCGCCCAGCGCGAGGCCAAGGCCAAAGGGTCGAAGACTCTTGCCATCTGCAATGTAGTCGGCTCTATGATCACCCGCGAAGCCGCAGGCACTCTCTACACTCACGCAGGGCCCGAAATCGGCGTGGCCTCGACCAAGGCATTCACCGCCCAACTAACAGCTCTATACCTATTTGCTCTTTACCTGTCGCAGGTGCGTGGCAGCATGACGCGCGAGCAGGCCAGCGCCGCAGTGCAGGAATTGACCCGAATCCCTGGCAAGCTCGAGGTTTTGCTCACTCGGGATGAAGAATGCGATGAACTGGCCAAACGATTTCAACGGGCTCACGATTTCTTGTTTCTGGGCCGAGGCATCCACTATCCCATCGCCCTCGAAGGCGCTCTCAAGCTGAAGGAAATTTCCTACATCCACGCCGAGGGATACCCCGCTGGCGAGATGAAGCACGGCCCCAACGCACTCATCGACGAGAATCTACCAGTAGTCATTATCGCCACGAAAGACGTGAACAATCCCGGATCGGCGCTGCGCTGCGAGAAGACAATGTCCAATCTGAAGGAAGTGAAAGCGCGTTCCGGGGTGGTAATCGCGCTCGCCACCGAGGGCGATGAAGAGATCAAAGAAGCAGCCGACCATGTGCTCTACATTCCCGCGGCCCCGGAAGAACTATCGCCGATTCTCGAGATCGTTCCCCTGCAGTTGCTCGCTTATCACATTGCAGTGCGGCGCGGATGTGACGTCGACCAGCCGAGAAACTTGGCCAAATCCGTCACCGTGGAGTAGAAGTCCTTCGCATCCCAACTTTCGCTTCTTCGGCGCATTGACTTTCATCTACATAGTGAATGGCTGCCTTTGAAACTCACATTGCACATCTTGTGCGCTCCGTATCTTTATCCGAACTCACGAAGCACCTCGAGTTCGAGATGCTCGGCATGAGGCGCTTCGGCTTCGTGTCCGGGCAATGGCTGTCCTTCAAGCAAGTCAAACCCGATGGCGAGGAACTCACCCGCGCCTATTCAATCGCCTCGCCACCGGGAGAAGATCCCCGCTTCGCGCTGTGCCTCAACCGCGTGCAGGATGGCTTCATGTCGAACTTTCTCTGCGACATGCAAGCAGGAGATGAGATTCACTGCCAGGGTCCGTTTGGCGATTTCATCTTACGTCCACCCCTGCGCGATACGATCTTCATCGCGACGGGCACGGGCATCTCCCCCTTCCGCTCCATGCTGCACTGGCTACTGACAGACCAGCTACGCCATCAGGGAAAACAGTTCTGGCTGGTGTTGGGAAGCCGCTACGAAAGGGATATTTACTACCACGACGAATTCCTGCGCCTCGCCAGCGAGCGGCCTAACTTTCATTACTTGCCCACTCTCAGTCGCGGCAGCGTGGAGTGGCAAGGTCTGCGCGGCTATGTGCAGGAACACGTTCCGGGCATTGCGCAAAGCAGGACTGACATGCACGCCTACGTTTGCGGGCTCGATAAAATGGTC
>Ga0137379_10008068_pt1 | contig 9987 bp, 9 predicted proteins | sample SagtaG_18_FD_104812 | JGI IMG/M metagenome (GOLD analysis project Ga0137379, IMG submission 104812) | Vadose zone soil microbial communities from Sagehorn Ranch, Mendocino, California, USA - Sage2_L_80_16 metaG | ecosystem: Environmental > Terrestrial > Soil > Vadose zone | place: USA: California... | reverse complement strand
GTGCGCGATCGCATCGGCCATGTCTCCCTGCAAGCCGTCTATGACGCCCTGCACGCGCTCACCGGGGCGGGACTCATCCGCCGCATCGAGCCGGCCGGCGGCCCGGCCCGGTTCGAGGGACGCGTCGGGGACAACCATCACCACGTCGTCTGCCGGTCGTGCGGCGTGGTCGCTGACGTCGACTGCGCGGTCGGCGAGGCGCCCTGCCTGACCGCGTCCGACGACCACGGCTTCTCGATCGGCGAGGCCGAGGTCGTCTACTGGGGCCTGTGCCCCGGCTGTTCCACCGCCCGCAGTGCCTGAGCACCGTGATTCCGCCTAGTCAGGAAGGATTCCCCATGTCTGAGAACCATGATCCAGTAGTCGTCGAAGGCGCGACCCCGGAAAACGGGGGATGCCCGGTCGTGCACGGCCTCACGCACCCCACCCAGGGTGACGCCAACCGTGACTGGTGGCCGAACCGGCTCAACCTGAAGATCCTCGCCAAGAACCCCGCCGTGGCCAATCCCCTGGGCGAGGAGTTCAGCTACGCCGAGGCGTTCAAGACCCTCGACCTCGCCGCCGTGAAGCGGGACATCGCCGAGGTGCTGACGGACTCCAAGGACTGGTGGCCGGCCGACTTCGGCCACTACGGCCCGCTGATGATCCGGATGGCGTGGCACAGCGCGGGCACCTACCGGATCAGCGACGGCCGCGGCGGCGCCGGGGCCGGCCAGCAGCGCTTCGCGCCGCTCAACAGCTGGCCGGACAACGTCAGCCTGGACAAGGCCCGCCGGCTGCTGTGGCCGGTCAAGCAGAAGTACGGCCAGAAGATCTCGTGGGCCGACCTCATGATCCTCACCGGCAACGTCGCCCTGGAGTCGATGGGCTTCGTGACCTTCGGCTACGGCGGCGGCCGCGAGGACGTCTGGGAGCCCGAGGACGACGTCTACTGGGGACCCGAGACTACCTGGCTCGGCGACGAGCGCTACAGCGGCAACCGCGAGCTCGCGGATCCGTTCGGCGCGGTGCAGATGGGCCTCATCTACGTCAACCCGCAGGGCCCGAACGGCAACCCGGACCCGCTCGCCGCGGCCCGCGACATCCGCGAGACGTTCCGCCGGATGGCGATGAACGACGAGGAGACGGTGGCCCTGATCGCCGGCGGTCACACCTTCGGCAAGACCCACGGCGCGGGCCCGGAGGACAACGTCGGCCCCGATCCCGAGGCGGCCCCGATGGAGCAGCAAGGCCTGGGCTGGAAGAGCACGTACGGCACCGGCAAGGGCGGCGACGCGATCACCAGCGGTCTCGAGGTCACCTGGACCGACACGCCGACCACCTGGGACAACAGCTTCTTCCGCATCCTGTTCGGTTATGAGTGGGAGCTGACCCAGAGCCCGGCCGGCGCGCACCAGTGGCAGCCGAAGGGCGGCGCCGGGGCGGGTACCGTCCCCGGCCCCCAGGACCCGTCGGATCGCCGGTCCCCGACGATGCTGACGACCGACCTCTCGCTCCGGTTCGACCCGATCTACGAGCCGATCTCGCGGCGTTTCATGACGGACACCGATGCGTTCGCGGACGCCTTCGCCCGGGCGTGGTTCAAGCTGACCCACCGTGACATGGGCCCGGTCGTGCGCTACCTCGGCCCTGAGGTCCCGGCCGAGACGCTGATCTGGCAGGACCCCGTCCCGGCGGTGACGCACGAGCTCATCGACGCCGGTGACATCGCCTCGCTCAAGGGCCAGATCCTCGCCTCGGGCCTGTCCGTTTCCCAGCTCGTGTCCGCCGCGTGGGCGTCGGCCTCGTCCTTCCGCGGCAGCGACAAGCGCGGCGGCGCCAACGGCGCCCGCGTCCGCCTGGAGCCGCAGAGCGGCTGGGAGGTCAACAACCCCGACGAGCTGGCGACGGTGCTGCGCACCCTGGCGGGGATCCGGGAGGCCTTCAACGCCGCCCAGGCCGGCGGCAAGCAGGTCTCGCTGGCCGACCTGATCGTGCTGGCCGGCGGTGCGGCCGTCGAGCAGGCCGCCAGGAACGCCGGCTTCGACGTCCAGGTCCCCTTCACGCCGGGCCGCACGGACGCGTCGCCGGAGCAGACCGACGTGGAGTCGTTCGCCAACCTGGAGCCGAAGGCGGACGGGTTCCGCAACTATGTCGGCAAGGACACCCGGCTGCCGGCTGAGTACCTGCTGATCGACAAGGCGAACCTGCTCACCCTGAGCGCTCCCCAGATGACGGTTCTCGTCGGCGGCCTCCGCGTCCTGGGCGCGAACTACGACGGGTCGAGGCTCGGGGTCTTCACCGCCACCCCCGGGTCGCTGACCAACGACTTCTTCGTCAACCTGCTCGAGGAGGGCACGACGTGGCAGCCGACGTCCGAGGACGCGAACACGTTCGAGGGCCGCGACGCCGCCACGGGGGAGGTCACCTGGACCGGCAGCCGCGCCGACCTCGTCTTCGGGTCGAACTCCGAGCTGCGCGCGCTCGCGGAGGTCTACGCGAGCGATGACGCGAAGGAGAAGTTCGTGCACGACTTCGTCGCGGCGTGGGACAAGGTGATGAACCTCGACCGGTTCGACCTCGTCTGATCATGACGTCCAGGCCGGCCCGCGACGGCCGGCCTGGACGTGCTCAGTCCGGCCTCAGGAAGCCGGGCGCCGGGCCACGACGCCCCTGAGCCGGGCGATGGCCTCGCGCTCGGCCGAGGCGTCCGGGCGTTCCTTCAGCGTCAGCGACTCGACCGGGCCGTTGAACCAGTGACCGCGCGGACACCGGATCCTCGCGCTTTCCAGCGGACCATCCGTCGACCTCATCAGGTAGCGGCCGTCCACCTCGGCGGGCAGCCCGCACCTGACCGAACCGGTCTTGTTCATGTAGGCCGGGCAGTCAAGGAACATCCTGCTGGCATCCATCGGTCCCCCCACTCCGCTGGAGCCTGCCGGGCGGATGCCGCACATCCGCCCGGCAGGGCCGGGCACCCTCCCACCCCGCTCCAGTTCGCGAGGGCGCCCTTGCTGAATAGGAGCGCCCGGCCGCGGGCCTGATACATCCGGAATGCCGGAGTATGCCCGCCGGGCCGACCTCCCTGGGGGTTTCATGGACTTCCTGCTGACCACAGGTTGACTACCTAACGGACCGGGTTCATGCCCTACCGGTCGAGCCGCCGGGCCAGGGCGGGCGGGGCGCATGCCAGCCAGCCATCGGTGAGCGCGTCGCGCAGCGCCTGGGCGGAGACCTTCTGCAGCTGGATCAAGATCGCGGAATACCCGTCGAAGTGCGGGATCGTGAAGAAGGCGGCCGGGTTCGCGGCGAGCACCGCCTCCTTGTCGGCGAGATCCTCGACCCGGACGGCCAGGATCGGGCCGTCCGGCGGGGCCTGGTCGCCGAACCGCCGGATATCCGCCTTGCTGAACGGCCGGTCCCAGGCGAAGGCCTTGCCGCCGACGAACCACGTCTGGAGGCCATGACGCTCACCCTCGGTCACCTCAGGCAGTTCAGCGGCTAGGCGGGCCACGTCGTCCAGAGTTGCCATGCTCGTACCGTACTGCCGCTGGGCTGTGCGATGTCACGTTCTGGCCGTCGGACACCTGGCCGGCTTAGCGGCTCCCCGCCTGTGCCGTGCGGCGTGGTCGTATCGGTGTTAGAGTGCCGCCGACAGGCAGGCGCGGGGCCTAGGTGCTGCGGAGGTGCCCGTGAGCGACGAGGCCACCGGAGACATGGGGAAACACGGCCGCCGGCGGTGGCTCCTCATCGGGGCGCTAGCGGTCATCGTCACCGTGACGGCGGCCGCGGTCGTCGCGGTCCGCTGGCACCAGCGGGAGTCCCCCGCCTACCAGAGGCCCTCGGGCATCCCGGCGAGCGTCCCGACCGGGACCATCAACTTGATGGGACTGGCGCCGGTGCCCGCCACCGCGGCGCCGGGCTTCACGCTCACCGACCAGGACGGCCATACCCTGCCGTTGTCGAGTTTCAGCGGCAAGGTCGTGGTGCTGGAGTTCATGGACCCGCACTGCACCGACATCTGCCCCCTGGTCTCCGAGGAATTCATCGACGCCTACCACGACCTCGGCCGCTCCGCGCGCGATGTCGTGTTCGCGGCCGTCAACGTCAACCAGTACCACGACCAGGTGCGCGACGTCCTGGCCTACTCCCGCGACCATCAGCTCAGCAGCGTCCCGGGCTGGCATTTCTTCACCGGCTCCGCCGCTTCCCTGCAGGCCGTCTGGCATGCCTACCACGTGGAAGTCGAGGCACCCAGCCCGGATGCCGACATCGTGCACACCTCGGCCGTCTACTTCATCGGCCCCGGCGGCACCGAGCGCTACGTCGCCGCCCCGATGGCCGACCACACCAGCACCGGCACGGCCTACCTCCCGGCCAGCCAGATCACCGCGTGGGGCCGTGGCATCGCGCTCGTGGCCAAGACCCTCACCGGGTGATGGTCACGGCTAAAGCTCGGGGCGCGGGAAGCTGGTGGTGAAGGCGTACCGGGAGGCGCGGTACAGGTGCCTGGCGAATTCCACGGGGCGGCCGGACTGGTCGTAGGCGATCCGCTCCATGGTCAGCAGGGCCGTGCCGCGGGTCTCGTTCAGCGTGCGGGCCTCGGCGGTCGAGGCGTTCTTCGCGCCCATCCGCTGGGTGGCCGAGTACAGGCCGATGCCGGACGCGCGGAGCAGTTCGTACAGGCCGTGCTCCTCGAGCATCTCGACGTTCAGCTGGACGAGCCCGGCGGGCAGGTAGTTGTGCATCAGGGCCATCGGCTCGCCGTCGGCCAGCCTGATCCGCTCCAGCGACATCACCAGCGCCCGCTCGGGCAGCTGCAGCGCGCCGGCGACCTGATCGCTGGCGTGGCTGACCTCAGCCTTGAGCACCCGGGTGGCGGGATTGCGGCCGCTGGCCGCGAGGTCGTCGTACAGGCTGGTCAGCTCGACGTTACGGTCGATCCGCTCGTTGGCCACCAGGGTCCCGGCACCGCGCTTGCGCACCACAAGCCCCTTGTTGGCCAGGTAGAGGAAGGCCGCCCGCACCGTGGGCCGGGACAGGCCGAGCATCTCCGCCAGCTGGACCTCGTTCTCCAGCCGGGCGCCGACCTTGAGCGCGCCGGATCTTATGGCCGATTCGAAGTGCTGAGCCAGCTGGAAGTACAGCGGCACCGGGCTGGTCCTGTCGATGGTGATCGGACCGTTGGTGCTTGGTTCACGTTCAGGCATCGTCGACTTCCGGCGGGGTTAGGCTCATTTGTTTGTACATTCTAACCACTGCAGAGTTAGCCGGAAACCGGACCGTTATTAAGCCGGACCGGCCCGCGGAAGCACGGCCGGGCGGCAAGTCCGGACCGCGCAGCTGGCCGGTTCCGACTCTATTTCTACTTTGTCTATACATACTCACAGACTCTTGACAGGTCATAACGGCTGGAGGGACTATCCAGCGAGGGCGCGGCCGTGCAGGCGATCCGCGACGCGATGGAGGCCTCCGCCGCCTCGGGACGGCGGGTGATGATCAACGAGGTGACCGGCGGCGGTAACCTCTGACGTGCGCAAACCTAAGGAGCGTGGGATTTGGCCGGGCGGCTGACGATCATCGGCGGCGGTGTCATGGGGCTGATGACCGCCTACCAGGCGGCACCGCTGGCCGAATCCGTCACGGTGCTCGACCGGTCCCGGGTGGGCGATCCGGCCACGGCCTCGTTCGGCCTGACCAGGTCGGTCCGTAACGACTACCGGGACCCGGAGTATGCCCGGCTCGCGTTCGAGGCCCGGCGGCTGTGGCGCGAGTTCGAGAGGGACTGCGGCCGGCGGCTGCTGGTCGACTGCGGCTGCCTGAACCTGGTGAAGGACACCGTCACGCCCGACCTGGCCAGCAGCTACGCGGTGGAGAGCTACGCCGTGCTCGAGCGGCTGCAGCTGCGCCGCCAGGCCTTCACCGGCACGCAGCTGCGGGACCGGTTCCCGCAGTTCGACGCCGACGGCGGCTGGCTGGACGTGGACGCCGGGTTCGCCGACCTGGCCGCGGTGACGCAGGCGCTGCGCGACGGGCTGCGCACCCGCGGCGTGCGGGTGGTCGAGAACACCGAGCCGCAGGCGATCGCCAGGTCTGGCGGTTCGTGGGTCGTGGCCACCGATTCCGGGCCTGTCGAGTCGGACGTGCTGGTGGTGACCGCGGGCCTGGGCACCAACGGCGTGCTCGGGCTGGTGCCCGGCTGCCCGGTCAGGTTCCCGCTGCGGCCCGACCGCCCGGTCCAGTCGAAGTACTTCATCCCCCCGGCCGGGTCGCGGGCCATGTTCACAGAAACCGCGATGCCGGTGTTCGCATACCTTGACATCGGGATCTACGGGCACCCGGTGTACGAGGGGAAGACGCCCGGAGTCAAGATCGGCTTCTACAATCCGCCCGACGTGGCCAGGACGCCGAGCCGGATCGGCAGCGTGGAGGAGTTCGTGGCCGAGTGCATCCCCGGGCTGCGCGACGCGGAAGTCGTCGACGTGGCCGCCGCCAGCGGCGTCGATACCTGCTGGTATGACCTGGTGGCGGACGACGAGTTCATCCTGGGCGCGGTCCCGGGCGCGGACGGCCTCTACACCGGGGTCGGCTGGCGCGGCACGGGTTACAAGTTCGCGCCCTGGGTGGGCCGGGTGCTCGCCCAGCTCGCCCTGCAGCAGGGCACCGTCTACGACATCGGGCGCTTCACGCCCGCCAGGTTCGCGGCTTCTGAAGGAGTGGCATCATGAGTGTGCCCATCATGGACCGGCTGCGGGCCGGCACGGTGCTCGGCGCCGAGGGCTACGTCTTCGAGCTGGAACGACGCGGCTACATCAAGGCGGGCCCGTTCGTCCCCGAGGTGGTGCTCGATCACCCGGACGCGGTGCGCGAGCTGCACCGGGAGTTCCTGCGGGCCGGCGCGGACGTGATGGTCGCGCTCACCTACTACGCGCACCGGGAGAAGCTCAGAGACGTGGGCCGCGAGGGCGACCTGGAGGCGATGAACCGGCAGGCGGTGCGGATCGCCCGCGAGGTCGCGCGCGAGGGCGACGCGCTGGTGGCCGGCAACGTGTGCAACACCTGGGCCTACGATCCGGATGACCCGGGCAGCGTGGAGACCGTTCGGGCCATGTACGCCGAACAGCTCGGCTGGGCGGCCGAGGAGGGCATCGACTTCGTCATCTCGGAGACCAACGACTACCTGGGCGAGGCGCTGATCGCGCTGCAGGTCATCCGGGAGCTCGGGTTGCCTGCGATGGTGACGCTGGCGCCGACGCAGCCCGACCAGACCCGCGACGGCTACGGGTACGCGGAGGCGTGCCGCATTCTCGCCGCCGAGGGGGCCCAGGTCGTGGGGCTGAACTGCGACCGCGGCCCGCAGACGATGCTGCCGCTGATCACCGGCATCCGGGAGGCGGTGGACTGCGCCGTCGCCGTGCAGCCGGTGCCGTACCGGACCGACGCGGCCGCCCCCACGATGGAGACCCTGCGGTCACCGGACGGGGAGCGGGCCTTCCCCATCGCGCTCGACCCCTTCGGCTGCACGCGCTTCGAGATGGCGCACTTCGCGCAGCAGGCCCGCGAGCTCGGCGCGGACTACGTGGGCATCTGCTGCGGCGCCGGCCCGCATCACGTCAGGGCCATGGCCGAAGCACTCGGCCGCGAGGTTCCGGCCAGCAAGTACTCGCCGTCGATGGACCTGCACCCGATGTTCCGGGCCGACGTCGCGGCCAAGGACGCGGCCTTCCTGCACACCTGGACCGCGTGACGGGCTCTCTGGTCCCTCGCTGACGGGCCCGGACACGTCCGGGCTCGAGCGATCGCCTGACCGCTACTAGCCTTGCCCGATGGCCAGCACCCCGTACCGTTATCAATCTCCTGAAGAGGACAGCGGCCGATGGCGTGACTTCCCCTTCCGGGACGGCGACATCGTGATCAGCACCCGGTCCAAGACCGGGACGACATGGGTGCAGATGATCTGCGCCCTGCTGATCTTCCAGACTCCCGAGCTCCCGGCTCCGATCGCGCGGCTCTCACCATGGCTGGATCACCTGATCGCGCCGCGTGAGGAGGTGTACGCCCGGCTTGCCGCCCAGCAGCACCGGCGCTTCATCAAGACGCACACGCCGCTGGACGGAATTCCCCTCGACCCCCGCGCCACCTATATCGTGACGGCCCGCCATCCCCTCGACACGGCCGTATCGCTCTACCACCAGGGCAACAACCTCGACCGCGCAAAGATCCGGGCGCTGACCGGAGAACCCGAGCCGGCAGAACCGTCCCCGCCGCGCAAGCCACTGCATGACTGGCTGCTCGCCTACATCACCGGTGACGCCGCCCCGTGGATCGTCCGCTCGCACCCGCGCGAGGACCTCGACTCGCTGCCCGGTCTCATGTGGCACCTGTCCGACGCCTGGGCCAGGCGCCACGAGCCAAATGTGATCCTCGTTCACTACGACGACCTAGCCGCCGATCTCGAAGGCCAGATGCAGCGAATCGCTGGGCGGCTAGGCATGAGCCTCCCCGAGTCGGCCTGGCCCGCGCTCGTGCAGGCGGCCACGTTCGAGGCCATGAGAAACAGCGCGGACAGGACCGTTCCGACCGCCGGCGTTCTCAAGCGCAACGCCGCGTTCTTCCGGCGCGGCACCTCGGGCGCGGGACGTGAAGTTCTCAGTGACGAGGAGATCGCTGCCTACCACGCGCGCGCCGCTCGGCTGGCACCGCCCGACATGCTCGCCTGGCTCCACTCGCCCGGCAACGACATACGGGATGTATAACGACCTGCGGCTGGATCGCTAGGTGGGGTAACGGGTGGGTTCGCTGGTGTACTGGCGCCCGGACGGTACGGTCCACCGGAAGGTGCCGTCCGGGAGCTGATCGACCCGCCACCGGGGGTGCTGCTTGAGCCTATGGTCGTGACGGCACTTCGGGCCCCCGTTGCACAAGCACGACCGGCCCCGGACGTAAGGACTTTGCACCATTAGGCACTCCGGAGGATGCCACGAATTAGAACGGCGGTTCCTCCGAGTAGCCGCCGGGACCGCCAGCAGCCCACGGGTCGACCGCAGGCTGGTAGCAGAGGTCCGGGTTGTCTAGGGCGCGGTGCCAAACGTGCTCCAAATGCTCACGGCGCGTTCTCCTATCGTTCTCCCACGTAAGCACAACATCGGGAGTTCGTCCCGCCAGGTCGCTGAGCACGACGAGCACTGCCTCGACCGTTTCCCAGTGAGAGGGAACCGTCTTCCCGCGCAGCATCCTGCGGATCGTCTCGGTGGCATGCACCACCACCCGTTCGGATACTAAGTCTTACATATAGAACATGATAGCGAAATACTACCTATGACGCAAAGTAATCAGCGTGTCGTCGGGTTGGTTACCCTCGCCATGAACAGGGGCTCGCCGGTCGCGCGGTCGGTCACCACGATCAGGTAGGGACGGTTGAACACGACCGGGGGCGCCAGCACCCGCCCGGCGCTCGCCTCTATGCCGACCGCCGTCGCGGCGCTGGCCACCGTGCCTTTCTCGCCGATATCCAGGGTGGCTGCGTGTGCCACGAAACCGATGCAGCACGCCTGCGGCGACAGTGCGGTAAAGTCCGCCGCCGGAGAGAACGCGAGGCCCATGCCGAGCCTGGTGAGCACGGGCTTCAGGCTGACCTGGGTGGCGAGGTTCACCTTCGGGAAGGCGACGCTCCTAGTCAGCGCGCCGGGCCGGCCGGACGTCAGGCGGGAGGTCATCGCGGCGAGGGCGGCCGCGGCCGGCATCGCGCAGCCGGCCGGGCCAGCGGGCGGCAGCAGGGCCTCCATCCCCAGCTTGCCGCCGCGGTACGGAAGCCAGACCGCGGTCCAGCCGCCGGCGCGGACCGCGCTGTACTGACCGCCGGTCATGAACTGCGCGGTGACGCACTGGCCGGAGGAGGTGGTGAAGGGCCCCGGGCTGGTTTCGTTGGGGTCGAACGGCGTGGCCCATGCGGCGTGCAGGTAGAGCGCGTCGGCCAGCACCCAGCCGATGTCCTGCAGGGGGTCTCGG
>Ga0137379_10008062_pt1 | contig 9989 bp, 6 predicted proteins | sample SagtaG_18_FD_104812 | JGI IMG/M metagenome (GOLD analysis project Ga0137379, IMG submission 104812) | Vadose zone soil microbial communities from Sagehorn Ranch, Mendocino, California, USA - Sage2_L_80_16 metaG | ecosystem: Environmental > Terrestrial > Soil > Vadose zone | place: USA: California... | reverse complement strand
CGTGCATACGTGGATCGTAGAAGCGATACTTCATCGTACGCCACGCGTCGTCAAACATCTCGGCCCACTCGGCCGCATGATCGACGCGAACTTTCACATTGAAGTTGAGGCGCCGGCGCGTGCCCTCGCCGCCACCGCTGCCGCCACGTGTCCCGCCAGTGGCGGCTGCTCCCGCCGGCGCCGGCGCGGGAAGTGGCACTGAGTAAATCGCTTCGCGCTCGCGGAAAAAAAGCGTGCGGCCATCGCGCGAAATCTTCAGTTCCGAGACGCCACCACCGAAGCCTCCGCCACCTGGCGCCTGGTCACCTTCTTCGCTTGGCGGCGCTCCTGAAGTGATGCGAGTCAGTCGCTTGCCGTCATCCTGAATTGAATAGATCACAGGCACACTCGCCAGGCCCGCGGGTTCACTCGTCACAAAAACAATGGTGCGACTATCCGGAGCGACTCGGTAACTGGAGATCGGGAACGGCATGCGCGTGATCTGCCGCGTGCGATGCTTTAACCCCGCCCAATCGACACGGATCTCGCGCGGCGGACGTGGTGGTCCCGTCGGCGCGCGGCGCACTGGAGCGGCGCCTTCAGCGTCTTCCGTTTGGGCCAGCGGCGGAGCCTGCGTCTCAGCGCGTTCTTCCGCGTCATCCGGATCGCGATCGAGATGCTCGAGCGCAACGGAATAGATCTGTACGGAATTAGGCGCGTTGCCGCCCGAGGCTTCGACGCGCTGGAAGAAAAGTTTGCGACCGTCAGGAGCAAACGCCGGATTGGTGTCGTTGTTTGAATCAAACGTTACCTTGTGTGGTTCCTTTTCCTCACCGGAGGACGCGATCAGGTAGACGTCGGTCGTGCGCGTCGCGTCCGCCTTCGAGTAAGCAATCCATTTGCTGTCAGGCGACCAGACCGGCGCGCCGACGTTGCCGTAGCGCGACGAATCAAGCACGGTGATTTTTTTCGAGGCGACCGTGACCTTGCGCAGTGTGTCGTCGGAAGACGTAAAGGCGATCTCTTTGGAGTCAGGCGACCAGCGATAGCCAAACTTGAGCGCGTCGATGTTCGTGATCTGCCGCGCCTCGCCCGAGCCGTCTACCGGAGTGACGTAAAGCTCTTCGCGTCCGCTGCGGTCAGAGATATACGCGAGCGACTTTCCGTCCGGGGAGTAGTCGACGTTGCGATCGCGCGCCGAACTTTCAGTAAGCTGTTTGATGTCACCATCCTCGACGGGCGCGGTGAAGATCTCGCCGTGAATCGAGAACGCTATGCGGCGCGACGACGGCGCCAGGTCATAGTCATCAGCCTGTGAACTAAAGCTGACAATTTCCGTCGCATTCTCTTCAGTCTCAGCCGCGATGTCGAGATGAATCGGCGTCACTTTCCTGCTAGCGACATCGAGCTTCCAGATGCCAAAGTCGTGCTCGAAGACGATCACTTTCCCGTCGGCGCTGATCGAGGGCCAGCGCACGTCGCCGCTTTTGAAGGAGGTCACGCGATCGGCTTTGCCGCCGTCGTCGGGAACGCGCCAAATGTTCGTGAGACCGTTGCCGTCGCGATCGCTGACAAAATAGATCGAGCCGTCACTACTCCACATCGGCCATGAGTCCAAACCATCAAAGTCCGTCAATCGGGTAAACCGTTTGGTGGCGATGTCCATGACCATCACGTCGGTTTGATAGGCGCCGCGATAGTATTTGCGCCAATAGACCTGTCCTTTCTGGTTATAGGCTATGCGCTTACCGTCCGGCGAATAGGAAGCCTGGATGCCCATGTCCGTCCCGACTTTCCAAGGCATGCCACCGTCAACACTCACGACGTAAAGCTGCGGCATGAAATCTTCGCCGCGATTGCTGCTGAAAAGCACACCGCGCCCATCCGGCGTCCAGCCGAGCACTGTGTCGTCTGCGGAGTGTGACGTCAATTGCTTTGCCGTGCCGCCTCCTGACGGAATGATAAAGACGTCGAGGTTGCCGTTACGATCACTGGAAAAGGCAATCCATTTTCCGTCCGGCGAAAAGCGTGGATAGACATCGCGCGCTTTGTTCACAGTCAGGCGCTGAACGTTCTGACCGTTCTCGTCCGCCGTCCAGATGTCTCCAAGATAACTGAATACGACGCGACCGGCATGGTAATGCGGATAGCGCACCAGCCTCGCTTCACGGCCAAGCGCAAACGAGAAGGCGCCAAGAATTAGAACCGTAGCAAGTAGGGAAACTTTTCTCATAACAGCTCCTTGGAATGTAAGAGTAGTGTTGAACAAACTGTTGCCTTCTCTCTGCTGAGATCGGCAGCTGAACCTGTGGCACGTTTGCCGCGGATTATATATCAAGCGGCGCGGCATGGGCAGGTCGATGTATGTTTTCTTCGTTCGTGTTCCGCGAAAAATCAAGGCTCCGGTCGAATAGGTTTCTTAACCGGCGGCAGCGCGCGTGGGATATCGCCATCATCGACCAGCGTGTTCTGGTTATTCGATTGGATCTTTGGTGGTCCACCGCGTAGCACGGGAGGAAGTTTCGGCGATGGGATTTTCACCGTCGCAACCGGCTCGTTTCGCTTTAGAATCGCGCCGCCGCGTCCGGCAACCCAGATGTTCATGCCGCCGCGATAAGCCACCGAGAACAACGGCGCGCTGGTGATTGTCGGCTGGACCTCCCAGGTTCCGCCGGCGTCTTTGCTGCGCAATATCCTTCCCTGATCGCCCGCAACGATTACGTCATTGGGGCTGGCGACGGCAACGGCGAAGAGATTCGAGCTGACCCCGCTTTCGACGTCTTTCCAGGTGGCGCCGCCGTCATCGGTGCGCAGGATGATCCCCTTTTCACCGACTGCGTAACCGCGCTGCTCGTCGGCAAACGCCAGGGCATACAACCACTCCTTGAGGTTACGATCGATCCGCTTCCAGTTTTTTCCGCCGTCTTCGGTGCGCAGGATCGTTCCGGCTGAGCCAATCGCCACGCCATGCAGCTCGTCGGTGAAGCGGACGTCTTCCAGCCAGCTGAAAGTGTTCGTGAGTTGATAACGCCACGTTTGTCCGCCGTCTTCCGTGTGCAGGATTGTGCCCCGCGCTCCGACGATCCAGCCGCTCTTGGGCGTGGGAAAGTCGACACCAACTAATTCCTCTATTGCGTCGGTAGTGATTGCTTCCCAGGTCACGCCGCCGTTTCCCGAATGCAGGATGGTGCCTTTATCGCCGACGGTCCACCCTTCGCTATCGTTCACGAAGGTGATCGCATTCAGCCGCACAGTCGTTCCGGATGGACGCACGGTCCAGTTCCTGCCGCTCGAACTCGTAAAGAGAATTTTGCCGCGCGATCCGACAGCCCAGCCATGAGAGTTGTCGAGAAAGAAAATGTGCGCGAGGTCTTCGCGGCCGCCCTCAGTCAGCCGCCGCCAGGATAGACCACCATCGTCGGAACGCACGACGAGCCCATCGCCGCCCGCGGCCCAGCCGGTGAACTCATCGGCGAAATAGACCGTGCTGAGTCTCGGACTGGTCCGCACGTTGACCGGCAGCCAGATCTTGCCGCCGTCGCCGGTCGTCAGGACTACGCCAGCGTCGCCCGACGCCCAGCCATGGTTGTCATCAGAAAAGGAAACCGAAAGGAGATCGGTGGTGACGAGTGAATCTGTGGTGGTCCACGTTGCGCCGCCGTCATTGGTCTGCAGGACCGTGCCGCCGTAGCCGACTGCCACGGCGCGTTTCGGTGAAGTGAATGCAACGCCGGTCAGTACGTTGCCGCTTTGTATTTTAGGTTCCCAATCTGCGCCGCCATTGTTCGTAACCAACAGCGTGCCTTTCGCGCCGACGGCAATCCCGGTCTTCTTGTTGATGAACGAGACGGAAAAAAGATGCGCGGCAGTCTGACTGGTTTGTGCTTTCCACGTGATGCCACCGTCGGTGGTGGCGATGATGGCCCCGAAAGTGCCGACGGCCCATCCGTGCAATGGATTGTCAGGCGCAAACGTGATGCAGAAAAGATGGTCCTTCACTCCGGTGGGCCGGCGAACCCATTTCTGGCCGGCGCTTATCGTCGTCAGGACGACACCGCCCGCGCCCGAGATGACGGCGCGTGACTTATCTTTTACGTAAATACTGTAGAGCGTCGTATTGGTGGGCGACTCTTGCTCTTTCCATTCGAAGCCGCCGTTAATGCTGCGGAGTATCGCGCCGTCGGCCCCGACGGCCCAGCCGTGCCGCTTGTCTTTAGCAAAACGGATTGAGTTGATCACGTTCCCCTGCGGTCGCGGGTTCTGCCACTCCCAGCCACGCAATTCTCCCTGGGCGCCGGCGATCCAAGAGCTACCGAGGCACGAAAGCAGAGCGATCATGAGCAATGGGCCGGCGGTCAAAGCCCGTTGCGAAACTCGCAGCGCGCGCGACTTTTCGGGAATTGAGAAAATGACAGACAGCATGTCCACTCTGGAGAACGAAATGCCCGAGGCTCTTATAAAGTGCCTTGTCCAAATTTGAAGGATAAATTATAGAGGTGATGCGCCGCGAAAGCGAATAGATGGTTAGCCGATCGCCGGCCGGTGATAGCGACCGTCAACGCGACAGCCGCTGGACATATGCTTGAGTCTGGCTAGCGGAATCGCATGAGGTTTGTCGCAGGAGAGCCAGCGCGACTTTCGTCGGCGGTGGCCGCGAGTCGGGTTAAGCCGTTCCAAAGCGATCTCAAACGACTCTTCGATCTTTGAATTCCGCGGACCGTCCCCATCACCAACCGAAATTGGATCAGTCTCCTTTTCGGCATACCGAATACAAACATACTTGAGGTCAACGCAGGCGGGCACGCTGATCTCCAAGAATTCGCTGAGAATGATCTCCCTCCCCAGGCAATCTATCGCCATGCCGGGCTTGACCCTGATCACTCTTTCGTTTTTTGAGCTCTTGTCGATGGAAACCTCAAGACCAGTAACGACACCGAACCCAAGCAGAAGCCGATTGTGCAGTCGGTGCTTCTCGAGGAAATACTGTTGCTCGGCCTGAAAATCCTCGGCGCTCAGCACCCTGCCGGAGAAGAAGTTGTTTCTCTTCAGGTGTTCACCAAGTTGGAATCGCGAATCCTCCATTAGCTGCCCCGTCGCTCTAGTCTATTCGATAGCGGATGGGTCTGCTAATCTGCCACCTCGATCGTCCCGACCTTGTCGATGGCGCCTCTCAACACTGCCTGATCGACCCGGCCGAGCTTTGCGATGCGCCGCGCGGCGCGGTCGGCGGCTTCCTGAATCACATGTCCGGCGTGGCCTTCAGCCCATTCCCATTTCACTTCGTGTTTGCTGGCAGCCTTGTCCAGACGCTCCCACCAGGCGTGATTCGTCTTGCGGCGATAGCGGCCACACATCGTTTCGATCACATAGCGCGAGTCGGTGTGCAAATGCACACGACACCGCTCGCGCAGACTTTCCAGGCCCAACGCTGCCGCAACAATTTCGGCTTGCTGGTTCGTCGCCGACCCGAGATAGGCGCCAAAAGCTTTCCACAGACCACGGTAACCCAGCAGCGCCACGGCGGCGGCGCGCATTTCTTCGCGGCCGTTACCCAAGCTCGATCCGTCGCAAAAGATTGTTACTGATTTCATGTCGTCATGTGGAAGGCGGTTGAATGATCTACCCCGAAGGCGATCGCTAATTTCAGCCCAGGGTAACACCCTGGGTGTGATGATCAATGAAAGGGTCTTAACCCTGAAAGGGTTGGCGAAATCAACTATCAAACTCGCGGCGATGAAACGTTGCACCGCTTAGCCAACACCTTCGGCGTTTTCTTCTATCCGAGATCCTTGAATCCCAGCGTGTTACGCTGGGCTGGAATTTGCAAACGCCTTAGGCGTTAATCTGCCTACCACCGCCAAAGATCTTGCACCGTTAACTTGACGTCGGCATTCTTCCAGGCAGACTCAAACTCCAATTGCACGGCGGCAGCGGCCTGGTTCTTCCTTTGGGCTTTCAAACTTTCCATCAAACCGAATAACGAACGTCCGCTCTGCTTGTTCCTTTCCAGATCCGCGCGGAAGACTTTTTCCGCTTCAGCATAATTACCGCTCCGCAAGAGAAAGCCGCCGAGTGATTCGCGCACCGGATGAAACCACTGTGGTGGTTCGTCGTAAGCGAGCGCGTCCTCATTTTGCACCGCCTTACGAAAGAATTCGAGCGCGGTCTTGTTGTCATGCTTTGCTTCGGCAATGTGAGCGCCAAGCACATCTCCGGCGATTGCAAGAATCTTGCCGGTCGGATTCAAAGAAGACATCGAGTCAGCAGCAACCGCCTTCGCCGCAGTCAGAAATGCTTTCTCTTCAGCTTCAGCTTGCGTGAGATCGCCCCGTGCGGCAAATGCTTCACTTCGCGCAAAATGCCAAAACGCAAGCGTCGCAGGCAGCGATGAATCCGGCTGAGGCTCCTTCATGATCTCTTCCCATTTATGAAAACGTTCCCACATCAAAATGTTCTTGGCCAGCACGGGTTCGAACATCGGCATCGGCTTGACGATCGGTCGAGTAAAGCCAACCAGTTTATTCGTTGCCTCAAGCGCGTCGCGATAGCGGCCCTGCATGCTATGCGCGATCGCGAGGAAATCAAGATTGTGCGCATAGTACATCGAATAGAACCCCTGCATGCCCGTGGCTTTGAAATATGCTTCGTCGGCGGCGGCCGCGTCGGCGTTGCTCTTCGCCGCCGCCTGATAATCACCGACGCGCTCATAGATGTGCGCCGGCATGTGCACCAGATGGCCTGCCATCGGCATCAACTGCGCCAAGCTTGGGGCGTAAGCAAGCGCGCGCTCAGGATGCGGCGATGCTTCAACCGCGTGAATATAGTAGTGAATCGCCCCGGGATGATTTGGATTGCGCTTCAAGACTGACTCCAGCACCGCGATGATCTCTTCAGTGCCTTCCGCGGGTTTCCCGTCCATACTCCAAAGCTTCCACGGACGCAGGTCCATTGCGCTTTCGGCATACAGGGTCGCGGCGTCCAGATCGTCTGGATACGCTTTGACCAGATCGCCCATCGCCCGCTTGAGATCAGCATTCAGCTTCTTCAGGTCGGCTTTTGGATCAATTGAATAGCGTTTAGCCAGGGCTTCGATGTAGGCGCGTTCGCTCGCGGATGCGCCGGTAGAAAGAGCCAAGGCCTTTTGCGCGGCATCGTATGCGGCCTTCTCACGTTCCGAATCGACTTCGAGATTGATGTTTAGCGCAAGCCCAACGCCCCACCAGGCCATCGCCATTTTGGGATCAAGTTCCGCCGCGCGTTTGAAAGAACGCACAGCTTCGTCGTGATTGAACGCATAGACCAGCGCGAGACCCTGATCGAAAAACCGTTGAGCCTCGGGATTGTTGGTGGACACCGGATGATGAACTGCGCCCAATCCTGATAACAGTACGGCGGGCTTCTCAGCCGTGCTCATCTTCATCTGCATGTCTGATTGCTGGGCGTAAGCGGACGTATAGAGAGAAACTAACAAAACCAATATTAACAGCACGGTCTTCATCTAAGGGCACCTCCAACGCATAAGAGCCAAACATGTGGGCGGATGATAACTCTCGCAGTTGAGTTTTTCTAGCACCAAGGTGAGCTACCGAGTAAAGCGTTTTCAGTCTGACTTCCCTGCAAGGTTTAGAGGCAGGCCTCGAACCAAATTGCCTGTTAGAAACATTGACCGATGACGCGGGAGAAAATGAAACACATAGAGTGTTGGTCAATCCAGCCCAAGGCGACGGACCTGGGTCACGACGCGTGTGAGCTTACACCGGCATGGTTCACACCCCAGGCCACCTTCTTCAGCGCAAACTACCCCCCCAAAGCCGGAGACCAGTCGTAAAGTCACCCGAGCTTTCTTATTGCGATCCGCCATGGAGATAGTGCGGAAAGCCTATGCTCTGGCAGCAGCGGCAGCTGCTTCGTCCAGAATTTTCGCGGCGCGGCCAGCGTCAGCGACTCCGAAGATCAACAACGGCGCATTCGTGCCTGGCTCGATCCCACAGTAGCCATAATTAATATTGACGCTGGCTTCCCCGAGTTTGGAAGCCGCGCGCGCCAACTCGCCCGGCCGATGTGGCAGCTTGACCTGAGCAACTTGCGCCTCCGTATACGTGAGCTTCTGGGTATCCAGAACTGACTTGGCCGCAGTGGGATTATCTACCACTAAGCGAACCAGGCTCTTTCCCTCCGAGGGGATTGACTGAAAAGCCAGAATATTCACGCCACGATCAGCCAGCGCTCGGCAGATCGTGCCGAGAGTGCCTGGTTGATCCTCCATGCGAACAGAAAACTCTTTCGTTGTTGGCATGTAAAGTAACCTCCTTATTGCTGGAGGTTCCGGTAGAACGCGGGGGTAGTTCCTGCGAAACCATAAACTGTCGGGTTTCGACTTAGGTTGGTGCAATCATACGACCACCTCCCTCACACTTCAAGCTGTCGAATGGTAGTGATCTGAATTGATGCATCAGATCGACTGCCTCACCCAGAAAGTGTTGGAAAGCGAGTCGTGCCTCAAACAAGAGTACTCGAAATGAGTGGGAGTTTAGGGTCTTATCTTTTTGCGCTGGAGAAAGCAAAAAACATTCCGGCGTCACGCAGGCAACAAGGAAGAGTTCATAGGAGGTCTACGATCGCGCCATCTGACGCCTCGACATAGGACTATCGTCAGATCTTGTGCTGCGTAACAACTTACTCGTTAACCTTCAACACCGCCAGAAACGCTTCCTGCGGAATCTCGACGCGGCCGACTTTTTTCATCCGCTTCTTGCCTTCCTTTTGTTTTTCGAGCAGCTTGCGTTTGCGCGTGATGTCGCCGCCGTAGCATTTGGCGATGACATTTTTGCCCAGCGCCTTCACGGTCTCGCGCGCGATCACTTTGTTGCCGATGGCCGCTTGAATCGGCACCTCAAAAAGCTGGCGCGGGATCAACTGTTTCATCTTCTCAGTCAACGCGCGCCCTTTCGACTGTGCGGTGTTGCGATGCAAGATAAGCGACAGCGCATCGACTGGTTCGCCCGCAACCAACACGTCGAGCTTGACCAGATCACTTTCCCAGTAACCCGCCAGGTTGTAATCGAGCGAAGCGTAACCACGCGAGACGGATTTCAAGCGGTCGTAGAAGTCCAGCACGATTTCGTTCAGCGGCAACTCGTAGGTCAGCATCACGCGGTTCGAGGCAATGTATTCAAAACCCTTCTGCACGCCGCGCTTCTCTTCCAAGAGCGGCAGAATGCCGCCGAGATGTTCGTCGGGCGTCAGGATGACGGCGCGAATCACCGGCTCTTCGATCTTCAAGATACGACCAGGGTCAGGCATCTTTGCCGGCGAATCGATCTCGGCAATCTGGCCGTCAGTGGTTGTCACCACATAGCGAACGCTGGGGGCGGTCGTTATCAGATCGAGATTGAATTCGCGCTCCAGACGTTCCTGCACGATCTCCATGTGCAGCAGACCGAGGAAGCCGCAACGAAAACCGAAGCCGAGCGCGGTCGACGATTCGGGTTCATAAAAGAACGAGGCGTCGTTTAAGCGCAAACGATCGAGCGCATCGCGCAGCTCTTCATATTGATTTGTATCGACCGGATAGAGGCCGGCAAAAACCATCGGCTTGATCTTTTGGAAACCGGGAAACGGTTCGGTGGTCGGGCGCGCGGCTTCCGTTATCGTGTCGCCAATCTCGACGTCGGCTACCTGTTTGATCGAAGCGGTCAGGAAACCAACCTCACCCATTCCCAACTTGTCGATCGGCGTCGGGCGCGGACGATTAACGCCGAGCGTCTCCACCTGATAATCGCGTCCGGTGTTGAAGAACCGGATCTTCATGCCGGGTCGAATCACTCCGTCAATCACGCGAAACAAAACGATCACGCCGCGATACGAGTCGTACCACGAATCAAAAATCAGGGCTTTCAGCGGGGCGTTCGCACTGCCTTTCGGCGCCGGCACGTCACGCACGATCGCTTCGAGCACTTCAGTCACGCCGGCGCCAGTCTTCGCGCTGGTGAACACGGCGTTGTGCGTCT
>Ga0137379_10008054_pt1 | contig 9993 bp, 7 predicted proteins | sample SagtaG_18_FD_104812 | JGI IMG/M metagenome (GOLD analysis project Ga0137379, IMG submission 104812) | Vadose zone soil microbial communities from Sagehorn Ranch, Mendocino, California, USA - Sage2_L_80_16 metaG | ecosystem: Environmental > Terrestrial > Soil > Vadose zone | place: USA: California... | reverse complement strand
TGGTCGACGCCGCTCGACCCGCGCATCGAGCCCGAGCGCAGGGCCGCGGGCGACTACACCAACAGCCGCGCGGTCATCGACGCCTGCCGCCCCTGGCACTGGCGCGAGAAGTTCCCGGCGGTGAATGTCCCGACGCCCGAAGAGCGGCGCATCGCGCTGCAGAAATTCGGGCACTTGTTCAAGACCTGAGCGCGATGCCGAGCACGGATGCGGCACTCGCTCGCGCCGTCCGATGACTGAAGAGGGTTTGATGCGACGCCTGATCGTTGGCATGACCGGATCGACCGGAGCCATCTTTGGCATCCGGTTCCTCGAGGCGTTGAAGCAGACCGACGTCGAAACCCACCTCATCATCAGCAAGTGGGCGCAGCGCACCATCGAGCACGAGACCAATTACAGCGCTGAGCAGGTGCGCTCGCTCGCGAGCGTGGTGCACAGCCAGGGCGACATGGGCGCGACGATCTCGTCCGGCTCGTTCCTGACCGAGGGCATGGTGGTCATCCCCTGCTCGGTGCGCACGCTGGGCTGCATCGCCAGCGGCTATGGCGAGCACCTCGTGCACCGCGCGGCCGACGTGGTCCTCAAGGAGCGCCGGCGCCTGGTGCTGGTGGTGCGCGAGACCCCGCTCTCCGAGGTGCACCTCGAGAACATGCTCAAGCTCGCGCGCATGGGGGTGGTGATGCTGCCGCCGATGCCGGCCTTCTACAACCATCCGCAGACGATCGAGGACCTGGTCGGCCACATCGTCTCCAGGGTGCTCGACCAGTTCAGGATTGACGCCCCCTTCGCCAAGCGCTGGGACGGCCACATGCACACTGCCGCCAAGATCGCCGCCGTCGGCGGCACCACGGCGAAAAGCGGCACCTGAGCTTTACCTGCTGGGAGGACAACATGAAGAGATCGGCGCGTGCGCTCGCGTCACTCGTGCTGCTGTCCGCTGCCTCGCTGCCCGCCGCCGCCCAGTCGGTCGCGGATTTCTACAAGGGCAAGCAGATCCGCGTGATCGTCGGCTCGACGGCCGGCGACTACGATACCTGGGCGCGGCTCGTCGCCCGCCACATGCGGCAATACATCCCGGGCAATCCGGTTTTCGTCATCGAAAACATGCCCGGCGCCGGATCGCTGATCGCGGCAAATTACCTTTACGCCAAGGCCGCGCAGGACGGCACGGCGTTGGGTTCGGTGAGCCGCAATATCCCGAACTACGCGTTCATGAAGCAGCCGAACGCGACTTTCGATCCGCTGAAATTCAACTGGATCGGCAGCCCGGAAATGACGCATCGCGCCTGCTATGCCAGGGCCGACAGCGGCATCGGGCAGCCGCAGGATTTGTACGAGCGCGAGCTCCTGATGGGGGGCGATGGCGCCGGCACGTCGTTGTCGGAAATGCCGATCCTGCTGAAAAACCTGCTCGGCATGAAGTTCAGGGTCATCGACGGCTACAAGGGCTCGAACGACATCATTCTCGCGATCCAGCGCAAGGAGGTCGCAGGGATCTGCCAGACGGTCACGGCCTTTGCCCAATCGGCGCAAAATCTGCTCGATGACGGCAGCATCCGCATGCTGTTCACCACCGAGCAGGAACGAGTGCCTGCATTGAAGGTCCCGACCATCTTCGAGTTCGCAAAGACGGACGAGCAGCGGAAAATCCTGGCGTTCCATGCCGCGAGCCTCGAAACCGGGCGCCCCTGGCTCGCTCCGCCTGGGATTCCCGCCGACCGGGTCCAGGCCTTGCGCCGGGCCTATGACGCCACCATGAAAGATCGCGCGTTTCTCGAAGAGGCCAGGCTTCGCAAGCTGGACGTCGATCCGCGCACCGGCGAATATGTCGAAGCCGTGCTGAGGAGGATCGCGACCCTGCCCGACGAGCTGATTGCCAAGGCCGCGCAGATGACGCGCCGCCAGAACTGATGAACGTGCCTTGGGCCGCGACAGGAGGGTTGGTTGGACATCAAGGGGAGGGCCGCCATCGTCACCGGATCGAGCTCGGAGGACGGGATCGGCGCGGCCTGCGCCAGAATTCTCGCTTCGCGCGGCTGCAACGTGGTGGTGAACTATGCAAGCGACAAGGCCGGGGGCGAGAAGATCGCCGGCGAGTGCAAGGCGGCGGGGGTCGATTCCATCGCCGTGCAGGCCGATGTGTCGAAGGACGAGGACTGCAAGCGGCTGGTCCAGGCCGCGGTCGATCGTTGGGGCCGGCTCGATGTGCTGATCAACAATGCCGCCACCACCAAGACGATCCCCCATAAGCGGATGGACCTCCTGGACGCCGTCGAGTTCATCCGGGTCTACTCCGTCAACCTCATCGGCAATTACCAGATGTGCCGGGCGGCCGCGCCTCACCTCAAGGCCACCGGCGATGCGGCGATCGTGAACATTTCCTCGGTCGGGGCATTTCGCGCCGGCGGCAGCTCGATGGCCTATGTGTCCTCGAAGGGCGCCCTCAATACCTTGACCCTCTCGATGGCGCGCGCGCTGGCCCCGGAAGTGCGGGTCAATGCACTGTGCCCGGGCGGCATGTTGGGCAATTGGACCCGAAAAATCCTGACCGAAAAGCAATACCAGGAGCGCGTGGAACGGGCGAAGACCGAGTTCCCCCTCCGTCGCCCGATCTGGCCGCACGACGTTGCGGTGGCAGCGCTGTTCCTGGTGGAAGGGGCGACCACGATGACCGGTGAATGCATCCGCATGGATTGCGGCCAGCACCTCGGCGAAACGAGCACGAGGAATTAGGCGGCGAGAACAAGATGATCAAAGGCGACTTGCCTCTTCACTTGTGTTGCAGGCTCATTGGGAGAGGATAACCTGCATCACCGCTTGCCTTTGCCCTTACGGCGCAGCTCGCGGCGGATCTGGGCAAACGCCTGCCTCACCGGCATTGACCGGCCTGCTTCGATGTCGCCAATGCCGCGATCAAGCGCGGCGTCCAGTTCCTTCAATTTCACGCTCTTGTAGCGCTCGCGCAGAGCTTCGCGGACCACCTCGCTGTTCGAGGCATAGCCGCCGCTCTCAACCTCCGCCCGCACCATTTGCTCAAGCTCAGGTGTTAGGGTGATGCTCATCTGCCCTGCTGGTTTCATAGCGGGCCGGCCTCCAATAGTGGAGAATAATGTATTATACTATGCTACATTTTGCCATGAGAATTTTGCTTGGCGTCCGTCTCTCTTCCTTAACCTCTGGCTGTGCGTCGATCACGCGGATAATTAATAGAGCGGCTGGGGATGGAAATGTCGAGTTACGGGTGGACCTACCTATCGCGCGATGCGTTGCGGCGCGCCGAGAACCAACTCTCGGGCGCTGGCGAGGGTGTGCGCGATGAGATTGGCTTCCTGATTGTCCACCAGCGCTATGCTGACCACTTCTTCCCGGGCACATCCGTCCTTCATACGCGCTTGCGATACGTCCTGTTCGTGCCGTGGATTTATCAAACGCTCTACGAGGAGGGATCGTCCGGGCGTGTGCAGGACAGCTTAGAGAAAGCGGAGATCAGGCTCGCGGGCCGCCTGAAGCACCTGCGCGGCGCGATCGGTGGCTTCAATTTTCCGCGCCCGACGAGCCAGCCTGCCTCCTTGAGTTACTGGGCTGCTCTTGGTGCCTGGGGAATCCTGCGTGAGACGGACGGGCGGCTGCCCTCACGCGCGCAGATTCATGCGCTTCTTCAGTCGAGGCACCGCAAGGCCAAGGACGACGACGGGCAAGCCCTCTTGAGGGCGGAGCTTCCCTTCACCACGTTGCCGCCGCGCCCGGATGATTGGTCCTCCGCTGGGCCGACGCAGTTTCGCTTGCTGTCTCGTGAAGCCGAGTTCTTGCAATGGCAGTTTGCCGATCTTTGCCCAAACGACGCACCGGGCCAGAAAAGCCTTTTCGCGAAGCTGAGCGCCGCACCGCGTACCCAGGCGGATGCGTGCTGGTCGCCTGGCATCGTGGAGATCGCCGGAGACGATGGCGCGCGGCTGCGCCGCGCCCGGCATGCCGCGTCTCTGGCTGCCGTCGGCCGCGCCGTTTATGCGGCGCTTGTCGAGACGTTGAAAGAAGAAGTGGATCGTCAGACCGTCTCGCGGAAGCACCGCGACAATCTTGCTAAGGTTCTCGAAGACCATGCATCGATGGCAGGCCGTCTCGAACTCGGAAAGCTGATCGAGGACACGAGGACGATCACGGCCACGATCCCACCTGTGCTGTACGCCGTGTTGGAGACGACGCTTGCGTGGATCGCGGACGGCGCGAATGACCCGATGGTGCTACGCGACGTTTACGAACGCGGAGAGTGCGACCGCAAGCAACACCGTGCCCGCTTGTCCCGGGTGTTTGGCGCGAGCCGGCGCATGGAATGGGACAACGATCTGCATCCCGGGGCGGAGCCTCTCCATTACCGCTGGCGCCAGGTCTCGGGGCTGCTCGATGACTTGTGGGACGCCGCATGAGTAAGCCGTCTGCATGGCAGAGTCAGGCCTACCTGGACGCGCTGCGCCCGAGCCCGGGCCGCGACGTGCGCGGCGCGATCCTGACGAGCTACTCCGCTGACATCGCCTCGATCGTCGCTGCGCTGCTGGCTCTCGCCGCGCGTGACAACGACGGCGGCAGCGGGTGCAAGACGGATCTCGCGGAAGCGATCGAGTTGCTGCGCGGAAAGGTCCGCATTCTCATTCAGCGCGGAAGGTTCGCACGCCCGAGGCGCATTCCGCTCATCGCGGGTATCCTCGACCAGTTCGTGCGCGAGATTGATTTCGACGAAAACAAGCAGAGCTGGCACCCCAAGGTCAGCATCGTGGAGTTTGCGAACGGCAGCGGCGCGAGCGACTGGCGTTTATGGCTCGGCAGCCGGAATCTGACCGCCGCCGTCAACCGGGATTTCGGGTTGTTGCTGAACAGCACCGCTGATCTCAAGGCCGACAACGCCTCCCCGGTCCCTGGTGTGGGAGGGATGGTCCAGCGTCTGGCCGAATATGCGGACCTGAAGTCCTTCCGGCCTTCGGCGCTTCGGACGGCGCTCAACGCCGTTCGCTGGACGCATCCGGATAGGTTCCGTGTCGAGCGCATCACGCTGACGGGCGGGCAAGGCGCCGACAAGGGTCCCGTACCGCCGCAAGACCTCGACGAGGTAATCGCGATCTCGCCGTTCCTCGACGGCGGCGTGGTTCGAGCCATCGGTGGCTGGGGCGGCGCGAGGACACACCGTTTCCTGCTATCGACTGAACTCGCCTTGACCAAAATCGCGGGACAGGCGGGGAAGCCGCTATCGGGGTTTAAGGACAATCTCTTCGTGCTGGACATGCCCGCGCCGGAGCTTGTCGAGCCTTCGGCGTCGGTATCGAACGACGGCGGCCCGGTGGAGGAGGACGAGACCGAAGAACTCCCGGTCGGGCTTCACGCGAAGATTTTCTCCGCACGCAAGGGCAAGCAACTCCACCTATGGGTCGGCAGCGCGAACGCCACCAGCCGGGCGTGGACGGGCGCGAATGTCGAGGTGATCGCGGAGATAACGGCACCGGCCAGTATACAAGAAGGGCTCATGACGCTTTTGACGCGGCCCGTCTCGGCCGCGGCGCTTGAGGCGCGCGAGCCGCCGCCCGAGGATACAGCCGCGGACCGGCTCGATGAGGCCCGCAAGCATTTCGTCGCGGCATGGAACGGAAAGCTGGAGCGCGACGGTAGCCTCTTTCGCCTTGCCTGCGGAAAGCCGCCGCATCCGGTTGACGCCGGGTTCAAGGTTGAAGCCGGTCTTGCCACCGGAGCGCTGATCGAATGGCCGCGCGGCACCCTGTCCCTGACGCTCGGCGAGTATGCCCCAAGCCTTCATACGGAGCTTGTGCAGTTCCGGCTTTCTAGTGGCGAGATCAGTTGCGCCTGGCTTCAACGGGTCGAGGTGACACCGGAGTTTGAACCAGACCGGGACCGGTACGCCATTGCGCGGCATCTTGGGATGAGCGCGTTCCTGGCCTGGATCGCGGCGCTGATGGCGGGCGAAGAAGGCGGCGACGGCGGCGATCTTTGGGACACGCCGCCGGAAGCGGGCAGGAAGCAGGAAAACGGCGCTCTCTTTAATGGAAGCATCCTGACGCTGGATGCAATGCTTGCGTGCTGGGCGCGCGATCCCGCCGCGTTCAAACGCGTCGGGCAGCGTATCAATGCCTATCTCGGTCCCGTCTTGGCGCAGGCCGGGACGATGCCCTCAGACGATTTGAAGCGGCTTCACGCGTTCCAGACGGTTTGGGAAACAGTGAGCCAGGAATTGCTGAAAGACCGCTGATGCCAGAGCCGAAGCCGTTCCAGGAAGCCGCGATACGATCTGCGTGCGAAAGCTTCGAGGCGGCAGAAGGATCGCGCCGGTTTCTCGTCGCCGACGAAGTGGGATTGGGCAAGACGGTCGTCGCGCAGCAGGTGATCGAACGGCTCGCGGGAAAGGACCGCCGTTCGCCCTTTGTCGTCTATTACATCACCAACGGCCAACGCGTCGCGAACCAGAACCGCGGCCGCCTCGTCGATTTTCTTGATCACGGCACCCAGAAGGAAGCGCTCTCGAAGGCCGACCGCTTGAATCTCATACCGCTTTACCCGCGGCCTTCGGCGCCGGTCGCGCTTTACGCATTGACGCCCGGAACATCGTTCCCCGGCAGGATCACACGGCTTCATGCCGGGCGCAAGGAAGAGCGGGCGTTTCTGACCGCCTTGCTTGGCCGGACGTACCCGCATCTGATGCGCAAATTCCCCGAGGGCACGATGCAAAGAAACGTGCGGTCGGATTGGGAGGGCCTGGTTCAACATTATCGCGGGCGCGTCTCGCAGTTGCCGAGGACATTTCTCTACGCGTTCAAGGGCGCGCTGATCAAAGAATTCGACGGGCCGCCCAAGACACGCCTCCCGGAGTTTTCAAAGAAGGAATCCGCAGGGCGTTTCGTGGGACGCCTGCGGCGTGCACTGGCACGCACGGTGTTGATTGCCCGACCACCGGACCTTGTCATCCTCGATGAGTTCCAGCGTTACCGGGACATGATCTCGAAGGAGAACCGCAGCGATCCGCTGGTGAGTGCCCTGTTCGAGCCACAAGGCCGCAAGTGGCCTGCGCTCCTGATGCTGTCCGCGACACCTTACAAGCTCTTCGCGACACGCCTTGAAGAGAACCGGGGAGCCGAGGCCAACCGCGAATTCTTCGACCTTCTTGAATTCCTTGGCGGCCAACACGGTCTTGCCTTGAAGGCGGATGCGCACGAAGCATTTGCCAAGTTCGGCAACGCCATTCTCGCCATCGCAAAGTGCAAGGAGAACACGGCCGAAGCCGAGCGCCTTGTCGGCGGTGCGAGGGCGTTACGGGACCGGCTTCAGTCCATGCTCGCCCCTTATCTCTCGCGTATGGAGCGGGAGCCGACCTCGGATGACTCGGCCAATACGATCCCGCTGAATGCGACGCTCGACCAAACCGATGTTCGGGCCTTCCGCCACCTGGCTTCCTCGTTCAAGCCGGAGCATGCGTGGTTCGCGTTGCCTTACTGGCTTTCCGTGCCGCTGCCGGCGCAATCGCTCGGCCTTCGCTACATGGCATGGCGGGACGCCACAATCCGCAATGACCGCTCCCTTATCAAGCTCACCGTCAATAACCGGGACAGGCTCTCGTTGCCCCGCGCGTGGCCGCATCCGAAGCTCCGCGCACTGCAAACGGTCACGCCGGTGGAGACGTTAGCTTTGCCGTGGGTCGCCCCCTCGATTTCGTGGTGGGATTTACGCGGCGCCTGGACCGATGCCGTGCATGAGCCGAAATTGTTGCTGTTCAGCCGCTTCAAGTCGACGCCGCAGAGTGTCGCCGCGTTGACAAGCCTAAATGTCGAAGCGCGCTACCTGTCCCGGTCCGGCCGATACGAGACCGTGTGGAAGCGCCGCCGTTTGCAGGCCGCGCCGAACCGCCTCGCGGTGGTCGCGCTGTTTCATCCTTCGCCGTTCTTGATATTTTCGACCGATCCGCTCGCCGCAGCCAATGCGAACCGCGCGCCGCCGCGCGAAGCCATGCGCAAGCAGCTTGCTGATGCTTTGAGGAAGCTCAACGTGGAAATCGTCAAGGGTCCGGGCAAGAAGGGTGCGCGCCATAAGCCGCTATGGGTTTTGTTGTCGGCGTTGGAAAGGTTGGGCGGTTATTACGAGTTGACGAATCGCGCTTGGCGCGCGGTGGCGGGTGACGATCAGCGTCTCCACAGCCTTCTTGCAGACTGGCACGTGAACCGCCAGCTCGATTGGATCAGCCGGCGTGAGTTGGATGATCTTGTGACAGCCGCGTTATCGGCGCCGGGCGTGATCGTTGGCCGCGCGCTCTTGCGGCATTTTCCGCAAGCGCTGTCGCCGGAGTGCTTCGAAGAAGCCGTGTATGTGGCATGGCATGGCTTACGCACCTATCTGGACAAGCCCGTGTTCTGGGCGCGGCTTCCAGCGGGCAAGCCTGTGAAGGTGTTGCACCGCGCTTGTCTCGACGGAAATCTCGAAGCGGTGATTGATGAGCATTTCTGGATGCGGCGCCAAAGCCTGCCGACGCGGGAGCGTGGGCTTGCGCACGATCTCCAGGAGGCTCTCAGCGTTTCAACGGGTGCCTTTTCCTTACACAGCGTCAATCCTGAGAAGAGTCCTCGGATACGCGTCCGTTGTCATGTGGCGGTGCCATTCGGGTCGACCGAGGACGATGACCGCGCGAAGAGCGGCGCTCCCGGCGATCAGGCGCCGCGCTCCGACGAGCTTCGCAACGCATTTAACTCGCCGTTTTGGCCACATGTTCTCGCGACGACTTCCGTAGGCCAGGAAGGATTGGACTTTCATACCTGGTGCAGCCGCATCCTCCATTGGGACCTATGCTCAAGCCCGTTGGAGCTTGAGCAGCGGGAGGGGCGCATACAGCGCTTCGGCGGCCTCGCTGTGCGGCGGCGTCTCTCGAAGCTTCCGGACCATGCCTTGCGGCAAGCCAGTACAGTGACGAAGCACGTGTCCCTTTGGGATCGCGTTCAGAAGCTCGCCGACGAAGAGCACCTCGACGCTTCCGGCCTGTCGCCGTGGTGGGTTTTAAAGGGCGCGGCCGTGAGCCGGTATGTGTTCAACCTGCCGCAGAGCCGCGATCTGGAAAAGTTCACGCTGCTCAAAGAGCAGCGCCTCATCTATCGCCTCGCGCTCGGGCAGCCCAATCAAGAGGACCTCGTGGAGTTTCTGGCGAAGGGCGGACCTGCACTCACGGCGCTGCTACAGCCATTAGCCCTTAACCTCTCGGCCTTCGCGCGAACGGATGCCGCTCCCTGGCGAGCTCATTGACGCGTTCGGAAAATGCCGCCATTGCAGGTGACGGTGACGTTCATCGAATTGTTCCTTCAACGCACAAAGAATCCATCGACGGGTCTACCGATATTGAATAGGCGTATTGCATTTGGCGCTAGAGCGTTGAGCCGCTTGGATATATGGTCCGCGCAGAATCCAGCGGTGACCGACATGGCGCTACCCCCACAATACAAATATCTGGACGTGAATGGCGCGAAGCTGACGCTTGGCAATCGAACGTTTCGCCATGCGAAGCCATCGACCTTCAAGGACCTTGAGGACATGACTGTGCAGAGCGTCTTTCCTGAAGAGGTCGAAGCGGCGCTGGCGACGCTTTCCAATGGCTGCGTGGATGTCATCCTTGAGAATGTCAATGAACCTCCGACATGCAACGAGCGGCTGAGGGCCTCGGTTACCGAACTTCAGGGAATTTTCCGGCAAAATCCGGACGTAGCCGACGCAGTGCGCGAAGAACTGAGGAACAACCCCGAGATAAACGTCTTTGATGTCGAGCACATGCGCGGTGAGATCGAGGCTTTTCTCAAAGACATAAATGAATTCATGCAGGGACACCGGGTGCTCTGTGTGACGACAGACAAAGCCTCTGAGCGTATGTGGAAGGAATACAGCGAGAATCACAAAGGAATCGCGCTTCGGATCGAAGGCAACGTCGCGAAGGATTCGAAGTTTCAGAAATTCGCCCCGGTCACC
>Ga0137379_10008042_pt1 | contig 10000 bp, 10 predicted proteins | sample SagtaG_18_FD_104812 | JGI IMG/M metagenome (GOLD analysis project Ga0137379, IMG submission 104812) | Vadose zone soil microbial communities from Sagehorn Ranch, Mendocino, California, USA - Sage2_L_80_16 metaG | ecosystem: Environmental > Terrestrial > Soil > Vadose zone | place: USA... | reverse complement strand
GGCGAAGGTCTTGCAGGGCGCGGCCCGGCTGCAGGTCGGGCTCAGATCATCGCCGACGCCCGAGACCCAGGTCCGCGGGTTCTGCGCTTGTGCCGGCGCGGCGGCGAGGAACGGCGACGCCAGGCCGATGACGGCGAGCGAAAGTGCGGCTTTACGCATGAGGGTTCTCCCTATGTGCTGATCGATGGGCGCGCTGGAACTGGCTCCGGCGCACCAGGTTCAATTTCAGACCCGAGGGGCGGATGCTTGCGGACGCGCTGGGAATAGGTGAAAAGATCAAGGCGCGAGCCGACCCCGAAGCCCCTCATGTTCGGCAATCGCTCGCAGCGCAGGTATTTTCCTCCCGTCATTGGTCGCGGGAGGAGGCAAAATGGTTCAACGCGAGCTGCTCCCGACCGCGGAGCGCCGTGCCGGAGACGCCATTGGTGCGGCGTCGCCCCCGAGGATTGGGCAAGGCGAGGAGCTATCCGGATCGGGTGCGGTAGATCACGATCGGCCACGGAGAGATCAGGCGATCCATCGCCTTGGCCCAGGTCGATCGCGGCATTTCCTGCAGGAAGAACCGGCGGTCGACACAATTCCTGTGCTTCGCATTGAGATAGATGAGATAGCCTTCGCGCGGGCAGTCGCGGAGCGACGCTTCGAGATTGTCCAACAGCTTCGAGACGACCGCCTCGCCAAAGGGATTGAAGAGATAGAGAATGAATGGCTCCCTCGGCAGCTCGTAGTCGGTCACATCCTTGCGATGCGCGACGACCGGCGCGCACAAGGCTCCGGCCTCCTTGGCACGGGCGATGTTGCGCAGGGCGACGCGGTGCATCGCCTCCGACAGTTCGACCCCCTCGACGCGCAGGAACGGCCGCCCGGCCGCGAGCAGCAGGCTGCGTCCCTTTCCGGAGCCGAGATCGACGAAGACGAAGCGCCTGGTCTCGAGGCCGAGCGCATCCAAGGCGCGGCCGAAAACCCAGCTCGGGGTGCCGAAATATTCGTTCGCGTGCGCGGCATTGCGTCCTGGCAGCGCCAATTCGTCCGGCCAATGCAGACCGGAGGCGTCGATGCCGAGGCGTCGATCATGCCAGGGATCGAGAACGTGGCGATGAATGCGGGCCTGCACGCCTTCTGCGATGCGTGTGGCGGACATCACGGGCGTCATCCTCGCTTTGGCTGCCGACCGCGATCCATAGGACGCAGCCAGGCCTTAAGGAAATCGCTTTCGACGATTCACCTTAACCGTGCAGCCGAGGCGAGTTGAAACGGAGTCAAATCGCCAAGTCGAAACAGACCCCGAGGAGGCCGCTAAATACTTGATTTAATGGCGGGAGCGACGGGGCTCGAACCCGCGACCTTCGGCGTGACAGGCCGACGCTCTAACCAACTGAGCTACGCCCCCGCGGGCATGGGGCGGACTTAAATGTCGACCCCGACCAAGTCAAGGCGCGCGCCCTGGGAACAGGCGGCCCCGACAGCTGTCCAAGCAGCCGCCTGGCCTGCGGCGCCCCGCGGGCGACCGGGCGGGGGCATCGACCGCCCCAGGGGCAGCGGCGGCGCACCGCCCGGAGTCCAAAAAAACCCACATTTTTCGCTAGGAAGTGATGGTCAGAGCCTAGCCGAATCGTCTAATGCGACCGGTGTCGATGGGTGGCCTTTGCGGCCACTCCGCTGCAACGAGGAGGGTCATCCATGGCCATGGCAGCCAAGAAGGCGGGCACCCCCGCGACCGTTACCATGAAGCATCTGGCGGCAAATCTCGCGGAATCCCACGAAATGTCGAAAAAACAGACCGAGGCGGTGCTCGGCGATCTGGTCGGCCTGGTGACCAAGCATCTCAAGAAGGGCGACCGCATCCGCATCGGGGGGCTCGGCATCCTGGTGGTGCGCAAGCGGGCCGCCCGCATGGGCCGCAACCCCGCGACCGGGGAGCCGATCCAGATCAAGGCGAGCAAGAAGGTCGCCTTCCGCCCTGCCAAGGAGCTCAAGGAAGCCGTTTGACGGCGGCCAGCTGCCACATCCGTTTCGCACATGTCGGCGGCCGCCAAGGCCGCCGACATGTGGCGTGGCTTGGCGAACGTGGGCGGTGACGGACTCGAACCGCCGACATCCTGCGTGTAAAGCAGGCGCTCTACCAACTGAGCTAACCGCCCTCAGCGAGCTTTATCGCGACCTCGGGCGGCGGAGGCAAGCGTGTGGTTCCGACCCCGCCCCCGCGCCAGGCGCGCTGGTTCCCCGGGAAGCTTGAGCGCAGGATGGGTTGAGCGCAGCAAAACCCATCAGCTTTCTCGCCGAAACCAGCGATGGGTTTCGCTTACGCTCAACCCATCCTACAGGGCCTGGGCCCCTACTGGTTGAGGGCGTCCTTGAGCCCCTTACCGGCGGAGAACCGCGGCCGCTTCGAGGCCTTGACCTTGACCGCGGCGCCAGTGCGTGGATCGCGGCCGTCGCGCGCGCCCCGCTTGACCACGTGGAAATTGCCGAACCCCATGATCTTGACCTCGCCGCCCTTCTTCAATGTCGCGGTGATGATATCGAAGGTCGCTTCGACGGCGGCAGCCACCGACATCCTGGTCATCCGGGTCTTGCCGGCCACCGCAGCGATAAGCTCGTTCTTGGTCATTGGACCGATCCCTCCCCGCTCCCTTTGCGTCCCTGGGGCCGAATCAACGACAAATTGCCACTGCGAGCATGGAAGGTTTGCCGATTTTTGTTGATTTGCAAGCCGATTTTATCCGCGAATACGGGTCCGACCGGTGCTGTGCACCGATGTCGGGATCATGGCATTGGGGTCATGCCATTGGGGATCATGGCATTGGGATCATGGCATTGGGATCTCTTGGACCTTCTTGGGAACGTGATAGCCGCGCTGGACCGCGGGGCGGCTGGCGAGCGCGAGGTACCAGCGCTTCACGTTCGGATAAGCGTTGAGATCGATGGTCTGCCATTCGTAGCGCGAGATCCACGGCCAGATCGCGATATCGGCAATCGAATAGTCGTCGGCGACGAACTCGCGCTCGGCGAGGCGCTTGTCGAGCACGTCGTAGAGCCGGCGGGCCTCGTTGAGGAAACGCTCCTCGGCATAGGGCGCCTTGCCCTTGTTGTATCTCACGAAGTGGTGCACCTGGCCGAGAAACGGACCCGGCCCGCCCATCTGCCACATCAGCCATTCGATGACCTGGTAGCGCTTGGCGCCGTCCTTGGGCAAAAGCCTTCCGGTCCTGTCGGCGAGGTAGACCAGGATCGCGCCCGATTCCATCAGATGGATGCCGGTGTCGCGGTCGACGATGGCGGGAATCTTGTTGTTCGGGCTGATCTTGAGGAAGTCGGGCTTGAACTGCTCGTCCTTGCCGATATCGACCGGATGGGCGGCGTAAGGCAGCCCGAGCTCCTCGAGCGCAATGGAGGCCTTGCGGCCATTCGGCGTAGTCCAGGTGTAGAGATCGATCACGGTTGTGGTTCCTTGCTGCGGCGGAAACCGAAAGGGCCCGTCACGCCCAGATTGTCGCTTGCGACTGCGTCCGGCAAGGAGCGAATGGCCGAAATTCCGCTCGGCAACGATTTTGGGCGAGCTTGCCGCCGTCATTGTCACAGGAGTAGGGTCCCGGGACGAAGCTCGGCAGTCGACGATCGCTCTGCTGAGCTTCGTACGAACCAGAAAGATTCGACGTGGACCCCGTCTTTGCCTGGATCGAAGGTAGCGCGCTCAGCGATTGGGTTCGCGGCTCGGAATGCATCTGTGCGTTTCCCGCCATCGTCACGCTGCACAACATCGGCATGGCATTCCTGGCCGGCGGCAGCGTCGCCATCGATCTGCGCCTTCTCGGCTTTGCATCGCACATGCCGCTGAAGCCGATGGGGCGGTTCGTTCCCCTGCTGTGGCTCGCGTTCGCCCTCAATGCCGTCACCGGAACCCTGCTGCTGATCGCCTCTCCGACCAAGGCGCTCACCAACCCGTTGTTCTACGTCAAGCTGTCTCTGGTCGCGGTCGCAGTCTGGCTCGTTTACCGCATTGCCAACGATATCCTGCGCGCGTCCGAGGTCGACCGGAAACCCCTCGCCGCGAAGGCCAAGATGCTCGCGATCGCCTCGCTCGGGGCCTGGATGGTCCTCATCGCCGCCGGCCGCTACCTCGCCTATACGCATAAATGGGAAATGCTCGGCGTCCCTGCCATCCTGTAGCGCAAGGGAGATCGCGTCATGGAAATGGAGCCTTGGGAGGTGTGGGTCCGAAGCACCGAGCTGCATGCCTTCGTGCAACACTATGAGCCGCGGCTGTGGCCGCTGTTGCAGACGCTGCACCTTTTCGGGTTCACGCTCCTGATCGGCACGGTCGGCTTCTTTGACCTCCGCGCACTCGGCCTGGCCAAGGGCATCCCGCTCCAGACCATTCACCGGCTCATTCCGTGGGGGATCGCCGGCTACATCGGGAACATCCTGCTCGGCATCGTATTCTTCTCCGGCCACCCGGAGCAGTATTTCTACAATAACGCGTTCCGACTGAAGTTGCTGTTCATGGCGGTGGCCGGAGCCAACATCCTCGCTTTCTACGGCACCAGCGCATTCGGGGAAATGAAGAAGCTTCCGGCGAACGCGAATGCGCCCCTGCGCATCAAGCTCATCGCCGGCACATCGCTGTGCGCGTGGGTTGCGGTCCTGATATGCGGGCGCCTGATCACCTTCAACCGGCCGCCGTTCTTTCATTGAAGGTCGGCGACACGAACGCAAACGGCGGCGCCGCTTGGGCGCCGCCGGCAAGGGCTCGTCGAGCAATCAGTGCGCGGTCAGGGTCGAGGAGTCCTCCTCGACCGGCGGCTCGGTGGTGACCGAGGTCTCGGTCGGCTTCGCCTTCTCCTCGTCCCACTCGATCGGCTCGGGCTTGCGGGTGAGCGCGCGGGTCAGGACCTCGTCCATGCGCGAGACCGGCACGATGTCGAGGCCCTTCTTGATGCTCTCGTTGATCTCGATCAGGTCCTTGGCGTTCTCCTCCGGGATCAGCACCGTCTTCATGCCGCCGCGCGAGGCCGCGAGCAGCTTCTCCTTCAGGCCGCCGATCGGCAGCACCCGGCCGCGCAGCGTGATCTCGCCGGTCATCGCCACGTCGCGGCGGACCGTGATGCCGGTCATCACCGACACGATCGCGGTCACCATGGCGACGCCCGCCGACGGGCCGTCCTTCGGGGTCGCGCCCTCCGGCACGTGCACGTGGATGTCGCGCTTGTCGAACGAGGGCGGCTCGATGCCGAAGGCGACTGCGCGCATGCGCACATAGGAGGCCGCCGCCGAGATCGATTCCTTCATCACGTCGCGCAGATTGCCGGTCACCGTCATCTTGCCCTTGCCGGGCATCATGGCGGCCTCGATGGTGAGGAGCTCCCCGCCGACATCGGTCCAGGCAAGGCCGGTGACGACGCCGACCTGGTCCTGGTCCTCGACCTCGCCATAGCGGTATTTCGGCACGCCGATATAGTCGCCGACGTTCTTCGCCTCGACCAGCACCGACTTCTTCTTCGTCAGCGTGAGCTCCTTCACCGCCTTGCGGATCAGCGTGGAGAGCTCGCGCTCGAGGTTGCGCACGCCCGCCTCCCGGGTGTAGCGCCGGATCAGCAGCAGTAGCGCCTCGTCGTCGATTGCCCATTCCTTGGCGTCGAGGCCATGCTTGGCGATCGCGTGCGGAATGAGGTGCTTGCGCGCGATCTCCAACTTCTCGTCCTCGGTGTAGCCGGCGATGCGGATGATCTCCATGCGGTCCATCAAAGGCGGCGGGATGTTGAGCGTGTTCGCCGTCGTGATGAACATCACGTGGGAGAGGTCGTAGTCGACTTCGAGGTAGTGGTCGTTGAAGGTGTGGTTCTGCTCGGGGTCGAGCACTTCGAGCAAAGCCGACGACGGATCGCCGCGGAAATCGGCGCCCATCTTGTCGACCTCGTCGAGCAGGAACAGCGGGTTCGACGACTTCGCCTTGCGCATCGACTGGATGACCTTGCCGGGCATCGAGCCGATATAGGTGCGCCGGTGGCCGCGGATCTCGGCCTCGTCGCGCACGCCGCCGAGCGACACCCGCACGAAGTCGCGGCCGGTCGCGCGCGCGATCGACTTGCCGAGCGAGGTCTTGCCGACGCCGGGCGGGCCGACCAGGCAGAGGATCGGGCCGGTCAGCTTGTTGGCGCGTTGCTGGACCGCGAGATATTCGACGATGCGCTCCTTGACCTTTTCGAGCCCATAGTGGTCGTTGTCGAGGATTTCCTGCGCCAGCTTGAGATCCTTCTTGACCTTGGTCTTCTTGTTCCAGGGGATCGACAACAGCCAATCGAGATAGTTGCGCACGACCGTGGCCTCGGCCGACATCGGCGACATCTGGCGCAGCTTCTTGAGCTCGTGCAGGGCCTTCTCGCGCGCCTCCTTCGAGAGCTTGGTGCGCTTGATCTTGTCCTCGATCTCGGCGAGCTCGTCCTTGCCTTCCTCGTCGCCGAGCTCCTTCTGGATCGCCTTCATCTGCTCGTTGAGATAGTACTCGCGCTGGGTCTTCTCCATCTGGCGCTTGACCCGGGTGCGGATGCGTTTCTCGACCTGGAGCACCGAGATCTCGCTCTCCATCAGGCCGAGCACCTTCTCGAGCCGCTCGGTGACGATGGGCGTCTCCAGGATCGCCTGCTTGTCCGGAATCTTGACCGCGAGGTGCGAGGCCACCGTGTCGGCGAGCTTGGCATAGTCGTCGATCTGCTGGACGACGCCGACCACCTCGGGCGACACCTTCTTGTTGAGCTTCACATAATTCTCGAACTCATTGACGACCGAACGCGCGAGCGCCTCGGCCTCCACCACCTCGCCCGCGGAATCGGCGAGCACGAGCGCGTCGGCCTCGTAATATTCGGCCCGGTCGGTGTAGCGCTCGACCTTGGCGCGCGCGGCGCCCTCGACCAGCACCTTGACAGTGCCGTCAGGCAGCTTGAGGAGCTGGAGCACGCTCGCGAGCGTGCCGACCTCGTAAATGGCGGCGGTCGCCGGGTCGTCGTCGGAGGCGTTCTTCTGGGTGGCGAGCAGGATGAACGTGTCCGAGCGCATCACCTCTTCGAGCGCCTTGATCGACTTCTCGCGGCCGACGAACAGCGGCACGATCATGTGCGGGAAGACGACGATGTCGCGCAGCGGCAGCACCGGATAGGCCCGGGTCTCGCCGGGGATGAGCGGGGGTCGCGGCTTGGCGGTTGTCATGGCCGGAATTCCTTATTGTTGTGCCCCTCGCCCGCAACCCGCCGAGTGCGGCATCGCGGTCGAGTGCCCGAAGCGCCGGGAAGGGAACACGGCGTGAAAGCGGCCGTGCGCTGGAGGACGGGGTAGGCCCCCCTCCCGGGGAAGGTTGGAGGCGATGCTTCGTACGTATTTCGTTCGCTTTATTAGGTGGCGACGGGGCAGCTTGCTGTCAAGCAAGCCCGAAAACTCAAGCAAATTGCTGGATTGGGCCGGCGCCGAGGGCGCAATTTCGACGAATCGCAGGGTGGCCCTGGCGGCGCGCACGGCCGTGCTCAGGCGCTGACGGGAGTGTCGTTCGCGCGGTCAGCCCGGTCGGCGTAGATGTAGAGCGGCCGTGCCGTCCCCTCGACGACCTCCTTCGAGATCACGACCTCCTCGACGCCTTCGAGGCTGGGGAGGTCGAACATGGTGTCGAGCAGGATGCCCTCCATGATCGAGCGCAGCCCGCGCGCCCCGGTCTTGCGGTCGATCGCCTTGCGGGCGATGGCACCGAGCGCCTCCTCGGCCAGCGTGAGGTCGATCGACTCCATTTCGAACAGCCGCTGGTATTGCTTCACCAGCGCGTTCTTGGGCTGGGTGAGGATGAGCTTGAGGGAAGGCTCGTCGAGATCCTCGAGCGTGGCGACGACCGGCAGCCGGCCGACGAATTCCGGGATCAGGCCATATTTGAGCAGATCCTCCGGCTCCACCTCGCGGAAAATCTCCCCGGCCTTGCGGTCCTCGGGCGCCATCACCCGAGCGGAAAAGCCGATCGACGTCGAGCGCCCGCGCGCCGAGATGATCTTCTCCAATCCGGCAAACGCGCCCCCGCATACGAACAGGATATTGGTGGTATCGACCTGCAGGAATTCCTGCTGCGGGTGCTTGCGTCCGCCCTGCGGGGGCACCGAGGCGATAGTGCCTTCCATGATCTTGAGCAGAGCCTGCTGGACGCCCTCGCCCGAGACGTCGCGGGTGATCGAGGGGTTGTCGGACTTGCGGCTGATCTTGTCGATCTCGTCGATATAGACGATGCCGCGCTGCGCCCGCTCGACATTGTAATCGGCGGACTGCAGCAGCTTGAGGATGATGTTCTCGACATCCTCGCCGACATAGCCTGCTTCGGTCAGGGTCGTCGCGTCCGCCATCGTGAAGGGCACGTCGAGAATGCGCGCCAGCGTCTGCGCCAGCAGCGTCTTGCCGGAACCGGTCGGGCCGATCAGCAGGATGTTCGACTTCGCGAGCTCGACGTCATTGTGCTTGGTCTGGTGGTTGAGCCGCTTGTAGTGATTGTGGACCGCGACCGAGAGCACCTTCTTGGCATGGTCCTGCCCGATCACGTAGTCGTCCAGGACCTTGCGGATTTCGCGTGGGGTCGGAATGCCGTCGCGCGACTTCACCAGCGAGGACTTGTTCTCCTCGCGGATGATGTCCATGCACAGCTCGACGCATTCATCGCAGATGAACACGGTCGGCCCGGCAATGAGCTTGCGCACCTCGTGCTGGCTCTTGCCGCAGAACGAGCAGTAGAGCGTGTTCTTGGATTCGCTACTGCCGACCTTGCTCATTCCTTCTCTCCGTCGGCCCGCCGCGTGCCCGCGAACCGGTCACATTGCCAACCATAACAAGGGTACCCCTAAGAGTCCGTAGCACGGATGTCACACTTCTCCCGGCTTTTAGGGGCACCTCTCCAAATCAGTCCTAGCCAAGCACGGTAGCCTAAGGGTAATCAAGAATCCATTAATGATGAAATTTCAAGCCGTTGGCAACTTTTCGACCGCTCCAGGGCGTCGGCGGACCATCCGGCAGGGGATCTTGCGCCGGGCAAGAGTCGCTAAAGCTTGTTCGCAGGTTCCTCCGCCCGCTTCTCGATCACCTTGTCGATGACCCCCCACTCCTTGGCCAGTTCGGGGGTGAGGAAGTAGTCGCGCTCGAGCGCGTCCTCGATCTTCTTGAGGGCCTGGCCGGTATGCTTGACGTAGATCTCGTTGAGCCGCTTCTTGAGGTTCAGGATTTCCTGGGCGTGCAGCATGATGTCGGTCGCCTGCCCCTGGAACCCGCCAGAGGGCTGGTGGAGCATGATCCGGGAGTTGGGCAGAGCAAACCGCATGTCCTTATGGCCGGCGGCAAGCAGGAGCGAGCCCATCGAAGCGGCCTGGCCGACGCAGAGCGTCGAGACCGGCGGGCGGATGAACTGCATCGAGTCGTAGATCGCAAGGCCCGAGGTCACCACCCCGCCCGGCGAGTTGATGTACATCGCGATCTCCTTCTTCGGGTTTTCGGCCTCGAGGAAGAGGAGCTGCGCCACGACCAGCGTCGCCATCGTGTCCTCGACCGGACCGGTGATGAAGACGATGCGCTCCTTCAGGAGCCGCGAAAAGATGTCGTAGGCGCGCTCGCCACGGTTGGTCTGCTCGACCACCATGGGCACGAGATTCATGTAAGTCTTGACCGGATCGCGCATGGATCAGCCTGTTTTCAAGTCAGCGGCCCGGAGCGGTCGGCGCCACACCGCCGTTCTCTTCCAGAACCGCGACACATTTGTTGATGCATTCATCGCATATATAGGCGCTTGCGCCGGCCACAAGACGCGCCACGTCGTCGGCGCGGCGGCCGCAAAACGAGCAACGCAGCCCCGGCCGCAGGAAACGGCCGATGCGGGCCAATGCCATGTTCGCCTTCATATCCTTATCCCGATATCCCGATTCGCGCCGCTCCCCCAGCAGAAGTCGGATTTATCGGACTTCCCCGGTCCAAAGGACCAGGGAGAGTGGGAAAG
>Ga0137379_10008040_pt1 | contig 10001 bp, 8 predicted proteins | sample SagtaG_18_FD_104812 | JGI IMG/M metagenome (GOLD analysis project Ga0137379, IMG submission 104812) | Vadose zone soil microbial communities from Sagehorn Ranch, Mendocino, California, USA - Sage2_L_80_16 metaG | ecosystem: Environmental > Terrestrial > Soil > Vadose zone | place: USA... | reverse complement strand
TCCCGCTTATGTTCATGGGCGAAGAACAGGCAAGCCGCACGCCATTTTTGTTCTTTACCGATCACAACCAGGATCTTGCCAAGGCCGTGCGGGAGGGCAGACGCCGTGAGTTTGCCAGCTTTTCACCGCGCTCCGATCCAGATTATCTAGGACGAATACCGGATCCCAATTCGCCCGCTACATTTGAGCACTCAAGGCCCGTTGCAGACGCGTTATTAGGTGCGCAGCGCGAGCGCCTCTACAAACAGCTGCTCATGCTGCGGCAAACGGAAATCATTCCCCGCCTGGATGGCACGCGCGCGCTCGATGCGCACGCCGTGAGCCCCGCAGCAGTTGTCGCCGAGTGGCAAATGGGCGATGACTCACTGCTTGTGATCGGCGCCAATCTTGGCACATCGGCCGTAGTAATCCCGCAGCCGACTGGCAAGCTGCTGTTTGCCAGTTCGAGAGACGCCGGGCCAGCGGCGCAAAACGGTACGCTCGAACCTTATTCCACAGTCGTGTTCCTGAAAACGACATGAACGATTCTTCAGTTCGCGAACTTGCGCGCCGCGCAGGCATTGCCGTGCAGTGGACCGATCATGTTCATAAACGGCACCGCGTGCCGCTGGACACGATACGCCGCATTCTCGCCGCGCTCGCACTGCCTTGTGACACATCGGATGAAATAACCCACAGCCAACACGCATTGGACAATGCAACGATCCGGCCTTTGATCACAACGACCGCGGGACGGGCTGTCGATTTGCCGTGGCGAATGGCGGGCTCTCCGGCCCGCGCCCGCCTCGTTCATGTGGACGGATCGGCAAACGAGCTGCCGGTGCGTGAGACGGCGTGGGGCATCCGTCTGCCGGGTATCAAAACTATTGGCTACCACACCCTGGAAATAGGTCGGTCGAGCGTTACGCTGGCGGTTGCGCCGGCGCGATGTATTACGATTGATGACATTGCCAGAGGTGAACGTCTCGCCGGTCTGGCGGCCCAAGTCTATGGGCTCCGGCATACCGGTGATTGCGGCATCGGCGATATGTCTGGGGTCACTACTCTGGCGAAATCGGCAGCCGCTCTCGGTCTTGACGCACTTGCCCTGAGCCCTGTGCATGCGCTGTTCGCAGCTGACCCGGACCACTTCAGTCCATATTCGCCCTCGAACCGCCTGTTCTACAATCCTCTGCACGCCGATGTCGCCTCGGTACTTGGCGAAGAGCGCGTGGCGCGGGCGCGCTCCGGTTTCACTTACTCGGCACGCGAACTGGAAAATTCGGCGCTCATTGATTGGAGAGCATCGGCGCGAGCCAAGATGGGGGTTCTTTGCTGCTTGTTCGAAGACTTTGCCACTACTGATCTCGCCGCCAATCCCGCGGTCGGTCTTGCCGGCAATTTCGCAAATTACTGTATTGAGCGGGGCTCGGCCCTTCAGCAGCACGCGTCGTTTGAAGCATTGCATCAAGCCAGGCTGAAGGCCGACCCTGAGGCATCGCATTGGAAGGATTGGCCGGCAGCTTGGCGCGATCCGCACAGTGCGACTGTCCGAGAGTTCATCGAAAAAAACCGGCGGCAAATTTTATTCCATTGTTTCTTGCAGTGGCTCGCTGAACGTTCCTTTGTCAGTGCTCAGCAGGAGGCAAGACGAGTGGGAATGCGGATTGGCTTGATTGCGGACCTTGCGGTCGGAATGAGTAGCGGTGGCAGTTACGCCTGGGCCCACCAGGACCATATGCTCAGCGGCTTGCAAATTGGTGCTCCGCCCGACTCGTTTAATGCCAATGGCCAAAATTGGGGATTGAGTTCGTTTTCACCTCGCGCATTGTCCGGACAGGGCTTTGAACCGTTCATCGCGACGCTTCGTGCATGCATGCGTCATGCCGGTGGCCTGCGTGTCGACCATGTCATGGGATTGACGCGGCTCTGGGTCATTCCGGAGGGCGCTAAGGCCAACGAGGGTGCCTACATAACCTATCCGGTCGACGATTTATTTCGGCTGACAGCGCTGGAATCTTATCGGCATCGTGCCATCGTAATCGGCGAAGACCTTGGAACAGTGCCGCTGCGCTTCCGCGAACGGCTCGCGCGCGCAGGCATCTACGGCACGAGAGTGCTTTGGTTCGAGCGCGATAAAAAAGGCTTTGTTCCACCGCAGAATTGGTCAGACGCTGCGGCTGCGATGACGTCAACCCATGACCTTCCGACAGTCGCGGGTTGGTGGCGCGGGACCGATCTCGAAGCGCGGGCGAGCCGCGGTTTGCTCAACCATCCTCACGCCGAGCGAGCAGCCCGAAACGCCGGGCGCGAAGCGCTTTGGGACGCGTTCAATTCGGCCAAAGTAGCCGGCCGTGATTGGCCTTCGGCGGGCGAAGCATCGCGTGTCGTCGACGCGGCCGTGGCGTTCGTCGCCAAGACATCGTCCCGACTCGCGTTGCTGCCGCTCGAAGATGCCATCGCCGCCGAGCGACAGCCCAATATGCCTGGGACGGTCGATCAATATCCCAACTGGCGCCATCGCTATGGCGGCGATGGGGCGGCGCTGCTGGACGATCCCGATGTGCGTCATCGGATTGAGATCCTGGTCGCTCGAGGCGCGTCGTGACGAATGCGCCCCGTGCCACGATGCGTCTGCAATTCAATGACGGATTCACTTTTGCCGACGCGCGCTCTCTCGTCCCCTATCTGGCCTCGTTGGGAATAAGTCACCTTTATGCGTCGCCTATTATGAGCGCACGACGCGGATCGACGCATGGCTATGACGTCGTCGATCCCATACTGATTAGCCGCGCATTAGGCGGAGAAAGCGAATTTTGCCGCCTTGTCGGCGAGCTTCGTCGGCACGATTTAGGCCTGATCGTGGACATTGTTCCCAACCATATGGCGATCGGCAGCGAGAATTCCTGGTGGATGGACGTCTTGGCCCGAGGCCGGGACAGCCGCTACGCCAAATATTTCGACATCGATTGGGATTCGCCAAGGCACGATTTGCGAGGCAAGGTCTTGATGCCAATTCTCGACCGACCCTATAGCGAAGCTCTCGATGCGGGCGAAATAACTTTTGCCTATGATCGTTCGCTAGGCAATTTTGCAATACGGTATTTTGATCACGTATTTCCAGTTGCGGCGAATGAGGTCTTTGCTGATGACGCCGTCGCCGAGTTTGATGTGGCCTCCCCGGGGGGACGAGAGCGGCTTCATAATTTGCTTGAGCGGCAACACTATCGGTTAGCGTGGTGGCGGAGCGCTAACGATCAAATCAATTGGCGACGATTCTTCGACATCAACGAACTTGCCGCAATCCGGGTCGAAGATGACGAGGTATTTGAAGCGATTCACGCCACTTTTTTCCGCCTCTATGCCTCGGGCTTGATCGACGGCATCCGCGTCGATCACATCGACGGGCTGTCGCAGCCGGGAAAATACTGCCGCAAGATGCGCGAACGGCTGTCGGAGCTTGAACGAGAGCGGCCAGCCGATATACCCCAGGGCTGCGCTTATTTCGTCGTAGAAAAGATTTTGGCGTCCAACGAAAGCCTTCCGACCGGCTGGCAGGTCGATGGCACGACCGGCTACGATTTCATGGACGAGACAAGCGCACTTCTACATCACGCGCTCGGCGAGCGCCCGCTGGGCGAACTATGGCAGCGTGTTAGCGGCAGGTCAGACGATTTCGGATTTGAGGAGGAGCTTGCCCGCCGCCAAATTTTGCAACGCAGCTTCGGAAGCCAACGGGCCGCAACCGTCGAGGCTCTCTATACGATTGCGCAAAGCGACACAGCAACCGTCGGCTATTCGCGGTCAGCGATTTGTCGCGCCCTGACCGAAATTCTCGCTCATTTTCCGGTTTATCGAATCTACACCAGGGTCGGCTGCGCTTCGCAATCGGATCGCGAATTCTTGTTTTCCGCAGTGGCGCGCGCGAGATCAACCTGCGCTCCCGGCGATGCTAATCTCGTTGCGGCGCTTGGCAACTGGCTTTCCGGCCAGCGCATCAGGCCTGAGTTTGACCAGCTGCAAGCCGTTGCGCTCGCCCGATTTCAGCAATTGAGCACGCCGCTTTGCGCGAAGGCAGTGGAAGACACCGCCTTCTACCGATATGGCCGGCTGATCTCGCGAAATGACGTTGGTTTCAATCCGCGACGGTTTGCGTACTCAACCGCCGAATTCCACCGCAAGATGGAGGCCCGCAACAGCCAATCCCCGCGCACGATGCTCGCAACCGCGACACACGACCATAAGCGCGGCGAGGATGTGCGCGCGCGCCTCGCTGTCTTAAGCGAAATTCCTGAAGATTGGACTCGAACACTCGAGCGATGGCTGGATCTGAGCGCGTCTCATCGCAGACTGTCACACGACATGCCGAGCGCGGGCGATGTCGCCATTCTGTTTCAGACCATCGTGGGAGCCTGGCCCGACGGATTGATGATTACCGATCAACGGGGTCTTGCGGCCTATTGCAAGCGCTTGATGTTGTGGCAGCAAAAAGCGCTTCGTGAGGCGAAACTACACAGTGATTGGGCCGAGCCCAATAGAGCGTATGAAGCCGCGGCTAGCGATTTCATAGCTTGGCTATTCTCCGGATCGTCGGAGTTGCTGCCGGAAATCGCAGGGTTTGTGCAGCGCATTCATGCGGCAGGTGCCGCAAAGAGCCTGGCGCAGACGCTGCTCAAATTGACAGCGCCGGGCGTCCCGGATTTTTACCAGGGCGCCGAGTACTGGGATTTCAGCCTTGTCGATCCGGACAATCGAACGGCCGTGGATTTCACCGCCCGGCAGGCATCCCTCGAGGCGATGCCGTTACGCCCGCCGACCAGCCTCGACGGCCGCCTCAAACAATTCCTGATTGTCCGTGTCCTTGCGGCGCGCAAGAAGACTGCGCGGCTTTTTTCCGCCGGCCGCTATATACCCCTCGAAATAGCCGGGCCATCGACCGACAATTTCGTTGCATTTGCTCGCGTTTTGCATGATTACGCAGCCATCACCCTGTTTTGCCGGCTTACTGCGCAGCTTTTCGGCAGCAGTGACTTTCTGAGCATCTCGACTTTGTGCCGCAGAGGGACGCGCCTTCTGATTCCCCCTGATCTGCAGGGGAGCTTCGCAGATGCTTTGCTCGCTGATGAATCAGTCCCGTTCGGTCCTGAAGTTGATGTCGGACAAATCCTCCGCCGTCTACCGGTCGCTCTGCTCGTCAAAGCTCCAACCTGATCGCTGGAGCCCGGATGACATGAAGCGGCTGTGCACAAATGCATGGTGACTATGGCTTCGCTCTTGTGCAATTGTTCAGTCATCAGTAATTGATTCGTTTGATCGCGGCGGCGTGGAAATGCAGACACGCAGCAGGGAACGCACGGGAGCCGGGGGCTCCTTTGTAAGGGGCACCCAAAGCGGAAATCCGAAACGCAGCGGCCACTACCTCACGGTGCGTAGGTAGCGAAAAAGTGGCCAGCCGGAGTTGCGACCGGCCCGCGATTCCTTCATTCATCAATAATTTCTTGTTGTGCCGGCCGGAAGGTCAACAATGCGACCTGAACGGTGTTTAGGCCGCGTGTCTCAGAATGAGGCACAAGCTCCGATGAGCTTTGGAATCCGCCGACGTCGAGTCCATGGACGAGAGCGGCGGCGGCCCCGGGGGTGCGGACAGACATCGATGCTCAGGGAACCGCTAGGTCATATATCCGTTTTAGATACCTACCATGACAACCCTGGTCGGGTCGGAGCGCCATAACATGCTATTTCCGCTACCAAGCTTAAGTTTGCTAGCCGTTGCCGCAGCGTTTACGGGGTTGATCGCTTTGTGCGCGTCCCCTGAAGCCGTACAAGCGCAGGCGAACGCCCCGCCGGCCGTAGCGCCTGCGCCTCGCCTCACACTGACAGCGGAACAGGAGTACATCATTAGAGAAATTATATTTACGGACCACAACGTGCAGAACGAAAACTCTGCCTCAATAACCATCGGCGATTCGGTGCCAGACGATGTAAAGCTCTATCCTCTACCGCCCGAAGTCGTGCAAAAGGTGCCGCAGGCCCGGTCCCACATGTTCTTCATTAAAGACGATCAGATCATACTCGTCAGTTCGAGCGATCGGCGGATCGCTGATATAATTAAGAAGAAATCGATCGACTAAGGAATCCTGTTATCTGCGCTAGCAGAGGACGCTTTGGCGCCCGTTGCGGCCGATCCGGACCGCGCACAAAACTCTGGGAGGCCGCACCCTCGAACGCCCATCATGCGGCGGTTTGATGCCGACCGCGGAGACAACCCTGCTCCCGGCATACAGTGCTACATCGAAAAGATCGTTGACGAGTAGCGCGCAATTAGACAACGAACCCAATTTTATCGGTAGTGACGCACGCAGCCATCCAGCAATATTCGGTCGAGTTCATCAACGACAACGGCGGAGTTTACGCTCAGCAACGTCCGCTTTCGGGGGTAAAGCGGACGTGATGCGGACATCGCTCGATGTCTGGTTTTGACTCAAAGCGACATTGGCCCCCCTTCCAGTATGCTGGTTTAAGTCGGTACGATGGCTGGTCCTGAGCCTCGGGGGCCTCAATGAGGCGGCGCGAGTTCATCACACTTATAGGGGGTGCGGCGGCGGGCACATGGCCGCTCGTCGCGCGCGCGCAGCAGCCCGATGGGGTGCGCCGGATTGGCGTGCTGGACCCATTTGTGGCCAACGATCCGTCCTCAAAACTCTGGTTGGCGGCATTTCTGCGTCAACTCCAAGAATTAGGTTGGGTGGAGGGCAAAAATCTCCGAATCGACTATCGCTGGGCGGCTGGCGACGCGGAACGGATGCAGGTGTTGGCAAAGGAACTTGTTGCGCAGCAACCGCCCGTGATTCTCTGTAGGAGTACGCCCGTGACGGCGGCGCTCTTGAAGCAAACGCGCACAATCCCGATTGTGTTCACGATGGTCTCTGACCCCGTCGGGGAGCGCTTCGTCGAAAGCTTGGCGCGCCCGGGTGGTAACGTGACCGGGTTTACCAATGTCGAGTCCTCGCTGGCCGGCAAATGGTTGGAATTGCTCAAAGAGGTCGCACCGAACATCAAGCGCGTCGCATTTATATTTGATCCTAAGGTCGCTCCGGGCGGTGGCTCGTATTACACAAATCTAATCGAATCCGCTGCTCCGTCATTCGCGGTGGCACCAACTGCCACACCGGTTCACGATGCTGTCGAGATCGAGCGTGCCATCGGGGAATTCGTGCGTGAGTCAAATGGCGGCTTACTTGTGCTCCCGGACACGACCACCCGCACTCATCGCCGGCTGATTATTGCGCTGACGGCCCAATACCGTATGCCCGCAATTTATGACGTCCGTGAAATAGTCGTGGAGGGCGGCTTGATGTCCTATGGTGTTGATGTCGTCGACCAATTCCGGCAAGCGGCAGCTTATGTCGATCGCATCCTCAAAGGCGCAAAGCCGGCCGAGTTGCCGGTGCAGTTGCCTACGAAATTCGTGATGACCATCAATCTTAAGACGGCAAAGACGCTCGGTCTCGACGTGCCCTTGCTACTTCAGCAGCGCGCCGACGAAGTGATCGAATAGGCCAAATTTGCTGCACTGCACTTGGTTCGAAAATGGCCCAAAGCTGACGTGCGAGAGCTGCCTCTCAACGTCCGCTTTCGGGGGGTAAAGCAGACATGGGCCGAGGGCCGGCCGGCGCAACTTACTGATCCCACTTAAACACGAGAAGGATCTTCCCCCTTAGCTGGCCAGCCCAAATCGGGCGTGCCGGTTACCGGCAGCACGCGAGGACCGGGCCTTTCGTCACTCAACCCAGTGCTCGAAGCACCGGGGGTGTGATTTATGGGCAACGCTCACGAAGTTTGTGCTCTTTCTAAAATGCGATGTGTTGACGATATTTGGTCTTGGACCCACGATGCTCACCTCATCAATCCCGAAATTTGGAAGGGGGAGAATGATGCGTCTATATCGATTGTCTATGTGTTTTGCAGTCGTCGGTCTGGCAACGGGTCTTGGTTACTCGACATCACAGGCGTTGCCCGGAGCTTGCGCGGTAGGAGTAAATGTCCACCCCGGCGCGCGGATTCTGCTGCAGCACCACACTATCGCACGGTGCACTTCCGGCGGAGCGGGCTGCAAGTGCGTGTCGTGTTATAACCTCGACGGCTCAGTGTACTCGGCTTGTTATCCCCTGGTGGCTCCGATTCCAGGGCGCTGACAGCGAAATAAGCGCAGTCGATCTGGCGCCGCAAAAAGGCCCCGTAGCGCTCAGATGATCTCGGGTCGGACCGGCAACCTTCGTCCCTGCGCATGAGGGGGACATAAGGTGTGGGACTTCTTCCCTCACAGTTGGATCGACAGCCCCGCGGTGCCTTCCCGGAAGACGGCACTTAATGGGGAACAAAGGCAAAGCCGTTGGCACTGAGACTGCCGACGGCTTTGCTGTCTTAAGTTGTCGTTTGAGGACGTACACCCGGCCAGAGCGCTGCCCCATTGTTGCGGGGGGCAAAGGACACCCCGGCGCGTGAGTCCGTTTTGGCCCAAAGCGGGCGCGCTGACCGATCACCGGCGTGTCCGCTTTCGGGGGTAAAGCGGACATTGACCAACTGTGGTCCATCGACCCCAATTTATGAGTGGAGGTGAGGCGCTTGTCTAGCGCTGGCGCCGCCGACGTTAGATGCCTCTCGGCTTTGCCACGGATTGTTCTGTGTGGGGTTTGTTCGGCTGGCGCAGAAAACGGAAAGCGCAAGCACTAGCCTGATGCAAGCGTCGCGTCCGCTAATCAACACTGTCCTGATCGAGGAAAAGAATGACGCGACGTGAACCCTCGCGTGAGTTCACATTAGACCAATCGACCTGCGGATCTGTTCGACGCAACTGGGTTACTTTTTTGTCGTAACGCTCGCGTTCCGGGCCCACAAGATCTCCGCGAATAGCAATCCAATTTCGCAAAGTAATGTGGTTTGCCGGCCATTCCTTCAATTTGATTGGACATTCTTTCGGCGGACGAACGTGTTCAATTAATTCGGCCAAAAGTTCTTCAGCGGTTTTCATCGCCAATGCCGTTCTGTTTCGACGATCTATTGAAGCGGCGTAAACCGCTAATCGTCTCTGGCTCTCGGGGCGCAAACGTGCCTGAGCGCGGGATTGCAAGCGTCTAGCCTTTCGCGATAGCTCTGGCAGCTTGGCGATATTCGCCGCAATCCGCTGCACCATGCTTTAATTAAGATCAAATTCTTTCAGCGTTGTCTTGAGCAGCCTCGGAACTAGCCGCAGACCAAACGACAAGTCGCATATCGACCCACAGGAGACTTTGGCTTTAGCTCAGATTTGGATGGTATTGATTGTTCGGTTCTCGATCTCCTCGCGCACATGTGCGTACAGGCGAGGATTGCGGGCGGAGAGGATTTGCAGGGCGGCCAGGACGGCGTTGGAAGGTTCCAGAACAGTCATAACGGGCACGTTGCTCGGCACTCGCAAAGACGACCAAACATCGTCGGGAAACTCCTTGACGCTGGCGGGCACCGTGATGACTGGAACGGTCGACATTGCCGAAAGTGATGGACCTGCACCATTTGACCGTCCGACGTATGCGATGACCACTGAGTCTGGCACCTCCTGCACCATCCGATGGAGAATGCTGGCCGCGGTCATCGGCTCTTTGTGCAAGGAGCAGGTCACTACGGTCATCAAGCTCTTCAGATCACCAAGCGCCTCCGAAAACACATCAGTCTTGTCCTTTTCCGATCCCCTCCAGAGGACGATCCGCTGACGTGGCAACTGGAAACGGTTCGTGATCTCCGCGACAAGCCGGTACTTCGCGGCCACATCTTCGAGCGATCCACCATCCCGATAGACTTGCTTGTCAATGTAGGACCCACTCTCGATGACCCGCCAAGAATCGTTGTCGATGACATCCGCAAGCAGCAGGTGCCCTTTGGAATCAAAGCCAAACTCGACCTTCAAGTCGACGAGGGTTCCACCTTCGAGTTGCCATGCCTTCTCGAGCACCAAGAACGCGCGGCGTGCGGTACGCCGCATCTCG
>Ga0137379_10008036_pt1 | contig 10002 bp, 8 predicted proteins | sample SagtaG_18_FD_104812 | JGI IMG/M metagenome (GOLD analysis project Ga0137379, IMG submission 104812) | Vadose zone soil microbial communities from Sagehorn Ranch, Mendocino, California, USA - Sage2_L_80_16 metaG | ecosystem: Environmental > Terrestrial > Soil > Vadose zone | place: USA... | reverse complement strand
GCTCATACGTCCAGAGTGTCACGATGACGAGTGTCGGCCAGTGGGTAATGCACGACCTCAGAAGCACACTGTACAACCACATTCAGCGTCTCTCACTTTCCTTCCACGATCAGAGCCAGACGGGCGACCTGATTACCCGGGTCACCAGCGACATCGACACGGTTCAAGGCTTTATCACGTCCTCCTTGATGGACACAATCTTAGACACGCTGACCCTGGCCGGGATGCTGGTCCTGATGTTCTATATCGACTGGAGGTTCACGCTGATTGCATTGTCGGTTGCCCCAATTCTCTTCGTCTTCATTTACAAGTACACCCATCAAATCAAGCGAGCGTCGCGGGCCGTAAGGAAGAAGGAGAGCGAGATCGTATCGAAGATTCAGGAAGTGTTTTCCTCGATCCGAGTGGTGAAGGCCTTCGCGCGGGAAAAATATGAAAAACGCCGATTCAAGGAAGTGAGCATGGAAAGCGTCGAACTGGCGTTGCGCGCCCGGGCGCTGAAGGCCGGACTCTCGCCGGGTGTCAAAATTATTACGGCTTTGGGCAGCGCCCTTGTGCTCTGGTACGGCGCCCGCTTGACGCTGGACGGCACGCTGACTCCGGGTACTCTTGTTTTGTTCCTGCTCTATCTGGGAAAACTGTATTCGCCGATCCGGGGGCTATCTAAATTGCCTGACACGTTTTCAAAACCAGCAATTGCATTTGAGCGCATTCAAGAAGTCATGGATATCGAAATCAAGGCCCGCGGACTGGAAAAACCGCAGCGCGCGCCGGAATTCAAGGGCAGGATTGAATTCGAAAATGTCAGCTTCGGTTACACGCCTGACCGTCTGATACTCAGAGATGTCAGCTTCCGGATTGAACCGGGGCAAGTCGCTGCGTTCGTCGGCCCGACGGGGGCGGGCAAAACCACAATCATGAGTCTGATTCCCCGCTTCTACGAAGTGAGCTCCGGCAAGATCCGAATTGACGGCGAGGATGTTCGAAAATTCAAGTTGAAGTCGCTGCGGCGCCAACTCGCGTTCGTGCTTCAAGAGACGCTGCTTTTCCGCGCGCCGATTTGGCAAAACATCGTTTATGGCAGACCAAGCGCCACGCGTGAGGAAGTCGTTCAGGCCGCCCAGCTTGCAAATGCGCACGAGTTCATCGAAAAAATGCCCGAAGGCTACGAAACAATGGTGGGTGAACGCGGCGCCACGCTCTCGGGTGGTCAGCGTCAACGGATCGGTATTGCTCGCGCTATCATTCGGGACGCTCCCATTCTCGTACTCGACGAGCCCACTTCCGGCCTCGACGCCGCATCCGAAGCGCTTGTATTCGACGCGCTCCAGCGATTGATGGCCGGCAGAACTTGCATCGTTATTACTCACCGGCTGGCCACAATCCAGAATGCCGACGTGATCTTCGTGCTCAAAAACGGGATGATTATTGAGCACGGCACTCACAAGGAACTCCTGGCGCGCGACGGGCTTTACTTAGAGCTTTACAACACGCAGTTCAGGAAACAGGAAGCTCAGCGGTAGTCGCGGGAGTTTTTTGCGCACCTCGAAAAATGTCTAAACTCCAGGGTAGTCGCGGGCTAAAGCCCGCGTTCGCCCTTGTCAACACGTTGCCCAGTGGACTAAACTCGATAGTTTCTAAAGTGTAATACGGAGGTTACTAAGTGGCGCGCACTAAAATGACTCGTCATCAACTCAAGGAGCGGGACGAGATCACAACGTCATTACAGAAATTTACGGAATTAGTTTATGCCCGGCAGAAGGAGGTCATCACGGGCGTGGCTATTGTGGTAGTGCTCCTCATTGCCATCATAGGTTGGAATGTTTATTCATCCAACCGAAATGCAAACGCGCAGAGCCAGCTGGCGGCTGCCATCAACATATTCAACGACACTGCGAACATCAAATCGGACAAAGAGCGTTACGCAAAAGCCTTAGCTGAAGCTCAGAAGACCTACGATAACTATCGCTCGTTGCCCGTGGGTGTCATCGCAGAGTATTTCATTGCTATGAGTCAGGAGGGTCTAGGGGACTCGGCCAAGGCTGTTCAAACTCTTCAAGAAGTGATCCAGCGGGGTGATGCGAGCATCAAAGGCGTGGCGCAGTTTGCGCTGGGTGGAATCTACAAGAAGCATGGAGAAACCGCAAAGGCGATCGAGCTTTACAAGCAACTCTTCGACGGTGGCGGCTACTCCAAAGCGGCTATCGCGTTCGAACTGGCTGGCCTTTATGAGGCCAACAACCAGGCCGATCAAGCCAAGGAGTACTACCAGAAAGTCGTATCCGAGTTCCCGGAGTCTCCTTTTCGCCAGGGGGCGGATGACGCGTTGAAGAGACTTGGAGTGACGACGCCACCCCCGGCCCAGCAGAAGCCCTCATAGCTGGTGCAGCAGTCCGCCAGCCTTAGCTCCCCGAACGTGCGAGAATGAATGCAGAACGAGGAGGGCGGCCATGAACGAGTATTTCGTAGATCTCAAGGATCTGGCCCACGAGAAAATCTCGTTCCAGGGGGCGTTCGAGCCGGGTACCGTTGATTTTTCGTCAGACAACATCCGGCAGACTGGACTACTCGAGTGGTCGGCTTCCGCGGAGCGACCCGGCGGCGAAATCCGGATTAACGGCTCGCTGAAGGCGACGGTGGAGCTGATGTGTTCGCGGTGCCTCGATGCTGCTCGTTTGGACATTACCAAGTCCTTCGATCTTTTCTTCCGCCAGCGCGACGAGCTGATGTTCGACGAGGACGACGAGATCGAACTGGCGGAATGGGATACGCGAACCGCTTTCTTCACGGGTACGCAACTGGCCATCGGAGAAATCCTGCGCGAGCAGATTCTGTTGGCACTTCCGATGAAGGCGCTTTGCAGGGTAGACTGCAAAGGCCTTTGTCCCACTTGCGGGACAAATTTGAATTCCGGTAGCTGTCATTGCCCAAAAGAACAGTTCAGCCCTTATATGGGTACCTTGATGGAACTGAAGCGGCGGCTGGAAGAGCGGAGCTCATAAAATATGCCAAATCCAAAACGACGACATTCAAAGGCGCGGCGCGATCGTCGCCGGGCACACGATCATCTGACCGCGCGATCCTTCGCGGAATGTTCCAATTGTCACGAGTTGCGTATGCCTCATCGCGCCTGTCCTCATTGCGGTTACTACAAGGACCGGGAAGTCATCGAGACTGCTGAGGAGTGACAGAATGATTTCGGATTGCGGATTTCGGATTTGAAGAACGCTCGATTCGCGCTGGTTCCCTAAATCCGCAATCCGCAATCCGAAAGTTTTCTTGGTTTCGTCATGATCAAGATCGCCGTTGATGCCATGGGCAGCGACCAGGCGCCTGCAGTTGAGGTCGAAGGGGCAGTTCAGGCGGCCGCTCAATACGGAATATCGATCGTGCTGGTGGGGCAGGAGGACCGTGTTCACGAAATCCTGCGAAGCCACGACACGAGCGGTCTTCCTATAGAAGTGGTACATGCCAGTGAAGTCATCACGATGGAAGAGTCGGCGGCAACGGCCGCACGCCGCAAGAAGGATTCCTCGGTCCGCGTGGCCGCGCGGTTAATGCGTGACTCTGGCGTCTTTGGGATCGTCAGCGCCGGCAACACCGGAGCCGTCATGGCGACAGTGAAGATGGTGCTCGGTACGCTTCCGGTGGTCGATCGACCCGCGCTTTCAACAGTCCTACCCACGCAAAAGGGAAAGCCGGCGATCCTGCTCGACGTGGGCGCCAATGTCGATTGCAAACCGCATCACCTGGAGCAGTTCGCCATCATGGGCGACGTTTATTCTCGGGCAATCTTCGGTATCCGCCGGCCCCGCGTGGGCTTGCTGTCGATTGGCGAAGAGGATTCGAAAGGCAACGAACTGACGAAGGAAGCGTTTAAATCTCTCAAACGGGCTCCCATCAACTTCATCGGTAATGTTGAAGGGCGCGACATCTTTAAAGGTGACGTTGACGTCATCGTCTGCGACGGTTTCACCGGCAACGTCGCTCTCAAATTGAGCGAAGGCCTCATTGAAACATTTACGGCGATGCTCGGCCAGGAACTGCAGAAGACTCTCTCCGCAAAGGTCGGATACATCTTTGCCCAGAAGGCATTCCGCGAGTTCAAGCGGCGCCTGGACTATTCCGAATACGGCGGCGCCCCTCTGCTTGGCTTGAAAGGAATCACCATCGTTTGCCACGGGCGTTCCAACGCCAATGCCATCAAGAATGCCATCCGTGTGGCTAACGAGTTCTGCAAGCACGATGTGAACCGCGTCATCGAAACGGAGTTCACGAAACTGGGCATTAGCAGGACCGCCGGAGTGACGTAGAGGGATCAGGAGTCAGGGATCAGGGGGCCGGAGTGATGACCCGCTGAGCCCTGAGCCCTGACCCCTGACCCCTTTATGAAAGTCGCATTCCTATTTCCAGGCCAGGGCTCTCAATACTCCGGTATGGGCCGCGAGGTTGCTGAAAACTTTCCTGTTGCCCAGGGCGCCTTTGATGAGGCTGATGTCGCTCTCAATTTTCCAATTTCCCGGCTATGCTTTGACGGTCTCGAAGAAGATCTGAAACTGACCGAGAATACGCAACCGGCGATTCTCACGGTTTCCACCGCTCTGTTTCGGGTCCTGGGAGAGAAAGGAATTCGGCCGGATTTTGTGGCAGGCCACAGTCTGGGCGAGTATTCGGCGCTTGTCGCTGCTGGCTCCCTGACGCTGGCGGAAGCGGTAGCTCTGGTCCGGCGGCGGGGGCAGTACATGCAGGAAGCCGTCCCGGTTGGCGTTGGCGTAATGGCGGCGCTGTTCGGCCTGGATCTGGCGACGGTTCAATCTGTCTGCGAGCGAGCCGCTCAAGGCCAGGTCGTCGCGCCTGCGAATTTGAATTCGACCGGACAGGTCGTCATAGCCGGAAACCGAGAGGCGGTCCAGCGAGCCGCACAGCTTGCTGAGCAGGCTGGAGCGAAGCGAGCGATACTGCTTCAGGTGAGTGCGCCGTTCCATTGCGCGCTGATGAGGTCGGCCGAGGACCGATTGTCCGCCGATCTCGATCGCTGCCTATTTTCAGATTTGCGCTGTCCGCTCGTTACGAACGTCGATGCGCAGCTAATACGGACAGGTGCAGAGGCGCGAAGTGCCTTGAAGCGACAGGTATCGCGGCCGGTGCGCTGGCAGGAAACCGTTCAGCGATTGCTGGATGAAGGAGTGCGCACTTTTGTTGAGGTCGGACCGGGGAAAGTGCTGCTGGGTCTGGTTCGATCAATGAGCAAGTCGGTTACAATGCTGAACGTCGAAGACGAAAAATCGGTGGAAAATGTTTTTCACGCGCTCCTATAATCACCGGCTTGCGACATAGACGCAGGCGCGGGCTTAACGGCCGCGCTCGCAGAGGAGGGTCTTGAGAATGGCATCTTCAGTTGAAGACAAGGTTAAACAAATTATCGTAGAGCAGTTGGGTGTGGACGAGTCCGAAGTAACACCAACCGCTTCCTTTATCGATGACCTCGGCGCGGATTCGCTGGATACGGTGGAACTCGTGATGGCGCTGGAAGAAGGATTCGGAATGGAGATTCCCGACGAAGACGCGGAGAAGATTACAACGGTCAAAGACGCGATCAACTACATCGAAGGGCATCTGCCGAAATCCTAGACGCGAGCGTGACGCAAGAGAGGTCGCATTTGCACAAAAGACGAGTTGTTGTTACCGGCGTGGGGCTTGTGACCGCACTGGGGACGGGAACCGAAGATTCGTGGAAAGGTCTCTGCGAAGGGCGCAGTGGGGTCACGATGATTTCCCGTTTCGATACGACAGATTTTCCCACCAAGATTGCCGCCGAGGTCAGCAATTTCGATCCGCTGAAGTGGTTCGATAAGAAAGACCTCAAGAAGATGGACGCGTTTATCCACTACGCCGTCGCCGCCGCGGATTACGCGATCATTCAGGCGGGGCTCACCATTAGGCCTGAGCTGTCCGAGCGAACGGGAGTTTTCATCGGATCCGGAATTGGCGGATTTACTGTCATCGAGCGCGAGCATCAGGCTTTCCTGGAAGGCGGCCCGCGCAAGATTTCTCCTTTTTTTATTCCATCGAGCATCATCAATCTGGCCGCCGGGCAGATTTCGATCCGGTTCGGCGCCAGGGGGCCGAATTCCGCTCCCTGTACCGCTTGTTCTTCCGGAGCCCATGCCGTCGGCGATGCATTCCGCGTCATCTCTCGCGGTGATGCCGACGTCATGATTTGCGGAGGATCAGAAGCCGCTGTTACGCCGATGGGCGTCGGCGGGTTCGCTGCCATGCGTGCGCTTTCCACGCGCAATGAAGAACCGGCGCGCGCGTCACGGCCTTTTGACCAAGACCGTGACGGATTCGTGGTCGGTGAAGGCGCCGGAGTGCTGGTTCTGGAGGAACTGGAACTGGCGAAGAAACGCGGCGCGACGATTATTGCGGAAGTCGCCGGCTATGGCATGAGCGGCGACGCCTTTCACATCACATTGCCTCCCGATGACGGCCATGGCGCCCATCGGGTCATGCTTAATGCGATCAACGACGCCGGAATCCAACCGGAGCAAGTGGACTACATCAATGCTCATGGCACTTCCACGCCGCCCAATGATCGAATCGAGACACAGGCGATTAAGCGGTTGTTCGGCGATCATGCACGCAAGCTGGCCATCAGTTCGACCAAGTCGATGATTGGACATCTGCTGGGTGCCGCGGGCGCCGTTGAGGCCGGGATTACGTCGCTCGTCGTCGAACGCGGCATCATTCCGCCAACCATCAACTACGAAACTCCGGATCCAGATTGCGATCTGGATTACGTTCCAAACAAAATGCGCAAAGCGGACGTGCGATACGCCCTCTCCAATTCCTTCGGCTTCGGCGGAACCAACGCCGCACTCTTGTTCAAGCGATACGAACAATAGTCAATCCGCCGCCGGCCCCACCGTGAACTTACGATGAAGGTACGCCTGTTCGTAAAACTTGATGAAGGCGACGAGTACGGCCAAAATCAGCGGGCCGACAAGCATGCCGATGAAACCGAAGATCTTCAGTCCACCGAGGACTCCGACAAGGATTAAAACGGGATGGACCTTCGTCCGCCCGCTCATGAGCCGTGGGCGAAGGACGTTATCGATGTTCATCACGATGGTCGAGCCATAGATCAGCAGGCCGACTCCACGAGCAGTTTCTCCATCGAGAATCTGGCTGACCGCTGCCGGAACCCAGATGAGCGGGGTTCCAAGTAAGGGCAGAAACGCCATGATGATCATGATCGCGCCCCAGAAGAGCCAATTCGAAATGCCGAAGATGAGCAGACCGATTCCGCCCAGTGTACCCTGGATCAGCGCGGTCATGACCTGCCCATACAGAACGGCCTGAGTGATAGTCCGGACTTCGTAGAACAACGATTCTTTGAGTGCGGGTTCCAGCGGAAGCAGGTCACGTATTCGTTTAATAAAGCCTTCACCGTCGCGGAAGCCGTAATACATGACGAAGAACATGATGAAGAGGCCGACCATCAATTCTCCAATCGATCCCAGAATGTCAGGCGCCAAACCTACAATCGAACGGCGTATCTGTCCGATGCCAGAGCTGAGCACTCCTTGAAAATCGATGCGATTGCCCGTGAGCCCACTCAGATAGTCGGCCACGCGCTGGATGTTTTCCGCTTGAAAATTGCTATATGCGCCGGAAACCTGTTGCACCAGTTCGCTGACGAGGAAAAAAGATGGGAGCACCATCAAAAGAAGCGCCAGCAATATCGAAAACGCTGATGCCATCTCCGGCCGGCGCGTATGCCTGTTGAAAAAACGGTAGACGGGAAACAACGTGTACGCGAGGATTCCAGCCAAAACGATGTACGTGAGAAACGGCCACATGATGATCACCGCGAGCACCGCGAGGATCCCAAAGAGCAGTCCGAAGAAGATTCTTTCTGGGCGCATTGGCTTCCTTACTGAAGTTTGGCATATGCTGCATGCGCCGCGAAGACCGCCATCACGTACGTCTTGGTTTCGACAAAACCGATGTCGGCGACGAAAAGATCCGTATCATCCCCAGCGCCAGGCCATTTGTTCTTCCATCTCTCTACATTATCGAGTCCGCCGTTGTACGCGGCCAAAGCCATCTCCGGAGATTTCAGCTTTTCCAGCAACGAAGACCAATACTGGGCGCCTGTTCGTATGTTCACAGCCGGATCGTAGAGCCGGTCCAGCGTCAGTTCCGGCATGCCGACTTCCGATCGAACGGCCTTAGCTGTCTCCGGAATGAGCTGCATCAAACCACGTGCCGAGGCGCCGGACCTGGCGTTCGGGTTGTACTTACTCTCCTGCCAGATGATTGCATGGAGCCATAAGGGATCAACTTTCAACATACCGGCAGCCTCGCACACGGCTTGTCGAAAGCCCACCGGATACAACAAAGCTAACGTGCCTGGCTCGCCCTTCGGCAACTGCTGGGCATACATGACCGACCGGTAATATCGTCCTGCGAGAAAAGAGATCTGAGCCGCCAGGCGCGCGTCTCGGCGATTGCCGGGCCGGTCGACCCAAAGAGAAGCTTCATCCCAAAGTCCCAGAAAAATGAGTTCGGAAAGCGTGTCCGCTTTTGAATCCATCTGCGAGCGGAAGGCATGCCGGAGCTTTGCGAGGCTAGCTTCGATATTTTGCGAAGTGGTATCGTGGAGCGCGGTACAGTCCTGCTGTTGGTCCCTCACCACGCGCTCGCCAAGCTTTTCTGCTGCACGCTGGCTGTAGTAAGAAAATCGTTCGCGAGCAAGCCTGCGCCAGATCGGTTCTGCGCGGGGCTTGTTCCCGGATTTTGACAGGCACAGCGCCTGGAAATACTGCACTTCCTCAGGCGTCGTGCCGCCCGGCGCTGGGCGCAAACGGATTCTTCCGAGATATTCAAAAATCCTGAGTGCGGCCGTATACCGTTTTTGCGTGTAGAGAATCTTCGCTTTGGTAAACAGCAGGACCTGGCGGTTGGTCGTGGAGAGGCGTTTCGCAAGCGTCCGGTCAAGAGACGAAAGAGCTTTTTGGTTTTCGTCGAGAACCCGATAGACGTCGATGAGATTGCGGACGGCGTCTTCCTCATCGTTGCTGGCGTACTTATCGATGTAACTCACGTACGCCTTCTCGGAGTTGCGATACTCACCAAGCCGCCAGTAGCAAGCGGCAATCTGATATTCCGAGTCTTTCTCCCAATGGGTTCCCGGAAAATCACTCGCGATGCTCTGGAAGACATCCATAGCAAGTCTATGGTTCCCGCGCTGGAAATGAGCGCGCGCGATCTGATACCGGGCTGCGGCTGCATAGGAAGGACTCTCTGCGGCGCTCTGAAAGACACGAATTGCATCGTCGAACTGGCGGTGTGTGGCATACACCTCCCCGACCGCCATCTGATCTTGCGGCGCCGACGCGGACGCCGCAACCAGGCGTACGCATTCGAGTGCGACGTCGTCGTCCTTGCGCTCGCGAAGCAGGGCCCATAACGCGTCATGATCGCCCAAAAGCTTCGCACGCGCCAGGCGGGCTTCTCTGGTCGGCACGTCCTGGTAAATCTTCAAGGCCAGAGCCTCGCCGGATTCGCGGGCAATTTGTAATTTCAAATCCGCGGGGAAGTCTCTGGGCAGATCGCTGAGAAATACCTCGGCCGCGACATCGTCATGCAGTTGAGCCGAGGCCCTGGCTGCATGCCATACCGCCAGTATATGGAGCGGATTGCCGGGGCCAATCTTCTTGAATTCCTCGAGCGCACGCTGCCAGTCGCGCTGATTTTCTGCAACGCGTCCTCGCAAGTAATGAAAATTATTGGCGGAGAAAAGCCCCGGATCTTCGATGTAAGCCTGATCGAGAGCAGACGCGCCGCCTGCCCACTGATTATTACGAAACAGGGTGAATGCACGATCGATCGTGGATTCGAACGCTGTTGAAAGCAGCAGAGAAAGGATTAACACAAGACCCATCGGATTCCCAGTGTATGATGATTTTGGAAATTCGGGACGGAGGAAAAATGGGG
>Ga0137379_10008034_pt1 | contig 10003 bp, 8 predicted proteins | sample SagtaG_18_FD_104812 | JGI IMG/M metagenome (GOLD analysis project Ga0137379, IMG submission 104812) | Vadose zone soil microbial communities from Sagehorn Ranch, Mendocino, California, USA - Sage2_L_80_16 metaG | ecosystem: Environmental > Terrestrial > Soil > Vadose zone | place: USA... | reverse complement strand
GGCATCGATAAGGTGGGTTGCTCCGAGGGATTTTGCGTAGCTCAGTCCGTCGGCAAGGACGAGGCGGCCCTCGGCATCGGTGTTGATGATATCGATTGTCTTGCCGGACATGGCGGTAACCACGTCGCCGGGCTTATAGGCCTTGCCGTCCGGCATGTTTTCAGCCGCGCAGACGATGCCGATGACGCGGACCTTGGGCTTGAGCAGGGCGATGGCACGCATGGCGCCGATCATGGCTGCGCCACCGGCCATGTCGTATTTCATCTTCTCCATGTTGTCGGAGGGCTTGATGGAAATGCCGCCCGTGTCGAAGGTAATGCCCTTGCCGACGAGGCCGAGCACGGGGCCGTCAGTGACGCCGAGCGGGTCGTAACGCAACACAATGAGCGCTGGCGGCTCTTCAGAGCCTTGGGAGACGCTCCAGAAAGCGCCCATCTTCAGTTCGTGGAGCTTGTCGGTCGAGTAGACGTCACAGTTCAGGCCGGTTTCTTCAGCCATCCTGCCGGCGCGCTGTCCAAGGATGGTCGGAGTGAGCTTGTTGCCGGGCTCGTTGACCAGCGAGCGGGTGAAGTTCTGGCTCTCGCCGACGATGACGCCTTCGGCAAAAGCGGCTTCAAGGGCGGCATGGTCCGAGTCGGCGGGCGCGGCCACGGTGAACGACCGGACGCTCAGGTCTTTGCGGTCGCTACGGTAGGTATCAGGGTCGAAGTCGCCCACAAACGCACCCTCGACAGCTACGCGGGCGCACGGGCTTGCCGGCAAGAGCAAACCGGATTCGGGTTTGGGCTTAGGCAGCGCGAAGGTCAGTTCCCGGATGCCGCGCGGCTTCGTGTAGCGGACGGCGGTACCGGCCGCGTTGCGAACGGAATGTACGGTGGACTTGGCCTGCTTGCCGAGGCCAACCAGCAGCAGGCGCTTGGCAGCGAGGCCACTCGGAGCGTGCAGCAGAAGCGTCTCGTTGGGTCCGGCTTTATATTCGCCGCTGGCCAATATGGCGGCTACGGCGGCAATGACCGCTTCATCGGCGGTTAGCAGCATGGGCTGGGGTTTGGCGTCGGGGCCCTTGGCGGTCTGGGTGTCGTATGCCAGTACGGCCAGCAATTCGGTTTCGATTGCAGCAAGATTCGCGAATGACAGATGGGTCTGCATGCTTTCCTCTTGGTTTTAAAGGTTGTTGGCGGTCAGCGCCCCATGCGGTGCTTGCTCGCATTCACGGCGGCACGGGCTTCGCGATCTGCTTCGCGGCGGCGCTCGGTTTCGCGCTTATCCCAGTCCTGCTTGCCCTTGGCCACGGCCAATTCGCACTTTACTCGCCCGTTTCTGAAGTAAAGGCGCGTGGGGATGAGCGTGTGGCCTTTGATCTGCGTCTTGGACTGTAGCCGCCGAACCTCGTCCCGGTGCAGGAGAAGTTTGCGTGTACGAAGAGCGTCGTGGTTGGCTATGTTTCCATGCGAATACGGTCCAATATGAACATTGAGCAGGAATGCCTCACCATCTTTAATGAGGCCGTAGGAGTCCTTCAGATTGGCTTTTCCCTGTCGGATGGACTTGACCTCGGTGCCGCGCAGAGCGACGCCGGCCTCGAATTTCTCCAGCAGAAAGTAATTATGGCTGGCGGCCCGGTTTTGCGCAGCATCTCGCTCGCCGGAGGCAACGGGGTCGCGGGGCCGGATCGTTTTCTGGGGACCGGGGCGGTCTGGCTGTACGATAATGTGGCTGGTTTGGCGAGCCATCAAAGAGCATCCTTGAACTTTCATCGTAGCATCGGCGTGTCTAACCCCCATGGATCAATGGGGCTTTGCTAGAATGGGGCATCCTTTGGTTGGAAGTGCCAACAAGGGGAATTGCATCAAGAATTTCCTAAGAGTTAGCGTCAAGGACGGCCAAGGCAGCCCGGCATGGTCCTGTGCGGAATGCCTGCCGGAAATGACGCTTGGGAGTACGATGAAAAGCCGCGCTGACAGTCCGGCTCTCTCCGGATCCTTACTCACGAGAACTTCATTCTGGATGCGAATTTTCGCAATCCTGGTCGTTCTGGGCCTTGGCTGCATCGCTGTGCGAGCAGAGTCGGCGAACTCTTATTTCAAACGCGGACAGACTGCCGAGGCGCGTGAGGACTACGACGCGGCTTATCAGAATTTTCAAAAAGCTTATTCGATGTCTCCGAAGGATGTGCGCTATCGCGCCGCCTATTATCGGGTGCGGTTAACAGATTCCGCCATGCATGTGACCAAGGGGCGCAATCTTCTGGCATCCGGTGATGAGCAGGCGGCGCTGGTGGAACTCCTGCGCGCCGTCGAAATTGATCCCAGCAACGAAGCCGCGCAACAAGAGATTTCAAAGATACGGGCGCAGCATGGAGGTTCGGCACCTGCGGCGGGGACGAGCCCTTCCATGGCGGCAGGCAGGCAGGAAGAGATCGACTCGATGGGCTCTCCAACACTGCTCAAGCCGATGTCGAATGAGCCGCTAACCCTGCACATGGTTGAAGACTCCAAGGTGGTCTACCAAGCTGTGGGCAAAGCTTCAGGCGTCAACGTGCTGTTCGACCCTGACTATATTTCGAAACGCGTTCAGGTCGACCTCAACAACGTTTCTCTCCTTGATGCACTACGCATCGTAGGTACGATATCGTCGACATTCTGGCGCCCGATCACGCCGAATACGATTTTTGTTGCGGCTAATACCCGCTCAAAACGTGCGGAACTGGATGAGCAGGCCGTGCAGACCTTCTACCTGACAAACGCCTGGCAGCAGAACGATTTGAATGACGTGCAGACCGCGTTACGAAATGTGCTGCCGAGCGCCAAGGTTTACGGCGTGGCCAGCCAGAATGCAATCGTGATGAGAGCGACGCCGGATGAGTTGTTACTGGCGCAAAAGCTCGTCAACGATCTGGACAAGGCGCGGCCGGAAGTCGTAGTGGACATCGCAGTGCTCGAGGTGAACAAGAACTGGGAGCGCAACCTCGGAATTCAATGGCCAGGCAGCGCGGGCGTCACTCTGCAGTCGCCGACGAGCAGCTCTTCGTCTTCATCCTCATCCTCGAGCTCGAGTTCGAGCACCACCACCACTTCGCCCACTCTCTTTGATCTGGCGCATTTGAATTCTTCAGATTTTGCTGTGTCTATTGGCTCAGCCACCGCCAACATGTTGCTGACGGACAACAACACGAGGATTTTGCAGAATCCGCGCATTCGGGCCGCCGATCAGCAGAAGGCGACGCTGAAAATCGGCTCCAGGATTCCGATTGCCACCGGCTCTTATCAGACGGGTGCAGCCACGGCCTTGGTCAGTTCGCTCGTGAACACACAATTCCAGTATCAGGACGTGGGCGTAAATATAGAGGTGACGCCGACCGTTCACTTCGATCGCGATGTGACCCTCAAAGTCAAGATCGAGGTTACAGCGCAAAGCGGATCAGTGACGATAAGCGGTGTGACTGAACCGATCATCAGCCAGCGCGTCGCAGAGCAGGTTATTCGTTTGCGCGAGGGTGAGGCGAATATTCTTGGCGGCATTCAGGAAAAGCAGATACAGGAGAATTGGAGCGGTATCCCAGGCTTGAGCTCGATTCCAATTCTGAGGTACCTGTTTGGCTCGAAGGACCACACGATTCAGGACGACGAGATTGTGTTTCTCGTAATTCCGCACGTGGTCCGCTCACAGGAACTGACGGCGACGAATTTGCGCACGATCGATACTGGCGCCGGCATGAACATCGAGTTGCGCCATCTCGCTTCGCAGGAAGCTGGAGTCGCCCGGATGCCCGCAACACAGGCGCCTCCGGCCGCTGCTCGGCCAGCATCCGTCGCGGTTCCTGGTTCGAGTGCGGAGGCAGCCGCGCCCGCAGCGCTCGCGCAGATGCGCGCAAGCGCGGAGGCCAACGTCGCTCCAAGCATACCCCCTGCGAACCAGTCTCCACAGCCGTCAGGTCAACAGGTAAATATCATGCTCAACTCGCCCGGACCGGTGATTGCCGGCACGACCTTCCAGGTTCCGGTAGTGTTGACCGGCGGCACCGACGTTGCGTCTGTTCCGCTGCAGATTCAATATGACCCGGCCAAACTGTCGCTGGTGAATGTTGGGGATGGGGACTTGTTGAATCGCGATGGCCAGATCGTAGCTATGGCGCATCGTGACGATGGGCCGGGTACGATTACGTTGAATGCATCGCGTCCACCTGGAGCACCGGGAATCAGCGGGGCAGGCGTGGTCTGCGTACTCAGCTTCCAGGCTAAAGCCGCGGGCGACAGCGGCCTCAAGATCACGCGCTCCGGTGCAATGACGAGCGCTCAAAAGCCGCTACCGGTTCAGACCGGTGAAACCACCATCGTGGTGCAGTAAGGTGTCGTGCCGATGAAGGTCGAGCGCCCAATCCGGAAACGCACTGAGCGCGGACTTACGCTGGTCGAGCTGATTGTGACGGTAGCTATTCTCGGCATACTGGCGTCAGCTGCTGTGCCAGTGACGCGATTCAAGGTCAAGCGCGACAGGGAGCGGGAACTGCGGCGTGACCTGTGGGAGATGCGCGATGCTATCGACCACTACAAAGATGCCGCCGACAAAGGGGCGATCCAGACCAAGGTGGATAGCCAGAATTATCCGCCGGACCTGGAAACCCTCGTAAACGGCGTCGATATTCAAAGCAAAAAGGTCAAATTTCTCCGGCGCATTCCGGTGGACCCGATGACAGGGCTAGCGGAGTGGGGATTGCATTCGATGCAGGACGATCCGAAATCGGACTCGTATGGCGGGCAAAGCGTGTTCGACGTGTACTCGAAGTCGACGGGAACGGCCCTGGACGGCACAAGATATTCCGAGTGGTAGGGCGAGAGCGGGGCAGGCAAGAGGTTCAAGAGGTTTCAGTGAAGGTTAGTCGCAAACAAGACGCGGGCTTTACGCTGATGGAGCTGATGATCGTGATGATGATCATCGGGATCTTGACTACGCTCGCCATTCCCAGTTTTGTCAGCGCTGTTAAAGCAGCGCGAGAAGCGGTGCTCAAGGAAGATTTACACGTGATGCGGGCGGCTATCGACTCCTACACCATGGACAAGCAGAAGGCACCGCAGTCTCTAGACGATCTGGTGCAAGATGGGTATCTCAAGGTCATACCCGAAGACCCAATGACCCACGCCAGGGATACTTGGGTAACCAATTCGAGTGATTCGCTTCGCACGTTGGACCAGACTGATCCTGGCATAGACGATGTGCACTCCGGCTCGCCGGAGACGGGCGCGGATGGGCAGCCGTACTCAACCTGGTAATCGCAAGAGGAACCTATGGCTCGATGGACGAAGAGGGCATGCCTGCTGCCGATGTTAATGGCCACACTCTGCGGCTCAATACATGCACAAGCCGCAAATACCATTCTTATCCGGGTTCTCGATAGCAAGACAGGGAAACCGATTGCGCCCTCGGGCTATATGGTTCGTGGAGATCATCATTCAACCATCCAGATTGAATGGGTGCAGATGAATGAGGATGGAACTGGAGCGTTGACGGTGCCGGCTGGTGTTTCCGTTGTTTCAATTCACAATAGCTACGATCAATCGACCGAGGTATACGTCAATTGCGACGGTGAGCAACAGAAGGACAGGATTGGCGCCATTTGGTATTCGGTCTCCGAGATATTGAACAAAGGGATTGTGACGACCAATGGATGTGCCAAGCCAAAAGATCTCGCCAAGATAAAGGTTCCCGACGCCAAACCCGGGGAGATTGTGTTTTTCGTGCGGCAGCAAAAACAGATGGAGAAGTTGTTTTGAAACTGGAGCGTTGGCGATAACCTGATATTCCAGAGGTTGACTCTCTTTGCCGTTCGATTCTGAAATATTCCCCGAATCATCGTTCCTGCTCGAGACGCATCGCTTCTACGCCAGTCTTATCGGGTTCGCCAGTTCCACTTCAGATTCGGACAACGAGCCGAGCCTGGGAGGGAAACTCCTTTATGGTGGAGCACTGGATGTGCAAGGGCGGGCGCTGGCGGTAGCGGGTAACATCGCAGGCGCTGCGACATTGACGGCGACGGTTGAAACTTCTGCGCAGAAGCAAGCCATACGGGACGGAGTGGTGGACTTCCTGGTGACGTCTCTGGATGAGGCGCTACGCATCCTGAAGAACGAAATACGCAAGCGCGAAACGGTTGCAGTGTGCGTCTCAGCAGCGCCCGCCAACCTGGAACGGCAGATGACTGAGCGAGGCGTGCTCCCGGATCTCATATTTGGAGGCTTGCCTGGCGCGGCACGTAATTCAACAGGGTTTGGCGCAAGCGCAACGCGATTTCATCTGAACGATGCTGATGAATCCGAAACCTACTTGACTTGGAAAATCGAAGAGGCTCCAGCAAAGTGGATGCCGAAGCTGGATGCGCTCGCCATAGATTGTCTTGGTGCTACGCCTTGGGAGGCACGTTGGTTACGACTAGCACCGCGTTATTGCGGAAGGCCGGCACAAGGTGTGCGCGTACTGCACTGCGACGCACAGGTTGCAAAGCAGATTATGAAAAGCATCGCAAATGCCGTCGAGCAGCGTGAGGTCGGTGTTCAAGTGCGAATCAGTGCTATCGTCGATGGTCAATCCTTCACCGCACTGCACTCGCCGCCCATAGAACGGAAAAGCGCTCGCTGACTAGCTTTCGTCGGCGATTCCCTCGATTCGGCTCCAAAGATCTTTTACGCCGGAGCCGGTTTTGGCGGAGATCGCGAGCAAGTCTTCCAATTCCAACCCTTTCTTGAGAGCCAGGAGATTGCGGGTGCGTTCGTTGCCGCTGAGGCGATCGATTTTGGTGGCGACTACGACGAATTCGCGGCCTGCGTGGCGCAACCAGTCGATCAACTGGCGATCGCGCGGTTGCGGAGGCACGTTGGAGTCGACAAGGCAGACGCAGAGTTTGAGCGTCGAGCGGATAGCCAGATATGGCTCGATAAAGGCTGGCCAACCTGCGGAAATCGATTTTGAGATTTTGGCGTAGCCGTAGCCAGGCAGGTCGGCAAAGACTAGTTGAGACCTTTGGCTCTGATTCAGAAGTGCGAAAAAATTGATGGCCCGTGTTCTGCCGGGTGTTTGAGAAACCTTGGCCGCCTTATCGCCCACCAGCGCGTTCAGTAGGCTCGATTTGCCTACGTTGGATCGGCCTAGAAACGCAATCTCGGGCACGCTCGGAGCGGGGAACTGCTCCGCCGACAGGGCCGAGAGAAGAAACTGAGTGGTGTAACGCATTTGTTATCTGCGGGCCAATCGGATTGCGGCTGGCTGGAAAGCCTTTCTTTGTTGAGGATACAGGACGAGGGCGTGAGATCTGTAGTTGACGTCATTCACCTCAAAGCAGCGAAAGTCGAGCAGAGGCCCGAAAAGTAACGTCTTCGAATTCGAAGTTGAAAAAAGATGATTGTTTCAAAGCGCAATCGCCCTATACTGTCTTCACCCCGAAAACTTGGAGCGAATTTGCACACACTTGTTGCCATTTTCCTGTTGGCCGCCACGGCCAATGGGCCGACCGTTCATACCATCAGCTTCACGGATCCGCCCGTGACTCAACCGGCGCTTTCGAAGATTCCGAAAGGGCCGAATGGTCTCACGCTCTATAACAGCAAGGGCGAGAGGATCGCGCAGTGCGAGAAGAAGGGCGACACGTTTACGAATTGCAAGATGGATTCGGGTGTGACGTTTGATGATGTGATGAATGCCTGGGTTCACGCTCTGCAGGATATGCAGAAATAGTTTGTGAGCCGGTTGGGCGCGACGGCTGAAACATTGCGAAGCCCACAGCGCTAGTATGGAGTCTATGGTGGTGTCGCAGCTTACTGCCGCGCGACCTGGCCGCTTACCACGTCTGTCGGGGGTACGGCGGTCAGGACATCGGATTCCTGGGGAACAGGCGCAGGGAGCGGACTTTCCAGAGCCAATGCCAGCACCTCGTCCATCTGGTCTACGAAGTGGAGCTTGATTGAGTTCTTGATGTTGTCGGGTAGTTCAGCCACGTCCTTCTCATTAGCGCGGGGCAATATGACCTCGAAGATGCCTGCGCGTAGTGCCGCGAGGAGTTTCTCCTTGAGGCCGCCGATGGCCAGCACCTTCCCACGCAGCGTGATTTCGCCCGTCATGGCAATGTCGCGGCGCACGGGAATCTTAGCGAGCGCACTGGCCAGAGCTGTCGCCATTGTGATGCCGGCAGACGGGCCGTCCTTGGGAATTGCGCCTTCGGGAACATGAAGGTGCAGGTCGACGTTGCGATAGAACTCGCGACTGAGTCCCAGCACGTGTGCTTTGCCGCGGATGTAGCTGAGCGCGGCCTGCGCCGACTCTTGCATGACGTCGCCGAGTTGACCGGTGATGGTGAGCTTGCCTTTGCCGTCGAGCACTTGTACTTCAGTGGTGAGGATGCTGCCGCCGACCTCGGTCCAAGCCAGGCCGGTGACCAGTCCCACTTCGCTCTTGTCGTGTACCTCCGAGTCGCGGAACCGGGCAACTCCGAGAAATTCGTTGATGGTAGCGGCAGTGATTTCTTCTTTGTGTTTGGCGCCTTTTTTGACGACGCGTCGGGCGACTTTGCGGCACACATTGCCGATTTCGCGCTCCAGGTTGCGGACGCCAGCTTCGCGTGTGTAGTAGCGAATGATTTCGAGAATTGCATCGTCTGAGAAGAGGATGTTTTTATCGCTGAGGCCTGTCTGCTGGCGCTGCTTTTTGACGAGATACTGGCGGGCGATTTCAAGCTTTTCGTTCTCGGTGTAGCCTTGCAGACGCAGAACCTCCATGCGGTCCTGCAGCGCGGCTGGGATCGTGTGCATTACATTGGCGGTAGCTACGAACAGGACCTGGGAAAGGTCGTAATCCACGTCAAGGTAATGATCCTGAAAAGTGGTGTTCTGTTCCGGGTCAAGAACTTCAAGCAACGCGGAAGCGGGATCGCCACGGAAGTCCGAAGCCATCTTGTCCACTTCGTCGAGCAGGAAGACGGGGTTTTTGGTGCCGGCACGTTTCATGTGCTGAATGATCTGACCGGGGAGTGCGCCGATATAAGTGCGGCGGTGGCCACGAATCTCAGCTTCGTCGCGCACGCCGCCGAGAGATAGACGAACGAACTTGCGACCTGTCGCCTTGGCTATGGACATGCCAAGTGAAGTCTTACCTACTCCCGGAGGCCCGGCAAAGCACAGGATGGAACCCTTCGGGTTCTTCACCAATTGGCGGACGGCGAGAAACTCGAGAATGCGCTCTTTGATTTTTTCCAGGCCATAGTGATCCTCGTTCAGGACTTTTTCGGCGTAGTCGATTGAGCGAGTTTCCTTCGATTTCTTCTTCCACGGCACGGCGAGGAGCCAGTCAATGTAGTTGCGGCTGACGGTGGACTCGGCTGACATGGGAGGCATGGCTTCGAGCTTCTTCAACTCCTGAATTGCCTTGTCGAGCACTTCTTTGGGCATGCCTGAGGATTCGATCTTCTTACGTAATTCGTCGAACTCGCTCTTTTCGCCGCGGCCCAATTCTTTCTGGATGGCCTTGATCTTTTCGTTGAGGTAATACTCCTTTTGCGCTCGTTCCATCTGGCGCTTAACGCGGGATTGGATGTTGCGGTCGAGGTCGAGTTTTTCGATTTCGACGTCGAGCACATCGGCAATGCGCGCCAACCGCGCCGCCGGGTCAAAGATGCCGAGCAACTCCTGCTTTTCGTCTATGCCGAGTTGCAGGTTTGCGGCGATGGTGTCAGAAAGCTTGGCGGGCTCGTCCATGCGGACGGTCGCGATGATGGTCTCGTAATTGAGCGACTGCTGGAGCTTTACGTATTGCTCAAAGAGGCTGGTGACGCGCTGCATGAGTTGTTCGACTGCCGGTGTCATTTCAAAATCGGTTTTGCCGGTGCGAACCGTGGCGACGAAAAATCCGTCGCGGTCATTCACTTCAATGGATTTGGCGCGCTCTACACCTTCTACCAGAACCTTGATATTCCCGTCGGGCATTTTGACGCTCTGCACGATATTGCAGATCGAGCCGACCT
>Ga0137379_10008033_pt1 | contig 10003 bp, 5 predicted proteins | sample SagtaG_18_FD_104812 | JGI IMG/M metagenome (GOLD analysis project Ga0137379, IMG submission 104812) | Vadose zone soil microbial communities from Sagehorn Ranch, Mendocino, California, USA - Sage2_L_80_16 metaG | ecosystem: Environmental > Terrestrial > Soil > Vadose zone | place: USA... | reverse complement strand
TGGTGATGCTCTCGGGCGGGCCGCAGGCGACGACCGTGCCGCCGCCCGCGCCGCCCTCGGGGCCGAGGTCGATCACCCAGTCGGCGGTCTTAATGACGTCGAGGTTGTGCTCGATCACGATGACCGTGTTGCCCGTCTCGACCAGCCGGGTGAGCACGCCGAGCAGCTTGCGGATGTCCTCGAAGTGCAGGCCGGTGGTCGGCTCGTCCAGCACGTAGATGGTCCGTCCGGTGGCGCGGCGCTGCAGTTCCGACGCCAGCTTGACCCGCTGGGCCTCGCCGCCGGACAGGGTGGGCGCGGGCTGGCCCAGGCGCACGTAGCCCAGGCCCACGTCGACCAGCGTCCTCAGGTGCCGGTGGATGGCGGGCACGGGCTCGAAGAACACCGCCGCCTCCTCGATCGGCATGTCGAGGATCTCGGCGATGGTCTTGCCCTTGTAGTGCACCTGCAGGGTGTCGGTGTTGTACCTGGCGCCGTGGCAGACCTCGCACGGCACGTAGACGTCGGGCAGGAACTGCATCTCGATCTTGATCGTGCCGTCCCCGGAGCAGGCCTCGCACCGGCCGCCCTTGACGTTGAAGGAGAACCGGCCCGGCTGGTAGCCGCGGATCTTCGCCTCGGTGGTCGCCGCGAACAGCTTCCTGATGTGATCGAACACGCCGGTGTAGGTGGCCGGGTTGGACCGCGGCGTGCGCCCGATCGGGCCTTGATCAACGTGGACCACCTTGTCCAGGTGCTGGGTGCCGGTGATCCTGGTGTGCTTGCCCGCCACCGTGCGGGCGCCGTTGAGCTCCCGGGCCAAGGCCTTGTACAGGATGTCGTTCACCAGCGTCGACTTGCCCGAACCCGACACCCCGGTGACCGCCACCAGGCAGCCGAGCGGGAACGTCACGTCCACGCCCCGCAGGTTGTGCTCGGTCGCGCCCTTGACCGTGACCTCGCGGCTCTTGTTCCGCGGCCTACGGCTGGCCGGGAGCGGGATCGACTCCCGGCCGGACAGGTAGGCGCCGGTCAGCGACTCGGGACTGGCCAGCAGGTCGGCGACAGGACCGGAGACCACGATGTTGCCGCCGTGCTCCCCCGCCCGCGGCCCGATGTCCACCACCCAGTCCGCCGCCCGGATCGTGTCCTCGTCGTGCTCGACCACGATCAGCGTGTTACCCAGGTCGCGCAGCCGCAGCAGCGTCTCGAGCAGCCGGTGATTGTCCCGCTGGTGCAGCCCGATGGACGGCTCGTCCAGCACGTAGAGCACCCCGACCAGGCCCGAGCCGATCTGGGTGGCGAGCCTGATCCGCTGCGCCTCACCGCCGGCCAGCGTGGCCGACGCCCGGTCCAGGGTCAGGTAGTCCAGGCCCACGTCGAGCAGGAAACCCATCCTCGCGTTGACTTCCTTGATGATCCGCCCGGCGATCTGCCGGTCGCGGTCGGAAAGCTCCAAGGTGAGCAGCAGCTTGGCCAGTTCCCCGACGGGAAGCGCGCACAGCTCGGCGATCGACCTGCCGTCCACTGTCACCGCGAGCGACACCGGCTTAAGCCGGGCTCCGTGACAGGCCGGGCACGGCACCTCGCGCATGTAGCCGGCGAACTTCTCCCGGCTCGAGTCAGACTCCGCCTCGGCGTGCCGCCGCTCCACCCACGGGATCACGCCCTCGAACGTCGTGTAGTACGAGCGCTCCCGGCCGTACCGGTTCTTGTACCGGACGTGTACCTGCAGGTCATAGCCGCGCAGCAGCGCCTGCCTGGCCTTGGCCGGCAGCTTCTCCCACGGGGTGTCCATCCGGAATCCGAGTGTCTCGCCGAGGGCCTGGATCAGCCGGACGAAGTAGTCGCTGATGTGCCCGCCGCTCCACGGCGCTATCGCGCCGTCGGCGAGCGACCTGGACTCGTCCGGCACGATCAGCTCCGGGTCGACCTCGAGCCTGGTGCCGAGCCCGGTGCAGTCGGGGCAGGCTCCCCAGGGCGAGTTGAACGAGAACGAGCGTGGCTCGAGTTCGTCGAAGGACAAGTTGTCGTACAGGCACGCCAGGTGCTCGGAGTACATCCGCTCACGGTACTGGTCGTTCTCCGGCAGGTCGACGAACTCCAGCACGACCACCCCGCCGGACAGGCCGAGCGCGGTCTCCACCGAGTCGGTCAGCCTGCGCCGCGCGGTGTCCTTTACTGCGAGCCGGTCGACGATCACCTCGATGTCGTGCTTCTCGTACTTCTTCAGCGCCGGAAGCTGGCCGGACAGCGCCTCGTCCAGGCGCACGATCGTGCCGTCGACCCGGGCCCGGGAGTATCCCTTGGTCTGCAGTTCCCTGAGCAGCTCGCCGTATTCTCCCTTGCGGCCGCGCACCACCGGGGCGAGCACCTGGAACCTGGTGCCGTCCTCGAGCTCGAGCACCCGGTCCACGATCTGCTGCGGGGTCTGCCGCGCGATGGGCCGGCCGCAGATCGGGCAGTGCGGCTTGCCGATCCTGGCGTAGAGCAGCCGCAGGTAGTCGTACACCTCGGTGATCGTGCCCACGGTCGACCGCGGGTTACGGCTGGCGGACTTCTGGTCGATCGAGACCGCGGGCGACAGCCCGTCGATGAAGTCGACGTCGGGCTTGTCCATCTGGCCGAGGAACTGCCGTGCGTAGGCGGACAGCGACTCGACGTACCGGCGCTGGCCCTCGGCGAAGATGGTGTCGAAGGCCAGGCTGGACTTGCCGGAACCGGACAGCCCGGTGAACACGATCATCGCTTCCCGCGGCAGGTCGAGCGAGACATCCTTGAGGTTGTGCTCGCGGGCGCCGCGAACGACAAGCCGGTCAGCCACTGCGCCTCTGCTCTCTTAGGGCTCGGAAAGTAGGTGGACGGGTCGCTTGGGGATGGTAGCCGGGGGGTCTGACATTTTGAGGACTCCGCGCCCGGCGGAGCACAAGCGCCGCACAATCTATGAGCGCTGAATCAGCCGCCGTTATGCCCGCCCCGCTACCTCCCACGATAGCGAAGCACGCCAAGATCCGTCCGCCGGTCGCCGCCCCGCCCAGGCCCATCCGAGCCCATCCGGACTCGGCCGGAGGCCGACCCGGCCCTGCACGGAACCATGTGAATGTGACTCTCTAGGCTTTCGTCATCGGAGGCGCGCATTGCTCGGCAGGATTGCCCACACGTGCGCTCGCTCCTCGGGCGGCCCGACCGCACCCGTGAAGCCCTGACCGATGCCCTGGTCGGCGCCATAGCTACGGATCGTTAGCTCCACGCGGCGACCACCGTGTCACGGTTCCGTCGATGGCGAGGTTCGTTCCACGCAACTTGGCTGCCGGTAAATACGTCTAATAGTTGGGTTACACGCGCGGGGGTGTTCCAGAGGCCTGGGTACGGGACAATGAATCCGCTCGACTGGTCGCTTATTACGGGTCCGATGCCGGTCATCTTGCTGGTCAGTGCGCTGCTTGCATTGGCTTGGCTGGCGGCAGGGCGCAACGCGCCGAGGCACAGCTCTCTGCTGCCCAACTCTCTGAGGCGCGGCGGCGCACGCGGGGGAAGTGCCGACGGGGCGGTCTCGGTGCGCTGGCTGGCGATCTGCGTGCCGCTCATCGTGACGGCGGCCGGGGGGTCATCGCGTTGCTGACGTGGCTGATCAACAATGTCTGGCGGCCGTTTCCCGACGTGCTGCCGTTCAGTATCGTTTTCTGGTCTTGGGTGGCCCTGGCCGGCACGGTGCTCGCGTTCACCCGGCAGCCGCTGCTTCGGACCTGGCCGCGGCGGGTCGCCGCGATCTCCGCGGGCGTCCTCGTGCTGGCCGCCGCCGCCAACCAGGTCAACGGCTACTTCGAGGCGTATCCGTCGCTGCGGGTGGTCCTGGCGCCCTGGCTGGACCCGAAGCCGGTGTTCACCAGGACCGTGAACGTCAGGGCAGTCGTCGCAAAGCCACGCCACGCACTGGCGGGCGTCTGGCATCCGCCACCCGGAATGCCGAAGACCGGTGCCGTGTACCAGGTGATCATTCCCGGGGTCAGGTCAGGGTTCACGGCCCGGCCGGGCTACATCTACCTACCGCCCGCCTACCTGGCCACGCCCCGGCCTCAGCTTCCCGTGCTGGTGCTGCTCGCCGGGCAGCCGGGGAGTCCCCGTCAATGGCTCGACTCCGGCCGGATCCAGGCGATGATGGACGCCTTCGCGCTGCACCACAAAGGCCTCGCCCCGGTCGTCATCATGCCCGACGACCTGGGCAGTAATTTCGCCGACCCGCTGTGCATGAACTCCCGCCTCGGCGACGTGGAGACCTACCTTACCGTCGACGTGCCGAACTGGGTCACCACTCATTTGCAGGTCCGCTCGCCCGATCGCGGTTGGGCGGTTGGCGGCTTCTCCGAGGGCGGCACCTGCGCGATCCAGCTCGCCACGCAGGCGCCGCGGCTGTACCCGATCTTCGTGGACATCTCCGGCCAGCTCGAGCCGACGCTGGGCAGCCGCCGCCTCACGATAAGCAAGGCGTTCGGCGGGGACGCCATGGCGTACCTCCGGGTCGACCCGATCACCGTGCTGGCGCACATCCGTTTCCCCCGCGACGCGGGGGTGTTCGTGGGCGGCGTGAACGACAGCGTCTACACCCCGCAGCAGCGGATGATGTACCTCGCGGCCCGACACGCCGGGAGTAGGTGACGTTTATGAAACTTCCTGGCGGACATAGCTGGCGGGTCTGGCGCGGCGGTCTGGAGCCGAACGTCGCCTGGCTGGCGGCCCAGCTCAGCATTACGGAGCGTGCCCGATGACCGGCCTGCTGCCGCGCCCGGGCCGGATCGGAGCCGAACGGCAGGAGGGTGCTCCAGCCCTGCCGGAGAGGCCGCCAATTCCGTTCCCGCGGAACAAGCCGCGGCGTCGGCGATCGCTGTCCTGTCTAGCCTGGCTGCAGTTCCGGCGTGCCCCGGCGACGATATGCTGGCCTGGCCGCGGTCTGGGGCGTTGGGCTGATCACCGGCAGCATCGCACATGGGCCGTCGCGCTGGCTGTCCGGACACGTAGGCGTCGGCTTGCCGTCGCTCGGGCACGGCTACTGGTGGACCCCGCTTAGCGCCGGTCTGTGGGCGTCCGGCCTGGGCAGCTACCTGGCCGTTACTGCGCTGGGCCTGTTGATCCTCGCCCCGGCCGAGCACCGGATGGGTGTCACCCGCACGTTCATCACGCTGCTGGTCAGCCAGGCCGGCGGTCTCCTGGTAGCAGTCGGGCTGATCAAGCTGGCCGGGCTGGCACGCGAGCCGTGGCTCGGCACCCTGACTGGCGAGACGGCCGTCGGCGCCATCCCTGGCGTGCTCGGCGTCGGTTTCGCGCTGAGCTGCACGCTCACCCTGCTGTGGCGCCGACGGCTGCGGCTGCTGCTGACCGTCGCCGTAACGATCAGCGCGATGTATGTCTGGCACTTGGAGCAGGTTGCGCAGGCGTGCGGCGCGGCGGGTGGTCTTGGCACCATAGCGCTGACGTACGATCGCGCCCGGCCGCGCGTGGGACTGCGCGCGTCCCCGCACGAGGTACGGGTGCTGGTCGGGATGCTGGTGGCGGTGTCGGCGCTTGGCAGCATGCTGGCCGCGCTGATCGAGAACGCTGACGGCCCGATGTCGACGTTCTCCTTCCTGTTCGCGGCCCCCGGGCCCGATCCGCACGACCTCGCGACCACGTGTGCGCGTGCCGACCTCGCCGTGATCTGCCGGGGCCTGCGTGAGCAGCAGCTATATGCGCAGTGGCCAGGGGTATTCGTGCAGGTGGCGCCGGCGCTGCTCTTGCTGCTGAGCGCGGACGGGCTGCGCCGCGGGCGGCGGCTGGCCTGGTGGCTCGCCGTGGCGATCAACTTCACTGTGCTCGGTGTCAGCATCTGGGTGGGGTACACCGTCGCCTCCAACCCCAGCGTGCACATCAGCGGGTTCGGCGCGTGGGCCCGAGCGATCCTGCTGGCGGGAGAGGCGATGCTCCTCCCGGTTATCACGCTGGTCGTGCTGCTGACCACCCGTCGGCGCTTCGACCAGACTGCCGATCGCCGGGCGGTCAGGAAGCTGATGGCAACCCTGGTCACCGCGCTCGCCGCGAGCTGCGGCGCGTTCGTGCTGCTCGGCTACCTGCTGCGGGATCATTTCAGCCCGCGTCCGGGGTTCGGCGCGCTGGTCCAGGATCTGCCGGTGCGGTTCGTGGCGGGCAGGCCGTTCATCACCCGGTTCCTCCCTGCGGACCTGGCCGGGCAGCTGCTCTACGTGTGGATTTTCCTGCTGTTCTGGATCGTCGCTCTCGCCGCGCTCACCGCGTTCTTCCTGCACACCTGCGCGTATCGCGATGCGGACACGGCGGACCGGGCCCATGCGATCCTCACCCGCGGCGGCTCGACGCTGTCCTAACATGTCGACCTGGCCGGGAAACCAGTACTGGATCAACCACGGTGGGCAGGCCGCGATTGCGTACCGGGCCATCGCCGGGGTCGCGGTGACCGTGGGCGGCCCGTACGGCGACCCAGCCGCGCTCGATTCCGCGATAGCCGAGTTCGCAGGGTTCTGCGAGCACCGTGGCCTTCAACCGTGCCTGTACGGCGTCAATGCGCAGACTCGCACCATTACCGATCTGCTCGGCTGGAAGTCAGTGCAGATCGCCGAGGACACCCTGCTCTCGCTGGCGCCTCTGCAATTCGTGGGCAAGAAGTGGCAGGACGTGCGGACCGCGCTGAATAGGGCGGCCAAGGAAGGGATCACCGCCGAGTGGTGGAGCTATCCGGAGGTGCCGTGTGAGCTCACCAGCCAGATCCGGCGAATCTCAGAGCGATGGGTGGCGGACAAGGGCCTGCCCGAGATGGGCTTCACGCTAGGCGGGCTGGACGAGCTCAACGATCCGAACGTCCGCTGCCTGATCGCAGTCGGCACGGACCGCGAGGTCCACGGCATCACGAGCTGGATGCCCGTGTACGCGAGCGGGCGACCGGTCGGCTGGACGCTCGACCTCATGCGCAGGAACACCGAGCCAGGCTCGTTCCATGGGGTGATGGAGTTCCTCATCGCGACGGCGGCGCTCACCTTCCGGGAGGAGGGCGTCCGCTTCGTCAGCCTGTCCGGCGCGCCGCTGGCCCGGCTGGACCGCGGCGAACAGCCGTCGGCGCTGCAGCGCCTTCTCGACATGGTCGCCAAGACCCTGGAACCGGCGTATGGCTTCCAGTCGGTGCTGCACTTCAAGGCCAAGTTCCAGCCGGTCTACCAGCCGCTCTACCTGGCTTACCCGGATCCGGCCGCGCTAGGCTCGATCGCCACCGCGATCGGCCGCGCCTATATGCCACACCTCACGTTGCGGCAGGCCCTGCGCCTGCTCACCAAGCTCTGCTGGCCGCACGCCCACCGCGGCCCCGGTGCACCAGCGCGAAAGAGGCGTACCGATGCGTGACACGGCGGTAACCGGCCGGACGACCAGCCCCAGAAACGGCGGCCAGCAGGCAAACGCGGCCGAGTGAGCGGGCGAACGGCCCGTCTCACCGAGGCAGGTACGAGAAACCGCAGGTCGCGCCCTTAAATCAGCCCTTGAGCAGCCTCCGCGCCATGACCATGCGCTGGATCTGGTTGGTGCCCTCGTCGATCTGGGTGATCGTGGACCAGCGGACAGTTTCCGCAGGTAGATCTTGATGACCTCCCGGGCGTCCCGCGTTACCTGCAGGTCGCGCGGATCGAGGCTGAGATCCGGGCCGGGCAGTGGGCGCCCGGCCTCCCGGTCCCGTCCCGGAACCAGCTCGCGGACCGGTTCGGGGTCGATGGGGCCAATTCCGTCCATCTCGCCGGGCGGGCGCCGAGATGCTCGCCATGGCGGCTCCAGACAACTCTCGGCTATCCCGACTCGCGTCACGGACGGGCCAGCAGTCGATCGAGATACGGCGCGCGATATCCTCTCAATGGTCGACAATCTGATTAGCCGCTATAGGCGTCCCGGTGTCGTACCGAACCGGGCGATCTGTGTGTGCCGGGTACGCGCATGGCCTGGTCCGACGGTCAGCCGACGTCCGGATCTGCATGCCGAATAGCGGGCGTTGCGTTCTGTATACTTACGCGTTGATCAGAATTTCGCCAGCTATTGCGACGACGTCAAATTTCCTCTCGGGATTTTGTCGTTACGCGCGCACCCAACACCGATTACGGCGCGCAGTGGTAGTTACGAGCACGCAGCGCCTATTGTGCATATATCAGCTAGCTCCACAGCCTGTTAGCGTATCGTGCGGGTGAATGGTGATAAATAGGCAGTCGACCTAGATATCATAGAATATCTAGGTACATCGCGGCCCTGCCTACGCCCACCATGCCCGGCATGGGCGGGGAGGATTAAGCCTGGATCCAGTGCTGGTAATACTGCGAGTAGCACGACTTCTAGACATTAACTGGTTCGGGGCGGCTCATCGGCATTTTGCAGTGACATAAGCACCCGCTGGAAACGCGCCGGGAGATCAGGTCTTCTGTCGGCGGTCGAACGCACCAGATCGAGGATATCGTCAGGGTGGTCAAGCTGCTGTACCGACGGGATAGGCAAGCCAAGCTCGGCTAGCCTCACCAAGGCTTCGATGCTATAAATTGCGGGGACCGTGCTCAGGTCTGGCATCAGGATACGGCAGAGTCCCTCGGCGAGGTGGAGGTCACTTTCACGGCCCTGCCCCAGAAAGGCGATACTGCATCGGACAAAGCTTGCGGCAAACTCGTCACTAAACGAACCATAAGGCTGTGGGTTGAATATGTTAAGGATGTTGACTGCCAAGGACGGTGTTGCGGCATCATCAGATGACAGTCGGTCCAGGAGAAGCGCGGCATAGGCCCACTTAGCGTCCGCATCCCACATTTCCGGAGTGATCCGCGTAATGATCGTCGCGCATCGTCGATAGATGATCTCTCGCTCCTCGTTTGTATGCTTCCTCATCGGGAGTAGCAATGCGTCTAGCAATGCGCTGACAGGTGAGTAGGGTATCTTGCCCGGGAGCTCATCTATGAAGAATTGAGTGAGACTCTCTTCTAGGCGCGCGTCAAACACTGGAGCGAGGGCATGGTAAGCTACGTCGTCGTTAATTCCGCACAGGAAGTAGGCTTTGCGGCGCAGTTCCTCCGGATCTGAGAATTGGTAATCCCAGCCGGGACCGCCTTCCGGGCCAAGATCGTAGGTCCAGTTTGGATCAAAGGATTGCGGTCGAGGTAGACGGTTGTTGCTGATGCTGAGCCGGACATCTCGCTCCGAGCGGTCCCAGAGGCGGTCCAGTGAGATGGCCTCGACGAGGCTTGTCCACTCCTCAGAGCTGAGTTGGGATCTCCACAGAAGGGCCCTGCGGTGCCATTCAACTACAGCAGTTCTCTTGCTACCGAGCAGCTCGCTCGTCCGGATGCTGCTTGACGCGGACACGGCGATCAGCATCAGGTTGGCGCTGTAGGCGGCATGCCTGACCGTTACCTGCACGGACCGTGGACGATAGTTGTCGAAACGTCGGATCGGGTGCGTATCATGAACGGCTCGGAATAGCCGTTTCAGCAAGTCGACTTGCCTCTCGAGGTTGGCGTTGGACAGCTGCGCCAACCGCTCGGCCAGGAACCCGAGGATCGGCGGCCGGACACTCAGTACGCTGAAGGACAGAAGCGCGTAGAGCAAGTCGTCAGCGGTTGTGGCCGCTACCAGAGGCATGGTCGAGACAGCATCATGGGCAGTGATGTCGCTGATTACCTGACAGGTGAAACGCGCGATGAGGAATTCCCCGAACGTCGCATGGAGGAACTCGTAGGTTTCCAGTCGGGTATCCTCGCGAAGTGCCCGTGATCGGTGGACGAAGAAGAACTCCCCCAGAGAAGCGCCTGCAAAGCCAAGCGGAGCACGCATATCCTGCGGGGTCGCCGAGGGCCGTGCGCCGAAGATTGCGATCAGATCCATGAGCGTTATTCAGAACCCTCTTATTGCGGGCTAAGTCGGACGCAGCTAGACATCTTAGGAATTTCGCGACACGCCGCATGAGTTAATTAAAAAGCAACGGCCCTCCTGAGAGACTTTGAGA
>Ga0137379_10008030_pt1 | contig 10005 bp, 9 predicted proteins | sample SagtaG_18_FD_104812 | JGI IMG/M metagenome (GOLD analysis project Ga0137379, IMG submission 104812) | Vadose zone soil microbial communities from Sagehorn Ranch, Mendocino, California, USA - Sage2_L_80_16 metaG | ecosystem: Environmental > Terrestrial > Soil > Vadose zone | place: USA... | reverse complement strand
TTCTCGCCCAAGGCGAACCCGGAGCTCTGGACGCTCGCGGCGTTCGCCGCGCTGCGGTCGCGCTGCGGCGACGGGGCGACGCTCTTCACGTACAGCACCGCGACCGCGACCCGCTCCGCGCTCTTGCTCGCCGGCTTCTTCGTCGGCGCGGGCGATCCCTCGGGGCCGAAGGAGGAGACGACCGCCGCCGCGACGGACCCGTCGCTCCTCGCGCGCCCCCTCGACGGACGCTGGCTCGCGAGGCTCGCCCGCTCCTCCGCGCCCTTCCCTCCCGACGCGCCGCCCGACGCGCTCGACCGCGTGCGAGCGCACGCCCAATTCAGGTGAGCACACCCTCGACCTACGCCCCCGCCCGTCTCGAGACGACCGCGGCCGGCGGCCACGTGGCGTTCGTCGCCGGGTCGCCATTCTGGCCGAGCTTCTGGGCGGAGCGTCGCGCGGTCGAGTTCCTCGCCCCGCTGGCGGCAATGCCGGTCACTTAGCGGCCGGCCGCTTCCGGGGTAGCTTCGCATCTTCAGCTTCGGCGAACGCTCCCGTCGGGCCTCGGGCATGGCCCCCGGTCCGCCACGGCGGCGTTCGGTCCGGGCGACTCGAGAGGCCGGCACCGCGAAGTGACCGGCATTGCCGCTGGCGGCGCCCCGCCCCTGATTCCGCGGCTACTTGATCCCGGCCTTCACGTACTTCGCGACCGCGTCGATCTCCTCGGGCGTGAGCTTGCCCTTGAAGGCGGTCATCTTGCCCTTGCCGTTCGTGACGACCTTCGCGACGTCGGCCTCGCTGGCCTTCGTCTTCGTGAGGTCCGTCGCGCCCATCTTGAGGCCGGCCGGCGATCCTCTCCCGTCCTTGCCGTGGCACATGGTGCACTTCGCGGCGAAGATCGCCGGGGCTTCGGCGGCGACGGCGATGCCCGCGAGCGAGAGCGTGGCGACGACGACGAGCAGCTTCTTCATGGTGTTCTCCTCGGGTTGACGCTGCGGCGCTGCGAGCCCGCAGTGTCCCACATCGCCCCGCTCCGCGTTCGCAGAACGGGCGAGCGTCCTCGGTTCGGACGGGGAGGCCGGCCGGTTACTTCAATCCCGCCTTCACGTACTTCGCGATGGCCTCGATCTCGTCCGGGGAGAGCTTCCCCTTGAAGCCGGGCATCTTCCCCTTCCCCTTCGAGATGTCCTCGGCGATCTCCGCCACCGGCTCGCTGGCCTCCTCGGCGAGGTCCTTCGCGCCCATCTTCTTGCCCGTCGCGCTCCCCTTCCCGTCCTTCCCGTGGCAGGCGGCGCACTTCGACGAGTAGAGCGCCGCCGCATCGACGGCGAGCGCCGGACCGGCGAGCGACAGGAAGGCGACGGCGACGAGCAGCTTCTTCATGGGGTCCTCCTCCGTGTGGGCCTAACAGGTGCGACTACCGCGCTGCGAGCCCGGCCTGCGAGGCCGGGGAAGCCCGGGGCGTGCCCTCCGCCCGGAAGGTTCCGACCAGGATCGGCACGGCGATCTTCACGAGGAGCGTGAACACCAGGAAGCCGATGCCGAACACCCCGGCGGCCACCCCCCACTCCATCGCGGTGGGCCGGTACTCGTAGATCTGGCCGAGGGTGTCGGGCGTGAAGCCCGGGATGATGAGCCCCATCCCCTTCTCGATGTAGACGCCCGCCCAGATGAGCAGGCACCCGAGGTTCAGCGTCAGGAAGTTCCGCCGCGTGCGGGGGATGAGGAAGAGCACGAACGCGACCACGCTGCAGATGAGCGCCGCCCAGGCGTAGGGCACGAGCGTCCGGTGCTCGCCGATGCCGGTCCACAGGTACTGCGTGTAACGCAGGTGCTCGGTGGCCGAGTAGAACTCCTTGAACAGCTCCGCCCCGAGCAGGAACAGGTTCACGAACATCGCGTACGACATGAGCTCGGCGATCTTCCAGATCGCCTCGTCCTGGATCGGGAACTCCTTGAACGTCCGCCGGAGCACCTGGAACAGGATGATCATGACCGCCGGGCCCGAGCAGAAGGCCGACGCGATGAACCGCGGCGCGAGGATCGACGCGTTCCAGTATGGCCGCGCCGCCATCCCGTTGTAGAGGAACGCGGTGACGGTGTGGGTCGAGAGCGACACCGGGATCGAGAGGAGCACGAGCGGCAGGAAGATCCGCTTGTCGTAGGTCTCGCCCCGGTAGGTCTTGAACATGAGGTAGCTGACCAGCACCACGTTCACGACCAGGTAGCTGTTCAGCACGAGCGCGTCCCAGGCGAGGAGCGAGCGGGGCCAGTTGGGCGTGCCGAGGAACGGCATGATGTGGAGCGCCCGCTCCGGGCGGCCCATGTCCACGGCGATGAAGAGCAGGCACATCACGAGCGCGCTGATGGCGAGCAGCTCGCCGAGGACCACGACCTCCTTGATCGGCTTCCAGTGGTAGACGTACGCGGGGATGACGAGCAGGACGGCCGCCGCCGCGACGCCGACGAGGAAGGTGAAGTTCCCGATGTAGAAGGCCCAGGACACCTCGTCCCGCATGTTCGTGACGATGAGCCCGCCCGTCGCCTGCTGCGCGTACGAGAGCCCCCCCACCGCGATGGTGAGGAACAGGAACGCGACCCAGGCCTTGTAGGCCCTGCCGCCGGTGAGCACCTGGCGGACGCAGCCCCTGAGGAAGTCGAAGACGCCGGACATGTCCGCTCCTACGTCGCGTAGAAGAAGTAGAACTGCGGGTGCGTGGCGAGCTCCTCCTTGAAGACGAGGACCCGCTTCGTGTCCATCACGCGCCGGATCTCGCTCTCGGGGTCGAGGAGGTTGCCGAACTTCCGCGCGCCGACCGGGCAGATCTCGACGCAGGCCGGGTAGCGGCCGTTGCGCACCCGCTGGATGCAGAAGGTGCACTTCTCGACCACGCCCTTCGGCCGCGGGCGATTGCCGAGGTAGTGCTGCACCGGGTTCAGCTCTTCCGCCGGGAGCTTCGGCTCGGCCCAATTGAAGTGGCGCGCGCCGTACGGGCAGGCGGACATGCAGCAGCGGCAGCCGATGCACCAGTCGTAGTCGACGACGACGATGCCGTCCGCCTCCTTCCAGGTGGCCTGGGTCGGGCACGCCTTCACGCAGGGCGGGTTCCGGCACTGCTGGCACTGCACCGGGAAGTAGAACTTCCCGGGCTGCGGCACCGCTCCCGGGTCGTAGTAGAGGTCCGCGTGGGTGAGGTCGACGCCGTGCTCCTTCTCCATCTCGAGCACCCGGATCCAGTGGATCTGGGGCTGCTCGCGGGACTGGTTGTTCTCCTTCACGCACGCGTAGACGCAGCGGCGGCAACCGACGCAGCGCGAGATGTCGAGCCCATAGCCGAACTCGACGCCCGGGCGCGGCCCCTCGGCGGTGACCCTGGTGTCCTTCCCGAACCGCTCCTTGTTCCGGCGCTCCACCTTCGTGAGCACCTTCGCGAGGTCGTCCTTCGAGAGCTCCCTGAAGTGCTTCCGGAGGACGTCGTCCATCGAGACGCCGCCGCAGCCCGCGAGCGCGCCGAGCGCCGCGCCTGCCGCCGCGGTCCGGAGGAAGGAGCGGCGGGACGGATCCGCCGCCTCGGGCTCGCCCTGGATCACGTCGAACCCCTTGCGCGCGGTCATCGGGCGCCCTCCGCGGTGGCGGGGCGCTTCCACCCCCGCATCTCGTCCGGCCGCCGCGGGCGCGGCTCCGGCCGGAGCAGCTCGAGCGTCGGCGCGATGGTGGTCTTCCCGTCCACCGTGATCTCCTTCACGCCCTTGAACCGCGGCGAGTGCGGGTTGTGGCAGGAGACGCAGAGCAGGTAGGTCTTCTCCCCGTCCCACTGGCCGACCCGCTTCCCGTGGACGCCCACGCGCCAGTCGCGGAACTTGTCGCCGTGGCACTGGCCGCAGAGCCGGTAGGACTCGGTGAAGGGCACGGGCGCGCCGCTCGCGAGCCGGAGCACGTCGCGGTTCTGGGCGTCGTGGCAGTCGAGGCACCAGCGGTGCTCGGCGTCGTGGTCGAAGACCGACTGCTGCTCGTCGTGGAAGGCGAGCTCGCGCCGCGTCGGGTCGGGCTTCATCGACTTGCCGTCGTGGCAGTTGCTGCAAGGAAAGATCCCGTCGGAGAACGGCGGTGGGCGCGCCTCGTAGAGGACTTCCTTCTTCTTCACGGGCGCCGAGGCGCGCGCGGGCGCCGCGGCGATCGCCACGGCGACGGCGAGGATGAGCAGCGTGGTGGGGGTCTCCCGCATCGGTCCTCCGGCAGCACAGCGTACCGCGACCACCCCCGCGGGGGCGCCTGGATTCAGCGAGCAGGCGAGCAGTCCCCGAAGGGGCGTGAACGTTCGATTTACCGGGCTCGTTACGACGCCCTCAGAACCTTCCGCGCGCGAGCAGGTCCCGGATCGAGACGGTCCCCACGAGGCGGCGCGCGACGTCGACGACGGGGAGCCGCTCGAGGTCCACGTCCCCGAAGCGGCCGGCGACCTCGTTCAGCGACATCCCCGTCGTGAGCGGCTCGACGCTCCGGTCCGCGACGTCCGCGGCGACGATCATCTCGAGCAGCGCGCCCTCGGAGATCGTTCCCTTGAGCGCGTCGAGCCGGATGACGCCGAGGAGCTCGCCCCCCTCCGAGGTGACGTAGAGGTCGTGGCCGGGGGGCAGGGAGAGGAGCCTGCGCAGCACCTCCTCGAACGGCGTCGACGGCGGGACCTTGGCCGCGTCCGGGAGGACGAGCGCGGCGACCGGCATCGCGCGAAGCCACCCGGGCTGGGGCAGCTCCGGGAGCGCCACCCCGCGGCGCCGGAGCGGCGCCGTGTAGAGCGAGTCCGGCTCGATGGCGCGGCTCGTCGCGGCGGCGATCGCGGCGGTGAGCATGAGCGGGAGGATCACGCCGTAGTCGCCGGTCAGCTCGAAGATGATGAGCACCGACGAGACCGCGGCGTGCGTCGTCCCGGCGAGCACCGCTGCCATCCCGACGAGCGCGAGCGCGCCCGACGGCACCGACCACCCCAGCGCGTGCGCGAGCAGCTCCCCGGCGAGCCCGCCGAGGGCCGCCCCGAAGAAGAGCGAGGGGGTGAAGAGGCCGCCCGGCACCCCCGAGCCCGCGCAGAGGGCGGTCGCGAGGAGCTTCAGGAACGGCAGCGCCAGGAGCGCGACGAGCGGGACGCGGCCGAGCAGGATGTCGTGCACCGTGTCGAAGCCGTTGCCGAGCAGCGCCGGCCAGCGGATCGCCGCGGCCCCGACGAGCCCGAGCGCGAGCGGAGGGAGCGCGGGCTGCGCCCAGCGCGGGAGCCGGTCGAGCTGCACCTCGACGGTCCCCATCACCCGGACGTAGACCGCCGAGGCGAGCCCGAAGAAGGGCGCGAGCGCGAGGCCGACGAGCAGCTCCGAAGGGCGGAGCAGCTCGTACTCGGGGATGACGTAGGTGACGTGCGAGCCGGGGAGCGTGCGGGCGACGGCCGTCGCGACCACGCACGAGACGACGATCGGGCCGAGGAGCTCGAGCGCGAAGCTGCCGAGGAGCACCTCGAGCCCGAAGAGCGCGCCGCCGATCGGCACGTCGTACGCGGCGGCGATCCCCGAGGCGGCGCCGCACGCGACGATGATGCGCGCCTGCGCCTCGTCCACGCCGAGCCGCTCCGCGAGCCAGGAGCCGGCCGCCGCCCCGGTCTGCACGAGCGCGCCCTCGCGGCCGAGCGACGCGCCCATCGCGACCGCCCCGATCGAGAGCGCGCCGCGCGCGAGCGTGCGGCCGAGGATCAGCCCGCGGCCGCGGTGCCAGATCGCCTCGAGGATCCGGGCGGTGCCGTGGCCGCCCGGCGGCAGGCGCGCCGCGAGCACCACCAGGGACACGATCGCGCCCGCCATCGCCGGGACCGCGACGCGCCGCAGTGGCGACGCGGCCTCGACCGCGCCGACGAACGTGCTCGCCGCGGGCCAGGCGAGGTGCTGGACGACGCGGAGGATCGCGAGGAGGGCTCCCGCCCCGAGCCCCGACAGGAACCCGGTCGCGATGACGATGAACCAGAAGCGCCGGGCCGCGCTCGGAACCACCCGGAGGAAGTCCCGGAGCGACCGGAAGAACAGGGGCGGCGCGCCGCCCCCGACCGGTCCGCGCCCCTCTGTGGGAAGCGACGACGCCACGCCGTGCAGGCCCCGCTGGAAGCGTACGTTCCGCAGGGCGCCGTCCGGGCGCAAGCCCCATGCCCACCGCGGGGCCTCCTCTGCTACCGCTGGCGGAGCCAGGCCCCGAGCGCGGCCTGGGTCCGCTCCCGCAGCTCCACGTCCTGGCGCATCCGCTCCAGCGTCTGGGCGGTGGCCTGGCGCGCCTCCTCGAGCGGGTGCGCCGCGAGGAACGCCTCCACCTGCTCGAGGTGCCGCCGCTCGACGAGCGAGCCCATCGACTCGACCACGCGGCGGAGCAGCATCGGCGCGGCCCGGAGCTTCCGCGCGTGGAGCGCGTCCCAGTCGCGGCGGAGCCGCGCCCAGAACGGCTCGCGCGCCGTCCGGTTTCCGAGGAGCGTCCCGACGAACGACGAGGTGTCCTGCATCGGGACCTCGTCCCCGAACGTGAGCTCGATGGCGCGCTCCGCGAGCGCCGGGTCCTCGAACGACGCGAGCGCGAGGAGCCAGCGCCGCCGGAAGGTGGGATCGGTCTCGCCCCGGAAGAGCGTCCGGAACGACTCGAAGCGGGCCGCGTCCCCGGTGCGCGCGACGGCGGTCACGGCGGTGTCGTGCAGGTTCGCCTCGAGCGCCGCGCGGTCGCCGGCGATCCAGCGGTCGAGCCGGGCCCGTGCCTCGCCGACCACGCCGGGATCGCGCGCGACGAGACCGATCCCCCGCACCGCCGCTGCGCGCCGCAGGCGCTCAACGTCCGCCTCGCCGGGCCGCGGATCCCACCCGGTCGCCGCGAGCTGGCCTTCGAAGAGGCGCGTGACGGACGCCGAGAGCGCGGCGCGATCCCCGTCGGCGACGAGCCGGTGCTCGACGAACGCGAGGCGCGCGACGAGCTCGTCGAGGACCGCGTGGTCCTCCTCGCGCCCGAACCCGGCACAGAGGTCGAGGAAGCTCCCCACCTCGCGCGCCCCCGCCCGGACGAGCGCCCACTCGTCGGCGAGGAGGGCGATCCGCTCCGCCGTCTCGAGCCGCGGGAGCGCCAGGACGAGCGCGGCGAGCCCGGCGGCGTCGTGCCGGACCCGGTAGACGCCGGTCGCGCCGGCGTTCGCGACGACGAACTCGGGCTCGCCGTCCACCGCGAGCGCGACCTCCGCCTGCCGGTCGCGGAGGAGCACGCGCTGCTCGGTCACCTTCCCTGCTGCGCCGATCTTGAGCACCATCGGGACCGGCCAGACGCTCGCGTCGGGCGCCGCGCCCGGCTCGGAGAAGAAGCGACGCTGCGCGAGCCGCAGGGTCTTCCCGGTCCAGGCGGCCTCCACCACCGGGAACCCGGGCGCGCCGATCCAGGCGTTCGCGAGCTCGACCACCGGCTCCTTCGACGCCTCGCCGAGCGCGCGCCAGAGGTCGTCCGCGACCGCGTTCGCCTTCCCGTGGCGCCGCATGTACGCGCGGATCCCGTCGCGGAAGCGCTCCTCGCCGAGGTAGCCCTCGATCATCCGGAGGACGGCGCCGCCCTTCTCGTAGGTGATGAGGTCGAACGCCTCGCCCGCCTCCGCGACGTTCTTGATGTCGGCGTGCACCGGGTGCGTCGAGCGGAGCGCGTCGAGGTGCATCGCCGCGGCCTTGCCCTGGTCGAACTCGAGCCAGACGCGCCAGGCCGGCTTCCAGCGGTCGACGATCTTGAATGACATCCAGGTCGCGAAGGCCTCGTTGAGCCAGAGGTCGTCCCACCAGCGCATCGTCACCCAGTTGCCGAACCACATGTGGGCGAGCTCGTGGGTGACCACCTCGGCGACCCGCTTCAGCTGGGCGAGCGACGCGGTGGCGGGGTCGAGGAGCAGCGCCACCTCGCGGAACGTGACGAGCCCGGCGTTCTCCATCGCGCCCGCCTCGAACTCCGGGAGCCCGACCTGGTCGAGCTTCCCGAAGGCGTACGGCACGCCGAAGTAGTCCTCGAGCCGGGGCAGCACCTCGACGGCCACGTCCTGCGCGAACCCGGTGAGCGGGAGCTTCGCGGGCTGCGCGAAGGTCCGCACCGGGATGCCCCGCACCGTCGCGGGCGGGTGGGCGACGAGCTTCCCGAGCACGAACGCGACGAGGTAGGTCGGGAGGGGCGGCGTCTCCGCGAACCGCACGCGCCGCCGGGCGCCGAGGTCCTCCTCGCGCGCGGGCACCGAGTTCGAGAGCACCTCCACGCCGGAGGGCGCCTCGATCGCGAGGCGCCAGGGCGCCTTGAACCCGGGCTCGTCGAAGCAGGGGAAGACGCGGCGGGCGTCGGCCGCCTCGAACTGCGTCGCGGCGATGCCGTCGCCCGCGGGGTAGAGCCCGCGCAGGCCCGCCGTCATCGCGCCCGCCCAACCGACCTCGATGGACGCGGCGCCGCGCGGGATCGGCGCGGAGAACCGGAGCACCACCGTCTCGCTCGCCACGACCCGCGTGATGGAGACGGGATCGAGCTCCTCGCCCCCGGTCCGGACCCGGGCCCGGGCGAGGTCGAGGCCCGTCGCGTGGAGCACGAGCTCCGCGGTGGGCGCGGCGAGCGCGAGGTCGATCCGGATCGTTCCGGCGAAGCGCCGGGCCGCGAGGTCGATCGAGAGCATCGCCTCGTACGCGGTCGGGCGCACGTCGGGCGACAGCCTGAAGTTCCGGTCTTCGGTCGGGTGGGCCATGGGGTCCTCGCTCGGGCGACGACGGAGCATGGACGGGGCGGGGCGCCGCGGCAACGCGAAGTGGAGGCGTTCCCTCAACCGGGGACCGCCCGGCGCTTGACTCCGATGCCCGCCGGCGCTCTCGTCCGGGCGTGCGCGCGATGATCCTCACGGCGCCGCGGACGCCCCTCTCCGCCGCCGACCTCCCCCTCCCCGCGCCCGGTCCGGGACAGCTGCGGGTGCGCGTCCTCGCGTGCGGAGTCTGCCGGACGGACCTGCACGTGGCGGACGGCGAGCTGCCCCGTCCGAAGCTCCCGCTCGTGCTCGGGCACGAGATCGTGGGGCGAGTGGACGCCCTCGGCGAGGGCGTCTCACGCTTCCGGCCAGGCGACCGGGTCGGCATTCCCTGGCTCGGCTCGACCTGCAATGCGTGCCCCGCGTGCCGCTCGGGCCGGGAGAACCTGTGCGAGCGCGCCCGCTTCACCGGGTACGACCTCGACGGCGGGTACGCCGAGGCGGCGGTCGCGGATGCGCGCTACGCCTTCCCGCTCCCCGAGAGCTACCCCGACGCGGAGGCGGCGCCCCTCCTCTGCGCAGGGTTCATCGGCTATCGCGCCTGGGCTCCCGTCCGGGCCGCCCGGAGGCTCGGACTCTACGGGTTCGGGGCGGCCGCGCACGTCGTCGCCCAGCTCGCGCGCCACGCGGGCCAGGAGGTCCTCGCCTTCACCCGCCCCGGCGACACCGAGGCCCAGGCGTTCGCGCGCTCGCTCGGAGCGTCCTGGGCGGGAGCGTCGGGCGACGCCCCACCCGCGCCGCTCGACGCCGCGATCCTGTTCGCGCCGGTCGGCGCCCTCGTGCCGGCCGCGCTCGCTGCCACCGCGCCGGGCGGGACGGTGGTCTGCGCCGGGATCCACATGAGCGACATCCCGTCGTTCCCGTACGCGCTGCTCTGGGGAGAGCGGACGGTCCGCTCGGTCGCGAACCTCACGCGCCGGGACGGCGAAGAGCTGCTCGCGCTCGCGCCCGGCGCGGGCGTGCGAACCGAGGTCGCGACCTACCCGCTCTCGCGCGCGAATGACGCGCTCGCCGACCTGCGCGCGGGGCGGGTCCGGGGCGCGGCGGTGCTCGTGCCGTGAGGCGGCGACGGCGCGGCCGGGCCCGGCGTCAGGTCGCGGCCCTGCTGCGCTTCCCGTACTCCTTGTCGAGGTAGAGCGCGGCCGAGGACTTGTCGCCGATGATCCGGAGGCGGTCCACGATCTCCATGGCCCGCGCCTCCTCCTCGACC
>Ga0137379_10008018_pt1 | contig 10015 bp, 6 predicted proteins | sample SagtaG_18_FD_104812 | JGI IMG/M metagenome (GOLD analysis project Ga0137379, IMG submission 104812) | Vadose zone soil microbial communities from Sagehorn Ranch, Mendocino, California, USA - Sage2_L_80_16 metaG | ecosystem: Environmental > Terrestrial > Soil > Vadose zone | place: USA... | reverse complement strand
TTTAGTTTGGAGCTGCGGTCCGTAGAGTTCGAGCAGCTCCTTTTCCATTGAGCTGGGGGTCTTTCCGGCAGCTTGGAACTCTCCGACCAGGGGCAGGGTAATCCTGCCATCGCGCCGGATAGTCTGGGCTGTGTTCAAGTTGGGGGCGGCCGGGAAGGAAATTTTCAGAACATCGCCTTCGCGCAGGACAAGGGACTCCGGCTTGGCCGCATTCGGATCGGGTAGTTGCACGAATTGAGGCGTCCGGCAGCCTGGCGCGCAAAAAAACACGGCGAGGGCAACGGTGATAAGGCTTGCGGAGCTCGCCAAATTCCGCACCGTCCTCCGCTGTGCCCGCGTGTCCTTCCGATTATCTATTTCTACCGATCGGTTCGACATTTTTCCTCATGGGGGTGTTGACTGCCGGCGCCAACTGATCCCGCAGTCAACCAGGGTCAGATTCATACCGGCCCGGAATCTACGACGGGATCGACTGGCGAGTCAAAGAAACTTTCAGGGCAGGGGCAAGAGGTAGGATGGTTGAAGCTGCCTTCACCCTTTAGCGTGGCGTCAGGCGGGAAGCGCGCGATTGCCACGGGCGGTTGCTCATGCGAAAGTTGTACGCATACTATGGTCAGAGGCATTGCCAAAGGTTTATTGGCGGTGGGAGTCCAGTTCCCGGCGGTCGCAGACCGCCGCTACCTGGTCAAAGACCTTGGCACAGGTCTACTAGTGGTGGGGTGGCTGGTGGCCATCGGATGGAACGCGCCGGCACTCAATGCTGCAGTTGCAACAGATCCGGCCTCGGCCACCGCGAAGCCGGAACCGGGTGACACGAACCAGCTTTCGGTGCGACGGCGGCAGACCGCCGCTACAGAAGAAACCGCGAAGCCAGAACACGGTGACACGAACCAGCTTTGGTCATTCCGACCTCTTGACGCGATGGTCCCGCCTGCGCCCAGATCCGGGGCCAGGGTGAAAGGTCCCATTGATGCCTTTCTATTGGCGAAATTGGAGGAAAAGGGCCTGGCGGCCGCCCCGGCCGCAAGCCGGCTCACGCTGTTGCGTCGAGCGTATTTCGACTTGGTGGGCCTGCCGCCAAGCCTTGATGAAATCCAAAGGTTCGGCAGGGACAAACGGCCCGAGGCTTACGGGGAGTTAATCGAAAGGCTGCTGGCCTCGCCGCACTACGGTGAGCGATGGGGACGGCATTGGCTGGATGTGGTCCGCTATGCCGACACCGGCGGGTCCGAGACCGACCTGCCGTATGAGAATAGCTGGAAATACCGTGATTACGTCATCCGCTCGCTCAATGCCGACAAACCGTTTGATCGCTTTGTCCAGGAACAGATCGCCGGCGATGAGATGTGGCCCGAGGATGCAGACGCGGTAACGGCCACCGCCCTTTATTCCATCGGGCCGGTGCTGGAGGAATCGGCGATGGTCTCCGACCAGCTCGAATATGAATGGCTGACGGACGCAGCGGACACGACCGGCGCGGCGCTCCTTGGGCTGACCGTGGGTTGCGCGCGGTGCCACAACCACAAGTATGACCCGATTCCGCAAAAGGATTACTTCGCGCTGCAGGCGGTGTTCGCCGGCAGCGATCGGGTGTATCCGGAAGCAATCCGCGAGAGGCGCATCAAGGCGCTGCATGGTTTGCTGGCAGAGAAGCCGTTGCCGGAGGAGTTGAAGGACGATCCCGACTGCAAGTTGAAAACCGAGAAGGACGACGGCTTGCGGCTGGTGCATCGGGACACGCCGATGGAGGTGCGGTTGTTGCGCCGGGGCGAGTTAAGCAAACCCGGCGAAGTCGTTGGGCCTGGATTGCTCACTGCTCTGACCACGGGAAAGAGAAGCGCTGATCTGCGCGGGGTTCCGGCTACGCAACGGCGGGCAGAGCTTGCGCGGTGGCTCACCCAGCCGGAGGAAAATCCACTGGTGGCGCGGGTGCTGGTCAATCGTGTTTGGGCCTGGCATTTCGGACAGGGAATCGTGCGCACCCCCAACGATTTCGGCACGCAAGGGGACCCGCCGACGCACCCGGAATTGCTCGACTGGCTGGCCCGCGATTTTATCGAGCATGGCTGGAGTCTAAAGCATTTGCACCGGGTGATAACGTCGTCAAGCGCCTACCAACAAGCTTCCGTGGCACCTGACTTGAGCAACTCGGCATCAAAACCCAAAGCCCACAATCCAAAATCCAAAATTGGACAGAGCCTCCCTGCGGTGGCAGCCACGAAGGCCTCGCAGGCGGACCCGGAAAACCGGTTGCTTTGGCACTTTCCATGCCGGCGGCTCGAAGCGGAGGCGATCTGGGACAACTTGCACGCCTGCGCCGGGACATTGAATCTGGAAATGTTTGGCCCGCCGGTGGTGCCGCCGTTGACGGACGAAGAGCTGGCCGGGCTGTTTAACGCCAAAGGGAAATGGAAGGTGACCAAAGAGCCGAGTGAACACCGGCGCCGGGGCGTTTATCTGCTCGCGCGCCGGACCTTCCTGTTCCCCATGTTCGATGCCTTCGATCCGCCGGAGCTGATGACCAGTTGCCCGCGGCGGTTGGAAACGATTGTTCCGGCCCAGGCGCTGACGCTGCTGAACAGCAAAGGGGTCCTGGATCAATCGCGCGCGTTTGCCGACCAGTTGTTCACAGAATGCGGTAACGAACCGAAGAAGATCCTGGTTCGCGCCTGGCTACTGGCGTTCAACCGGCCAATTACGAAAGCTGAAACTGCGCAGGCGCTGGCGTTCCTGGAGGAGCGCCAGGCGGCGCTGAGCAGAGTGGCCAAAGGGGGGCCAAGCGCCTCTGCGCCGCTGGAAGAGGCCCTGAGAGAACTTTGCCTTGCGCTCTTCAACGCCAACGAATTTACATACATTGACTGATTCCATTGCTATGAATCCCTTGCATCATCCGCCAATTCTCTCGCGCTTCATGACGCGTCGTGAAATGCTGCGACAGGCCGGGCTGGGCTTCGGCGCGTGGGCGCTGCTGGATTTGCTGGGGCGCGAGAGTTTTGCCGCCAGCCCCGGACAAGCAGCAGCACCCAACCCGCTGGCCGCAAAGTCGGGGCATTTTCCGGCGAAGGCCAAGAGCGCCATCTTCCTCTTCATGCAGGGCGGGCCAAGTCACATTGACACCTTTGACCCCAAACCGCTGCTGACCAAACTGGATGGTCAGCCGCTGCCGCCCAGCGCGACGCAGGGATTACAATTGCAATTCACAAAGATGGACGCCGCCATTCACGGTTGCAAACAGGCCTTCACCAAATGCGGTCAGTCGGGCCTGGAGATCGCCGATAGTTATCCACATTTGCAGGGTTGCGCCGACGACCTGGCGGTGGTGCGCTCGTGCTACCACGACTCATTCAATCATTCGCCCGCCCAATACATGATGAACACGGGCTTCGCGCGGATGGGCCATCCGTGTCTTGGCTCCTGGGTCACATACGGGCTGGGCAGCGTCTCAGAGAATCTGCCGTCCTTCGTGGTCATGGCCACCACCGGCAACGTCAAGGGCGGCCCGCCGACTTACGGTCGCGGCTTCCTGCCTGGCACCTATCAACCGACGCTGCTGCGCAACACAGGCGCGCCCATTCTCTACCTCGATCCGCCCAAAGAATTGGCCCAGGGGAACCAGAGACAGATGCTCGACTTCGTCCAGTGGCTCAACCGCAACCATGCCCGCCAACGCGGCGGCGACGACGATCTCAGCGCGCGCATCGCCAGCTATGAGCTTGCCTTCCGCATGCAATCTGCGGTGCCGGAAGCGGTGGACCTGGGCAAAGAAAGCCAGGCGACGCGCGAGCTTTACGGCGTTGACGATCCCATCGCCGGCGCCTATGGGCGCTCCTGTCTGATGGCCCGCCGGCTGGTCGAGCGCGGAGTGCGCTTCGTACAAATCTTCACCGGCAGCGCAGGCAAGGATGATTGGGATGCGGCGCACGCCGACAACGACCGGGTCCACGAGGAGATGGCGCGGCGCACCGACCAACCCACGGCGGCGCTGCTCAAGGACCTCAAGGCGCGCGGACTGCTTGAATCAACCCTCGTCATCTGGGGCGGTGAATTTGGCCGGACACCGATCACCGATGGCCGATTTCCCGACAAACCCGCCGGGCGCGATCACAATCCTTACGGCTTCAGCACCTGGCTGGCCGGGGGCGGCATCCGGGGTGGCAAAATAATTGGGGCTACAGACGAGTTCGGCTTCCGCGCCGTCGAAGATCGGGTTCACATCAATGATCTTCATGCCACGATCCTCAAATTGTTTGGGTTGGATCACGAGAAGTTGACCTTTCTGTTCCAAGGCCGAAAGCAGCGACTGACGGACATTGGGGGCGACAATGAACTCGCGGAACGGTTGTTGGGCTGAAAGGCAGCGCAGCGGTAACTGTTTAGGTGAGGGTTGAACCGCTACTCTTGGCTCATCTTGGCTCATCTTCGCTAATGAAGTCACCAATCCAGTTAAAGCCAGTTAAAGTCAGTTAAACCTAGTTAAACCAAAAACATTTCTCGGGCGCGCTCGACCGCCTCCAGTGAAAATTTCTATCCGCGGATTTCACGGACGGCTCGGATATAAGAAATCCGTGTTGTCCGTATTGCTATGTCATTCGCGGTCAAATCCACTTTCGGTTCCCAGTACGCCGGGCTGGGTGTATAGTCGCATGAATTCGATGCTAATCGGATGCCGAAACAAATGGATCAGGACGCCTTAAGCTGCAGTGAGCCGCCTCCGCAGACGGCGACAGACGCCCGGGCGCCCCTTGCCCAGGGCGAATCTGACCCGCCGCTGTTCATCCCCGATCACCAATTACTGCGCAGCATCGGTCGCGGCAGCTATGGCCAGGTGTGGCTGGGTCGGAACATGATGGGCCTTTGCCGAGCGGTGAAGATCGTTTTCCGGAAGTCGTTCAAGGATGAACGGCCATTTGAGCGGGAATTAACGGGCATCCGCAAATTCGAACCTATCTCTCGATCACACGAAGGATTTGTTGACGTGTTGCACGTGGGGATCAACCAGGAGCAGGGATACTTTTACTACATAATGGAGTTGGGCGACGATCTGGATTCGGCGCAGAATATCGTTCCGGAGCATTATTCGCCCAAGACCCTGGCCAAACAGATCGCCCGCCGCGGACGCCTGCCCCTGCCGGACTCTCTGCACCTGGGACTGGCCCTCAGCCACGCCCTGTCTGAACTTCACCGACACGGATTGGTTCACCGTGATGTCAAACCTTCCAACATCATCTTCGTGAACGGCGTGCCGAAACTGGCCGATATTGGTTTGGTGGCTGAGGTCAATGCGGCCTTCTCCTATGTTGGCACCGAAGGTTTCATCCCACCAGAAGGCCCCGGGACCCAGCAAGCAGATGTCTATAGCCTGGGCAAGGTGCTCTACGAGGCCAGCACTGGGAAGGATCGCCAGGACTTTCCCGAACTGCCGACCCAAGTGGATGCGTTTTCAGACCATGCCGGGTTTCTGGAACTCAACGAGGTGATCCTCCAGGCGTGCAAGAACGTCGCGAGCAAGCGTTACCAATCGGCCTGGGACATGCACGCGGACCTGCTGGTGCTGGCGAACGGGAAATCGGTCAAGCGGTTAAAGATGCTGGAGCGACGCTGGTCGAACCTCAAACGAGTCGCAGGCCTCTCTGTGATAGTCCTGGTGATATTGGGGGCCATCGCTTATCAGGTCTATCGGGAATGGAGCCATATCAATGAAGCCCGCCAACTCCAGATCGGCGCCAACGTCGCTTACGGCACTCGGGCGGTCGAATCGGCTGACCTGCTGGCTGCCCTCCCGTATTTCGCCCAGGCCTTGGACCAGGATAAAGCGGCGCGGAATCGAGAGATGTTCCATCGCCTTAGATTTGGCTCCGTGTTAAATCAGTGCCCGAGGCTGGTGCAAATGTGGTTCTCTCCAGGCGAAGTCGAGGCCGTCGGCTTCAGTCCGGACGGTCGGCAGGTACTGGCTGCGGAGTGGTCCGGCCAGGCGCAGATCTTCGACTTGGATAGCGGCAAGCCGGTTTCGCCGCGATTCGGACACACCAATGTGCTCTATGTCGGCACGTACAGCCCGGACGGAAGCCTGGTCCTTACCGCCAGCGAGGACAAGACCGCTTGCGTTTGGCGGGTGGATGATGGTTCACTGGTCCTGCCTTTGCCTCACCCCGATACAGTCTTAAGCGCCAATTTTAGCCCTGACGGTTTGCGCATTGTCACCGGGTGCTACGATTATGTCGCCCGCGTATGGGACCTACAGAAACGGGAGGTTAGGTTCAAACTGGTAGGGCATACGAATGCGGTTTCATTCGCCGCGTTCAGCCACGATGGCGGCCGCATCGTCACCACCAGCCGCGATGGCACCGCCCAATTGTGGGATGCCACCGACGGCCAGAAGATTGGTCCCCCGCTTCAACACTCGAGTTGGGTGCAGTACGCCGCCTTCAGTCCCGATGGACGAACTCTGGTCACAGCCTGTTTAGACAAAAAAGCGTACGTCTGGGACGTCGCAACCACACCGGCGCGACGGATTCTGCCCGATTTGAGCCATGGCGATGGAGTGTACAGCGCGGAGTTCAGTCCAGATGGCCGGCTTATTGTGACTGCAAGCCTGGATCACACTGCGCGCATCTGGCTGGCGGAGAGTCATCAGCCGCTTTACCCCAACAGCCTCCTGCGACACAGCGACCGCGTAACCCAGGCCAGGTTTAGCCCTGATGGCCGCCGCATCGCCACCTCTTGTGCCGATGGCACCGTGTGGGTTTGGGACTTGTCGGGCAGCAACGTGCTGCCTCCGGTCGTGCCCTATACCTACAGCGCGGACGGAAGCCGGTTGCTCGCCACAACCGGCAAAGGGCTGGAAGTTCGAGATGCCGCATCCGGCGAAGCCATCGCCCTATTGCCTGGAATGACCGCTCGATTAGAAAAAACAGAGCTTAGCCGCAACGGGCATTTTGTCATTGGCATGTCTGGCGCGCGAACGAACTCGAACGGAATAAGCGGCTCGTTTCAAGTTTGGGATTCGGCAGGCGGGCAACCACTTGGGCCGGCAATCTCCGTTTCGAACTCTCTGACTTTCACTGCCCTGAGCGACGATGGCAAACGCCTGTTGGCTTTCGGAAGCAACACGGTGCGGCGATGGGACGTGCCGACCGGCGCGGCGCTCTCACCCCTGCTGGTGCATGAAGGAGCAGTTCGCTCGGCCTGCTTTAGTCCCGATGGAAAGCGAATAGCCATCTGGGGCGGGAGCCGGATTAGTGTGTGGGATGCAACCACCGGCGAACAATGCTTCAGGCCATTGGAACACGGTTTTGAAGTCCAATACGCCCAGTTCAGCCCCGATGGCTCCCGCCTGGTGAGCTGTCGCGCTGACAGCGACTTCACCAAGTGTGAGGCGCGGCTCTGGGAGGCGGCGACCGGCAAGCCCGCCGCATTTCAACTTAGACACGGCGATGGGGTTCTCTTTGCTTCCTTCAGCCCGGACGGCAAACGCATTGTCACGGCCAGCGAGGACTTCACGGCAATGGTGTGGGATGCCGCTACCGGGAGGCAGCTTGCTCCGGCTCTCAGGCACGCCGGCCAAGTCCAAACAGCGGCTTTTAGCCCTGACGGCAAATGGATCGTGACCGCCAGTTGGGACCGAACAGCGCGGGTCTGGAGCGCAGATACTGGAGAGCCGCTGACCCCTCCATTGCGCCACTTTGAGGCCCTGGTAAGCGCAAGTTTCCTGGCTGGTGGGCGCCGGATAAGTACTGTTGACCAACGGGGCGATGTTCGGTTCTGGGAACTGCCCGTGGATAACAGACCCGTGGAAGATCTCGTCAGCCTGGCGCACTTGCTCTCGGGGGACACTCTTACTCTTTCCGGGGGCTTGGCCACACGACAATCAGAATCTCTCGCGACGATTTGGCAACGACTGCGAACCAAATACCCATCTGCCTTCGCGACCTCGACGAGGGAAAGTGAGAACTGGGATGAGTTTGAGACCCGAGCCTGTGTTCTGGAACAGAAGTGGTCAGGTGCGGCTTTCCACCTGCAACGTCTCCGCGCCCTCCGGCCCGGAGACCAGTCCCTCGCCGACCGCCTTACGCGCGTCAACGAACATTTGAAGAGCGGGCAGTGATCGGGAGAGATAGCCCCGGCCCCTGGCAGCGCACCGCGCCAACGTACGGTAGGAGACGGGCGTGGGTACCACCTGCTACATCCTGGTGAACTTGTTTTCGACACCGACGAGGCCCGGTTGAGTGAGTTTGACGGCCTTGCGTTGGTCGTGAACAGCTTTCCCAATCACGGTTGCCTTCACCTGAGCGTCCTGCAGCAGGCCTAGGGTTTTCTGTGCGTCAGCAGGCCCCACCACCAGGCAGAAGCCTATGCCCATGTTGTAAACCGAATACATCTCTTCCACGGGGACATCGCCTTTCTCCTGGATAAACTTGAAGATCGGCGGCGGCTCGGGCAGCGCATCAAGCACGAAGCCAACTGGCGCATCAACTCGCGCCAGATTCATGAAACCGTCACTCGTGATATGCGCCAAGGCTTTAACTTCTACCCCATTGTCTATGACATTGAGAACTTCTTTCACGTAGATCGAGGTCGGTTTCAAGAGTTCTTCGCCCAGAGTGCGACCTAGTTCCGGCACGAGCGCGTTGAGGTTCATCCGTCCTTTCTCGAGCAGTGACTTGCGGGCCAGTGTGAACCCATTGCTGTGAACACCGCTGCTGGGTAAGCCTACCACAACGTCCCCAGGCTCCACGTGAGCGCCGGTATTAATCTTATCCACGGCAACGATCCCGATACAGGTCCCGACCAGATCGAAGCCGGAATCGTTCCCAACGCCACGGATCATTTCGGGAACCTGCGCGATTTCTCCGGCTGGTATGCTAACGCCTGCTAAACGGGCTCCCTCCTGGAAGCCCACTCCGATTTCTTCGAGAAACTCAGGGGACAGCCTTTGGACGGCGATGTAATCAACCATAGCGATAGGACGAGCTCCAACGCACAACACATCATTCACATTCATGGCGACACAGTCGATTCCAACCGTGTCGAAACGTCGGAGCTGCTCAGCTACCAGTATTTTGGTGCCCACGCCGTCAGTGGAAATCGCGATGCCAACCCCGCCACCGATATCCAGAACGTTTGCAAAATAGCCGATTGGCAGGCAGACTCTAGCTGTGCGACAGTAGGAAAATGTTCGGTCAACCCAGGCCTTTACCTTTTCCATCCCGAGTTCTTCTTGTTTTGTGTCCACCCCGCTGCTCTCATAAGTGAAAGGAGTTTTATTCATGATTGGAATTGTGGTTCGGAATGATGAGGGTTAGCCGCGGTTACATCAAAAACTTACGATAGAAAGTTACTCACCCTTATTCACAGGTTGTTCAGATCGGTTTTCCGCGTCGTAATCTCTTTCCGGCCAACTCTCCTACACGATCGGGCTATAGGAAGAGAGTTCACGTCGACAATTGCCGGTCCAGGGAGCGGTATTGAATGGCTTCGGACACGTGGTCGCCGGCGATCTTTTCTGCTCCGGCCAGATCGGCAATCGTGCGCGCTACTTTCAAGATGCGGTCGTAGGCCCGGGCGCTCAGGTTCAAATCGGCCATGCCACGCGATCAGAACGAGAACCCGAGTTCTTTTTTGACAGTCTCCCAGTCGGTTCCGGTCTTGCCGGCGTTTCGCTTTTTGGCACGGGCCAGTTCGCGCCGATCCTCCAAGTGCTCCAGCGTGTCGCGGAGTTCGCGCAGAACCGCTCTGGCCTGAGCCACCTGGCGGTCCAGCTTCGTCCGTCCACTCGGGCCACCTTTTGTTTTCATTGTTGCCGTGCTCATCGGTAAATGTCCTTTCTGGGGCCGAGCGTATAGACCACGATGCGTTTGCCAACCAATTCAAACAACACACGGTAATCACCGACGCGCAGCCGGTATTCGTTTTTGCTGCCCTTGAGTTTCTTCACATCGCCGCTGAAATTTCTCTGCAAGAGATGGAGTCGGTAGCCGATCTCGCGCCGAATGCCTTCGGGCAAGGCCCGCAACTT
>Ga0137379_10008012_pt1 | contig 10021 bp, 11 predicted proteins | sample SagtaG_18_FD_104812 | JGI IMG/M metagenome (GOLD analysis project Ga0137379, IMG submission 104812) | Vadose zone soil microbial communities from Sagehorn Ranch, Mendocino, California, USA - Sage2_L_80_16 metaG | ecosystem: Environmental > Terrestrial > Soil > Vadose zone | place: USA... | reverse complement strand
TGACCGTGGCGAGCAACGCCTCCGACAGCACCCTGACGGTTCCGTTGTCCGGCACCGGCACCAGCACGTCGACGAACCTGGCGCTGAACAAGTCGATCAGCGCGTCCAGCTACACGCAGAACTATGCGCCGACGAACGCGAACGACGGCAACACCAGTTCGTACTGGGAAGGCGTCAACGGCTCCTGGCCGGCGACGCTGACCGTGGACCTGGGCTCCACCCAGACCCTCGGCAACACGGTGATCGACCTGCCGCCGTCCACGGCCTGGCAGACCCGCACCCAGACCCTGTCGGTCCTGGGCTCCGCGAACGGCTCGACCTGGACCACGATCGTGGCCTCGGCGACGTACACGTGGAACCCGTCGACCGGCAACACGGTGACGATCACCTTCCCCTCGGGCACGGCGTACCGATACGTGCAGCTGAACCTCACGGCCAACAGCGTGCAGAACGGCGCTCAGGTCTCGGAGTGGCAGATCTTCGGGTGATCTCGGAGACGACGACCGGATGAACACGCGATAGGAAAGCGCAGGCACCAGTGCCCGGCCCGCCGCCGCCAGGCGGGCCGGGCACGCCGTTCGTCACCGAACTGCGCAACCGCTTCCGCACCCTGCGATGACCGAACGGTCAGTCTTGCGTGGGATGCCGGTCGACCGGCGGCGGCAGCGTTCCCCGCTTGATGATGTTGGCGTACACGCCTTCCAACGCCTCCGTCAGTGGTCGTATCAGCTCGGCCCGCAATCCGTCGAAGAACAGCTGCCGGACGAGATCGACGTGGCCGGGCGCCGCCTGATCGAGGACCTGGCGTCCGCGGTCGGTCAGGGCCACCTCCGTGACCCGCTTGTCCGCGGCGGACGGGCCGCAGGTCACCAGCTCCCGCGTGCTCATCCGCCGCACGTGGTGCGACACCCGGCTGCGCTCCCAGCCGATCTGGGCGGCGAGCACGGTGACCGACATCCGCCCCTCCTCGGCGACACCCAGCGCCGTCAGCACGTCGTAGTCGGCGAGCGACACGCCGCTGTCCGCGAGAAGTTGGCGGTTCATCTCGTACGTCAGGCGCAGCTGGATCCGGATATAGGCCAGCCACGCGCGCTGCTCGTCACCGCTCAGCCAGCCGCCCTCGGGCACCGGCGCGGCCTCGCCATTACGAGACATGTCACCTAAGCTCTCGTGTCAACACCAGACGCACAACCACCACCGCAGGCGGCGCACTCCCCGACATCATCTCTCACCGCGCACCGCGACCAGGAGGAACCCCATGTACGCAGCCGTGCTCACGAAGTACGGCCCGCCTGACGTGCTCGCCTGGTCCGAGATCGCGGTACCCGAGCCGGGCCCCGGCCAGATCAGGATCCGTGTGCTCGCCGCCGGAGTCGGCCCGACCGACCTCAAGATCCGACGCGGCGACATTCAGCGGGCGTGGCGTCGGCAGAAGCCGCCGTCGGCGTCCTGCGACAGTTGCACGTCGCTCCAGGGATCCTCACCACCGAATAGGGCACGCGCCTGACTGCCGAACCACGCTGGCCGGCTCGACCGACGGGACTCGAGCGATACCGCCAACCCGCCCGAAAGCGGTAGTATTGCTACCGGATCAACCGTGAAATCAGCGAACCGGCGGCATCACTTCTGGTTCATGGCCGCCCATGTGCAGCAGGAGACCGAAGATGACCGCTACGCCGCCCCGTGCGCCCCGCAAGGACCAGTTGCGCAACCGGCGACGGCTGCTTGACGCCGCGCGCGAGGCTTTTGGGGAGCATGGGCCGGACCTGAGCATCGAGGTGATCGCGCGCGGCGCGGGGGTGGGCGCGACCACCTTCTACCGGCACTTCCCGACGAAGGAGGACCTGGTCTCCCAACTGCTTGACGACTTGGCCGAGGGTGCGCGCGAGGTGGCGGCGGCAGCCACCGAGATCCCCGACGACTGGGACGCGTTCGGCACCGTGTTCACGCGGGGCTGCGCGCTCGATGCCGCGGGCCTGCGGCTATTCGACGCGTTGTGCCGCACCAGCGCGCAGGCGGCCGAGCACGGTCGGCGCATCAGCACCGACCTGATCACGCCGGTAACCGAGCGGGCGCGGCGCGGCGGCGTGTTGCGCCCGGACGTGACGGCCGCCGACGTGGCCGCCTTCATGCGCATGGCGGACTCCGCGCCGAACGAGGACCAGCGACGACTGGCGCACGAGGTGATGCTCGCGGGTCTGCGCCATGACCGCACCGACGACTGAAACGGTAGCAGTACCACCATTTAGCGTGCTGCGGTGAAGTGGTAGTAGAACTACCGATTCAGTGACGTGCTTCCATGCTCGCGATCATCCCCACCGACCAGCCCGCGACGATGGCCCGACTCGGCGAGGTCGACGCCCCGGTCCCGCAGGAGAACGAAGCGCTGGCCACGGTGCCCGCCTTCTCCCTCAACCGCGCCGACTACCTCTATCTGAGCTCGCCGTCGAGCACGTTCCGGCCCGGGATCGACGCGGCCGGCGTCGTCGAGCGTGCCGCCGCCGACGGGTCCGGGTTCGCGGTCGGCACGCGGGTCGCCCTCCACCTGCCCGCCGGCCTCTCCGTCGAGTAGTCACACGACACCGAGCCTCGATGCCGGCAGGGCCCGTGCCATACACACCGGTCCCTTTTTCGGGTCAGGTCGACGTGGAATGACGTGTTGGTGGTTCGGATGCCGTCCGCGCAGCGCCACCAACGGACCCCAGCCACCGCGAACATCACCCAGGCAATAAGTCCCGCATCCACGCCGACTCTCTCGGCTCAACGCCTCAACGTCTCAAGGCGCAGAGCGCAAGGGGCGAACGTCGGCGGGCACGGCACAAGGAATCCGACAGCCCTCAGGCGCCTTGACGCGGCCCATGGTTTAGACCAATCTGCATAGCAGCGCGATACCCACCCGCGACACCCACAATCCATCCAGCCCTGCGACGCCTGGTTGCGCCGCCATGCCCTGAAGGAGGGCACGCCATGCGGCACTTTCCGGCATACCTCGCGGCGCTCGCCATGCTCACCGGTTCGGCCGCCGTCGCGAGCGGCGGCACGGCGAACGCGGCCGGCGCGCTCACCGGGCTGATCGCCACGTACTCGAGCGCGCAGAACTGGGGTTCCGGCTTCGAGGGCGACTACAGCATCACCAATGACACCAACGCGACCGTCAATAGCTGGACGCTGACATTCGACCTACCCTCCAACGAGACGGTCACCAGCGCCTGGAACGGCACCTTGACGGCCTCCGGCACCCACTACACGATCGCCTCGCCGAGCTGGGCGTCACCGCTGGCTCCCGGAGCCTCGGCGGCGACGGTCGGCTTCGACGTGAACACAACCGGCGCCGTCACAGCACCGACCAACTGCCTGATCAACAACGCGCCGTGTCAGGGCACGCCGGCCGACACCACGCCGCCTTCGATACCGACCGGCTTGAAGGTGACCGGTACGGGGCCGGGCAGTATCTCGCTGGGCTGGACTGCCTCGACCGACAACGTCGCGGTTACCGGCTACCGGGTGTATGAGGGGACGACGGTGGCCGCCACCAGCACGGCCTCGGCCGTGGCCGTCAGTGGTCTGCTGGCGGGCAGCAGTCACACCTTCACCGTGACCGCGCTCGACGCCGCGGGCAACGAGTCCGGCCACAGCACCGCGGTCACCGCTGTCGCGGGCAGCGGCAGCTCACCGGGCATCGCAGCCCCCTACGTCGACCTCGGCGCCTGGCCGACCCCGAGCCTGCCGCAACTCGCCACGGCTACCGGCCTCAAGTACTTCTCGCTCGGTTTCATCATCAACGGCGCCACCGCCTGCACCGCCAGCTGGTTCGGCGCCTACGATCCCGGGACGGGTTGGGACAAGGCCGACTTCGACGCGATCCGCGCCGCCGGCGGCGACATCCAGCCCTCCTTCGGCGGCGAGAACGGCACCGAGCTCGCCCAGTCCTGCACCGATGTGCCGAGCCTGACGGCCCAGTACCAGAAGGTCATCGACGCGTACGGCCTGGACCGGATCGACTTCGATATCGAGGGCGCGGCCGTGGCCGACCACGCCTCGATCGACCGGCGCTCCGCCGCCATCGCCGCGGTCCAGGCCGCCCAGGCCGCGAAGGGCCGCGACGTGAAGGTCACCCTCACGCTGCCGGTCCTGCCCACCGGCCTGACCGCGGACGGACTGTACGTCCTGCAGTCCGCGTACTCGCACGGGGTAAAGGTGACCGCCGTCAACGGCATGGCCATGGACTTCGGCGACTCCACCGCACCGAATCCGTCCGGCAAGATGGGCGCCTACGCGATCCAGTCCGCCCAGTCGGTCCGCGCGCAGATCGCCTCGGTCTGGACCGGACTGAGCACCGCCCAGACCTGGGCGATGGTCGGAGTCACCCCGATGATCGGCCAGAACGACCAGGCCGACGAGGTATTCGGCCTCTCCGACGCGCAGCAGCTGATCACCTTCGCCGACCAGAACCACCTCGGCGAACTCGCCTTCTGGGCCGTGACCCGCGACCAGCCCTGCGCGAACGGCGGCGGCCTGTCCACCTGCACCGAGATCGCTCAGAGCCCGTACCAGTTCTCGACTCTGTTCGCCGCCTTCACCGGCTGACCACCGCGGTGCACGTCTGAGGGTTGGGTCAGTGCTGCAGCGGGCCCAGCAGGTTCAGGGTGTTGGTGATGTCGTCGACGTAGTACGCCCACTGTCCGTCGGAGCTCGGGGCGAGGCCGAACAGCGCGCCGGCGCCGGGCTGGGATCCGGTGACGGCGGTGGTGTCCAGCGCCCTGGCCAGTGCGGTGGCGCCCATCGGGGTGACCGCCACCAGGTTGCCGTTGTTGCCGTTGGCGGTCAGCAGGACGCCGCTGGGTAGCGCGGTCAGGCCGAGCGGGCCCTGAATCAGGCCGCCCTCGGCGACGGTGAGGCCGAGGCCGTCGCTGTTGTGCCTGGTGGTGGCATTGGGTATCGCCGCGATCCGGTTGCCGAGGGTGTCGGCGATGAACAGGGTGCTGCCGACCACCGCGACTCCGGTCGGTCCCTGGATCAGGTTGGCCGCGCTGGTCTGCTCGGGCAGCCGGGAGGCGACCAGGACCGCTGTCAGGATGCTGAAGTGCTGGCGGGTCACGGCGAGTCTCAGCCGGACCACGGTGCCCTCGTTCACCTGTTTGCCCGCGCCGGCGACCGCGCCGTTCAGCACGTTGGTGACGAACAGCTCCACCGAGTCGCCGTGGTCCACGGCGGCCATATCCCAGGGGCCGTTGATGCCGTGGCCGGTGATGACCAATCTGGCCTTGCCGAGGCTGTTGAGCACGATCAGGCAGCCGGAGTGCAGGGGGGCCGACGTGCCGTCACCGGTCGGCGTGCTGCCGACCACGACCCAGCCGTCGCGCAGCACGACCAGGGCCGTGGTCAGTCCCAAGCCGCCGGGACAGGCCGAGGGCAGCGAGGACGCGGAGAGCTTGGCGAAAAGGCTCTGCCGGCCGGTCGCCGGATCGACCTCGATGATGCTGCTGCCGGTACCGGCCTGGTTGGCCTTGTTGTTGAAATTGCTGACCAGCACGTCACCCTTGACCAGGTGGCCGATGCCGGTCGGCACGACCGCCACGCCGTACGGGTTCAGGTCGCCGTTCGCCGGGACGGTCGAGGACACCTGTTTGCCGACCGTGGTGCCGGTGACCACGACGGCGGACAGCGGCAGCAGACTCCGGGTCTTGGCGGCGGAGTGCGAGTGATCCCAGGGCGAGGCGTAGGCGGTGGTCGCGGCCGCGGCGATCACCAGCCCCAGGGCGGAGCCGAGACCGACGCGGATCTTCATTGTGCTCAACATGATGGACGCGCTCCTTCGAGGTTGCACGGCGCGGCCCGCCGATGGCGGGCCGCAAGTCCAGCACTGTCACCGCCCCTTCACGGCCTCATAGTCGCCGTGGTTCACCATTAGGGCCGGAAAATATGTATGGGTTTTGTTACATGCACAGCCGCACATGATTTTTTCGATCTCGTTGAACCGTATGGCTTTCGGTGCCGTGTCTAGCATTCGCACAAGCGCCGGGCCGATTTTGCCCGGCTTTTGATAAGGCATGCATAAGACAAAGGGCGTGATGAGCTATGCGTCATGCTGTTTCCCACTTGCGAAAAGAATTTGCCCACTTCAGTAAAGACCTGCCCCCGGCCTTCCTGTCCGTGCTAGCGGTCGCCGCGGCCACGGTGCTCGCCTCCGCGGGCCCGGCCGCCGCGGGCACCGGCTACGGCCAGCTGATCGTCAACCCGGGCACCGCGGCACCGGGCCAGAGCGTCTCGATCCTGGGCGTGTGCCCCACGAACGGCTCCACGCTGACCGGAGTCCACTCGACGGCGTTCGCCGGCGGACCGGCCTCGATCACCGTCGGCTCGGAGAACTTCACCGGAACGGCGACGATCTCCGACACGATCGCGCCCGGCACCTACACCGTCACGGCCAGCTGCGGCTCGGGCAGCCCCTCCGTGGACATCGTGGTGTCGGCCGGCGCCGCCAAGCCCACGACGGCGCCGGCCACAACCCAGCCGCCGGCGAGCACGCCCGCCATGCTCCCACCCGGCCACGTCGCACCCCCGCCGACGTCCGCCGCACCCACCCGAACGGCGAGCGCCGGAAGCATGGGCGGCTCCGCCACCCCGTCCGTCGGCACGACGCCGACGCACGGCACGCCCTCCCCGTCGGTGAGCGGCATGGGCGGCCCCGCCGGAACAAGCCCGGCACCGGCCGTGACGAGTACCGGCGTGATCCGGGTCGGATTGGCCGGACAAAGCAGTCCGATGGCGGCCATGCTCTTCCCCACCCTGGCGGTCGCAGCCTTCGCGATCGGATTCCTGATCCGCCGCCGTCGCCGCAACTCGCCCGCCTCCCACGAATAGGAGAACGACATGACCTCATCGAGCTCGCAGGACGGCAACGGCCGACATGTGCGGGGGCCACTGCGTAGGACCACCCGAGCCGAGGCGACCCGCGCCAAGCGCGAGTTGCGCGGCTGGCGCACCCGAAAACTCGTCCTGATCCTCGCGGGTCTGCCGGTCGTGGCGATCGGCCTGGCCGGATACGCCATGGCCGCGCCGGGCTTCCGGCACCATCACGCGCCGCCGCCCGTATGCGCGTCGGCCACACCGACCGGCGGCCAGTCGAGCGTTTCGACGGGCACGTCGACGGGAGGCACGACGAGCAGCGCGATGGGCGCGTCCGCGGGCGGTCCGACCGGCGGTCCGACCAGCAGTGCGACCGGCGGCTCGACCGGCGGCTCGAGTTCGAGTTCTGCTTCGGCCTCATCCTCGGTCTCGTCCTCGGCTTCGGCTTCTTCGTCCGCTTCGATGCCCGCGTCCAGCACGGCGTCGTCCACCGCGGCAACGACCGGGGCGGCGGCCAGCACGACTACCAGCGCGTCAGCGAGTGCGACACCGACGAGTTCCGCGACGTGCGTCGCACCGGGCGCGACCGCGACCTCCTCGGCCTCCGCTTCGATGCCCGCGTCCGCCACCGCCACGGCCACGACATCCCCCGTGGCCACCGCCACGCCGAACCCCAACTGCACCCTGGCCGTGCCCGCCAACCCGCTCAGCGCCGCGGGCCTGGCCACGCCCTACCAGTTCGTCGCGACCAACGCCGCGATGGGCCCCTGCCATGAGGCGAACGTCAACCAGAGCGCCTTCGTCCAAGCGAGCATCTACGATCCGGCCACCGGCGCGCTCAGCGTCTACGACCCGCTCGTCGTGGATCAGGGCACGACGCCCGCCGCAGCGCCGGTCGTGCCGACGCTTCCGGCCAATGCCGTCGTCGGCATCTGGTTCGGGTTCAATGCCACCAACCTGTCCCTGCAGGACTCCGGTGGCAGCCTGGCCGCCGGCAAGTGCGTCAACGGCCTGGGCAACTCGCTCTTCAGCCAGTTCGCCTACTGCGACGCCCCCGCGTTCTTCACCGCGGTCAACCAGGGAATCGCCGCCGGGACGGTCAAGGTGCCGGTCCCCGGCACCGCCGCCGACGGCCAGCCCTGCCTGACCACCCGTGACTTCGCCCTGATCGACCAGGACCAGAGCGACAACGTGACCACCGCCTACCTCGCCACCGCGGACGGCCGGACCGCCCAGAACACCTCCGCGAACGCCGCGGCACTGGGCGGCGCGGTCACCGTGGCCAACCCGAGCGACAACGCGCTGCTCGACAACTTCGTCGATCCCGCCCTGCACTGCACCCCCTGGACCGCGCCGAACCTCGGCAACGGCGGCACCCCCGCCACCTCGCTCGGTCTTGACGAGATCCAGTCCAACGCGTTCTCGCCGAACCCGGTCGCGCTCGTCCCGCTGAACGACCCGATGACGCTGGTCAACGGGGCCGCCAGCCAGGACAAGACGAACCTGTACCGCGCCGGCGTCGACCAGCCGCCGCTGCCCGCGGGCACCACTCCGCAGACGTACTGCGGCGACATGGACAGCATCCAGTCGGTCCGGCTCCAACAGGACGTCAACCTGCTGATCAATCAGACGACCCCGTCCGCAGCCGCGGCGAACAGCCTCTTCACCTTCCTGGCGATGCGGTTGCAGCAGTCCTTCGGCAACCTCAACTGCCAGAACTTCGGCCTGACCAACCCGGTCTCCTCCCTCGCCGCGAACGGTGCCGGCGTCGTGGTCGGCGCCGTCTTCGCGCAGCAGGTGAACGCGGTCACGCCCGGAGCGGGAAACCCGGCCGAGAAATGCGTGACGATGACCGACCCGAACGCGCAGACGGCCTGCGCGTTGGCCGCCGCGGGCGGAAGCACAGCGACTACCACCCCCACCCCCACGCCGACGGCCACGCCGAGGCCCAGCGGCGACATGCACCGACACAGCGGCCACCATTGGTGAGCCTCATGCGTGCCAGCGCATGAAACACACGTGTCGCCCCCGAGCCGTCGGTTCGGGGGCGACACGGCGCTGGCGTAGACGTCCGCGGTGTCGATGAAGTCCGTCCGCGCTGGTCGATATGGACGCGTCGTGCGTGGGCAGGCCGAACTGGCGGCAGTTCTACGAACGGTTCACCTGGCTCTGGCGCCACGCTCACTGACACAAGCCGTGGACCCTGGGCGAGCTCGATAGTCGGGGGCGAAGAGCAGGAGTGCGACCAGTAGGACGAGGAGTACGAAGCCTGAGCAGCAGTACAAGGTCACGATCGGCGTCAGCGCGTGGTCGTCCGCACCGCCAGTCACCGGATCCACGTGAACGCCAACCTGTTCCGCGTGCACGTACTGCTCCTGCGTAGTGAACGCCTGCTCGTGCTCAACGCCCTTCCACGTCCATGTACAGGTGCAGTAGTAGGCCCAGTCACCGTGCACATCGAGGTGGCGGTCAGATTGCGCGACCGTGGCCGCCAGCAGCATTCCCGCGTCCCATGCCGGGACCGCATCGGTGAGCGGTGGCGCGACGATAAAGAACTACTGTCCGTCAGGTGGGTTGAGTGCTCCACCCCCGTAGAGCACCACCCCTCCTGCTGGCCTCGTCCCTCGTTCGTGACTAGCCTACGAAAAGTGGTCGGGATAGAAAGGACCAATTCTCGATGAGTTCGCAGTCCACTAGGGCAGGGGGCGAGTTCCCCGCCGACCTGCTCGTGGAGCTCGACCGTTCCCGGCCACGCGGCCTTCGCGCGCAGCTCGAGCGCGGACTGCGTCAGGCCATCGCCCGCGGATCGCTTCCGCCCGGCACGGTCCTCCCGCCGTCACGGGTGCTGGCCGGCGAGCTCGTGGTGTCCCGCTCGCTCGTGGTCGGGGCCTACGAGCAGCTCGTCATCGAGGGATACCTCGAAGCGCGGCAGGGCTCGGGCACGCAGGTCCGGGCGTTGCCGGGGATCAGCGGCACCCCGGGTGCCGCCGCGTCGGGCAACGCGTTGTACTGGCCGGTGCCGGTCGGCCGGGACGGCGCCATCCCGGGCAGCGGGCTGCCCGACCTCGCGCTCTTCCCCCGGGACGAATGGCTGCGTCACTACCGCGACGTACTGCGGGAACTGCCCGACAGCGCCCTGACGTACCCGCCTCCTCGGGGCGTGCGCGAGTTC
>Ga0137379_10008011_pt1 | contig 10022 bp, 6 predicted proteins | sample SagtaG_18_FD_104812 | JGI IMG/M metagenome (GOLD analysis project Ga0137379, IMG submission 104812) | Vadose zone soil microbial communities from Sagehorn Ranch, Mendocino, California, USA - Sage2_L_80_16 metaG | ecosystem: Environmental > Terrestrial > Soil > Vadose zone | place: USA... | reverse complement strand
GTAAAGGTAACAAGCAGAGCAATAAAGATAGCCACTGCGGTAGCAACGATGACGATACCCCGCCACTGCTCAAAGAAGCCACGCCTGGCTAAAGGGCGCTCGATGAGAATGCCATGGCGTACAACGCAATAACCTACGAGCAGGATAATCAGGGCTACAGCTCCGGTTGCAAGCATGTCGAGTACAAGCAAATTCAAAGGAATAGCGTTCAAAGAGTGAGTTACAGGCAGCGATACGTGCTGGTGTCGTTGCAGTTCAAACCAATCAATAATTGACCCGATACCCAGGATACCCAGGGTAGTAGTGAGAGCAACCATTAAGATGGCAGCTAAAAATAAGACCGGGCGCGCCAGGTGCCAGGAGAGAACTGGTTCCTCCAGCAGTTCAACATTGGTTGGATCGTCCCAAAATGCATCCGAGAGTACACGATGCAATGTAGGAGGGAGGTGAATTGCGCTTGTCTCGCCGTCATGGGAACCAATAAATTGGGCCCCTGCATCCGGCACTGGCTGTAGGGGCCGATTTATCGCGCCCACCGCCGATTTATCGGCCCTGATGTACGTCCACAAAGCACGCATGACTCGTGTCATGCGCATGGGGGTAAACCATGGCCCGATGGCGCAGAAGGTCACGTAGAGCAGGAAGAGCACAGGCAGGATTATAGTCGATGAGAAGAGTCCCGCACTTGTGTCATCAAACAGATCGCTATAAGTTAGCAGTCGCAGCGTGCCAACAAAAGTGAATGTCGATTGATGAAGAATGAGCAGAACCAATATGAGCAGGCCGAGTATGCCGCTACTAAGTAATAGCAATGGACGGCGCTGTCGCCAGCCTTCGTTAATCAGTGCGGCATAGTGTAGACCGATAGCAAACCATATATAGGGAACGCTAATGGCGGGAAGCCAGAGGAGGCGCCACAAGAAATCTAGAGTAACGAGCCCTGACGCTTGCTTGAGCGGACTGAATACCAGCAGTGCGTGAATAAAAAAGAACAAAGCCGAGAAGACCAGGCCAACCACGCCCAGGCGGGCAATCGAGGTATGGCGATCACCATTCAGCCAGACGGTGACCGCCAGCCAGAGAAAGGTCACAAGGTTAAAAATGGAAAGTGCTACCACTATCGTTTGGAGCAAACGGGAGGGTTCAAAAAAAGTCTGGAGCGGCATCTTATTCCTCTTTGTACAGGGGGACCCATTCCCCCCGGCGATCCTGCACCAGGGCCGCACCATCCTCATCCCAGATAATCATACGATTTAAGGTATAGATCAGCGTTGCCCGTGCGCGTGCAACTTTGTCATCGACAGCTGTTTCACTCAATCCCCAGGCAGCATAGATACGTCCATTCGTACGGCTGACCGCCCGTTTATCGTAGAGATTAAGGCGCGCCGCAATTTGTTCGTTGGTCATCCCCTGGGCCACCAGTTCAGCCACGCGCAGTTCGTTCGGCTCCAGCAAGGCACGAGGGGATTGTTCATCCAGATCGCGTACTTCCTGCACCCTATCTTCAATTTCTGGGTCAACCAGGCTGCGCCCGTTGACAGCGTCGCGCAGCAGCGGGACAAGCATACTGGGCAACAGGTAATTGCTTTTGCGCACATAGGCATAGTGGGTCAGAATACCGGAGGCGCGAAACTCGCGGTAGTATTCATCATCGTCCTGGATAGAGTAAAAGACGACAGGCATACGCGGACGCTCCCGGCGGATAGCCACGGCAGCACTTACGCCGCTAAAGGCGTTCCGTCCAGCTTGCGTGCCCTGTAATTGCACGTCCATCAAGATAACATCAATATCAAGTTCGAGAGCTTTTGCCACAGCTTCCCGCCCGGTAGCCGCCTCACCGATTACTTGCAAAGCGCCCGTTGCCTGCAAGCCCTCGCGCAGCGCCTTGCGCAGTGGTCCATGATCGTCAACCAGTAATATTTTTATTGGAGCCATACCTTCCCGTGCTCCTCCAATTTCTTAAGAAAGTTCTTGTAACTAAAGTATACCAGTTTCCCGGCCAGGGATATAGGTCTTGAGTGCCTCTTATATTGACCTTTAAGACCAGGTCTCAATGAGATGTCCCTTTCTCACTACCAGTAGGATCGGGAGGTGCCTCCGACGCAGGAGTATTAGACTGCACTTCTACCGGTGTACTGGTAGAAACCTCTTCCGCCGGTTGAGCTTCTATCCTCGCCTTCTCCTTTCCCTCTTTTTGAGCCTTCTCTCTTACCTCCATCTCGACTTTTGCTGTCCCGATCAGGGAGATGACCTCATCCAGGCCATTAATGACTGGTGGATTGTACTGACTTTGTGCTTCTTTCAAGAAATTGAGGCCACTGAGCACACTCTCAAAATTTTCCGAGTGCAGGGTTAACTCAATTGCCTTTTTGTAGTCATCAATAGCCGTTTCCTCAGCTTCATACTTCTTTGTTGCATCCCCTATTTGCCTCAGCACCAGTTTAGCCATGCCCCGGTCAAAGTAGTCCCACCATGGCTCGCGCGAATCATGGGCATCAATGCGTTTTGTTGCTAATGGGATGGTTTCCTCAAAGGCCTGGCGCGCTATGAACAGGTGGCCTAAATGGTAACTTAAGCTGGCAACATTTCCGAGGGCATATGAAGAATTGGGATTAGCAGAGAGAGCATCCTGATAGTAGGTAAGAGCTCTTTGGTACACTTCCCACCTGCGATAGATCCCCCCAAGCGCTCCCAGTATGTCCTCGTCTCCAGGGAGGGACGTTTCTGCCTCTCTCAAGTACTGTATGGCTTCAAGGTATCCATCATCGCGTTGCTTCAAGGCTTTCTTCTGCACTTCGTCATTGAGATCTTTTTTGCCTTGTGTTGCCTCTTCAAATTGTTGATCAGCTTGACGACGCAGAGCAAGTCCAAGTTCCATGCGAGCTTCATGAAAATCATGTTCGCTACTGATAGCAGCCTTGAGACAACGGATAGCCCTGGCATAGGACTTATCTCCACTATATATTCGTCCCAACGCGTAATTAGCCTGAGCATTTGCCGGTCGTATACTCAATACCATTTCAAAAGCTTTAATAGCCTGATCTTTTTTCCCTTGTTCTAAAAGCTGGTATCCTTGAACAAGATAAGTCACTTCTTTTCTGAGGTTATCAACCACTGGAGGAAGTGACTGTATGGCCTCTGTCACCCTTGCGTCTGCCATGCTTCTCACCTCACTTACGGTATCCACCAATTTCGCATTTGCTCTATCTACTAGCTCTTTCGCTTTATTTACCTGTGCTACTTTTTTGTTTAGCCCTGAAACCGTTACGAAACCGAAAATGCCTAATGCGGCGAATGCCATACTGAAGAAGACCAGCACAATATTCAAACCAGAGGCAACTGTATTGGCCGTTGTCGCAGCAGTATTACTTTGTGTGGCAGCATTAGCAGCCTGTGTTGCCGCTGCGTTCGCCTGATTGAGTATCTGGACAGGATCAAGAGTGGGTGTTGGAGCCAGGATATCAGCCGCCACCTCCTGAGCTTGCACCGGTGAGTAGGGTGTCACAAAGAGCAGGCATGAGAACAAGATGACCAATAGCGCAAAGCTGGCTAAAAGAATTTTTCGTCGCATAGCTTCTTCTCCATGAGGGTCTATCGAATAGGAAGATCGAGGAAGATTATAACTCCATGTTCCTGTTTTCTCAAGCGTTTTTTCTCTGGTGATTTCCCATAAGTGCCCAAGGCAACATGAGTCAGGTCTACTGGACGCATGCGGGCCACAGATCCTTCGCTGCGCTCAGGATGACAGGCGGGGTTATGTCATCCTGAGCGCAGCGAAGGATCTCTCACCGACTTATGAGTAATTACCAGTTTTTTTCTGGAGTTAGCAGCACCAGGAAATTCGCCGTGATCGCATCTCCCAATAACTCAACCAAAAAATGATATAATTATCAGACAAGACCTATTTAGACAGGAGGATCATTCATTCATGAGTGCAGCTCAGTTACTGCCCGCCATCAATCAGCACAAAGTGAAGACAAATCGACTAGACATGGCTTACCTGCTGTCGGGAGCAGGAGACATCCCCATCGTGCTGGTACACGGCAATTGCTCTTCATCTCTCTTCTTTCAGGACTTCATGCTGGCGCTGGCCGGTACAGGGCGTTACCAGGTGTATGCCCCGGATATGAGAGGCTATGGCGATAGCGAGACACTGCCGGTCGATGCAACGCGGGCGATGCGCGATTATTCAGACGACCTGTACTCCCTTGTCCAGGCGCTCGGTTTGAGTTCCTTGCACCTGCTAGGCTGGTCGCTAGGCGGCAATATCGTCATGCAGTACGCAATAGACCACCCGGAAACCCTACGCTCTCTCACCTTACAAGCGCCGAGCTCTCCGTTCGGCTTTGGTGGCACAAAAGAGGCCGAAGGAACTCCCGTCTGGCCTGACTTCGCCGGTAGCGGTGGAGGCACAGTTAACCCTGATTTCGTACAGCGTATTGCGCGGGGAGATCGCGGGGATGAACAGAACTCACCGCGCACAGTTATGAACACCTTCTACTTCAAGCCGCCCTTCCGTGCCCCTGCTGACCGGGAAGAAATATATCTCACCGGGGTGCTCTCGACAAAAGTTAATCTGGGCAACTATCCTGGTGATATGACTCCCTCAAACAACTGGCCAGGTGTAGCGCCTGGCAGGCAGGGTGTCAATAACGCGCTTGCACCCAAATATATGAATCAGGCAGACTTTGCCAATATCAATCCCAAAGTGCCCGTGTTATGGCTACGAGGCGCCAACGACCAGATTGTCTCTGATACCTCTTTCTTCGACCTGGGCTTTTTAGGGCAGATAGGGGCAGTTCCCGATTGGCCCGGAGCTGAAGTATATCCACCACAACCTATGGTTACCCAGACTCGCACTGTTCTCTCTCTTTACCAGGCAAATGGCGGACAGTACCGCGAAGTTGTATTGCCCGATTGTGGCCACTCACCACACATCGAGAAGCCAGGTGAGATGCTGAAACTCTTTACTGAGTTTATAGATTCTCATTAAACGACCTCGCTCTTCCCGGCGTTTCCCGACCAGATTTCCCGGTGAATCGGGATAGTAGACTCATGCGCACGGGAAACCTCCTCAGCTATGCTCTATGCATATGAAGATTGTGCATGACCTTTCAGTTTGTGCTGAACGGTAGGGCAAGGCCAAGGAGGCCGAGAGCGATGAGTATCACGATAGATGAAACACTCCACCAGATAAGCCTTAAAAAACTGGTAGACCTGAGTACCCACGAACTGCAGCGGCGTCGCTGGGATGAGCCCGGCGGTGATCGCTACTGTGTAGAACTCTTTCGCCGCGCTCTCGTCGAACAGACGGACGAGGCCTGGTCAGCACTGGAGCATTGTTTCACCGAGACCGTCCGCAGCTGGCTATGGAGCCATCCCAGCCACGACGTGGCCCTTCTACGTGACTCAGAAGAGAACTACATCGCGCAAACGTTCTCGCGCTTCTGGTATGCCGTGCACGATCAACAGCTGGAGTTCGCCACGTTGCCTGCCGCTTTGCGCTACCTGCACGCGACCCTGAACGGTATCCTGATGGATACCTTGCGTTCTCACTTACGAGGACGAGCAAGAGAAGTGCCTTTACCGGAGCCAGGTGGCTCCGAAGAACCTGCGACAGCACACGAAACCAACGGAACGCTCCTGGAAATCGAATTCTTTATCAAACCGCACACCGGGAAGGGACTTGGGGCGCATATCCATCCCTCCTTCGATGAGCGCTTCGAGATCATCACGGGTTCAGCCTGCTATATGATAGGGCAGGACGAGTACTCCGCTGCCGCAGGTGACGTGGTCGTATTACCAAAGGCTATTCCACATGTCCATCCATGGAACGCGGGCGACGATGTATTGCATGTCCGGCGGGTCATTCAATTCAGTAGACCAGAGATGTCAATGCTGGCAGCTACCGAAGCGTTTTTAGAAACATTGTACGCTTTAGCCCAGCAGGGAAAAGTTGGGAAAAACGGCCTGCCCAAAAACTTCCTGCAAACGATGGTGGTGGCACAGGCAATTCAACCCGCAACATACCTAGCCGGTCTTCCCGTTGTGTTCCAACGCTCGCTATTCGGGGCATTGGCAGCCTACGGGCGAGCACGGGGATATAAAACCTACTACCCGGCATTGAGCAATAGCACTATACATTAGAGCAACAGGAGCATCACTTTCGGTGTTCCCTAGAGCAGCGGTCCATCCAGCAGATGGTTCAACAACTGACCCATGGCCTGCAGATCTACACGCATGCCAATGCGCACCAGCAAGATGTTGGCGAGGTCCATGCAGATATTGGGCTCGGTCGTTCGATACTCCTTTTAATCATTCTTAGAGACGACGGGATTGTGAACTTTTTAGATACGGATTCCTGGAGTAGCGTATTGCTTCGTAGTCAACTATCTTCTCAAAGGATCTTTATGGGTGGTTTTACCACATACCATCAGCCAGAAGGTGACTTTTTTTAAACCTGGCAGCATTACAGGCTAGAAATCGTAATGGCATCACTCCCATGCACAGTCTGTAATGCCACCGGTGCGCCTTGCGTGTTAGCCGTCTCAAAATGCAGCGGCCCCAGAGCAATGGTGTAAGGTGACGTCATGAGAAACTGCGAAGTAATCCCAAACGATGATGGCAGCAGGCTTCCTTGAGGTAAACGGAAAGTAGTTATAAGTTGGTCACCAGCCCGTATGGATGTAAGCGTACAGTCGCTGCGTATACTTCCGGCATTGGGAAGGTCAGGCCTTGCTCGCATAATATAGGTGTAAGCGCTGCGCAGGCGCGGTTGCTCATTACGCAGCAGAGTCCAGCTTGTTACCAGGAATGGCGAGGTGCCGAGTCTCAGTTGCTGTGCTCGAGGAGCAAGTAGCTGCAGGTGTTTCACGAACCCGTTCGAGGTGGAGATTGGTCGCCCACTACGTCCACTATGTACACCGGGCGTAACGACGTAGAGCTGGAAAGGGGAAGTACCCAGGAGAGGGGGCTGATCGACCAGGGTGACTGTGGCGAAGTGGGCCAGCAGGGCAGTTACCACTTTATCGGTTGACCTTACGAGCAGGACGGCAGGGCCAGCTCCTGGAGCTGGGAGTACCAGGCAGCTTGCAGCATCGAAGAGCATGGTAGGTGTACGCATCTGCTCGGCAAGAAAAGGCATGGCTGTCAATGTATCATCGTATGTGGACATGGTGATATAGATTCTGTTGAGATGGCGTTGCTGCGCTAGCTGGTCAGCCTCTTTCAGCGCATGCTGGAGATAGCCAAGCTCATCGTAACCGAATATATGGCTATTTATTCCATTGACTGTATCGACGAGCGAGGCTGTACTTCCCAGCAGCTGTACGCTAAGAAGAAGGGCCGTTACAGCATACATTGCGTAACGCATTCCTCGCCAGAGGCGCGCGGGTTGGCGCTGATGAAACCAGGAAATCACGCGGGCTATACAAAATCCTACCAGGATGAATGGCCCAGGGATGACCAGAAGCAAGTAATGTTGATGGATCGGGGCGCTATGCCGTGAGAGCAACAACACAGGCACAATTTGCCATACCAGCAACACCACAAGCCCACACCTGGCAGGATCAGCACGCAGACCCATCCACCACTCATAAATCCGAGCAAAAGGAATTTGGCTCCTTCGTAGCATAGTAGGGGCGATGGCTTGTCCTCGCCCTGGGGTGGGTCCTTCTCCTGTGGGGCTTTGGCTCCTTCGTAGCATAGTAGGGGCGACGGCTTGTCCTCGCCCTGTGGTGGGTCCTTCCCCTGTGGCAGTTTGCCTCCTTCGTAGCATTGTAGGGGCGACGGCTTGTCCTCGCCCTGGGGTGGGTCCTTCCCCTGTGCTGGGTCCTTCCCCTGTTGGGGTGGGGCTTATCTTACTCCGCAAACCTGACACAAATACGCCCGCTGTTGCAAAGCCGCCTAACAGGAGAAATACCAGGATTTGACGCGACCACGTGAGTATTGGCAGGAACTTGAACACCAGCGAGGAGGCGCTGCCTGTCGGATCATAATAAGAGGAGCCGAGGAAGCGTTCGTCATAATAATAGGAGTTGAGGAAACGTTGATAAAATGTCACTGCTTTGGTATCAATTTGTGCGTGTCCTCTTGCCAGGCCGAGAGCGGTATGTATATCAGCAAACTTCGTGGTTACTTCCCAGACCAGGTATGGGGCAAAGATCAGCAGAAGGAAGACGAGAGCCAGGACAAGATCACGCAGGCGTATTGTCCGGGGAGCCAGTAGAATGGCAACCAGGAGTAGCGCAGCTAAGAGAAGGGTGAGTTCATGCAACTGGTACATGACTCCGAGCAGGACGAGAGCGGGAAAGAGCCATCCTTTACGCCGCTCTACCACGCCCCAGAAAAGGGCAAATAGAAAAAGTATGGTGAAGGGGGCCAGCAGGGTTGGCTGCCAGATAAAGCGGCTGAAGATAATGGTTGTCTGGGCAGTGGCATAGAGCAGCGCAGCAATGGTTGCCGCAAGGCGTCCAAAGTAGCGGCGAGTAAAGATGTATGTCAGGAGAACAGCCACTACATTGAAAAGTGCTGTCATGACGGCAGCCCATAACGGATTAGCACTGAAAAGGGCTGGCAGCATGAGGAGGTAGACAGTTAGCGGCGGATGCAGGGTAAAAATTGAAGAACCGTTGCTGGTAGCCGGGATAAGGCCATAATGCACGGCGTCATAGGCCATGCGGAAGAGCATGCTCTGGTCATAAGAGAAAGCTGTGGTATCAAGTCTGTAAAGACGTAGAAAACTTGCTATGACTATGATGGGGTAGATTTCCCATGCCCGCAGCCACGAGGATAGCATAGTTTGAATCTTGAAGCGAGCTGTTTCCCTTGCCTTGGTTGCTTGTCTCTTTGAGAGGGTAAGGCCCATTAATTAAAATACACTCCTCGTTGGTTGATTATTCGTAATGCATAATATAGGTTAGCAGAGGTATCTTGTATAGCAACGTCGACTTTACACTATCTTTGTTCTTTCGTCAAATTATCTTTAGGAGGCATGACAGTGTCATCCTGAGCGCAGCGAAGGATCTCGTCCCCATCCTCCACACACCCCAGTCGGGACTGATTGACTCGAACAATGACACCTTTTGCTATTTTCTCTTGGTATCATTTGTGCTGCTGCAGAACAGGTAAACTTAGCGAATATGCTCTAACATTTTAGTAGCCGGTGCCCTGCTCAAAGGTGGCAGCGATGACGCTGTATCCCGTATTTGTGGCGTGAATATCTTTGAAGATACTGCACATCCAGGTGTAGGTACAGATATGTGGATTGGGCGTCTTTGGGCCACCGAAGGCGCTGAAAACGTCGACGATGGTACCATAGTTGCTCACGTCGGCAGCCAGGTGGGCATTGACGGTTTCGGTAAACGACACGGAATTGGGACAGATATTCTGGAAGGGATCGTAGTAGTTCATCATTACCAGGTCGCCGGTCAGGTGACCATTGATCGTAAGTGCCGCATGTAACTGGGGTAGGATGATGTTGGTCAGATTATTATCGAGGGTTGCCAGGTCCTGCTGGAATTGCTGCTGATTCACCGAGCAGTTACTGGTATTGACATCACGTGTGAGGTCGTTGGCGCCGATATCGAGGGTGACAGGACTGACCTGCCCGGCGTGTAACTTCAAGTAGACCAGGGCTGCATTAAGCTGGGAACCAACATATGGAAACTTGCGTAAAAATGGGTAGGGGCACTTACCATTAAGGAAGGTCACACTCGTCTCGCCAGGGCATCCCATGTTCGCCACATCCTTAACACCGTGACTTTTCAAGTTACTAAAGAAATCATCCACGTACCCATGACTATAGTTCAAGTCAGGCTGATAGCCAAAGGCAAGTGAATCACCCAGCGCCAGGTAATGCTGTTTAGGACCGGCGAGTGAGAGGCCGGAACCATGAGAAGTTGCCAGTGCAGCAGGTGCAGAAATAAAAAGTAACAAGAGGGCAAATGTAAGAGGCACTACAATACGCTGGTAGACGTGTGCGTTCTTCAGCACGGACTGAATTTTACCCATACTTTGCCCCT
>Ga0137379_10008008_pt1 | contig 10023 bp, 13 predicted proteins | sample SagtaG_18_FD_104812 | JGI IMG/M metagenome (GOLD analysis project Ga0137379, IMG submission 104812) | Vadose zone soil microbial communities from Sagehorn Ranch, Mendocino, California, USA - Sage2_L_80_16 metaG | ecosystem: Environmental > Terrestrial > Soil > Vadose zone | place: USA... | reverse complement strand
TACCTGGTGCCAGCGGCGGCATGGCGGCGCAGCTCGACGCCGTGCTCGCCCGCGAGGTCGAGCAGCGACGAACCGAGAAGCGCTGGACTCCGCTGCCCCACCAGGTGCCGCCGCCGGGCGACTGGCGCGGCTGGCTCATGATGGCGGGAAGGGGCGCCGGAAAGACCGAGGGATGCGCGAAGTACATGTCGGACCACGTGCACGTGCCGCCGTGCATCGACGGACCGGTGCCGCACTGGATGGCCATCATCGCGCCGACGCTGGGCGACGCGGCCACGGCGTGCTACTCCGGACCGTCCGGTATCCGCTCGTTTGACGCGGACGCGGTGATGGCGTCGCGAATCGGTGGGCTACTCATCCAGTGGCCCAACGGCTCGCAGGCAAAGATGTACGGCGCGCGCGAGCCAGATGATGTAGAACGCCTCAGGGCTGGCGGAAATGTATGCGTATCGAGACATACGCCAATAGCTACTGTACGTGGTGATATTCCGATTCAAGATGTTGTAGTTGGTGACCAGGTGTTGACGCGTCGCGGATACCGTCGTGTACTCGCCGTTTGGGACAACGGTGTGCGACCGGTGTACGAGGTCCAGCTGGTTGACGGTAAGCGACTAGTAGCTACCGGTGATCACAAGGTGCATACCATCGGAGGTTGGCAACGCATCGATGAATTAAGTACGTGTAGTAAACTAACGACGTGGCGACGCGACAAGTCATTGAGTATGCCGGCGTTCGGTGGTATGAGCGTAGCGAAGGCTACTTCGCTAACTCACGACGAGGACTGCTTCATCGATACGTCTGGACACAGCATCACGGACCGATACCGCCGAAGCACATCATTCATCATAAATTCGAGAATGATAAAGATACAACGGACGTCACGCGTCTCATATGCACGACGCAGAAACGACACGCCGATCATCATGAACGTTGGCATGACTCGGAACGCGGACGACGTGCCGGACGTATCGGTGGTAAGGCACGGCAGGGAAATATACCGCTTAAAGATCGAACGCCCAAGCACAGCGGTCGGTGTAAGTGGTGTGATATCGAACTTAACGGTAAGCACGGTAACACGATCTACTGTGACGCGCATAAGCATTGGTATGAACGACGTATCACGCGTAGTTGCACAGAGTGCTCCTCGTCGTTCACATGCGCGTCGATCGCTCCTACAGCGCAATGCTCAGAGAGGTGTAGACTGGCGATCAAGTGGCGAAAGCGTTCGCGTGCGCAATACGCCGAGCGTACCTGTGTCGTGTGCGGCATCGTATTCACGCGTAATGTCAAGAACAAAGCCCGAACTTGCTCTCGTCTCTGTACGTGCCGTGAGGCCGTGCGGGTACGAGATGCGCGTGTACGATCTGACAGTTGAGGGTGAGCACGAGTTCTTTGCTGGAGGTATCTGTGCTCATAATTGTCTCTCGTGGCTCGAGGAGCTAGCCGCATGGAGATATCTACAGGACGCGTTTGACCAGATGCGCTTCGGTCTGCGTATCGGTCCGCATCCGCGCTGGATCGCCAGCACGACGCCTAAGCCGCGCGCGCTCATCAAGAAGCTCTACAAGGGCGAGATACGCGGCGTCGCGCTGACGCACGCGACGATGTACGACAATCCGCACCTGGGCGACGACTTTAAGAACGCGGTGGAGGAGTCGTACGCGGGAACGTCGCTCGGTACACAGGAGCTGTACGGCAAGCTGGTCGAGCAGGATACTAACGCCCTCTGGACGCGCGACACGCTAGAACGTACGCGTCTCGTCGTCGCGCCGCCGCTGCAGGCCATTGAGGTTGGCGTAGACCCGTCCGGGGGCGCAGGCGAGCAGGGCATCATCGTCGTCGGACGCGCCGACGAGCAGACCGCCGAGAAGCGTGTCCTGAAGCACGGTTACGTGCTCCACGACGCGTCCGTTCGCATGAAGCCGGAGGGTTGGGCGCGTACCGCCGTCACCACCGCCGTGGACTGGGACGCGAACCGCCTCGTAGTCGAGACGAACTTCGGCGGTGACCAGGCCGTGGCGCTACTGGTGAACGCCTGCGACCAGCTCGGCGTTCATGTGCCGATCCGCACCGTGCACGCGTCGCGCGGCAAGCAGCCGCGCGCGCAGCCGGTGTCGGCGATGTCCGCGCAGAACCGGTGGCACATGGTGGGATACTTCGACGAGCTCGAGGACCAGATGGCGACGTGGACCGTGGGCTCGGGCTGGTCGCCCGACCGCATCGACGCGATGGTGTGGCCGGCGTGGAGCATGAAGCTCGTGTCTACCATCTTCAAGACGGTGGGCTCGTGGGGTGGGTCGCAGATGGTGCATCGAACGCTAGGACGGAGACGACGCTCGTGACCGAGGAACACGCGACGCCGAGGCGCGTCGGCAGGCGGCCTTCGCCGCCGCCGCTTCCGCCGTTGATGGGGCACTATCCGACGAAGGGACGTCAGCCCGCGTATGAGTCCAACGTCTCGGCGTCGCTGTGCGCGCGGCAGACGCCCGAGATGTTTGGCGGAGTAAGTACCGACTGATGGGTATGTGGATGCACGATCAGCTGTGGAAGTCGACGCGCTGGTGGCATCGTCATCCGTGGCTCTGGCACGCCACGTTCGACGGCACGTGGCTCTGCCGCTGTCCGCGATCAGAGTGGATGAAGAAGCTTAATGTGTGAGGAAAAACGATGGCGGTGACGACGTGAGGTTCGCATACGGGTGCTGCGTCGGCTCGTGGGAGAAGTTCCAGCGCAACGTGGTGCCGCACGTGGGACCCAATCGGCCGCTGCTCGCGCTGGCGGGTAGCGACTCGATCGTCTTCACGTATAACCTCATCCTAGACGCGTTTGCCGGAGACGTGGATGCGCTGGTGTTACTTCACGACGACCTCGAGATCACCGACCCGGACGCTGAGCTCAAGTTCGCCGACGCGCTGGCGGAGGACGACGTCGAGCTGGTGGGAGTAGCGGGTGGCGGTGGTAAGTCGCTCTACTGGTGGGAGCACGATCCGGTCGGGCACCAGCCGACCGACGTGATGAACATCGACTTCGGTCGGCGTACCGGCGACGTGGAGCTCATCGAGGGTAGCATCATGGTGCTTTCACGGTGGGCGATCGAGAACGTTCGATTCGACAGCCGCTTTACGGGCTTTCACGGGTACGACGAGATCGCCATGCAGGTGCGCGCGCAGGGTAAGCGGGTCGTCGTGGAGGACGTCGACACGCATCACCACAACCCAATGGGGTACCGGTCGCCCGAGAGTGCCGCCGAGTGCCGGCGCGCCAACCAGCTCTACCGCGAGAAGTGGAACCTGCAGTGAAGGTCAACCTGGGGTGCGGGGATCGGTACGCTGAGGGGTGGGTGAACGTCGACTCGGGTTCACCACACAAGATGGACTTCGCCGTGGACCTGCGCAGCGACCTGCCGTGGTCCGAGCTGAGCATCACGCACGCGTACGCGGGACACCTGCTCGAGCACCTGACGATCGACGAGTGCCGGGTGCTGCTGAGCAACCTGCTGCCGTGCATGGTGTACCTGGGTGAGCTCATGGTGGTTGGACCGGACGTCGCCGTCGCGCAGCGAATGATCGACGACGGTGCGGACATGGTGGGCGCGACGATGGACTCGTTACGCTTTGGCGCCGGACGCTGGGATGGCGACGTGCACCGTTGGGGCTGGACGGCGATCGCGACGGAGGAGTTACTTCTCGACGTCGGCTGGACGCAGGTGCGCACGCTTCACATCGACGAGGTGGGCCCATTCTGGCCCGTCGCAGACCGTCGGCCGAAGTGGCAGCGCGCCGTGCACGCGAGGCGGGCGGCGTCGTGATGTGGGGAAGGCATAAGGAGAACGGCGTCTGGATCGCACGCGCCGGGCGGACCGGCGAGCGCGGACGACTTCGGTGGAGATTCTTGTGGTGGAATCGACGCGACTCGATCTACATAGCGCTGGGTCACCTGCGGATTCGCCTGATGAAACCTAGGTGGTTCGCGTGATCCTCACGTGGGCGGTGGTGCCGACGAAGAACCGACGTGAGCTGGTGCGTCAGCTTATCGAGTCGCTCAGGGACCAGGTGCAGGGCGTACTGGTGGTCGATAACAACGACGAGTGCGACGAGTACCGCTCACTTGAGGTGGGATCTACTATGCAGGTGGAGTGGATTCATCGTCCCGGCTACCCGCCCAACCTCTCGGCGCTGCTGAACGCGGGCATCGACGTGCTTGACTCGTCGCGCGCGCCCGCCGAGTGGAACGTCGCGCTGCTCAACGACGACGTGATCTGTCCGCCGGGCTGGGTCAAGTCGCTGAGCGACGCGATGCGCGCGACGACCGCGGTGATGGCGTACACCGATCGCATGGGTCGAACCGAGCCGACGCTCTACACCACACCGCCGCCGAACCAGGCACACGCTGCGACCGTGTGGGCGTGCATGCTGCGCGGTGAGCTGCACATTCGCATGGACGAGACGATGAAGTGGTGGTACTCGGACAACGACCTGGACAACACGTGTCGGCGCATGGGCGGCGTGCTCGCCGTGCCAGGTGAGATCCCACGACATCTGCACCCGAGCGAGCAGACCGTCGCCAGCGTCGAGCTGTCGCGGCAGGCGCACCTCGACGCCGAGACGTTCAACCGAAAGTGGGGCGGGGTGACGTGGTGAGATTTGACGTAGTCATCGAGTTCCTAGACGGTACCTCAGAGAAGGTTGAACTATCCACCCGTCAGCACATCGCCGAGGGTGTGCTACACTTGTTTAAGAAGAACGGTGAGTACGCCGAGGAGGAGCACCTCGGCTCGTGGCCACTGTCCGTCATCAAAAAGTGGCAAAGATACTCGCGATGATACTACCCGATTTGCTTACCGGTGTATATCAGCACTATAAGGGACCGCTCTACTTAGTGCTTGGTTATGCACATGATGCGAACTATGAGGATCGTCAGCTCGTGGTCTACATTGGACTGCAACTTGACGGTGCGCATACGGGTCCACGGCTTGCCGTGCGCGACGTAGACGACTTCTTTGCCATCGTGGACAGTGCTGACGGTTCGGTGATTGTGAATGCGCGTACGCCGTCGCTTGCATATCCGCGACGGTTTACCTACGTAAGTTCGACGTGGAGTCATGATGATTCGTGGTAGTGACGTAACGGTGGTGATTCCGACCATAAAGGGGCGTGAGCATCTGCTTAAGCGGGCGCTGGCGTCCGTCGAGGGACAGCAGGTCACGCCGGCCGCCGTCGAGGTGCACACCGACTATCACCGTCGAGGCGCGCACTTTGCGCGCAACGAGGCGATCAAGAACGTCAAGACCGACTGGATCGCTTTTCTCGATGACGACGACGAGTTCTTGCCGAACCACGTTAAGGTGCTCGTGCGTGGTGCGAACAGGTCGCACGCCGATCTCATCTTCTCGTATGCCGAGTTCGTCGGCGGACGCGATCCGCTGGCGTGCGTGCAGCACGGCAGGCTCGTACCCGAACCCATCAACGTACCCTTCGGCATCGAGCAGGAGTACTGGCTTCGTAAGCACGGCAACTTTATCCCCGTTACGTACCTGGTGCGGACCGCGGCGGTGCGCGCCGTCGGCGGGTTCCCGGCGCCGTACTCGTTTGACGCCGCGTGGTCGCGCGACTGCGAGGATTTCGGCCTGATACTTCGCCTGCTCGACGCGGGTTACACGTTTCATCACGTTACCGGGGTGCGGAGTTGGAGATATCACTTTCATGATGCAAACCTGGGTGGCCGAGGAGTCGATCGCATGCACGAGCTTGGAGACATCGCGTGACACCTTGGACGACGTTCACGTACTCGCTGGACGACTACCGGTTTCCAGAGTACGTGTCCGTGGCGATCGACGAGCCGGACCTGACCACGCTCTTGGGCGCCGGACCGCGGTGGACGTGGGAGACTGACCAGAGCAGCAGGTGGCATCGACTGTTCTACGCCGGGTTCGCCGCGTGGCGTGACGTCTACGATCGCTTCGTGCGGACCGTCGTCGCGCCGCGCGTCGGCGAGCCGTTCTACTACCAGGCCACGCCGTCGTTTCGCGTTCACCTGCCGGGCAACGTCGCGGTCGGCGAGTTTCACACCGACGAGCGGTATCATCATCCGCTAGGCGAGGACAACTTCTGGGTTCCGCTCACGGACGCGGTCGGTACCAGCAGCGTGTGGATCGCGGGCGACGACGGCGTACCTCGCGCGGTCGACGCGCACCCGGGACAGGTGGTGCAGTTCTCGGCTGTGACGCGTCGACACGGTAACGTGCTGAACGTTACGGGGCACAGTCGCGTGAGCTTTGACTTTCGGTGCCTGCCCGTGCGCTGCCTGCCTGAGGTGGACGGTCCGCCGAGCAGGCACGCCCGCCTGCGGTTTATTCCTGGCGAGTACTACGCGGCCCAGGCGGTAGTGCCGTGACTTCAACTCCGGACCTATCACGGTGGCTCGACGGGCTTCACTTAGCGGGGTGTACGTGTCCGTATGAGTACAAGTCGCTGGGCTACCTGTACCGCGTATCACTCGGCAAGGGTTGGGTGCGGATGAAGGACGCACCGGACTGTCTCCATCACGCGCGTGATCGCCGTCGCCGTGAAGAGTGACGTCACCGTCTGCATCCCGACGATTCCACCGCGACGCAACATGCTCATGGAGGCGGTGGCGTCGGTGCTCCTGCAGACGGTGCCCGCGGCGGCCATCTCGATCGCGGTCGACGTCGAGCATGCGGGTGCGTGGCACACGCGCCAGCGCACGGTTGACGCGGCGCGAACCGACTGGCTGGCGTTTCTCGACGACGATGATCTCTTCAAGAAGGTACACCTACAGCGACTGCGCGAGTGCGCCGACGAGACCGGTGCAGACTTCACATACAGCTACTGGGACACGACGATCACACCGGACATCCTCGGGCACTTCGGCAAGTCGTTCGACGCGGCGCACCCGCACCACACGACGATGACGGTCATGGTGCGGACCGAGCTCGCGCGGTCGGTGCGCTTTACGCCGCGCGAGCCCGAGCACGAGGCGGGCGGCGAGGACTGGCGCTTCATCCTCGGATGCGTCGCGGCGGGCGCGAAGATAGTACACCTGCCGGAACAGACGTGGATCTGGAGACACTGGGGCGGGAACACGAGCGGACGGGAGGATCGCTGGTAGGCGCGCGTCGACTACGCTACCGTCATGGCGGCGATGTGCTCGTGATTCTCTGGCAGACGGTTATCGACAAGGGGCCGGTGGCGCTCAACGGCATCTTTCTGTTGCTGGTCTTCGTCGGTCTGCTCGTTCCGCGGCGCACGGTACGTGACCGGGACGTGGCGCTGGCTAAGGAGCGCGAGCGCAACGACAACCTTACCGAGAGCTTAAAGAGTCTGCTGGTGTACGCCGAGGCCGCAGATAAGATCTTACAGGAACTTAGCCGACGCATAGACGGGCACGACGATCGGACGAAGCGAGGTGCGCCGTGAGCTGGTGGATGCCGTGGCGGCGACGGGCGGACGACGAGGTCAAGTCCGTACTCGAGGATACTAACCAGCGTCTTTACGAGTCCGAGGAGCTGCGTCGACGTGCTGACGACACGGGCGAGCGACTGCGGCGTCACCTGCAGCGGAATCGGTTCGGCGCGCTGATCGAACGTGAGATGCTCGGGGGAAGGTGACGTGGATCGGCTTCCCATCTACATCGGCAACGTCGAGCTGGTAGTGACGTTCGTGCTTGCCCTCGCCTTCGTGGTGACGTACGCGGCTACGGTTCGCTGGTGGGCGGGACGCGCCGGACGCAACGTGATGGCGTTGATGGCCGTGATCGTCGCCGTGGTGGGCCTCTCGATCGTGCGGATCTTCTGGACGAACTCCGCGTCGTGCACGTGCACGAGCGCGCCCGCGTGGTTCGTCTGGCTTCGCGTGTCCGTGTTCGCACTGGTACCAATCGTCATAGGCTGGCGACTGTACCTGCTGGTCCACGTTCAGTTCATCGAGCCGCGCAGGACGCGCGTTGTTGATGATGAGTCGCGGCGTCTCGGCGGAGATGCGTTACGATGACGTTCATGTGGACGTGGGTTAAGAAGAATCCAGTCGCGGCGCTGACGGCGCTCTACACGATCCTAGTCGGAGTAGACGGCGTTCTCGCGGGTGCACACCTCGTGTCGAATCCAGTGCTGGGCTATCTCGCCGCCGCCGAGGCGGTGCTCGCCGTCGTGCTCGGTACGATCACGCATACGAAGGTGACGCCGGTCGCCGATCCTAAGGCAGCGGATGGCACGCCACTGGTGAAGTCACTGTGAGCTTGACGCTCGAGCTCGTTGTACTTGCGCTAGCCACCTTTCGCGTCACCCGACTTGTTACGCGCGACGACTTTCCGCCGATCTACTGGACGCGTACCTGGATCCAGCGCGCACGTCCGGGAGTCACCGTAAGACGCGGCGAGAGTAGTGGACACTTGCGCTACTGGTGGTTGGGCGAGCTCGTGACCTGTCCGTGGTGCGCGTCGGCATACGTCTCCGGTGTGCTCGTTGCGCTCGTGTGGTTTACACGCGGCATGCCACTGCCTGTTTTGTGCTGGCTCGCTGTGTGGGGCGCGGGCGCGGCGCTCGCGCACTGGACGGACGACTAACGTAGGCTACGCTACGACCAGGACACCTCGGTGCGGTAAGGTGGATCCGCGTAATGTCACTCTGGTCTCGGTTGTTTCCCACGCCGCCGGTTCCGGTGAGTAACGCGCTCGTATCGAGCGTGACCGTTCTTACCGATCCGCAGCCGACCGATGACGGACGTCGACGCTCGTTACAGCGCGTACCCGCCGAGTGGCAGCGTGAGGTGTGGGACTTCTACGACTCGCTTGGCGAGTTTCGGCAGGGTGTGCAGTGGAAGGCGAACATGATGTCGCGCGTTCGCCTAGTCGCCGCGCGACGTAAGCCTGGCAGCGAGGATCCTGACGTCGTGACGAGTGGTCCCGCCGCCGAGCTTATCGCCGAGCTGGCGGGCGGCGTGGGCGGTCAGGCGTCACTGATGTCGAGCTTCTCGACGTACTTTGACGTACCGGGCGAGTGCTATCTCGTCGGCGAGACGCTGCCCGACGGCAGTAACAGGTGGTACGTACGCTCCATCGACGAGGTGAGACGATCGATCACCGGCACCGACGGCTACGTGGTGTCGGAGGGCGACGGGCACTGGCGCGACCTGCCTAACGACTCGATGGTGGTGCGTGCGTGGCGACCACACCGTCGGTATCACAACGTCGCCGACTCGCCGGCGCGCGCCGCGCGTCCGCTGATGCGCGAGCTTGAGCTGCTCAATCGGCACATCCAGTCACAGTACATGTCGCGACTTGCGTCGGCGGGAGTCATTCTTCTTCCGGACGAGGTCACCTTCCCGGTGCGGCCTGAGTTCGCCGACGAGCCCGATCCGTTTGTCGCCGAGTGGATTGAGATCGCCGCCGAGGCGATCCGCACGCCGGGTACGGCGGCGGCGGTCGTGCCCATTCCCATCAAGGTGCCCGGCGAGTATCTCGACAAGATTAAGCTTATCGACTTCACGCTGAAGATCGACGATACCATCGTGCAGAAGCGTGACTCTGGTCTCACGCGTCTGGCCATCTCGCTGGACATGCCGCCTGAGGCGCTGCTCGGGACCCGGAACGTGAATCACTGGAACGCCTGGCTCATCGACGAGCAGGGCGTGAAGATCCACGTGGCACCCACCGTCGAGCTGGTCTGCGACGCGCTGACCACCGGCTACCTGACGCCGCGCATGCTCGCGCAGGGCGACGATCCCGCCGACTGGGTGGTGTGGTACGACGCGTCCGAGCTCGTCTTGCGTCCTGACCGGTCGCAGGACGCCACCGACACGTACGATCGACTCGAGCTGAGCGGCGAGGCGCTGCGGCGCGAGCACGGCTTCGACGACAGCGACAAGCCAACCGAGGACGAGCTGCGCGAGATCATCCTGAAGAAGGCGTCGCTGCAGCCGGTGAACACCTTCCAGGCGATGGACGAGCTCGGGTTCGACACGACGCACGACACGCCGCCGCGCGCGCCGCGTCCCGAGCCACAGGTTC
>Ga0137379_10007999_pt1 | contig 10029 bp, 10 predicted proteins | sample SagtaG_18_FD_104812 | JGI IMG/M metagenome (GOLD analysis project Ga0137379, IMG submission 104812) | Vadose zone soil microbial communities from Sagehorn Ranch, Mendocino, California, USA - Sage2_L_80_16 metaG | ecosystem: Environmental > Terrestrial > Soil > Vadose zone | place: USA... | reverse complement strand
CCTGCTCGCGGTGGACCCGAGCGGGACATGGTGCTCACTTCTCCGGAAAGCCGCGGGCGCCTGCGGGCAGGACCGAATCCTCGTGAGTAACGCGCTCGAGAGCCCCGCCACCTCGCCGCTCGGGCACGGCGCCGTGGGGGGCTACGGTCTCGACGTGTCGGGCGGCACGGGGCGGTTGCGCTACTACGCCGCCGGCCGGTGGCAAGGGCAGGGAGGCGTCTACGGGCTGCCCACGGCGGAAGTCGATCGGCTCACCGCGCGGGCGAATGGGTTGGGACCGCCCGAGGATGTCCGGACCCCCAACTACCTGAGCCGGACGAGCGCGCGCGCCAACGTGGACTTCCACGTCTCGCCGCGCGCGGCCGTGTCGCTCGCCACCGGATACCTCTCGAGCGCGGTCCGGATGCCGATCAACGACAACAACATCCTCGGCGTCCTGCCGAGCGGCTTCCTCGGGTTCGGGGACTCCACGATCAACCACGGATGGGGGTTCTTCCCGCCCGGCGACGTGTTCCAGATCCGCACCAGCCAGGCGGTGGAGCGGCTCACGGGGAGCCTCCGAGGCACGTGGCGTCCGCTGTCCTTCCTGGAAACGAGCTTCCTCGTCGGGATGGATCGCGTGCGCCAGTCGGACCGCCAGCTGCAAGCCCGCGGCGAGGGGCCGAACATCGCGGGCCTGCGTCTGGGGCGGGTGCTCGCGGGGCGCGCGAACAGCGACCACTACAGCATCGAGCTCGGTGCGCGAGCCGCGTTCCACCTGTCGCCCGCGCTCGCGACGCGCACCGCGGTGGGCCTGCAGTACTTCAACGCCAGCGGGGACACACTGCTGCGGCTCGGCCGGGGGCTCCAGCGGGGCGACACGAGCCTCGCCGACGCGGCCGTCCAGACGGTGCTCGTGGACGCGCAGGGATCGAACAGGATAACCGGCCTGTTCCTCGAGCAAGAGCTGTCGCTGCGCGAGCGGCTATTCGTGACCGGGTCGCTGCGCCACGACGCCGGGCTGCTGGGCGAGGCCGATCTGGCGGGTGCAATCTATCCCGCGCTGGGCGTCTCGTGGCTGGCGCCGACGCGGGCCGATGCCCCCCTCGGTCTGCTGCGCCTGCGCGCCGCCTACGGCGTGGCGGGCCGGCGGCCGCTGCTCTCCGCCGCGCTCGCAGCGGAGCGCACCCGCGAGCTGGAGGGGGGTGCCGACGCGGCGCTGTGGGATGGCCGGCTGCATCTCGGCGTCACGCTGTACGACCGGCGGACCTCCGGCGTGGTCGTGCCGAGCGCGTCCGCTCCATCCGGCCTCGGGATCGCGAACCTGGGGCGGCTGAGCAATCGCGGGATCGAGATCGCCCTGACCGCGGAGATCTTGCGCGGGGAAGCGCGCTCCTGGGACGCGTGGCTCACCGCCTGGGGGAATCGCAACCGCATCACCACGCTCGGGGGTCCGCCGCTCCGCTTTGCGCTGACCACGGGGGACCAGGTGTACCAGGAGGGACTCCCGGCGGGGGCCTATTCGATGCTCCCGATCAAGCGCTACAGCGACGCGAACGGCGACGGGATCATCACGCCATCGGAAGTGGTGGTGGGGTCGTCTCCGGTGTTCCTCGGGACGCCGTTCCCCACGCAGGGGGCTTCGCTCGGTACGACCCTGACCTGGCGCCGTCGGGTCCGCGTGTCGGCGCTGCTCGAGTACCGGGCCGGCAACAGTCAGCTCAACTCGACCGAGTACCTGCGCTGCTACTACGGTAGCTGCCGAGCCCTGAATGATCCGGGCACGCCCCTTGCCCGCGAGGCGGCCGTGGCCGCCGCCATCATCGGAACACCCGCGGGCTATGTCGAGGACGCGGCCTTCCTGAAGCTGCGCGAGGTCACGATCACGCTGGAGGCGCCCCGCGACTGGGCCGCGCTGGTGCATGCCGCGCGCGCCAGCCTCACGCTGGTGGGCCGCAACCTGGTCACGTGGGCGGGCTACTCCGGCCTCGATCCCGAGGTCAGCGCGGCGGGGCAGGAGGGATTCGCCATGGCGGACCTCCTGACGCAGCCGCCGTTGCGGTCGTTTGCGGCCACGTTACGGGTTGAGTTCTGAGCGAATAGACGCTGAGGTAGACGCCGAGGCGCTGAGACGCTGAGTGGATGTGAGGCCCCAGCTCGTAGGAAAACCCTACCCGCTCGACCCTCATATCCACTCGGCGTCTATGCGTCTTGGCGTCTACCTGTTCGCTTTCGTTGCTCGTTCCCCCTCGATCAGGGCTCTCTTCCGTCTTATCCCCCACCGATACCCCCCCAGGTCTCCGTCTGCTCTCACCACGCGATGGCACGGGATCACGATCGCCGCCGGGTTGGTGGCACACGCCCGCGCCACGGCGCGCGTGGCCCGCGGGCGCCCGATGGCGCGGGCGATCTCGGCGTACGAGCGCGTGCTCCCGTAGGGGATCTTGCGTAGCGCTTCCCACACGGCGCGCTGGAACGCCGTGGCCCGCACGTCCAAGGGCAGATCGAGGTGCGGCGCGCGGCCCTCGAGGTGGCGCCGGATGGCCCCGACCCAGCGGCGCAGCGGCCCACGGTCGCGCCGGATCTCGGCCGCGGGAAACTCGGCCCGCAGCCCGGCCGCCATCTCCTCGGCGCCGGCACCGACGCCGATGCGGCAAATCCCACGCTCGGTCGCCGCGACGAGCAGACGACCGAGCGGGCAGGGGACGACCGTGAACGCGATGCGTGCGCCCCGACCACCGCGCGCGTAGGTCGCGGGCGTCATCCCGAGCTGAGCGCCGGCGCGCTCGTACACGCGGCTGCTCGATCCGTACCCGGCGGCATAGGTCGCCGGGCTCACCCGCTTGCGCTCGTGCAGCTGCCGCTTGAAGCGCTCGAGACGCCACGCGTCGCGGTACTGGCGGGGCGTCACCCCGAGCACGGCCTGGAACGCGCGCAGCAGCCTGCGCGGGCTCGTGCCCGTGCGGGCGGACAGCGCGGCCATGCTCGCCGGCTCGTCGGGATGTGAGTCGAGCCGGCGGCACGCGTCGCGCACCAGGGCCACGTCGGGGTGCGCGCCGTTCACGCTCGTCGGGCTGCAGCGGCGGCAGGCCCTGAAGCCGGCCTGTTCGGCCGCTTCCGGGATCGGGAAGAAGCTGACCAGCTCACGGCGCGGGCGGCGACTTGGGCAGGACGGCCGGCAGTAGATGCCGGTCGAGCGTACCGCGTAGACGAACGCGCCGTCGAAGCGGCGGTCGCGCGCCAGCACGATGTGCCAGCGGCGGGCGGGGGAGAGGTCGGAAACGACGGCGGCACGGGTCACGCGTCAGAACATAGCGCGTTGCCGTGCCGCGATCTATCCGCTTTTGACCGTTGAATTATTGCCCGCGCGTCTAGCCTGCTACATCCACGGCTCGTCGGCCGAGGGCCCGTAGATCGACGGGACCTTCGCGTCGGCGAGCCGCAGGTAGACCGACATCTGGCCGCGGTGGTGCACGCTGTCCATCAGCATGAACCACAGCACGTCCATCCTCCTCACGTCGCCCATCTGCTTGGGCGCCGTGAAAAACTTTACCGTCTTGTTCAATTCGGCTTCGGGGGTCCGCCTGACCCTTTCGACGAAGGCCCGGTGCGCCGTCTCGTAGGTCGAGATAACTTCCGGCAGCGAGCCGGGCGCCTGGGGCATCTTGCCGAATTCGATCGCGCCGTCCAGCGCCTGCTCGCTCGCCTTCTCCTCCGTCACGAACATCCAGGCGAGGTCCTTCGCCGTCTTACTCTTCGCGTGCGGCTTGATGTCGGCTTTCGCTGCCGGGAACGCCTTGAGCACCTTGATCGTCGTCGGGAACTCGCGCTCCAGCACGCCCAAGAACTGCTCTTTTTCGGTCATCGCTCCTCCTTAGTAGGTGAGGCGCGGGTACCCTGTCGGTGCCCCGGCCGTCCGGCGTGAGATCAAACCTGCTGTGTCCGAGCCGTCACATCCTCTCCGCGAACAGGGTGGCCAGTTTCTCGAAGCAACCGTTCCAGCCGTGCTCGTGCCGCGCCCGCGCCTCTGCGTCGGGAAGCCGCTCGTGCGTGAGCACGACCTCCGTGCGCCCCGCCCGGTCGTGGAACTCGACGGTCACGAGCGTCTCGGTCGCCCCGGGCGTCGTCTCCCACTGCCAGGTGTAGATCAGGCGGTTTGGGGGATCGACCTCACGGTAGGTACCCGTGACGCGATGCAGCGTGCCGTCCGGTGCCCGCATGTCGATGCGATAGCGGCCACCCACCCGCAGGTCCACTTCCGCGACGGGAGTTGTGAGATCTCCCGGCGCGCTCCAGCGCTTCAGGTCCTCAGGCCGGGTCCACGCCTGGAAGACTTTTTCCCGCGGCGCCTGGAACGTGCGCTGGAGCCGAACGGTGACCGGGGCGGTTTGCGGAGCGGGGGCCATGGGGAGTCCTCCTCTGATGGTGCATTCGGGTCTTCCAGGTAGTGGGCGAGGGCGTCGAACTGCCGCTCCCAGAAGCGGCGGTAGCGCGAGATCCAGTGGGCCGCGTCCCGCATCGGCTCGGCCACGAGCCGGCAGCGGCGCACGCGGCCGTGCTTGGCGTGGGCCACGAGTCCGGCGCGGGCCAGCACACGCAGGTGCTTGTGGATGGCGGGCAGCGACATGCGGAACGGCCGGGCGAGCTCGCTCAGCGACGAGTCGCCGGCCGCGAGGCGCGCCAGCATGCCGCGGCGCGTGGGATCGGCGAGGGCCGAGAACACCGTGTCGAGCCCGACGGCACGTTGGTTAACCATATGGTTAAGTGTATACGGGGCGGCGGCGCACTGTCAAGGCGCACGTTATCTTGGGTGCCATCACGCTCTTCCACTCAAGCCTCGACGACTGGCTCCGTCACCGGCCGCGCACGACTGTCGTCGCCATTGGACTCGGCCTGGTCGCGGCGCTCGGATACGCAGACGCTTCGGTCGCCCCCGATCTGGCGCCACTCGTGTACCTCGCGCCCATCGCCTTGGTCGCCTGGTACGCGGGCCGCTGGGCCGGCGCGCTCATGGCGCTGACCAGCACGGGCGCTTGGCTCCTGACCGATGCGGCCGCTCGGGGTTTCCCGCCCGCCATGGTGGTATCGTGGGACGCGCTGGTGCGGCTCGCGGCCTTCCTCGTCGTCGCCGTCACGATGGCTGCGCTGCGCCAATCGCTCGACCGGGAGCGGCAGGTTGCACGCACGGATCCGCTCACGGGCGCCGGCAACGCCCGCGCCTTCTACGAAGCGGCGGACGCGGAGATCGCCCGCGCCCGCCGCTACCAGCGTCCGTTCACCGCCGTCTACGTTGACCTCGACGACTTCAAGGCCGTCAACGACCGCCTCGGACACACGGCGGGCGACGCGGTGCTGCGCTCCGTCGCCCGGGCCATCACCGGCGTGCTGCGGAAGAGCGACCTGGTGGCGCGCATCGGCGGCGAGGAGTTCTGCATCCTGCTTCCCGAGACCGCCACCGCGCCCGCACGCATCGTCGTCCAGAAGCTGCGGGAGGCGTTGTCGGACGTCGTGGTCGCGCATGGCTGGCGGCTGACGGCGAGCATCGGCGTGGTGACGTATCTCGTGCCGCCGGAGTCCGTGGACGCGATGATCGGGAACGTGGACCATCTCATGTACACCGCCAAGCAGGGCGGCAAGAACGCCGTGCAGCACGCCACCGCCAACTGACTGTCTCGCCGGAGACTGTTCCATGCCCCGTCAGAACATTTCGAGCGGCACGCCCTGGGAGCCGGTCGTCGGCTACTCGCGGGCGGTGCGCGTCGGACCCCTGATCTTCGTCGCGGGCACCACGGCCACGGACCCGGACGGTGCGATCGTCGGCGTCGGTGACCCGTATGCCCAGGCGGTGCAGGCCCTGCGCAACGTGGAGCGGGCGCTGGTGCAGGCGGGTGCCGGGCTGCGGAACGTGGTGCGCACGCGACTGTACGTCACGCGCATCGAGGACTGGGAAGCGGTCGGCCGGGCCCATGGGGAGTTGTTCCGGGAGATTCGCCCGGCGACCACGCTCGTGGCCGTCGCCCGGCTCGTGCTGCCCGAGATGCTCGTGGAGATCGAGGCCGATGCGGTGGTGGAGGGGGGTCTGTAGATTGCGGGCGGAGGTGAATGGCCCGTGTCCGGGACCAAGGTCGGCAAGAGGGCGACGGTGGCGTGCCCGTTCTGCGCGACGCTCAATCGCGTGGACCTCGCCCGCCTCGGCGATCGTCCGAAGTGCGGCAGCTGCGGGCGGCCGATCCTGTTGGATCGGCCGGTCGCCGCCACCGATGCGACGATGGAGGGCGTCCTCGGCGGCACCGATGTGCCGGTCGTCATCGACGGCTACGCCGACTGGTGCGGTCCGTGCAAGATCATGGCGCCGATCCTCGACGACTTCGCCCGCGACCACCAGGGCGAGGTGCTGGTCACGAAGCTCGACACCGACCGCTCCCCGGTGACGACCCAGCGGTTCGGCATCCGGGCGATCCCCACGCTGCTGGTGTTTCGAGGGGGTCGGGAAACGGGCCGGCACGCGGGCGTGCTCTCGCGCGAGCAGCTCGACGCGCTGGTGGGCCTGGGAGGGCGGGGCTGAGATGACGTCGGGCCCGGTCGCGGCGTACGACTCCGGCGAGGCCCCTGGCGCCCGTGCGGGCGCTTCCGATCGCTCGCGCGGCGTCACCCTGGTGCTCGCGTTTTTCGGGGGCGTGTTCGGGCTGCACCGCTTCTATACGGGGCGGGTGCAGAGCGGGATCTGGATGGCCCTGACCTTCGGCGGGCTGGGCATCTGGTACCTCTACGACTTGATCCTCGTGGCAACAGGAGAGTTCCGCGACGGCGAAGGGCTGCGGGTCGTGCGCTGGGACGTGACCGACGTGGCCGGGTATGGAGACCCTTCCGTCCGGCGCGTGCGCGAGCTCGAGGGCGACGTCGCCGCCCTGCGCGGCGAGGTCTCGGAGCTCGCCGAGCGGCTGGACTTCGCCGAGCGCCTGCTGGCGCAGGAGCGGGACCGGCCTCGCCTGCCGAAGACCTGAAGGCTTCTCCCCGTATCACCGCGTACCCAGGATTCCGGGGGAACGGATGAAGGTTGGGGTCCCGAAAGAGACCGCGATCAACGAGCGCCGTGTGGCCTTGGTGCCCGAGACGGTCGGCCGCCTGGTGCAGGCGGGGCTCGAGGTGCTGGTGGAGCGGGGCGCGGGAGAGGGCGCCTTCTGCGCCGACGAGCTCTACCGCGCGGCCGGCGCGACCCTCCTTCCGGACGCTGGGCGGGTGCTGGCCGGGGCCGACGTCGTCGTCAAGGTGCAGCGCCCCGCGCCCGAGGAGGCCGCGCAGCTCCGGGCCGGGGTGGTGCTGATCAGCTTCCTCCAGGCGGCCCGCTTCCCGGAGCTCGTGCGCCAGCTCGCCGGCCGGCGCGTGACGACCTTCAGCATGGAGCAGGTCCCGCGCCTCACCCGGGCGCAGTCGATGGACGCCCTCTCCTCCCAGGCCACGGTGGCGGGCTACAAGGCGGTGCTGGTGGCGGCGGCGGCGTCGCCGCGCCTCTTGCCGATGCTCACGACGGCCGCCGGCACGCTCGCGCCCGCGAAGGTGTTCGTGCTCGGGGCGGGCGTCGCTGGGCTGCAGGCGATCGCCACGGCGCGCCGGCTCGGCGCGGTCGTGTCCGCGTTCGACGTGCGGCCGGCCGTGAAGGAGCAGGTGGAGAGCCTGGGCGCGAGCTTCGTCGCCCCGGAGGCCGTGACTGCCGCGGCGGAGGCCGCCGGCGGGTACGCCGCCGAGCTCGGCGAGGACCAGCACCGGCGCGAGCTCGAGCTGATACACCGGCACATCCGCGACATGGACCTCGTGATCACGACCGCGCTCATCCCCGGGCGCCCCGCGCCGCGACTCATCACCGGAGCGATGGTGCGGGACATGAGGGCCGGCGCCGTGATCGTGGACCTCGCGGCGGAAGCCGGCGGCAACTGCGAGCTCACGCGTCCCGATGAGACGGTGCGCCAGGGTGGGGTGACGGTGCTCGGGCCGCTCAACCTCCCCGCCACGGTGCCGCTCCACGCCAGCCAGATGTACAGCCGCAACCTGCAGACCCTGCTACAGCATCTCGTGAAGGACAGCGCGCTCGTCGTCGATCTCGCGGACGAGATCACGGGCGCGATGGTCGTGACCCACCAGGGGGAAATCCGGAGCCTCTCATGAGCGGGATCTCGTTCATCGAGCTGTACGTGTTCGTGCTCGCGGCGTTCGTGGGATATCAGGTCATCTCCCGCGTCCCGCCGCTGCTCCACACGCCGCTGATGTCGGCGACCAACGCGATCTCGGGCATCTCGCTCGTGGGATCGCTCGTGCTCGCGGGAGCGGATTACGGCACGCTCGCGACGTGGCTGGGCTTTATCGCCGTCACCTCCTCGAGCCTCAACGTGATCGGCGGGTTCATGATCACCGACCGCATGCTGCGCATGTTCAAGCGCAGCGGCTCGAAGCGCTGATGCTCGATACCGCCATTCAGCTCGCCTACCTCGCGGCCTCGGTGCTCTTCATCCTGGGCCTCAAGGGACTGTCGCACCCCGACACCGCGCGCCGGGGGATGCTGCTGGCGGAGCTCGGCATGCTGATGGCGATCGTCGGCACCCTGCTGAAGCACGAGATCGTCCGCTACGAGTGGATCATCGCGGGGGTCGCGATCGGCGGGGCGATCGGTGCGGCGATCTCGATCTGGATGCCGATGACCGCGGTGCCGCAGCGGACCGCGATCTCCCATATGTTCGGGGCCCTCGCCGCCACGCTCGTGGGCGTGGCCGAGTACTACCGGCACGCGGGCGCGATCCCCCACGTCGAGATGGCGGCGCTCGGATTCGAGGTCATGTTCGGCTCGCTCACCATCACGGGAAGCTTCATGGCGTTCGGCAAGCTCCAGGAGATCGTGAAGAGCGCGCCCATCACCTACCGCCTTCAGAACCCGATCAACATTTCGCTGTTCTTCGTGGCTCTCGGGATGTTCGCCTACCTCATCTTTCAGCCGGCGAACCAGCACGTGTTCTACGCGATGGTGGGGTTGGGACTCTTGATCGGCGTCTTCATCGTGATGCCGATCGGGGGCGCGGACATGCCGGTCGTGATCTCGCTCCTCAACTCCTATGCCGGGCTGGCCTCGTCGGCGACGGGGTTCGTGCTCGGCAACAACGTGCTCATCATCGCCGGGGCGCTGGATGGCGCGTCCGGGTTCCTGCTCTCGGTCCTCATGAGTAGGGCGATGAACCGCTCGTTCGCGAACGTGCTGTTCGGGGCGTTCGGGGGCGGGGAGCAGGCGGCCGCGACCCTGCGGGCGGCCGGCGAGAAGACGGTGCGGCCCATCACCGCCGGGGACGCCGCGATCCAGCTCGCCTACGCCCGGCTCGTGATCGTCGTCCCGGGCTACGGCATGGCGGTGGCGCAGGCGCAGCACCAGGTGGCGGAGCTCGCCGAGATGATCGAGAAACGGGGCGGCACGGTGAAGTACGCGATCCATCCCGTCGCGGGCCGGATGCCCGGGCACATGAACGTGTTGCTCGCCGAGGCGAACGTGCCCTACGACCGCCTCTACGACATGGAGGACATCAACGCGGAGTTCGAAAACGCCGACGTCGCGCTCGTGATCGGAGCGAACGATGTGGTGAACCCCGCGGCGCGCAACGACCGCGCGAGTCCGATCTACGGGATGCCGATCCTCGACGTCGACAGGGCGAAGAGCATCATCGTGCTGAAGCGCAGCATGAACCCCGGCTTCGCGGGGATCGAGAACGAGCTGTTCTACCACCCCAAGTGCAGCATGCTGTTCGGCAACGCGAAGGACTCACTCGTCAAGCTCATCGGCGAAATCAAGACCGTCTGATTCACTCCGCCTGGATGAACGTGAGCTTGAAACCGTCCGGGTCGGTGAGCGCGAACGCCCAGTCGCCCCACGGCGTATCCGAGGGCTCGCGGTCGAGCGGCCAGCCCTTCGCTTTGAGCCGCGCCGCGATCGCGTCGATGTCCTGCGCGGTCTCGACCCACACGCGGAATCCCTCGCCCTTGCGGCGGTCCCGCCCCTTCGCGAAATCGTCCTGG
>Ga0137379_10007996_pt1 | contig 10029 bp, 9 predicted proteins | sample SagtaG_18_FD_104812 | JGI IMG/M metagenome (GOLD analysis project Ga0137379, IMG submission 104812) | Vadose zone soil microbial communities from Sagehorn Ranch, Mendocino, California, USA - Sage2_L_80_16 metaG | ecosystem: Environmental > Terrestrial > Soil > Vadose zone | place: USA... | reverse complement strand
CTTCGGGCCTTCTCAAAACTATCCCCTCCCCAGTCAAGCCACTGGATCTTGTTCAAGACCTTCCTCTCCTAGTTTGAAGTTGAGAATGATATAAGAATCCCCTGAGGAGTTCCACTTAGGATTACGGCTTCAGCAATGACAAGCGCAAGACAAGCACAAGTCGATTCAAGGAACATTCCACACCGGCTACGAGAAGTGCTGGCATCGCAGCCTAAAGCACGGGCCATCTCAGACTTCGTGCACACGATTAGGGAAAACTCCACCCGTTACAATTGGGTCGAGGTCTACCTTGCCAAGGGTGAAACGCTTGTTCTTGCAGCCAACGCTGGCGACGCTGAGACTGAGAACGTCACGATCCCAATAGGGCAGAGCATTTGCGGCTCGGCGGCGAAGTCAGGCGAGACAATCCTCGTACCAGACATTAGCAAGGACCCAGGTACTTAATGTGCTTCCCATCTACAACGTCGGAAATCGTCGTCCCGATCGTGGGGCGGACTGGCGTCATCGGAGAAATCGACATTGACAGCGATAGGATGGTAGCGTTCAACCCCGCCGACAAGGGACTGCTGGAAAGGGTAGCAGAACAACTAGCACCTTACTTGGAGAATCCAGCAATTGCAAGCCTTCGAGGCAGGTGATTGAAGAAGGGCTAGAAGGATAGTTGTCCAAATACCGCCGCGAGGAACCAACCACAACCACAAAACACAAGCACTGCCCAGTCTGCGGAACACTCATCGACATGGGCAAAGAATTCTGCAGCGACAAGTGCAAAGGTGAAAACCGAAGAACGGGCAGGGCCCGAACACGGAACTTTCTGTTGATTACAGGGGCGGTTGTCTTCTTCTCGTGGTCTTCCTAATCCTTCAATTCCGCTGACCAACCCAGGTCAACTGGCAGCCGGCTTGTGAGCAATGCCCACAATGTCCCCGACCGACTTGTAGTCGTTCTCGACGAGAAACTTGGAAATTCCCGATGTTATTTCCCTGAAGACTTCTACTCCCCTATACATTACTGCTGTTCCGACTTGAACGGCGGACGCGCCGGCCATCATCATCTCTACAGCCCCTTTCCAGTCAGTGATTCCTCCCACCCCTATCACTGGAACCTTCACCGCTTCGCTGACCTGGTAAACGGCCCTTACTGCGATGGAATGCAACGCAGGGCCTGAGAGGCCCCCTACCAGCCCGCCCAAGATTGGAGAGGCGGCATCCACATCAATGGCCATTCCCAGGGCAGTGTTGACGGCGGTGATAGCATCAGCCCCAGACCGTTCCGCCGCACGCGCAACCTCCTGAATACTTGTCACATTTGGAGTAAGCTTGACTATTACTGGGACCCGCACTCGGTCCTTGACCGCTTTGGTCACCTCGGCCACCATCATCGGTCTCTGGCCAATCTCCACACCCACCTCTTTTACATGGGGGCAGGATACGTTGAGTTCTATCGCAACTGCCCCACCTTCCTCGCCTACCGCGGCGGCGTCCGCAAACTCTCCGGCGTCAAACCCGAAGACGCTGGCAATCACTGGGACCCCCGCCTTGGAAACAGCGTTGACTTCACCCCTCATCTCCTCCATGCCCGGGTTCGGAATGCCCAGGGCGTTGAGAAACCCACCCGGAACCTCTATGAAAGATGGGTTACGGTAGCCTTCCCGACCCTTCCGGTTGAAAGACTTCGTTACTACGGCCCCCGCTCCCGCCCGGGCCGCCCTTACCATGATCTCGCTGGAAACACCAAGGATTCCAGAAGCGAGAATTGTAGGATTGGGGAGCTTTATACCGGCCAGCTCAACCGCCATGTCAGGTTCCAATGCAACCAGCGAAGCGCTGTGCGTTCCCGTTTATTATCTTCGCACTTCCTGCCGACCAAGGCAAACAGCATGATCCCAGGGAGCGATTTTGAAAGCCTACCTCATAGACTCTCCATCAGGGCTATTTCTCCTCGAAAAAACTGGGAAGATAGCGGAAAAGGTTCTGTTCCCGCGGAACCCCAAGGATGCAGCTGTCAGCCTCTCCGAGGTTAGAAAAGGGTCCCTTCCGAAGGAAGCGGCCGAATTTCCAGAAACTCTTTCGAGGCTGGAAATCAAATCTGTCACTGTTGATTCGGATCATTTGGCAAGGCTCGCCCGTGGCCTCGGGGGCTTCGAGGTCATTCTTGACCAAGGGGATAACACGATTGCCAAGCTCAGGAATCGCCTGCCCAGTATTCTGGTAAGGCTTCGATTGGTCGAATCGAAGGATGAGTTTGAAGGTTTTACTCGCGACGTGTCTATGGAACTGGCTAAGACGGCTATTTCCCAGGCTGCAACGAAAAGAGACCTCTACGCCATCCAGACTGTCAGGTGCATCGAAGACCTGGACAAGACGCTCAACCTGCTGGCTGGAAGGATTAGGGAATGGTACGGGCTACACTTTCCCGAGCTTGACAGGATTGTTGAGAAGCACGATAGTTACATTCGACTGGTGCAGAACCTCGGAACAAGAGACGGGTTCACGTATGAGGCACTGGTCAAGCAGGGGATTCCGCAGGACAAGTCCACGGTGATATCTGAGGCGGCCCAGAAGTCGGCAGGAGCAGAACTACCCGGGCCAGACATGGAATGGCTCAGTGAAGTATGTAGCGAAACTCTCCAGATGTACAAGCTCCGAGACACAGCCGAGAAATACACTGACAAGGTAATGGGTGAGGTCGCCCCCAACATGACAGGAGTAGTCGGCGCAGTGCTCTCCGCTAAACTCATCTCAATGACTGGAGGACTGGACCGCATCGCTAGGATGCCGGCCAGCACGTTACAGGTCTTGGGTGCTGAGAAGGCGCTCTTTCGGACCCTCAAGACCGGTGCGCGGCCCCCTAAACACGGCATCATCTTCCAGTACGCGGATATACACCAGTCCCCTAGATGGTTACGGGGAAAAATTGCCCGGGCCGTAGCTGGGAAGCTGGCCATCGCTGCCAGAATGGACGCGTTCGGCGGAGCAAACCAGGCGGAGAAGTTCAGACGGGACCTGGACACTAAGATAAGAGAGTTGAAGGACCGATACCGCCAGCAACCCCCAAGGAAGAGGTATGGCCCAGATCAACGTGAGACCTCACGGGAGGATAGAAGGCGTCTACTGGGTAAGCCCTCAGGGGGAAAAAGGGAAACTCGCTACCCTGAGTCTAGCTCCAGGGATCAGCGTATACGGAGAAACCCTCTACAATCTCAAAGATACTGAATACAGGGCCTGGGACCCCTACAGGAGCAAGTTGGCCGCGGCCATCCTGAAGGGACTATCCGAAGTTCCCATAAAGCCCGGGTCAAAGGTTCTCTACCTCGGGGCGGCAAGCGGCACAACGGTCAGCCATGTCAGTGATATCGTGGGGGAAGGAGGCCGGGTCTACTGCATAGAATTCGCCCAACGCTCATTCCGAGACCTAGTCAACACTGTATGCCAGAACAGGCCCAACACGACGCCGGTCTTCGAAGACGCTCGTTTTCCAGTAAGATATCGGAGCATCGTTCCAGAAGTCGACACCGTTTATTCGGATATTGCCCAGCCGGACCAGGCGAGAATAATCGCCGACAACCTTGACATGTTTCTCTGTGGCTCGGGGGATTTTCTTCTTTGTGTGAAAGCCAGGAGCATAGATGTAACAAGAGAGCCTCAACAGATTTTCATGGAGGAAGCCAGGGTCCTCGAAGTGCGAGGTTACAAGGTTGCCAAGATACTGCCCCTCGACCCTTATGAAATGGACCACTGCATGATCATCGGTACAAGGTAGACCAGTATTGGAGGGCAGAGACAGCTTCGTGGACACGATGCTCAGGGACGAGATGAGGAGGCTCAACGCTCACTTACCGAAGAAGAGGCAGACGGTCCGGGAACTTCTCGCAGAGGAGACTCCGTCGGTGCCCGCCGTTGATGGAAGCCGAATAGTCATGAAGAAGGCAGAGCTCGAGAGCCTAGCAAGCTCGCTGCCCGAAGCCTTGCAAGACAGGGTGAAACTGCCATTGGTATTGCTTCGGAGGATGGAGCTGGGACCTGGCGCATTCACTCTGCTTGGGGACTCGGCTGAGGAATTCGCCCTCTCAACAGTCGCCACGGGCAATCAGGGTAGTCTTGAAGAGTTTCGTAGAAACCAGAAGGGTCCCACCGTTTTCTACAAGCCCCAGATCAGTGAACTGCTCAGGCGGTTTCACTCACTCATAGTGATTGGTTTTGGCGTATCCGAGGATTTCAACAAATAAGAAGCCAAACTGGACCGCTACTACTCTCCACGCGACAACATTTTCAACGCTTATGTAAGACGCACAGGCTAACCAAACTAGGCCGGTAGCCGCTTGCTCGGGGACACCATCGCCAGGCGAGTCGTCCACGGCTCGCTGAGGATTCACGAAGACGACATGGTTCTAATCGAAACATGGCAGCACACCCTTGGACTGGCCAGCGAGATTGGGCTGGAATGCTACAAGATCGGGGCCAAGCCGTTGGTCACGCTGCTAACCGATGAGCTCTGGTGGAGCACACTCGATAATGTCCCGGACCAATACATTCGGAAAACACCTAGACACATGCTGAACGCCATGGACGGCACGACGGCCTGGATAGGGCTGGGAGGCCCACAGGACCCAACGAAATTTAGAGAAGTCTCCTCTTCCAAGCTTGAGAGCTTTGCCGAAGCCGACAGGCCCGTGCTGGACAAGCAGTTTGAAAAAAAAGTGCGCACAGCCGAACTCATTCTCGGCCAGGTAACGCCGGAACGGGCTAGGGTGTACGGCTTCAACTATGAACAGTGGCTCAGAATGACACAGGAATCGATCAAGGTTGACTATCCCAAGATGACTGAATTGGGCCGGAAGATTAGCAACCGGCTGGAGAAGGGTAGCAAGGTCCGTGTCACATCGAAGACGGGTACAGACTTGAAGTTCGAAATTACCAAGAGGCCAGTCCACATCCAGGACGGCATAGTAGATGACGAGGACATCAGGCGGGGATTGGTATCTACCCAGCTTCCCTCGGGGAAGGTGGAGGTTCCCCCAATCGAGGATTCTGCCAGGGGAACGGTGGTGTTCGACTCGCCAAGAGCGTTGAAGGGGAGGCTTGTGAGCGGTCTCAGCCTAACCTTTGAGAAGGGGAAAATTGTCGGGTTCCAGGCGAAGCAGTACGGAGAGACTTTCAAAGAGGTTCTGGATATCAGCAGGGGAGATAAGGACATCATTGCACAGTTCGACCTTGGCCTGAACCCCCGAGTAGAACTGATCGGGTATACAACCGACGAGTTGGCTCTGGGAACGGCGACTATTGGGGTGGGGTCGAACAAGGGAATAGGTGGAAGAAATGATAGCAGCTGGACCTTCTCGGGGACGGTTGCAAAGCCCACCGTCGAAGTAGACGCCCACAAGATTGTCGTAGACGGCAGAATCTCCCTATAGCCGTTGCAACTGGAACTTATCAAGTGGCTCACCTAGCCGGGGCAGACCTGGATGACAAAACGGCGAGTCGACCTGCTGGTTCTCGGCTCGACACAAACCGTCACCGTAAACAGTGATGGCGCGTCAGACGATCTGGGAGTTGTAGAAGATGGCGGCGTCGCTGTCAAAGGTGGCAGAATCGTTCAAGCTGCTGCATCACAATTGTTGGAGAGAAAATTCAGCGGGTCCAAAACCATCAACGCGTATGATGAGATAATTCTCCCGGGTTTCGTGGACCCACACACCCACCTAGTCTTCAACGGTTCTAGAGAAGACGAATTCCAGGCGAGGGTGAGCGGGGTCCCATACATCGAGGTCTTGAAACGGGGAGGGGGAATTCTAGAGACTGTGCAGAAGACCCGGCGGACGAGTGGAGCAGAACTATTTTCGGCTGCCAGCAAGCGATTGGACGGTCTCCTTGAAGCCGGGTCGACGACGGTCGAGATCAAGAGTGGTTATGGCCTTCGAACGAGCGACGAACTGAAGATTCTTCAAACGATTAGAAACCTCTCCCGAACCCATCCGTGCCGGGTGATTCCTACGTTTCTCGGGGCCCATGCGATTCCGCCCGAATATTCAGCCCCCAAAGAATACTGTCGCATGATTATCCGGGAGATGATTCCCCTGGTGGTCAGAAGCAAACTGGCCGCCTTCTGCGATGTTTTCTGTGAGGAGGGAGCGTTTGACGCGAGAGAGTCCCTCAGCATCTTGAAGGCAGCGGCTCAGGGTGGATTGAGGACTAAGATTCACGCTGACGAGTTCACGGCTAGCGGAGGTGCCCGGATCGCGAATACGCTCGGCAGCACGTCAGGGGACCACCTAGTCCATTCTCCGGTGAAGGAACTTGAGCGAATGCTGAAGACCAGGGTAACGCCTGTGGTTCTCCCGGCTTCCTCCCACAGCCTCCTTTCGGCCGAGCATGCGAATGCGCGGGAGATGTTGTCGATGGGGCTTCGGATGGCTCTGGGGACGGATTTTAGTCCTGCCAACTGGGTTCTGGGCCAGTTGACAGTTGCGGCTTTGGCGGCTCGAGAGTTGAGGATGAGAGCGGGAGAGATTCTTAGGGGAATCACACTTAACGCGGCTAGAGCGGTGGGGATGGAGCGGGTTGTGGGGAGCCTTGCCCCTGGCAAATCAGCCGACCTAGTAACTCTGAGAGTTCCGAATTACAAGTGGATTGGATACGGGTACGGGGAGGGTGCAGTGGACAAGGTCCTTATTGGAGGAAGGCTGAAAGTGGAGAATGGGAAGAGAGTTCAATGACCGAGCAGCGACGGTCCCGCCGCCAGGTCCCTCTTCAGAAGCAGCATAGGAAACTCTCGGCAATCACCGGAAAACAACTCCACTGCAAGAACTGGCAGATAGAAGGAATTCTCCGCATGCTGCACAATGTTCTAGACCCTGATGTTGCCAAGGACACTGAGAACCTGATCGTGTACGGCGGAACCGGACGGGCAGCACGGTCCTGGGAGGCACTGGAGGCGATTGAGAAGACCCTGAAGGAGCTCGGGGAGGAGGATACTCTTCTCATTCAGAGCGGGAAGCCTGTGGCCGTGTTCAAGACGCATAGGATGGCGCCCCGGGTGTTGATCGTGAACAGTATGATCGTCCCGAAGTGGGCGACCTGGGATTACTTCTACGAGCTAGAACAGAAGGGCCTCATAATGTACGGCCAAATGACTGCCGGGTCCTGGGCCTACATTGGAACCCAGGGTATTCTCCAAGGCACCTATGAGACGCTGGCTGCGGTTGCGAAGGAACACTTCCACGGAAGCCTCGGGGGAAGGCTAGTCTTGACCGCGGGACTCGGGGAGATGGGAGGAGCCCAGCCACTGGCGGTCACAATGAACGATGGAATCGCCCTTGCTGTTGAGGTCAGTAAGAATGCGATTGAACGACGCATTCGCCACAAGTACCTGGAAACTTGGACTGACAGCCTTGACGAGGCCCTGGACATGGTCAACCAGGCGAAGAGAGACAGGACCCCGCGAAGCATTGCCCTGCTAGGAAATGCAGCCAAAGTCCTGCCAGAACTCGTGAGGAGAGGAATAATTCCGGATGTGGTGACAGACCAGACATCGGCCCACGACCCGCTGAACGGATACTACCCTGCAGGGTTGGCGGTGGAAGAGGCCGACGCTCTTCGAAAATCAGACCCGAACGGTTACATGAAGATGGCGGGAGAAAGCATGCTGGAACACGTCAAATCTATGGTTGCAATGTCCCGGAAGGGGGCTGTAGCCTTCGAGTACGGGAACAACCTCCGGCAGCAGGCCTTTGACGCGGGGCTGAAGGACGCCTTTGAATTCCCAGGATTCGTTCAGAAGTATATTCGACCGATGTTTTGCGAGGGGAGGGGCCCTTTCCGGTGGGCTTCCCTTGTGGGAGAGGCTGATGACATAGAGAAAACGGACGAACTGGTTCTACAAACTTTCCCGGAAAACAAGGAATTATCACGCTGGATCGGGAAGGCCAGGGAACAGGTCGAGTTTCAAGGCCTGCCTGCACGCGTGTGCTGGCTCGGGTACGGTGAAAGGGCAAAGTTCGGCCGGCTAATCAACAACATGGTACGGGAGGGAAAACTGAGCGGCCCCATCTGGATTGGCCGAGACCACCTCGACTCGGGAAGCGTTGCCTCGCCACGACGGGAGACTGAAGGCATGTTGGACGGAAGCGACGCCATTGCTGACTGGCCAGTTCTGAACGCGTTACTGAACACGGCTGCTGGAGCAACCTGGGTGAGCGTTCACCATGGAGGAGGAGTTGGGATGGGATATAGTATTCATGCGGGAATGTGCCTTGTCGCGGATGGTACCGCTGAATCCGAGGAAAGGCTGGAGAGGGTCCTGACAACGGACCCGGGGCTGGGAATAGTCAGGCATGCGGACGCCGGCTACAGCGAAGCCAAGAAGATTGCGCGGGAGAAAGGGATACGTATGCCCATGCTCAAGTAAATCATTCCGTAATAGTCCTGACTCTCCGGATAAAGATAAGCCGCGGGTCGTCCTAAAGGCAACACGTGATTAGAACAGTTATTCGGGTCGTAGTCCTGGTCGTTGTGGCCGCATTTGTCGTTTTTGCGTATGCTGTCCCGTTCATTCCTGTCCAAGTTGTGTACGTAGCGCACTGCAACGAGTACGCAACTCGTTCCGTATCGATTACCTACTATCTGTTCGGAGTCGGTGTTGAGAGATGGGAGTCGCTTTGTCAATAGCCCAGCCTGGTGACTTGGCCCTGAATATTCCCTGGCTCATGGCTGAATAATTCACCAACTCTTATCTCCGTAAGCCAACTCCACCCCAATTAGAATGCAACCGGTAACTATCGACGGAACAAGCCTCGACCTGGGAAAGGTCATCCAGGTCGCCCGTTTCAACACCCCAGTGACAATAGACAGTGAGGCAGCTGACCGGACTCTAAGGGGAAGGAAGAGCCTGGAGAAACTCCTCGACGAGAACGATGTTATCTACGGGGTGAACACCGGGTTTGGCGCCCTCTCGGACCAACAGATACCAAGGGAGGATCTGAAGGCTCTTCAGACCAACTTGATTAGGAGTCATGCTGCGAGTGTTGGACCCGCCCATTCTGCTGACATCGTAAGGGCCCTGATGCTGTTACGGGCTAATACTCTGCTCAAAGGGAATTCGGGAGTGAGGCCAGACCTGCCCAGGACTATTGTGTCGCTGCTCAACAAGCGGGTCCACCCATACATTCCTGAGAAGGGATCGGTGGGTGCAAGCGGAGACCTATCACCCCTCAGCCACATGGCCCTCATCCTGATGGGGGAGGGAAAGGCCGAGTACAAGGGCCGCTGGGTGCCAGGACTACGAGGGCTGAAGATAGGTGGGTGCAAGCCCCTGTCCCTTGAAGCAAAAGAAGGACTGGCCTTGAACAACGGTACCCAGCAAATGCTGGCAATCGGCTGCCTGGCGCTCCATGACGCGTACGCTCTTCTCGCAACTGCGGAGGCGGCGCTCGGGTTGTCCCTCGAGGCCATAGGGGGCTGGGTCGACGCTTTTGACCCGAGAATACATGCGCTGAGACCGCACCCAGGCCAGAAAAAAGTCGCGGCAGAGGTCCTAACGCTTCTTGAAAAGAGCGGAAAGGTTCGAACGACTGTTGGGAACAGAGTAGACAAAGGAAGGCCTCAAGACCCATACTCATTCCGGTGCGCCCCCCAGGTTATGGGAGCGATAAAGGACGCAATGGATTTTGTCAGACGGACCCTAGAAGTGGAAATGAATTCTGCCACCGACAACCCCCTCGTATTTCCAAAAGACAAGGTCTGCCTTTCAGGAGGAAACTTCCACGGCCAACCCGTCTCCATGGCAATGGACATTCTCAGCCTTGCAGTTTCTACCATGGGCAATATTTCGGAGCGAAGAACCGCGGCCCTGCTGGACCCATCGCTGAACAACGGCCTCCCGGCTTTCTTGGTTGGAAAGGGCTCTCATCCAGGGTTGTCGAGCGGATTCATGGCGGTCCAATACACCGCAACGGCACTGGTCGCGGAGAACAAGACATTGACGCACCCGGCAAGCAGCGATTCTATCCCCACCTCCAGTAATTTCGAGGAT
>Ga0137379_10007992_pt1 | contig 10032 bp, 11 predicted proteins | sample SagtaG_18_FD_104812 | JGI IMG/M metagenome (GOLD analysis project Ga0137379, IMG submission 104812) | Vadose zone soil microbial communities from Sagehorn Ranch, Mendocino, California, USA - Sage2_L_80_16 metaG | ecosystem: Environmental > Terrestrial > Soil > Vadose zone | place: USA... | reverse complement strand
TGGCCTCGGTGCTGCTCTACACCGTGGCCTGCCTCGGGCTCACGCTGCAGTTCGGCTATGCCGGCGTGGTGAACTTTGCCGGCGCCGCCTTCTTCGGCATCGGGGCGTACACGTCGGCGGTGCTGGGGGCCCACCTGTGGCATCCGCTCGTGGTGCTCGCAGGGGGCGCGATGGCGGCGCTCGTCGGGTCGCTCCTGATCCTGCCGGTGCTGCGCACGCGCGGCCACTACGCCGCGCTCGTCACCGTCGCCTTCGGCCTCCTGTTCCGCACCTTCATCGAGGTGAACGACGCGCTCGGCGGACCCCAAGGCTTGCAGATCAAGGGCATGAATCTTTTCGGCTGGGAGCTGAACTCCGGAATCAGGATCGGCGGGACCGAGATCTCGTTCTACGCGAACTACGCCGTGCTCGCGCTCGGGCTCGCCGCGCTCGCTTTCGCGCTGGTGCGGCGCGTGGAGCGCTCCTGGGTCGGCTTGAATCTCGACGCGGTGCGGCTGGACGAGACCGCGAGCGCCGTGTTCGGCATCGACGTCGCGCGCTGGAAGATCCTCGCCTTCACCCTGGGCAACTTCATCGCCGGGGTCGCCGGCTCCGTGTTCGGGATGATGACGGGCTTCGTCGCGCCGAACAGCTTCACTTTCGGCGACTCGCTCATCCTCGTCTCGATCCTCATCCTCGGGGGCCTCGGCAACGCGTGGGGCGTGGCGCTCGCGGCGGGCATCGTCATCGTGCTGCCGGAGAAATTGCAGGCGCTGCAGGAATACCGCCTGCTGCTCTACGCGCTGCTGGTGATCGCGATCCTCCTGTTCCGGCCGGGCGGCCTGCTGCCGCGCCGGGCGCGCGAATACCTGCCGGGCTGGAAGCCGCGATGAGCGCGCTGCTCGCCTGCCGCGGATTGAGCGTGCGCTTCGGCGGCCTCGTCGCGCTCGATGCGCTCGACCTCGAAGTGAGGCAAGGCGGGATCCTCGGCCTGATCGGGCCGAACGGCTCGGGAAAGACGACCTTCTTCAACGTCATCACCGGAGTCACCCCGGCCGCCGCGGGCGAGGCGCGCTGCGGCCCCGCTGACCTCACGCGGCTCAGCCCGCAGCGCATCTACGCGGCCGGCATCACGCGCACCTTCCAGCGCTCGCGCCTCGCGCTGCCGCTCTCCATCTTCGACAACATCATGATCGGCAACCACCGGCGGCTCGACCACGGGCTCGCGTTCAACCTGCTCCGCCGCGCGGCGCTGAAAAGACAGCTCGAGCAGAACCTGGAAAAGGCCAAAGCGCTCGTCGCCACCTTCAGCGCTCGCCTCGCCGGGCGCATGTTCGAGGCGGCCGGCGCCTTCAGCATGATCGACCGCAGGAGGATCGAGATCTGCCGCGCGCTCGTGTCCGGGCCGCGCCTCTTGCTCCTCGACGAGCCCTCGGCGGGCATGACGCACGAGGAGACGCGCGAGCTGATGGAGGACATCCTCGCGGTGCGCGAGCGGCTGCCCGGCCTGACCCTGGTCATCATCGAGCACGAGATGAACGTGATCGAGCGCATCACCGAGCGCTGCGTGGTGCTCAACTACGGCAGGAAGATCAGCGAAGGCGCCTACGCCGAAGTCGCGGCCGACCCGCAGGTGCAGGAAGCGTACCTGGGGAAGGAATAGCGCCGTGGCGGAGCTCCTCAGGATCGAGAACGTCTACGCCGGCTACGACCGCGCCGACGTCCTGCTCGACGTGTCGCTTGCGGTGGAGGCGGGCTCGATCACCTGCATGCTCGGCTCGAACGGCTCGGGCAAGACCACGCTCATCCGCGCGATCCTCGGGCTCACTCCGCCGCGGCGCGGGCGCATCGTCTTCGACGGCGAAGACCTCGCCGGGCGGCCGACGCACGAGATCGTGCGGCGCGGCATCGCTTGCATCCCCGAAGGCCGGCGCGTGTTCCCGAAGCTCACGGTGGCGCAGAACCTGCGCCTCGGAGCCTACGGCGAGAACGACGCGGCGAAAATCGCGCGGCGCCTCGCGCGCGTAGGCGCGATCTTCCCGCGTCTGGAGGAGCGCTCGGGCCAGCTCGCCGGCACGCTCTCGGGCGGCGAGCAGGCGATGCTCTCGATCGGCCGCGGGCTCATGTCCGAGCCGCGGCTGCTCCTCGTCGACGAGCCCTCGCTCGGGCTCGCGCCGCTCCTCGTCAAGGAAAACTTCGCCGTGATCCGGCGCGCGCACGAGATGGGAATCACGGTGCTCCTGGTCGAGCAGAACGTGCGCCAGACGCTCGCGATCGCGCACTACGGCTACGTGCTCGCGCAGGGGAGGGTGGCGGCGCGGGGCACCGCGGCCGAGCTCGCCGCCAACGCCGAAGTGCATCAGGCCTACTTCGGCTAGATTATCCGGATCGGCGTGCTCACCGCGTTGGGAGAAGGAGCGCCCGCCGGGCGTACCGCGCCGCGTTGCCGGCGACGCGGAAAAAGCGCATTCTCGTCCTGGGAACATCGAAAAAATCTGAGCATGAGCGATGACGATCGGCCGACGGGCTTGATGCGCAGCCGCCGCGAGGTGCTGGCGCTGCTGGGCGCGACGGCGGCGGCCGCGCTCGCCGGCTACTCGAATGCGAAACCCTCCGGCGGAGCGGCGGCTGGCCCGGCCTGCATCCTGACCCCCGAGCAGACCGAAGGACCGTATTTCGTCGACGAGCGCCTCAACCGCTCCGACATTCGGGTCGACCCTTCCGACGGGTCGGTGAAAGCAGGCTTGCCGTTGACGCTGCGGCTCCGGATCGTCTCGATCGGCGGCGCCGGCTGCGTTCCCCTGGCGGGCGCGATCGTGGATATCTGGCATTGCGACGCGCAAGGGGTCTATTCGGACGCGACCGACCCGGGTTTCGATACGCAGGGGAAAAAGTTCCTGCGCGGCTACCAGGTGACCGATGAGAGCGGCGGCGTGCTGTTTACGACGATCTATCCCGGATGGTATCCGGGCAGAGCGGTGCACATCCACTTCAAGGTTCGCGCCAAGGCCGGATCGGGCCGGGGCCAGGAGTTCACGTCCCAGCTCTATTTCGACGACTCGATCACCGATCGAGTGCACGCGCGCAAACCCTACGCGGGCGACGCAAGGCGCAGGCTGAAGAACGACGGAGACGGCCTCTTCCGGGACGGCGGAAGGCGGTTGATGCTCTCGCTGGCGGAGGGCGCTCGAGGCTACGCGGGAAGCTTCGACGTCGGGCTTCGGATGGCTTGAGTGAAACCGGCGAGGTGACTCATTCCGGCCCTGGCAAGCTCGATCCGTGAAAAGGCCCGACTGCTCAAGCGCGAGACGCTCGCGCTTTACTTTGCGGTTCGCGATCCGCGCACTCCGCTCGCGGCGAAGATCGTCGCCGGCGCCGTCGTCGCCTACGCGATCAGCCCGATCGACCTCATACCCGATTTCATTCCGGTGCTGGGGTACCTCGACGATCTCATCCTGGTTCCGCTCGGCATCGCCCTCTGCCTGCGGCTCATCCCCGGGCAGGTGCTGGCCGAGGCGCGCGCGCGCGCCGAAAGCGAATCCCTGAGGCCGAAGAGCTACGCCGCCGCGGCCGTGATCGTCGTAGTATGGCTGGCGGGATTCACGGCCTTGTGCGTGTGGCTCTATCGCCTTTTCGGCCGCGCGGACTGAGGGCAACGTCGCCCTCTCGCCTCGCGTGCAAAGCGCCCGCTTGACTTATCATTCGACAGAGGCGCGTCAGCCGCATAACCACGGAAGCGAGGCCGCGATGATCGCCGTCATCTTCGAAGTCTGGCCGAAGAAAGGGAAGGCCGAGGAGTACTTCGACCTGGCGGCGTCCCTGCAATCCGATCTGCAGCGGATCGACGGCTTCGTCTCCATCGAGCGCTTCGAGAGCGTCACGACCAAAGGAAAGTTCGTGTCGCTTTCGTTCTGGCGCGACGAGGAGGCGGTTCGCGCCTGGCGCAACCTGGAAGTCCACCGCGCCGCCCAGGCGAAGGGGCGGAAGGACGTCTTCGCCGACTACCGCCTGCGGGTCGCTTCGGTCATTCGCGACTATGGGATGAAGGAACGCGCGCAGGCGCCGAGCGACAGCCGCGGCGAGCACGGCTGACACGGCCGGGCGACTTGATAAAATCGGCCCAACCTGTGCAAATACTTACGGGGAGAATTCCATGAGCGAGCAGATTGCGAGGCAGCCGCACGACTGGAAGAAAACGCGCCGCATGGTTTGGGGCACCGTGATTCTCTTGGTCACGGCCTACGGGGGCGTCGTTTTTGGAAGGTTTCTCACGGAGACGATCCGGGATGCGAACGTCAGAACCGTCCTCGGCGTTCCCCTCGCCTGGGGCGTCGCGGGCATCGGTCTTACCTATATCGTCGCCTCGATCCAAAAGCTGTTCGAGCTCCTGCTGACTCTCTGGGACTACGTCACGAAACCGGACCTGCAGGTCTCGCTTTTTCCTGGCTGCGTGACCTTGGCCTGTCTCGTGGCCTACATGACTGCGCTGCCCACCGTCGTTTCCGCCACGCGCAGCGAGCCCGCCCAAACGGCGGCCAAGAAGGAACTCGTCTATCTGGCGCGAATGACGGAATCCAAGCCGGTCGAAGCGTTTCCCTTCCTGTTCGAGCTTGCGAGCGGACCGCCGGACTGGTCGAAGGGCGTGAAATTGAGCAGGGCACAGGAGGCCGAGCTCACCCGGCTTCTCGCGACCCTCAGGGCCTGCGCCGGCTCCAACCCCGGCCAGGAAGTGGAGATCCAGGTGCGGGGCTTCGCCGATGAAAACGAGTTTCCCTCGGAGTCAAAGGAGCTGAACCGGGAGACGGCCAATCGCCGGGCCGCGAACCTGCACCAGCAGATCGCGGCGATCATCGGCGCTCAGAACGCCAAGTCGAAATTGATCGTGCAGGATCCGGTTCAATGGGCGTCTCTCGAAGCCATGACCCGGGACCCGCGGTATTTCCAGGCGCGCTCGCTGCGGGAAACGGGCAGGCGAAGGGATCAGGGCCTGTTCAATCGCCGCGCCGAAATCCTGCTTCTGCGGGCCGGGGCGTGCGAAAGGCTCGCCGCCAGATGAGCCGCCCGCCAAGCGGGCGCGCGTTCATCCCGCCGCGGCGCGGCGCCTGAACATGCCGAGACCATCCATGCGCATCACCAGCTCGTCTTTCTGGTTGAACACTTCCCAGCGGTGCAGCACCGTGCCGCGGTCGGGCCTGCTCTTCGAGGGGGTCGCCTCGATCACGCTCATGCGCAGCCGGAGGGTATCGCCCGGACGCACGGGCTGGGTCCAGCGGACTTCGTTGACGCCGGGCGAGCCCATGCTGGCGGCGTCGAGCAGGTAGGCGTCGCAGATCATGCGCATGCAAAGGCTGACCGTGTGCCAGCCGCTCGCGATCAGGCCGCCGAAGATGGAATGCTTCGCGGCTTCCTCGTCCACGTGAAAGGGCTGCGGGTCGTAGCGCCGCGCGTATTCCAGAATCGATTCACTGGTGAGCGTGGGGCCGGGCAGCTCGACCGCCATGCCGACCGGAAAATCCTCGAAGTAGTACTTGAATTGTCTCGCGCTCACGCCTTCGCCTCGGCTTTCAGCTGAAGCGACTTGTATTCCAGGTATTCCTCGAGCCCCGCGCGGCCGAGCTCGCGGCCCTTGCCCGAGTGCTTGACCCCGCCGAAGGGGGCGAGCATGTTGAAGGGGCCGCCGTTGATGTCCACCTGGCCGGTGCGAAGGCGCCTGGCCACGCGCTTCGCGCGCTCCTCGTCCTTCGACCACACGCCGCCGGCAAGCCCGTACAGGGTGTCGTTCGCGATGCGCACCGCCTCGTCCTCGTTCCTGTAGGTGATGATGGAGAGCACCGGCCCGAAGATCTCCTCCTGCGCGATCGTGGATTTCGGATTCACCCGCCCGAACACCGTCGGCTTCACGTAATAGCCCCTGGCGAGCCCTTCCGGCGCTTCGGGGCCGCCCGTGAGAAGGTCGGCGCCTTCCTCGATGCCCTTTTTGATGTAGTTGCGCACGCGCTCGCGCTGCGCGGCCGAGGTGAGCGGCCCCAGTCTCGCCGAATCGCCGAACGGATCGCCGACCGTGAAACCTTTCGCGGCCTCCACCGCGAGCCTCGCGGCTTCCTCGTATCTGCTCTCGGGCACGAGCATGCGCGTGTGCGCGCTGCAGGTCTGGCCGGTGTTGAGGAAACAGGCGCCGATCGTGCCTTTCACGGCGGCGGCGAGGTCGGCGTCGTCCAGGATCACCGATGCCGACTTGCCGCCCAATTCCAGCGTCACGCGCTTCATCGTCTGCGAGGCGAGCTCGGCGACGCGTTTTCCCGCGCGCACCGATCCGGTGAAGGACACCATGTCCACCCGAGGATGCTTCGCCAGGGCTTCGCCCGCCACCGGGCCGTAGCCGGTGACAAGGTTGAACGCGCCGCCCGGCGCGCCGGCCGCATCGATAACTTCGGCGAGGATGAACGCGTTGAGCGGCGCGATCTCCGAGGGCTTCAGCACCACGGTGCAGCCTGCGGCGAGCGCGGGCGCCACCTTGTTCGCGATCTGGTGCAGGGGATAGTTCCACGGCGTGATGGCCGCGACCACTCCGGCCGGCTCGCGCAGGACGATCGAGTTGCCGACTTTCTCCTCGAACCTGAAATCCGCGAGCATCTTCGCGTACATCGAGAACGTGAAGATCGGCGAGCCCGCCTGGATGCGCGTGGCGAGCTTGAGCGGCATGCCGACTTCGCCCGCGATGGTGCGGCCGATCTCGTCGGCGCGGGCCTTCAGGCCCTCGTGAATTCTCGAAAGGAGCGCCGCGCGCTCGGAAACGGGCGTCGCCGCCCAGCCCTCGAACGCGGCGGCGCCCGAGCGCACCGCGGCGTCTACGTCCTCCGGCGTGCCCTCGGGGACGCGGCCGATCGCCTCTTCGGTGGAAGGACTGACCACGTCGATGGTTTTGCTGCCGGCGGGCATGCGCCACTCGCCGTCAATGTAGAGCTTGTCGCGGTTTTGCATGGCGCGAATCTGCGGTGGAAGGAAAGGCGCGGATTATGACAGTTCCGGCGGGTGCGCTCATATTTCAGGATCGTGCCCCGGGGGAGCGGGAGTGTTAATCGCCTGTAACGCCGGGGGCGGACATGTAACACCCTGTAAAAGGTCAACGATTTGTCAGTCGACGGGGTTAGACTCTCGTCGAAAGCCCATGTCCTCCACGAATCGCGCAAGGAGGCTTGTATGAAACGAACTGTCGCATTGCTGCTGGCACTCGTCCTCGCCGCCGGCGCGGGCGCCGCGTTCGCGGGCAGGGGCGGTGGGCACGGCGGGTCCATGGGGGGCGGGGGACGCGGGTTCGGGGGCCCGCATTTCGCTCCGGTCGGCCACCCGGGATTCCATCCGGTGGTCCGCCCGGTTGTGCCGTTCCGTCCCGTCGTCCGCCCGGTCTTTCCTTCGCGCACGGTGATCGTCACCAGTCCCGTCGTGACTTCGCGCACGGTGATCGTCGGCGGGGGGTTCTTCCTGGGCTGGCCGTACTACTACCCTCCGTACTATTATCCTCCCGGGTATGCGGCGCCGTACGCGGACTCGCCCGCGTATGTCGAGCAGGGCGCTGACGTGCGCTACTACTGCCCCGATTACCGCGACTACTATCCGAACGTCCCGGATTGCCCGTCGCCGTGGATGAAAGTGGTGCCCTAGGCGAAACGCCCGCCGGCCGGCGCCGCGATCAGCCGGTGACGAGGACGACCTTTCCCAGCGCCCTGCGGTTCATCACGTCGTTGAGCGCGTCGGCGGCGCGCTCGAGCGGATAGGTCGCGCCCACCATAGGCTTGATCTTTTTGGCGCGCAGCCAGGCGGTCAGCTCCTTGAAATTGGCCGAGTGGACCTCGGTTTCGCGCCGGGCGAAATCGCCCCAGTACACCCCGACGATCGAGCAGCCCCTGAGCAACACGATATTGAGCGGGATCCTGGGGATTTCTCCGGCGGCAAACCCCACCACGAGATAGCGGCCCTTCCAGGCCATCCCGCGCACCGCCGGCTCCGCGTATTTGCCGCCTACCGGATCGAACACCACATCGACGCCGTCGCCGCCGGTCAGCTTCTTGAGGGTTTCGCGCAGGTCCTCGCGCTCGTAGTTGATGACCGTCTCGGCACCGTGGCGCTTGCAGGTTTCGAGCTTCTCGTCGGAGGAGGCGCAGGCGATGACCCACGCCCCCATCAGCTTGCCGAGCTCGACCGCCGCGAGCCCGACGCCGCCCGCGGCGCCGAGCACGAGCAGCGACTCGCCCCGCTTGATCGCGGCGCGGTCCTTGAGCGCGTGGTAAGCGGTGGCGTGGACGACGCCGAACGAGGCCGCCACCTCGAAATCGATCCCGGCCGGTATGGGAACGAGGCGCGATTCGTCGACGACCACTTCCTCGGCGAATCCGCCCAGGCCGATCAGAGCCATCACCGGGTCTCCGGGCATGTAGCCGTGCACGCCCTCGCCCGGCTGCTTGACCACGCCGGCGATCTCACTGCCCGGGGTGAACGGCAGCTCGGGCTTGAGCTGGTACTTGTTCTGGATGATGAGAACATCGGGAAAGTTGACCCCGCACGCCTTGACCGACACCGCAACCTGTCCCTTGCCGGGCCTGGGCGAGGGCATCTCCTCGACCACGAGCGTGTCGGGCGGGCCCCAGCTCTTGCACAAAACCGCCTTCATGCGCGTCCTCCGGGGATCATGCGGGCATCATAACCGCGCTGTTGCTTCGGTCACAATTGTCGGGCTACCATGCATCGCACCGAACGGAGGATGCCATGACGGAAAACGTGAGCCAGAGCGGGCCTAAGTACGTGGGTTTCTGGAAGCGCCTCTTCGCCTTCTTCATCGACACGCTGATCCTTGTCACCATCATCATCGCGTTTGCGCTCGCCGTTTACGGACGCCAGTACATGACGCTCTCCAGCGAAGGCAAGACGCTCCTCTTCGACGTGGTCGTGCAGGGCGTGCTTCCCGCCTTGGCGGCCATCCTCTTCTGGCGCTACCGCGGCGCGACGCCCGGAAAGATGCTGATCGGGGCAAGAATCGTCAGTGCGAAAACGCTCGGCGCGCCTTCTACGGGTCAACTGATCGGGCGGTATTTCGCATATATCGTTTCCATGCTGCCCGCTATGGTGGCCGCCGTGGCCATTATCGTTGCGTCCACCCTGTCGAGCCGGACCGATCTGCAACCGTGGCTCGTTATCACGCCGTTGCTGATGTGGGGATTTTTGTGGATCGCCTTCGACAAGCGCAAGCAGGGCTGGCACGACAAGCTCGCCGGCACGGTGGTGATCCTCGATGAAAACGACTGAGACCGCAGTGACGCTCGGCGCGCCATGAGCCTGTTGGCAGGAAAAATCGCCTGGGTGACGGGCGGCGGCAGCGGCATCGGCCAGGCGGCCGCCGTCGAGCTTGCGAAAGCCGGAGCGATCGTGATCGTGTCGGGCCGCAGGGCGCAGGCGCTCACGGAAACCGAGGCGTTGATCAAGCCGGCCGGCGGCCGGGTAGAAACGCAGGCAGTCGACATCGCCGACTGCGAAGCGGTCAAACGCGCCGCCGCGGCGATCCTCGCGCGCCACGGACGCATCGATATCCTCGTCAACTGCGCCGGCCTCAACATCCCCAAGCGCTTCTTCAAGGATCTCGACGCGGCCGAATGGGATCGCGTCATCGGCATCAACCTGAACGGCGCGCTCTACTGCACGCTCGCGGTGCTGCCCTCGATGCGCGAGCGGCTCGATGGCCTGGTGATCCACGTCGCGTCCTGGTTCGCCCGCTATCAGGGCTACGTCGGCGGCGCGGCCTACAACGCGAGCAAGCAGGCGCTGTGCGCGCTGGTCCACCAGATCAACATCGAGGAAGGCCTGCACGGCATCCGCGGCTGCGCCATCCACCCGGGCGAAACGGTGACGCCGCTGCAAAAGGCGCGGCCGAAGCCGCCCTCGCCCGAGGATCAGGCAAAGATGCTCAAGATGGAAGACCTGGGGCGGGTGGTGCGCTTCGTCGCGGAATCCCCCGCGCACGTGTGCGTGAACGAGGTCGTGGTCACGCCGACCTGGAACCGG
>Ga0137379_10007991_pt1 | contig 10034 bp, 12 predicted proteins | sample SagtaG_18_FD_104812 | JGI IMG/M metagenome (GOLD analysis project Ga0137379, IMG submission 104812) | Vadose zone soil microbial communities from Sagehorn Ranch, Mendocino, California, USA - Sage2_L_80_16 metaG | ecosystem: Environmental > Terrestrial > Soil > Vadose zone | place: USA... | reverse complement strand
GCTGGCCTGAACGGGCTGGCCTGAACGGGCTGGCCTGAACGGGTACCGCTGCACATCGGCGACCTCGTCATCGCACCGCCTATAACGCGGAAGCGCCTTGTGAAATTACGCACAAGGCGTTTCCGCGGAAACGTGATGGATGTTACTGCATGCACGGCACGGGCCTCGGTTTGCTATTTGGCCAGCGACCATATGGGCAGCACCTCGCGCTTGTACGCGATCTGGCACAGTTCGGCGCAGGAGAGGTACGCAGCCTCCGCGCCCGCCACGAGACCCAGCCATCCACCTGCGCGGATCAGATCGATGTTCGCGCCGTACTTGCCTGCTCCCAGCACGAACAGGGTGGCCGCCAGGAAGACCAGCGCCGTGACCACCACGAGGTTGGTGCGGAAGGATGCGACGAAGATCCACACGGTGAAGATGCCGAACGCGAACAGTAGCAGCCCGAGGGCGTGACCACGTTCTGCGGGCGGCACTTCGCTCGCGAAGAACTGCGCGTAGGCGAACAGGGATAGCCACAGCGCGCCGTACATGGTGAACAGCACGCCGGCGATGGTGTTGCCGGTGCGCAGCTGGATGATCCCGGCGATCAGCTGGACTATTCCGCCGGACATGAGCGCCACGGCGAAGACGATCGGCGTCACGCCTTCGTTCACCCAGCCGACGTTGATCGCGCTGAGCATGAACGTAGGCACCGCGAACGCGGCCAGTGCGAGTGGCCCCGAGTTCCCCCAGCCGGTCAGTGCCGGCGATGCGGCCGCTTCGGGCGGTGCGGCGGGTGCGGGTGGCGGCTCCGGGCTGGCAGGCTTGAGTTCCCGCTGTGCCCGCCCATTGAATGTGGTAGACATCCGATCCTCCCTGGGACGAATTGAGGCTGTCAACGACAACCTCAGCCCGAGCGGCCGGTCGACCAAGGGACCAAAAGGCTTCCAGGGGCGGTCCGAGGTCCCGCATCTTGAGGCCTTTGTCACTAGGCCAGGTGACCAGACCGCGAGCAGGGAAAGCGCGCTGGGCGCATCGGCGTGGATCGCGCCCGCGCTGGCATCTGGCCGTAGGACGGCACGCGCCCCGCCCGTTCGGGATGATTCGTCAGCCGAACGTGACGGGCGCGTGCCTCAGCGATCGTTCATCGCCCCCGCCGGGCTCGCAGGGGCGGGGCGGGACGTCAGCATGGTGACACCTGGGACGGCCGACCCGGAGGGCAGAGGTCTGGTCTTCATTGCCGTACAGGGCGGGCCCTATATTCAGTCTGTCAAGGGCCGGGACTCTTAACGCCTGTCCGGGCTGTGACTGATCGGAGGCCGTGATGACCGACGCAGGCGAGAATGTCCGCATGGACGGACCCGCGTGCCCCTGCGGCCTCGGAGACGACTATGAGTCGTGCTGCGGGCGACTCCACGCAGGCGCGCCGGCGCCGACCGCTGAGTCGCTGATGCGCTCCCGCTACAGCGCATTCGCCGTCGGGGACGCCAGTTACCTCCTGCGTACCTGGCACCCGTCAGCCCGTCCTCAGACCCTCAGCCTCGACCCGGCATTGCGGTGGACCCGCCTCGCCGTCCTGCAAACGCGTGACGGCGGGCTCTTCGACGCCACCGGCACGGTGCAGTTCCGTGCCATGTACGTCCAGCAGGGCAAGCGTGGCGTCCTCGCGGAGACGAGCAGGTTCGTCCGGCACGACAGACACTGGACCTACGTCGGTCCCATTGACTAAAAGGGCGCCGTCCTTTCGCGCTACCACCCCGGCATGCTCTGGCCGCCGCTGAAACGCCACCAAGAAGCAACGAGCGGGTGATTACGGACGCTATCGTGCCGTATGCCCTTCAGCGCGCTGCCCGTGACGGCCGCCTGGCAGCACCGCGATGCCAGGCTGGGATTCGAGGTTGCCTGGTTCCAGGCGGCCGGCCGCGGCTATCACCTCAGCGGATGTACCACCGGGGCCGAGGACGGCCAGACCTGGGTGATCAGTTACGCGATCGAGCTGGATGAGACCTGGACGACGCGCAGCGCGCGGATCACCGGGCAGTCGGCGTCGGGTATCCGCCATGCCCGGCTGGAGGCCGATGGCCACGGCCGCTGGCGGATCGATGGCCAGGCCGCCTCCCACCTGGACGGCTGCCTCGATGTTGACCTGGAGTCCTCAGCCATGACCAACGCCTTGCCCGTGCACCGGATGGGCCTGCGTGCCGGTGACCGGGCATCCGCCCCGGCTGCCTACGTGCGGGCCCCGGACCTCAGGATCGAGCGGCTGGACCAGGACTATGCGCGCATCGCCGATGACGGCCGCTGCCAGCGCTACGACTACGCCGCGCCCGCCTTCGGCTTCACCTGCCGCCTCCGCTACGACGAGTCCGGCCTCGTGCTCGACTACCCCGGCATCGCCGTCCGCGCAGCGTGACCCCGGTCATCCGGCTCACCGCCGGCCCGCCAGCGCAGTTTCACGGGACGCGTCCGATTGAGCCAGGCAAGCGACACGACCGGCTGTGGGTCCCGGTCGGCGCGGTGTCATCCCTGTGCGGACTTGGCGTCGGCTTCGATGCCGGCGGTATCGGCCTTCAGTTGCCTGGCTTCGACCTTCCGCGCCTTTTTCATCTCCCGTTCGATTTTCGCCCCCATGTCGGACACCCCGACCACTACCAGGCCCGCCTGCCCGGCGTCGAGATGCTCGCCGAGTTCCTTCAGGTCGTGGCGGCTCATCCCGGCGGCCGCATGACCGGCCACCGCGCCCAGAACGGCGCCACCACCCGTCGTGGCCGCGAGCAGGCCGCCGCCGATGGCGGCAAACGGGAACAAGACCACGACCAGGCCGGTAGCCAGTCCCACCCCGGCGCCGAGCACGCCGCCTACCCGGGTCGGCGTCTCGTGTTTCCTGGTGATCTTGACCTTCCCGTCGGCCCGGCGCTCGATCACCGCGGCGTCATAAGAGTCGATCAGGCCGACCTTGGTATGCAGGTCCTTGACCAGCTCGTAGTCGGCGTCAGCATCACCGGCTGTGTCATAGACCCCGACATAGGCAATGAACGTGTCGGCTGCCATCGCGATCCTCCCTGGTTTCCCGTCTGCGGCCGCTGGTAACCAGGACAATACGGCTCACAGGCCCCAGCCTGGGCCACCCGCGGCGGGTGATGCCCGCGCCGCGAGGCAAAGCCGGCGGCCATCGCCTGCGCGCCGGAACGTGTAGGGTCCATAACCTTGTTATGGCCTCTGACCTGCAACGTTAAGGCCTGGCTATTACCGTCATGCTGCCCGTCCGTACTCGTTGATGAGCCCGCCGAGGATCTTCCGGCGCCGTATCCGCGCCGTCGCCAGGTCAGTGACCGGGGCGGTGGTGATGTCGTCGATGTCCGGTGGACGCAGGTTCCTGCGGCGCAAGGTGACTGCACAGTCGACGTGGAAGAAATCGCACGCCAGCATCATCGAGGCCTGCGTGCGCAGAACTGCCGACGCAGCACCGCCACCTCATGGCGCAGGACCAGCAGCTCGGCATCTTTCGACGCCGCCGAGCGCGCCGGCAGTGCCATCCACCCGGTCAGGCGGACGAAGATCAGGTACAGCATCCGTACGATCACGGGCCTGCAATCCTGCCAGCCCAGCGTCCATCACGGCAGGAATACGCGCAGGTCAGCAACCTATGCCCCGTTTTGGAACCCCATAGGCGACTTCCCCAGACGGGCGAAAGCCGCGTGATCGCCGCGGACCACGCCCGCGGCGACCCTGACGTTCCGTGGCCGTACGAGCAGCAGCCGCGGGACCGAGCCAGCGCTCTCGGCTCTACGAGACACGTTCGCCACGGCCGGGGTGAGCTTCCAAGCCAAGGACTGAAGGGAGGAGACCCGCCAGGCGCCCGCTCTCCGTGCTCAGTGGCGGCCAGATCGATACGCTGCAGCGCTGTCCCGGACAGCCGAACGGCGAGCAAACTAAACGCTGAGTGCTGAAGGCTCCCGTGTGAGGTGGCACGGCCGGCGGCATGACCGGACGCTCTCGCGGAAGTGTCTCCTCCCGATTGTCGAGCTTTGGCTCTGGTGCGGAGGAGCGGTAACGCCGTCATGCAACGAAGATGCAGAAGGGGTGACCGGCTAGGTCAGCGAAGACGTACAGCGGCTCGTCGGGATCGTCAGTCCGGTCAAGCAAGAGTTCTGCGCCAAGGGCCTGTGCCCGCTCACGCTGTCTTTGCAGCTCACCGAAGCTCGGCACAGTAAAGTCGAGGTGCAACTGCATGGGGATATCGGGCGCGGGCCATGTGGTGCGCGGCAGGGAATCGACCTGCTGGAACGCCAGCTTGCGCACGCCTTGGGAATCGACAAGCACCAGCCAGTCCGCATCGTCAGATGTCCCGTCGGCGGGCGGTTCGTCGCCGAGGCGGTACTGCAGCCCCAGCAGCGCCCGGTAGAACTCCGCGAGCCGCCGGACATTGGTGGTATCGACGACGGTATGAAGCAACCGGGGGTGCTCCGGCATGCGCCTCCCTCCAGGGGCCGGTTCTCACTGTTCCGGACCCAGACAGCAACGTCCCTACAGCGACAGCGGACTATCGCTCATGCATGATAGTGAGACGTCGCCTTCCGGCCGGAAATCGATCGCGAGCAGATCGGCATGTTCGGCACGCCGCTCACGGCAGCGTTCCATGCGGAGTCGGACGCGCCAGGGCGGGACTGTGCGCCGAATCCCCTCTCTGTCAGACGTCGCCGACGTCACCGAACTGTCGTGGCGAGCCACCGCTCAACGCTGCGGACATAGGCCGGAACCAGTTCTGCCTCGGTTCGATAGCTCAGCACGAGTGCTGCCGCCTGCCCGGGGGCGTGTCCGCGCAACCGGAGCACCGCGTAGGCGAGCATGGGCGAGCGCCGTCTGCCCGCGCTGCAGTGGATGAGCACTCCCGCCTGCTGCTGCCCGGTGAGCACCTGGGCGGCGAAGCAGGCCGCCGCCGCCCATACTGCAGGCCGCTGCCGCAGCCCGTGATCCTGCATGGGCGCGTGCGCGACCCGGCCGGCGCCGAAGGCCGCCCGCTCGGCCGCCAGGTCCCCGGACCAGCGCACCTGCGGCCGCGACCGGCAGTTGACGATGTGAGTCACGCCCTGCTCAGCCAGGCGTGCCACCAGCCGGGCCGACGGCACGCCGCCGATCGCGATGCGCTCGCCGCCGATCCAGTTCAGCGCGGGACTGGCAGCATCCGGCCCGGGCAACCGCATGCGCGGGCGTAGTCCACGTGCGCGCCGGCCCTGCGGCGTATCCATGCCAGCCTCCCGGCATCACCGTAATACGGCCTTGCTGACCCGTCCGGGCATGGGTAGCGAGACAGATGTCACTGGCCTAACCACCGGTCACGCAGCGTGATCCACCCTGAGGGCCCGTACGCCGATAGATCGCCGAATAGGAGCGGCTGGCAACGGCGCCGGCGACGCAGGTGGCTATGCGCAGATTGCCCCGTTCTGGATGCGTTTGGTGCCAGTGCTTTACGGCTTGCTGGCGGTGGCTAGATGCCCTGCTTGGCCTGGCGGCTAGTCCTGGTGCTCCGCCAGCCACGCTTCCCATCCGGCGGCGTCGCTGAAGGCGATGTCTCGATGCGTCACGCCTTTCCGGACGCCTTCAGCGTCTCCAGGTAGCGCGGGTTGTACATCACGCCGAGCACGTTTCCGAGGGGTCGGCCACGGCAGCGGTTACTAGCTCCCTCGACAGCAGCTTCTCGAACATCGCCGTGACGCCGCCGTCGTGACAGTGCATGACCGCCCGGCCGTCTCGGTCGCCGCGCGGGAAGGCGCCCGCCGGCGGTCGGCGAGCCCCAGCCCGTCTTGGTGGCCGCCGATGCGTAACTCGGCGCGGGCGGGCTGTCCGCCGGGTTCTGGCCGCTCGAAGTACGGCTCGACGCCGCGCAGCTCAGCGTGCCCACCCCTGGCCGCGTCGAGGTCATCGGCCCAGTAGTTGATCGTGGCGAATCCTCGCAACATTACGTTCTCCTTCACGCGTTGGTCTCGTCGCCGGCGGCAGCCGCTGCCGTGTTTGACTCACCCGGGTTGTTCTGCAGGGCGGCAGTCCCGGACCGAGAATGCGGTGCAGGGAGCGGGCTCCCCGGTGACCTCACCGGGTTCGCTGGTGGTCTGCGGCGTCGGAGCGCGAAGCATGGCGGCGCCCAGCGCGGCGGCGGCCGCGGCGATCGCGCCGGCGAGGAACGCGACGTGGTAGCCGCCCGCGAGCGCCGCTGCCTGGCTTTCCCCGTGCGCGAGGAGCGCGCTGGTTCGGGACGCCGCGAGGCTGGCGAGCACGGCCAGCCCGAGCGCGCCGCCCATCATGAACGAGGTGTTGACGAGACCGGACGCGAGACCGGCCTCCGGCGGCTCGACGTCGCTCATCGCTGCGAGCAGCACAGGGTTGAAGGCCATGCCGGCGCCCAGACCCAGCAGGATCATGCTCGGGAGGACGTCGACCGCAAACGTGCCCTGCACCGGTGCCCGCGCCAAGAGCAGAAGCCCAAGCGCGGCCAGAAGCAACCCCGCCCTGAGCGGAGGTCTGATGCCCAAGCGCAGCACGAGCTTGGCAGACAGGCCGATCGACATCGCGCCCATGATCAGGTTCCCCGGCAGGAACGCGAGTCCGACCTGGAGCGGGCTAAAGCCGAGCACGAGCTGGAGGTAGAGCGCGGTGAGGAAGAACCAGGCAAACATCGCCCCAGCCCACAGGACGCCAATGACGTTAGAGACGGCGATGTTGCGAAGGCGGAAAAGGCGCAGCGGCACAAGTGGCGAGCGCACACGCGCCTCGATCCCGAGGAAGATCACAAGCAGGACGCACGACACCGCGAGCAGACCGAGCGTCCGCCCCGTCAGCCACCCGGTCTGGTTCCCGTTCACGATCGCGTACACGGCGACCACGACGCCGTCACTGCCACCGCCCCCGCCAAGTCGATCCGTTGCGGGCCGCCCTCCGCGCGTGCTCCCGAAATGACGACAAGCGTCAGGACAATAACCAGGACACCCACAGGAACGTTGACGAGGAAGATCCAATGCCAGTTGAGAAGGTCGGTGAGGATGCCGCCTAGCAGGACGCCGAGCGAGCCGCCGCCTGAGGAGACGAAGCCGAAGATGCCCATCGCCTTCGCTCGCTCGGCAGGCTCGGTGAACAGCGTCATCATCAGCGAGAGAGAAACCGCCGAGACGACCGCCCCGCCGATCCCCTGGACCGCGCGCGCCGCGACAAGCATCCCCTGCGAGTTGGCAAAGCCGCACACCGCCGACGCAGCGGTGAAGACAGCGACACCGGCGAGGAACAGGGTCCGCTGACCCAGCAGGTCGCCCAGCCTGCCGCCGAGGAGAAGGAAGCCGCCAAAGGTGATCAGGTACGCGTTGACAACCCACGCCAACGACGCTTCTGAGAAACCAAGATCCGCGTGGATCGACGGGAGCGCGACGCCGACGATCGTCACATCAAGGACGATCATCAGCTCACCAAGGCAAAGAACGAGCAGCGCGAGCCAGCGTGCGTCATGCGCCCGGGCACCGCCGCGCGCGCCCCGAATCCCGGTGCCGGGCCCGGCAGTCACGTTCGTCACCGCCCTTCCGTTACAGCCTGCGCCCTGTCACGCCGTCTCAATGAGGTGCCTGTTTTCACATGCTTCAGGTCGGCCGTGGACGTTCCAACGCGCAGGCGCCCGGTGGGCCGGTAGACCTGGATCGTCACCCCGATAGGCGTGGCTCGCGATTCGACCAGTTCGAGCGCTCTGTCCTGGCCGATGTCGGGAAACAGCCGCGTCCCCTGGCCGACGACCACGGGAAAAATGAAGAGGGTGAGCTCGTCGACAAGATCGTTGTCGAGTAGCCACCTGATCAGGGCACCGCTGCCGTGCACCTGCAGCTCACCTGCCGGCTTGGCTCTGAGTTCGCCGATGGCCGCCGCGACGTCACCGCCCAGGACGGTCGTGTCCGCCCACCGCGGTTCGGTGAGCGTGGTGGATGCGACGTACTTGGGCCGCGAGTTCAAGGCCGCTGCGATGGGGTTGATGCCCGGATCCGCCACTGCTCCCCAGGAGCCGGCGAAGATCTCGTACGTCCGCCGACCGAAGAGGAACGCATCGGCGCGCCCGTAGATCTCGTTGAGAATGGTCGCGGTCTCCTGGTCAAAGAGCGGGGTGGTCCATCCGCCGCGCTCGAACCCGCCGCTGCGGTCCTCGTCCGGCCCGCCAACCCCCTGCATCACCCCGTCAACGGAGACGAACGTGGTGGTCGTCAGCTTCATGGTCGCGGTTCCCTTCTCGTTAGTTGCTCATTGGGTTGGTCGTCGTTCGGTCGGACCGGGCCGCACCGATCTCATCGGTCATGGCATGGTCCTTGCTGCGTGGCCAAGCGCACATGCCCGGCCGTAGCGGCCTGCTGCTGGAGGGTGCTGGCGGCGACCGTCCAGACCACGGTGCCGAGCGAGGCCAGCCCGATCGCACCGTCGGCTTGCTGGCCGATGTTGAGCAGGCTGGCGGCCGCGCCGGCGTCGGCCGGGTCGACCCCGGAGGTCCCGGTCAGCGTCAGCGGGACGAACATCGGCCCGAAGCCGGCGGCGGTGATCATCATCGGGCCCAGCAGACCGCCCGTCGCTCATGTATGCGGGTCTAAGTGCACGGTAGTGGCACATGTCGCTGAGTCTTGGGCTTGCGCCGGGTCGGCGCGGCGCACCCGGATCGCGACGATCGCAATAGCTAGCGCCAGGAGCATGATTCCCCCGCCGACCAGGAATCCTCGGGAAAATCCGGCGGCAAGGGCATGCGGATAGGTGACCGCCCGCGCCCGCATGGTAGTGGCGACCGCGGTCCAGGCGACGGTCCCCAGCACCGCGAGCCCGATGGAGCCGCCCACTTCCTGGCCGGCGTTCAGCAGGCTGGATGCGATGCCGGAGTCGTGCTCCCTGACCCCGGACAGCGCGATGAGGGAGAGAGGGAGGTACAGCAGGCCGATGCCGACGCCATTGACCAGCATCGGGCCCAGCACGCCGCTGGCGTATGTGCTGTGCTCGGTCACCTGCGACTGCCAGTACAAGCCGCCAGCAGTCACTGTACAGCCCGCAATCAGCAGCGGCCGGGCCCCGATCCGCGGCACGAGCTGGGCGGCTGCGCCCGTCGCCGCCACGATGAGTGCGGTGAACGGGAGGTAGGCCAGTCCGGTCCGCAGCGCGGAGTACCCCCACACCATCTGCATGAACAGGGTCAGGAAGAAGTACAGCCCGAACGAGGACGTGCCGACGCAGAGCATGATCAGGTACGCGCCGGCCCGGTCCCGGTCGCGGAGCAGGCGCAGGGGCAGCAGGGCATGCTTGCTGCGCGCCTCGATTACCACGAACGCGGCAAGCAGCACCGCCGACGCTGCCAGCGAGATGACCACCCTGGCATCACCCCAGTGCGACACGCCAGCGGGGCCGGCGGCCGCATTCGACAGTCCGTACACCAACGCGACCGTGCCGGCGGTGCCCGCGACCGCGCCGGGCACGTCAAACCGGCCCCGCTGACGATTCGACTCGCCGAGCACCCGCCGCGCCGTGAGCGCCACCACGACACCGACCGGCACGTTGACCAACAGGACCCACCGCCACGAGGCGTAGGTGACCAGCAGGCCGCCGGCGAGCAGGCCGACCACGGCGCCCGCGACGCTCATCGCGCCGTAGGTACCCATTGCCCGGTTGCGCGGTGGTCCCTCGGGGAACGTGGTGGAGATCAACGCCAGTGCCGCCGGCGCGATGACCGCGGCACCCGCCCCCTGCACGGCCCGAGTTGCCAGCAGCCAGGCCTGGGTGGTGGCGAACCCGCCGGCCAGCGATGCCGCGGAGAACAGCAGCAGCCCGGCGACAAAGACCCGGCGGCGGCCGAGCAGGTCCCCGGCCCGGCCACCGAGCAGAAGCAGCCCGCCGAAGGCAAGCGAATAGCCGTTGACCACCCACTCCAGGCCCAACACCGCGTCTTTTAGGTGTTTCGGCCGTGCTGGGTGGTTGGCGTTCTCGTGTTCCGGGTGTTCCGCGGAGTCCTTTCTTTTACGGGGTGCGGGCATGGTCTCGGCCCGCGTGTCGCG
>Ga0137379_10007988_pt1 | contig 10035 bp, 7 predicted proteins | sample SagtaG_18_FD_104812 | JGI IMG/M metagenome (GOLD analysis project Ga0137379, IMG submission 104812) | Vadose zone soil microbial communities from Sagehorn Ranch, Mendocino, California, USA - Sage2_L_80_16 metaG | ecosystem: Environmental > Terrestrial > Soil > Vadose zone | place: USA... | reverse complement strand
TATAGCATAAAGTACAACATCAAAAACTTGACCGCCTGGGCAACATAGGTTATAGTGGTTGCGGATTGCTAGCGAAGATACGCTATGCTTTTGTACTTGTTTGTAGATGTGGAGGAACAATGTCAATTACCAGCCAGGCGCAGGAAGCCGCTGATGCGACACCCGGTGATCTTCACGATTATCTCGTCTCGCTTATCAAACAAGCAGCCGCGGCCTATATTGCGCAAGAACAAATCACCTGCGATATTGAGCAGTTAACTATAGACCTGCGTTTCTCGGCGCAGGCCAGTTTTGGCGATTATTCGATCCCGTTAATGTCCTGGTCAGCTAAAAATAAACTGGGCCGCCCTCCACTCGAAATTGCTGAAGGGCTGGCTGCGGTACTGCGCGGCATGGAAACCCCTGCCATCGCGGAAATCACCGTCACCAAACCTGGCTACCTCAACTTCCGCCTGAACCGCCCCGTCATTGGACACGAGATTATCGAGCGCGTCCTGGATGCCGGGGCCGATTTCGGGCAGAGTGATGCGGGTACCGCTACCAAAGTAATCGTTGAGCATACCAATATCAATAGCAATAAAGCTGCTCATGCCGGTCACCTGCGCAACGCTAGTCTTGGTGACACTGTTGTGCGCATGCTGCGTTCGCAGGGCTATCGTGTCGAGGCCGAGAACTATATCGATGATACAGGTGTGCAGGTTGCTGATGTGGTGGTTGGCTTCTTGCTCCTGCCAGAGGGTATCCTGGAACTCCCCGAAGGCACCGACCAGCTACCGGACGAATCGTTCGACTACTACTGTTCACGCCTCTATGTAGCTGTTGGCAAAGCCTACGATCAACAGCCGGAATTGCTTGAACGGCGCAAGATGGTTCTGCACGCCATCGAACATGGAGAACAGCCCATTGCCGACCTGGCTGCCGACCTTTCGCGCAAGATTGTAAAGGCCCACCTGGCGACCGTGGCGCGCCTCAACATCTCCTTTGACCTGTTAACCTGGGAGTCGGCCATTCTCGGCGCGGGCCTGTGGAAACGCACCTTCGAAATGCTGCGCGATCGTGGCGTGCTGGAACATCCAGAGACTGGCCCGGCGGCGGGCTGCTGGGTGGTGCCTTTCGGTGATGGAGAAGCGCCGACCGACGAGGGCGATCACACCAGCGACAAAATCGTGGTCAAAAGCGACGGCACCGCTACCTACACAGGCAAGGACATCGCCTATCAACTCTGGAAATTTGGCCTGACCGATGATCTCGACGTGCAGTTGCACTTTGTTCCGTGGGGCCGCCAACACGATGGGCGCCTGCTCTGGTCCATGCGCCCGGCGCAAGACACCCTGCCAGCCGAGATGGAGTCCGACCCCAAACGCTTTGGTCATGCGAAATGGGCCATTAACGTCATCGATGTGCGCCAGTCGTACCCGCAGCAAGTGGTATATGAGAGCCTGCGCCGCCTTGGATATGTCGAGCAGGCCGAGAACTCAACGCATCTCTCCTATGCAGTGGTGACGCTCTCTGCCGCCACAGCCGCCAGCCTGGGCGTCGATACCTCCGATGGGCGCGAGTATTACGCCATGTCGGGCCGCAAGGGCATCGAGGTAAAAGCCGATGACCTCATCAATAAAGCGGTGGCGAAAATGCAGGAGGCCAAGCCGGAGATCTCCCCTGAAACGGCGGCAATTCTGGCAGCCTCTGCCATTCGCTACTTCATGGTCCGCTTTAGCCCCCAGCAGATCATTGCCCTGGACATGGACGAGGTGCTGCGCGCCAACGGCGATACGGGCGTCTACCTGCAATATGCCTATGCGCGCGCCAACAGTATCCTGCGCAAACTGGAGGAATCGGGCTACGAGGTCCCCGAGCAACTCGAGGCCTTACCCAACCAGCTCGAGCAGAGCGAGTGGGATCTGCTCCGCCACATCGACGCCTACCCGCGCACGCTCATCGAGGCAACCCGCCAGCTCGCCCCGCATATGCTGGCCTCCTACGTCTACGACCTTGCCGCGCACTTCAGCGACTTCTACGAACACACGCCGCCCATCGTAAAAGAAACGCAGGAGCAGGTGAAAGCCTTCCGCGCTCGCCTGGTGCGCGCCACTGTGCAAACGCTGGACAATGCCCTGAGACTGATGGGCTTCGTGCCACTGGAGCGGATTTAAGCATTGTTTTTTGCTAAAAAATGCGCTTCCCAAACGCGCTCAAAATCAACTCGGCTGCCAGGATCGCTGTACGATTCTCATGATCCAGCGTGGGATTGACCTCGACAATATCCAGCGAAGTCATTTTGCCAGAGTCAGCGATCAATTCCAGCGAAAGATGCGCCTCGCGGTAGGTCAGGCCGCCCGCAACCTTTGTGCCAGTACCCGGCGCGTACATGGGATCAACCGAGTCTATATCGAAGCTGACATGCAGACCGCTATTACCATCGGTGGCAAATTCAATGGCCTGCTCCATAACCGTGGCCATACCCAGGCGGTCAATCTCTTTCATCGTGAAGACGTGCACCCCGATCTCGCGCAGAAAGGCCTTCTCGCCTGGATCAAGGTCGCGTGAGCCAATAATAGCCACATTCCTGGGATCGATTTTGGGGCCAAAGCCTCCCAGTTCCACCAGCTGCTTATTACCAAATCCGGCCAGGGCCGCCAGTGGCATCCCGTGAATATTGCCGCTTGGAGTCGTTTCATCCGTGTTGAAATCGGCGTGCGCATCAATCCAGAGAATACCCATCGGGCCGCGCGCCTTCACCACCCCCGTAATTGATCCCAGCGTCAGGCTATGATCGCCGCCGATCACCAGGGGAAAATCATCGGGTCCGCAGTTCCGCTCGACTATCGCCGCCAGGTCCTCGCACACGCCGACAATCGTTTCAAAATTCCGCAGGCGCGGATGGGCCTGGTGTTCTGGCATAATCCTGGGTTGGGGAACGACCAGGTTCCCCTCGTCGATGAGGGAATGCCCAAGTTTGCCGAGTTGTTCATCAATGGGAGGATGAAGGCCCAGACCAGCATAACGAATAGCGCTCGGCCCCAGGTCTACCCCATGCGTACCGGCGCCCAGGTCTAAAGGCACCCCAATAAAATGAATTTTCACAATCTTACCTCTCTTCTTCATTGAACAGTGGAAGCATGAGCTAATTATACGTTTCCTCTTCGTGTGTGTCCAATTCCTGTCCTTGACAACCAAACAACACAACGATTAATCTCTCATAAAGAACACAACTGAAGGAGCATCCATATGGGAACTCGTACAACCAATCTCTGGTACGATCAAGTCAAGCGTTATACAACCCAACTCGTCCATATCCGCAGCGTTAGCCCAGGCCAGGGTGAGATTCTGATGGCGCAGGAAGTTTTACACCTGCTACAGCAAGACGGAATGGAGCAAGCCTATACCACAATTGGCCTCGATCTCTTGCCAGGTGACCCGGCCGGTCGTCAAAACGCCTATGCCTTCCTGCGTGGTCGGAGCCACCAAACCATCATCTTGTTTGGTCACATCGACACCGTCGATACGCAAGACTTCGGCCCCCTGGAACCTATCGCGCTCGATCCCGACGCCTTGAACGCCCATCAAAATGAGTTAGCAGCCATCGCCCCAGGATTAGCTGAAGACCTGAAGGCGTATCCAGGCGATTGGATGTTTGGGCGCGGCTCAATCGACATGAAGAGCGGTGTAGCCGCCAACATTGCCGTCATGCGGCGCATGGCAGGGCTGGCGCGCACCGGAAACCTCGAGCTATCGGTCGTTTTTCTCGCCACGCCCGACGAGGAAAACGAGTCAGCCGGTATCTTACAAGCCGTCAATTTCCTCGTGCAACTGCGGGAGCAGTACGGCCTCAGCTTTCTCGGTGCCATCAACACCGATTACACCACCGCGCTCTATCCCGGCGACCCGCGTCGCTATATCTACACCGGTTCCGTTGGCAAGCTGTTGCCGACCTTCCTGATAATCGGCCATGCCTCGCACGTCGGCGAACCCTTTGACGGCATCGATGCGAACCTGCTCGCGGCAGAACTCATTCGCGACCTGAGCATGAACGACGAACTCTGCGATACCGCGCGCGGACAGCGTACCCCACCTCCCGTTACCCTGAAAGCCAGCGACCTGAAAACCAACTACGATGTACAACTCCCCTTCGCGGCCTATTTCTACCTGAACGTGCTCACATTCTCCACCACACCCGCGCAGCTTCTCGAACGCCTGCGCCGCTATGCGCAAGCCGCGCTGCAGCGAGTCCTGCGCCGCATCGACGAGCTACAACATCGCTGGCTGAGTCAACAGGCAAACATTCCACAAACAACATCGCATAAGCAGCGCACCGGCCTGGTGCTGACCTATGCTGATCTCTACGAAGAAGTGAAGCAGTCCATCGGAGAGCAGCGCCTGGCCGCCGAATTTGCCGCTGCCTGGGAGAACATGCCTGGCAATCTAGATTCGCGTGGTCGCTGTCTCCACCTCGCGCGCCACCTCTGGACGCTGAGCCGCAAAACCGGCCCAGCCATCCTCATCTATTATTCGCCGCCGTTTATTCCCCACGTCGCCGCAACTCCCTGCCTGCTACACGAGGTGGTGCGTACCATGGCTGAGACCCATAGTGAACTGCAACTCGAGGTGCATGAATACTTCCCATTCATCTCCGACATGAGCTATCTCCAACTCGATTCTGCAATAGATACGGCTGCATTGACCGCCAACGTCCCCACCTGGCAACAACCTGGCGCTCCCAATCGTCCCGGTGCATACAGTCTTCCACTGGACGCCATGCGAGCATTAGACGTGCCCGTCGTGGATCTCGGTCCCTACGGCAAAGGCGCGCACCAGGCGGGCGAGCGTGCGCTGATGTCCTACTCCTTTGGCGTGTTGCCGCAGTTGCTCTATGAGGTCATTGAACGCCTGGCGCACCAGGTCGGTGCAGGCGTAACACCATGAGGTACTCATCCCAATTTTGCCAACCTCATCGTCTTTATGTTAGAATACCCGGTGAGTTCTTATCGATTCTTTTCTCAAATATTTCTCACATATTAGGAGGATCGTATGGATAGCACAGCCAATCCTGAAGGAACACCGCTCCCGGCAAGCGCCACGCCGCCAGCGACTTCTACGCAGCGCACCGCCGTGAGACCTGCCCCCCTCGAAATCGTATTCTTCGTTATCGGCATTATCATCCTGGCGGTAGCCTCAGTCCTCGTGCATGCTCATCCGCAACCCTATCCCTTTGATTTGCAGACCACGCAAACACTCCAGGCGCTTCAGACCCCCGCTTTCGTCACTCCTACCATTGATTTCTTCAGTTCACTGAACGATCCAATCCCCTCAATCATCGCCCTTGCCGTCTGGCTGGTCGGCCTCATCGTCATCGGATTGGTCGCCCGCGCCAGGGGAAGATCACCCGTCAAATGGTTTCAATCTGCCGCCGGTCTGATCATAACCGTTGGCACCGCGGGCGGCCTCAACTTTATCATCAACTGGTTGGTCGCGCGTCCCCGTCCCGGCACCTTCGGCGAAAAGATTCGCGTGCTCAGCCATATTCCCGTCAATAGCTTCCCATCCGGCCACACCGAACACGACGTATCCTACTACGGCTTCATACTCTACCTCAGCCTCACTCCACCCGTGCGCTCCTGGCGTTATCGCTGGATACTCATCCCTTTCCAGATATTCGCCGCGATAGATATCCTCACCATCGGCTACTCGCGTATCCTGGAAGGCGAACACTGGCTGACCGATGTGCTGGCAGGCTACCTCTCAGGCGCTCTCTGGCTCTTGATGTGCATCTTCCTCTACCGCCTGATCACAGATATCATCGCCCAGCGCCTCCAGGCCCAGGGCGTTCCCGCCTCGGAAACCATCTCAACCGAGGCATCGGCCATCTAAGACCGCAAAGCTGATCTATCAAAAATGAATTCCGCCCCTCCCGTAGGGGCGGATGTGGATTTGGGGTAGGGACGCTTGCGTCGTTCTCCACCCGCTATTAGGGCATGCTCTAGAAAAGCAATCCTTTGCGCTACTTCAAGCAGAAGTCTTTCCCACTCAAATCACCAAAGCAGTGCCCGTCCTTGGTGAGGATCACCACTTTTTTGATGTTTGGGAACTGTTTAAGTGTAGCATTGATTTCTGCCGTCACACGCCCATCGGCCCCAATCCCTGGCGAGGTAAGGCTACGACAGAACTTGACGGTCGCAGTGCCTTTTTCCGTGATAGTGCCTTTCTTGTCGAGGGTCAGTGTGAAGTCCGGGCCGCCAACGGGTCGGGGTGCTGAACAGTTTGATGGGCCACTGAGCATAGTGTTGAGTTCCGTGAAGTAGCCCGCTTGTTGTTCGGAGAGGCTGGGTCCAGCAATTAAGAGTTGGAGGGCGAACGTTCCAACAGCGATCGTTGGTGAAGTGCGATCAACCGGATAGACGGCGGTGAAATCCGTGTTGACTGACTCTGGAAACTTGGAGAAGAAGACTTTCACGGGATAGCCTGCTGCGGTCGAGGAGGTGGATGTGTGGGCAACCGAAGCACTACTGACGCTGGAAAGCGCATTTGCACTACAGGCGCTCAAGACGAAAGCGAACACAATACCTATACTAAACGCGATAAGGAACATGAAGCGAGAGTGATGAGAAGGGGCAGTCGAAGATGGATGGTTAGCCTGCGGACCTTTCATAGGATTTTCTCCTTGAACAAATGGTTTGGGATCGACTACACAGAAGGTGCCATTGCATAAAAAGGGACAAAGGGAAAAGTATGCCTTCTGTACCGGGTCAGTATATCAGCTTTTGTGCTGTATAGAGGATGGACTATTTCACAAATACGTTGTGACGTACGTCACATAACGCAAGCGCGGACCGCTTCTTTCCCCTTCTCAAATCAAGCTTGAAAGTCTACTGCTTCATGCCTTGCATTGCACAACTCCTCCAGCCGCTCATACATCACTAGATCGAGATCAGCCGGGTACGTTATCCCGTGCGCCCGCGCCAGGGGAGGAGCCAGTTCCTGGTAGAACTGAACGATCACGAGCGCAGACGAGAGCATCGCGCCTCGCTCCATCGGACAAAAAGTCTCCTGTAAAGGCGCTAACTGCTCTACTGCTATCGCTTGCTCCACCTTTTCATAGCCCTCCGCCTCCGCCGAGAAGTTCTCTCGCAGGCGGGCCAGGTTCACACAGGTGAGACGCAGATCCTCTAAAGCGCCGTACGCCGACCATATCTGCCCGCGCCCCATAGGGGTGATAAAGTGGTGGCGCAGGTCATGCCAGAACCAGTTGATCAGGCGGCGTAACGTCTCGACCTGCTCAGCCGAAGCCGGTTTGTGCCAGGAAAAAACAACTCCCCCCAGGATACCCTTTTTATCGAGCAGCACCCTGTACGGCCCAACGTGAATGTGCGTGAAGTGGCTCTCGCGGCCAAGGCCAAGTTCACCTTCCGTCCCATCGGAAAAAATGAAGAAAACAAAGTCACTGCCGTCACCACTATAGTCTTCCAGAAATACCGGCTCACCCAACCGGCGTATAAAAGCCTCGCGCCCGGCCAGGAAGTCCTCGTACGCCTCATCGGTAGTAATCAGGCCGAAATCAAGGTCGGAGTAGGCATCAGCCGCGCCCCTGGCATAGGAGCCGCCCAGAAAAGCGGCCACCACCCGCTCATCTGCCTGGCAAGCTTCTACAAAGCGGTTCATCACCACCTGGTGGTTCTCAGGCATCTGTCTGTCCTGCGTATCCATGATCTTTTCTCCCTGCGAAGAATAGCTCAGTTGCCGCTATTCTATCATACCTATGAGAGCATTTCCCCACTCATCGTTACTTCTCTCCCTTTTATCGCCTTCCTCTATCGGAATCGCCCTCCCAGGCTCGCTCACCGTAAGGGCGGGGGCAGCGGATGAGTGGGGTTGCAGGACTCTTGACCCTCGCGGTCGCCCTCATAGTTCTCACTCTAACGCTCACCTGATAAGTATCGGGAGAGAGTGTGCGAGTCGTGATAGTATTCGTATAGGGTACGGGCCGGGCTTGCCCCCGCCCTGGGAGTATCTGGGAGAGAGTGTGCGAGTCGTGATGGTATTTGTATAGGGTACGGGCCGGGCTTGCCCCGCCCTGGCAGCGGTACGGGGCGTACCCATCGATGCCATGTTGAAGTTTCTTAGCTTGACGCTTATTGGGCGCACCCTCGCGATCGCCCTGGCTTGCTAGTTCCGGCGTCGCACCACGACTGTATCCGCGGCCCGATCACCCAGTCGCTGGCGAAGCGGTGAATTCCAGATCAGAATAGCTCCAACTAAGTAAAAGAACAGACCATCAACGATCCGCAGAAGGTTGCGGATAATCGACTCCCGCCAACTGATAGGAGAGCCATCGGTCTTAACCACACGCAAGCCAAGTGCCATTTTCCCCAAAGTAGCTCCTTGTGTCGCCTCCATCACAATAAAGTAGAGTATCGCGAGCAGGCCAATAGAACCGCCCCAGGTGCCTGGTGAATCTCGAAAGGGAAAAGAGAGAAGGCCAGTCACCGCTCCGATAATCAAACTATCGATGAGGGCGGCAAGAAAACGTGGACCTACACCCACGTAGTCGAGCTGTGGTTGTCCATACTGTGGCTGTCCGTACTGCGGTGGTTGGCCATAGTACTGCTGCTGCTGCCCGTACTGCGGTGGTGGTTGGCCATACTGTGGCTGCTCATACTGCGGTGGTGGTTGGCCATAATATTGTTGTTCATCGGAGGGCTGCTGCCTCCGGTTAGGATCTTCTGACATAGTTCACTTCCTTAAAACTCTTCATATACGCTCTGTACCCATGCTCGTCATCAGTATAGCATATATCCAGGAAGTGGAACTTTTGTACTATCGACGCAGCAAGGCTATTGAATAGTCGCCCTGGCAGTCAAATCATATTCCTGGCAATAATTCACAAACCCTGACTACCCCCTCCACCTGCTTTTCTGTCTGCTCTTTTATTGGCCTTTGTGACATAGAATTGCTCCTGCTGGTTACACCTTTCTTGAAGGACACTTGTAATACGTTCTGCTACACATTAGAGTTTCCAGGTACCCTGCAAGGGGACGCAAGCAAGAGGGCAAAAAGGCGTTGAGGAGCATTTTACCCCATCGTCTATTCTGCTCTCTTTTGGCTTCTATAGCGGTTTCATTTGAAAAGCCTTTAGAAGAGTTTTAGGCGATAGTTTACGTGAATATGTAGAATATGCCATACTATAGTAGCTTGTGTACAGATCAGAGTATGTACGAGGAAGGGTAACTAACGTATGGCAACGCAAGTAACTGAAGGCATGCTTCTCTGGGAACCATCAGAGAAGACAAAGCAAGAATCCAATCTAAGAAAATACATGCAGTGGCTCGAACAGAAGAGAGGACTGCATTTTACCGGCCCCGAAGAGCTATGGGCATGGTCCGTGGACAAACTCGAAGACTTCTGGGCATCGCTGTGGGACTATTTTGAAATACAGGCGTCCAGACCCTACAAAACGGTGCTGGTGGAAAGAAAAATGCCGGGAGCGCAGTGGTTCCCAGGCGCGCAACTCAACTATGTACAACACGTCTTTCGCAACGCAACCACCGAGCGCCCCGCCCTGCTCTTTCAATCCGAGCAGCAGCCGCTGACCGAGATCTCCTGGGACGAACTGCACCAGCAGGTCTGCACCGTCGCAGCCACCCTGCGCAACCTCGGCGTGAAGCAGGGAGATAGAGTCGTCTCCTACATGCCCAACATCCCCCAGTCCGTCATCGCGTTCCTGGCAACCGCCAGCATAGGCGCGATCTGGTCGAGCTGTTCCCCGGATTTTGGCACGAGCAGCGTCGTCGACCGCTTCCGGCAGATCGAACCGAAAGTGCTCTTCGCCGTCGATGGCTATCAATACGGTGGCAAAACCATCGACCGGCGCGCCACGATCTCTGAACTACAGCAGGCCCTGCCAACGCTGCAAAAAACCATCGTCGTTCCCAATGTCTTCAAAGACGTGAGCGCTGAGAGCTATGCAAACGCCATGTTATGGCAAGAGATGCCGCCCGCCACTGCTGACCTGATCTACGAGCAGGTGCCGTTCGACCATCC
>Ga0137379_10007986_pt1 | contig 10035 bp, 10 predicted proteins | sample SagtaG_18_FD_104812 | JGI IMG/M metagenome (GOLD analysis project Ga0137379, IMG submission 104812) | Vadose zone soil microbial communities from Sagehorn Ranch, Mendocino, California, USA - Sage2_L_80_16 metaG | ecosystem: Environmental > Terrestrial > Soil > Vadose zone | place: USA... | reverse complement strand
GACGGTCCGCGGTGTGGATGGTCGTGTACTGTGTCGCGTGTCACAACCCAGGGTGGGGTTCACGCGGCGGGCGGGCCGACGCTGTGGTCTGCCTCGCGGGCTCGCCGGAGCTCATCCTCGGCTTGCGGGCGGCGGCGTTGCGCAGCGTCCGCGGTAGCCAAACAGGTGCGAGTTGCCGCGCCAGTCGACTTCCGCGTTGGGCCGCCTTGCTCCTGATGCCGCAGCGCGTCCCAGACCTCGGGGGCGGCCGGGCCAGCTGCAGCGCATGCGCCGCTAAGTGATCACCGATGCCGGCGCGCCGGACGGCAGATCCAGGCCCGCCGCAGCCGGGCTCACGGCTGGTCGCATGCCGGCTCCGCTTCCAGGTACGAGGCGTTGATCATTACGCCGGCGGCGGCTAGGTCCGCGACTGGTCAGGCCGGTGGTGCGGGTTTCCGCAGGCCGTCTTGACGCAGTACGGCGTGCCAGGGCCGAGCTGGCAGCTCTCGTGGCCGCCGCCGCAGACCGGGCAGCCGCTCATTGCGCCTCCCCGAACGGCGCGCCGGTTCCGGGTAGCGCGCTGTTGAGCGTGCCGTCTGGCCATCGGTCGGCCCACGGCGAGCCGGCGGCCAAGATCGCGGGCGACCGTGGGCGGAGAAGGCGTGCGCTGCATCGAAGCGCCCCGCCACGGGTGACCATCGCTGATCGGGCGCGCTCCCGCAGCAGCGGAGGCCGCTCACCACGCCTCGGCCGCCAGCCGCCCGTCAGCGGGGGGCAGCGGAACCAGCCGCCCGTGGTCGATCCAGCCGTTGAACCCGCTGGAGCAGTTGCCGACACAGATGCCGCCGTTGCCCCGCGCGGCGGTTGACTACACCGTGCCCGCGGAGATCCCCAGAGTTGCGGCGATCTCGGCTTCCGGAAGACCCAGCCAGTACCGCAGCACGCCGGGCCGGGCATGATGGCCCCATGCCCCGTTTCGCTTCCTACGACGGCACCCAGATCAGCTACCGCACACTCGGCGATGGGCCGCCGCTGGTGTGACTGCCCGGCGGCCCCGGCAGGACTTGCGAGTACTTCGGTGACCTGGGTGGCCTGAGCCGGTCCCGGCAGCTGATCATGCCGGACACCCGCGGCACCGGGGAGTCGGCAGATGCCAGCGACCCGCTGAGTTACCGCTGCGACCGGCTCGTCGGCGACGTGGAAGCGCCGCCGCGGCTCGTGCTGCCGCCACGCAGATGCATTTGGCTTCTGCCCCGGCTCGTTCACGGGTGCCGCACTTGGCACAAGAGGAAGCATGTCGGCGCGACCGGCCGGTGACTGCGGCAGATGTCGCCAGCCACGACTTCCCGGTGCCGTTGCGCGTCCCCCTGCTGCTAGTCCTGGCCCGTCTGCTCCGCGTCCGCATCGAGGGCCGCTGCCGCCCAGGCGCGCTGGTCCCGGTCGGCAATGACCTGGCGGCGCAGAAGGCACTGGGTCGTAGTCTCCGTTTCAGAATCTGGCTTGATGTCAGTTGCCGGGTGCCACGACCGCCCATACGACTTTGCCGCCGTGTTGTGGGGAGCTGTGCCAGTTCCACCGCTCGCTCAGTGTCGCTACGAGGAAGAGTCCGCGGCCGTCCTCGCTGGTGAGTTCCGCGTCTCTGGGCGCTGGCGGTCGCGGGTTGCCGTCCCATACCTCGATGAGCACTGCTGATTTGTCGCTCGACAATTGCAGACGGACTGGCAGGCCCGGCGCCATGGCCCGGGATGCTTTCACGCCGTTGGTTACTAGCTCAGAAACCAGCAGCTCGGCAGTCTCGGCCTGTTCGCCTACGCCCCACTCCCAGAGCACTTGCCTGGCATGCAGCCGCGCGCAGGGCACTGCGCTGGCCAGAGCGCCGAGTTCCAGCTGGCTCCGCAACGGCCACCGTTCCGGGTTTCCGGGGCCGTCACCGCCAAGGCCGCCTGGTTCCTGGGGCCGACTCATTCCGGCCCGGCTTTCCGCCCGACACCGGCATACGCCCGCCGCGTACCTCCATGGGCGTGGCAACCCGCGGTGGGCTGCCAACGCGACAGGACCACTACACCTGGTTCCACCAGGCTGAATCCTGCGAAGAACTGCGTGACGTCGGCCCGTGAGCGCAAAGCTAGCGGTGTGGTCGCGTCGCCGCAGGCCCTGGTGATCTGTGCCAGTGTGCCCGCATCGTCCTGGTCGCCCGTCAGATGGGACAGCACGAGGTAGCTGCCCGGGCATAGCTCGTCGCGGAGCCTGGCCACGATGGCGTGCGGCTCATCGCTAGCGGGAATGAGCTGGAGTACCAGGCTCAAGCAGAGCGCAACAGGCTCTGCGAAGTCGATGAGATCCCGCAGTGCGGGATCGGACAGAAGGCGCTCAGGATCCCGCAGGTCGCCGTCGAGGACGGCTACCCCCGGCACGCCTCGCAGGAGGGTTTTGCCGTGGGCGAGCATGACGGGGTCGTTATCGATATACGCCACCCGCGCCTGCGGGTCGTGCCGTTTCGCTAGCTGGTGCACGTTGGCTTGCGTCGGCAGCCCTGGCCCGATGTCGACGAACTGCCTTATCCCGGCCGCCGTGATGAGGAACGCGACCGCGCGCTTCAGGAACTCCCGGTTCTCCAGCGCGGCGAGCGGAACGTCCGGCGCCGTCCTGAGGATCCGCCTGGCGGCTTCCCGGTCTGCCGCATAGTTGTCTTTCCCGCCCAGGAAGTAGTCGTATATCCGGGCCACATTCGGCTTGCTGAGATCCAGCCCTTGCGTCATGCCGTGGCCATTGGCCATGCCTTGCTTCTGCTCTTGATGGACGCCGGCTCGCGGCCCGCCGTTGCTCATGGCATTCCAGCCTCTTTCCGCCTTTCCTTCCCATACGAGCAAACTCATGGCGAGCTGCAGATGCCAGCGCGCGGCTGCGGCGGATATGTGGCAGAGATGTTGCACCGGCTCTGGTGAGCTGCCTTGACCAGCGGAGGCCGGTTATCTTGTCGGTAAGGCAAGGAGGTCAGCGGGTGGCGCTCAAACGGCTGCGGCTCATCCAGCGCCGCAAGGCGCTCGGCTACACGCAGGAGGAGCTTGCCGGGCAACTCGGCTGTGAGCGCACCACGATCATCCGCTGGGAACGGGCCGAAACCGAGCCGCAGCCCTGGCTGCGCCCCAAGATCGCCCAGCTTTTACACCTCACCACCGAGGAACTGGGCGACCTGCTGGCTGACGTGGCAGACGTGCCTGATCAGCGGGACGGATTCACGCTGGTCTCCTCGGTACCGCTCGACTTCTCGCTGTCGGCCGCTCATACGGTGCGGGTGATGGAAGGCTTCTCAGCGCACGACATCGCCAGCCGCCGAGAAGCCCTAGCTGGCCTGGCGGTGATGACCGGCGTGGCCCTCGTGCAGCCGGTACGGCAGTGGGCGGCCTCGCTGACCCTGCTGGCGGGCAGCCCGCCCGGGGCGGGAGCGGACGAGGTGAGCGAGCTGGAACAGGCGGTGACGCTGTTCCGCCGCTGGGACGCTTCCGGCGCCGGAGGGCTGCGCCGCAAGGCGGTGGTGGGCCAGCTCAACGCCATCGCCGAAAGCCTGAGCGACAGTCACCCGCCGCAGGTCACCCGGCGCCTGTTTCCAGGTCACCGCGGAACTGGCGCAGCTGGCGGGCTGGATGGCTTACGACCAGGGCTTGTTCGGCATCGCTCAGCGTTACTATCTGCTGGCCCTGCACATGTGCCGGGAAGGCATGTCCCCAGGGCTGGGCGCCAAGGTCATCGGCGACATGACCCAGCTGTCCACGGCGCTCGGCAACTACGAGGACAGCCTGACGCTGGTGCACACCGCGCTCTACAGCCTGCCGCGTCACGCCAGCGCCCTGGTGCGCTGCGAACTGCTCGGCCTGGAATCCCGCGCCTATGCCCAGCTCGGTGAGCGGGAAGCGGCTCATGCCGCCCGGTCTGCCGAGACCTGCGTGGCCGTCTACGACGAAGCCCCGGCCGAGCCGGTGCCGGACTGGATTCACTACATGAATCAGGCGGAGGCTGACTGCCTGGCGGCCAACGCCTACATCGAGCTCGCACTGCACGCCACCGAGCGTTCCCGCTGGCAGGACTACGCGGCCAAGGCCGAAGTCCATTCGCTTCGCGCACGGCAGGCCAGGGGAGAGGGCTACGTCCGCAGCCGCGTCCTCGACGAGATCCGACTCGCAAAGGTCCGGCTCGGGCAGCGCGAGCCCGCCGAGTCGGCAGCCGTTGCCATGAACGCTTTGCAGCTCGCCGCCGAAACCCGCTCATCCTTGCTCGTGGACTGGTTCCTGCATTTCGACCGCGCTCTGACGCTCCGGCACCCTGATGTCGCCGACGTGGCCAGCTTCCACGAGCAGCTGCGCGAGTACCTGCGCAGGGCTGCGCCTGCAAGGGCCGGTGACCTGTGATGCCTGAGCCCGGTGTCACCTTTGGCATGCTCGACGGGGAGCAGGCGGCTCGGCACCTTGGTGAGCTCCGCGCCCTCTACCGCGAGGTCTACGCCGAGCCACCGTATGAGTGGGGAGACGAGCACGCCGCCCTGTTCGCCGAGCGCTTCGAAGTACAGTGCGCTCAGCCAGGCTTCGCCCTAGCCGAGGCACGGCGTAGAGCCGAGCTGGTCGGCTGCTGCTTCGGGGTGACCCTCCAGCCATCGACGCCGTGGTGGCAGCACCTGCTCACACCGCTGCCCGCAGACATGACGACCGAATGGCCGGGCCGGACCTTCGCGGTCGTCGAACTTCTGGTGCGGGCACCATTTCGGCGACAGCACATCGCCCAGGCCCTGCACGATACGCTCCTTCGGGACCGGACCGAGGAACGGGCAACCCTGACGGTCCTGCCTGCGGCCATGCCAGCACAGCGCGCCTACGAGAAATGGGGATGGCGCACTATAGGGCAGAAACGCAACCCTCTACCCGGCTCCCCGGTATTCGACGTGCTGGTCAAGGATCTCCACCGGGCCACTGGAGTTGCAGGAGGACATTGTTGACATCCCGCTCACCGCACTTGCTGCGGTCGGCCTGGCGGGACGGCTCCCCCCGCATGCGAGATCGGTCACCTACCTGATCAGAGACCTGAGCCGGGGTTTCTGGATGCGTCCTCCCATCATCGGTCGCACCTGCCGGGAGCCACTCATTCTGGACAGCGAGATCGTAGGAGTGGCCGACCAGGATGACCGGCCCGGTGATGGTGCTGAGGAAATCGCAGAGATAGGAGGAGCCATACGCCAGGCTCCGCAGCGGGTCCGGAGGCGCGTCAACCGTGTAGCCCTCCCGCTGGAGGCGCCGGATTACTCCGGCCCAGCTGGACGCGTCGGCCCGTGCGCGGCGCTCCAGCACGATGGTGGGCCTGTGCCCGGCTGTCGCCATTGCGGGCATGCGGCGAGCGGATCACTGCCCGGTCCCGGCGTCGAGGGGTGGCGTCTATGCACGGCCGGAGATACCGCGTTCCAGCACATCTCGAAGCTCGGTCCGGGAAGTGATCTCGAGCTTGGGGAAGGCCCGGTACAGGTGCGAGCTGACGGTGGATGGGAGAGGTAGATCATCTGCGCGATCTCACGATTGCTCAGCCCTTCGGCGGCCATCTGGGCGATCTGCAGTTCCTGCGGGGTGAGCTGATCCCGTGCCTCGGGAGTCCGCGGACGGCTCGTCTCCCCCGTCGCGCGGAGCTGCTGGCGTGCCCGCTCGGACCACGGGCATCGAACGTCTCCCGGGCGGCGCGCAGAGGTGCCCGGGACGCCGCGTCTCTGACTGCAGCGCTGTATAGAACAGCGGGCCGGCGTCAGCGTCCTTGGCCAGCAGCGCTCGGGCGTGGCGCAGGCCAGCATGCAGCGACGGCGACGGGATCTGCCCGGCCGCCGTTTCCATCTCGTCCACGAAGATGCGGATGCCTTCCGGGTCACCGCTGCGGCGGGCGACGTCGGCAAGATCGCCGATCATGAAGCATCTGACCGCGAGGTGATAAGCCGGATCGGCAGGATCGTGGATACGCCGCAGGTGCCCGAGAACCTCAGCGGGACGGCCGCCGCCGAGAGCTGCGAGATCGCCCTGCGGGCCAGCCGCCCGGTTATCGTGAGCCCATGGCTCAGCTATTGGAGACGGAGCGTCTGGTCCTGCGGCCGTGGCATGTCGACGATGCGGCCACGGCTCTGAACGCGTACGGGGATGCCGAGGTCGCGCGGTGGCTGGCTCCGGCGATGGACAGGATCCGCGACCAGGGGGCCATGCGCCTGGTCTTGCAGCAGTGGGTCGCCGAGGACGCGCGCATGATGGTCCCGGCTGGCCGCTGGGCGGTCGAGCTTCGCCAGGACGGGCGCCTGATCGGCGGGGCGACGCTGCTGCCGCTGCCACCGGATGAGGAATTCGAGATGGGCTGGCAACTTCGCCCGGATGCATGGGGCCACGGCTACGCCACCGAGACCGGGCTGGCGCTGGCGCGGTGGGCATTCGGGCAGGGCATAGAACAGGTCATCGCGGTCGTGCGGCCGACCAACACGCGCGCCGCAGCGACTGTACGACGCATCGGCATGGAGTGGGTCGGCGAGACTGAGAAGTACCACAGCCTGCGCCTGCAGGAATACCGCCTGCGTCCCGCGGACCTCACCGAGCCGGCCCGGCTCCCAGACCGGTAGGAGACGACCGGCGGCCGAGCTCACGGTTCGCCAATGTGCGCCACTCCACAGGCGCCTGCGAAGCTCTCTCAGGTCGCTACTGGTGGAGTCGCGAAGCCACAACGCGGCCCGGTAGCCCACGCCAGCTTGAGCCAGCTCTTTCAGTCAGTCATTTCCCAGGCCTGCCGGTGGGTGGCACGTGCTAGCCGGTGGTGGTAGGGACACCAGGCAATGGCAAGGCATCACCCTGGCGCCGTGGTTCGCCGGCCGTGAGCGTCGGGCTATGCGGGCGAAGTCATCAGCAGGTGGGTGCGAGTGGACCTCCCACCGCCTTGGGGGCCGGAAGTTCACAGGGGATTAGGGCAGTCTCCGCCGCGCTGATGAGGCGGCCAGCCAGCCCGGGGTGCCGGGAACAGCACCAGCGACCGTTGATCACTCACCGAGGAGGAATCGGAACACGTGAGGCTCAGGACAAGAACTGCGGTGACCGTCGCTGCGTGCGCGGCGCTCACGCTCGGCGGGGCCGCCGCGGCCGCCGCGCCAGCTCTGGCCGACTACGGCCCGGGCAACATCTACCAGGTGGAGATCAGTTCCAATCTGGGCGGCCCGCAGGGCGGCGGCGCATGGCTGTGGCTGGCCCTAGCTCCGAACGAGGGAACCACCTCCAGCGGCACCGGCGACTACGCCGGCTCAGACTGCGGCCACGGCTTCGGCGCAGCCGCCGACCTGGGCGACGTCACCTGGACCAAAGCCGGGGACACGCTGACCATCCAGGGCGTCATCCTGAACGGTTTCGGCGGCCTTCCCGCCACGATCACCGTCCACTCCGCATACGGCCACTACAGCACCGACATCGTCTCGGTGTTCCCGACTCTCGGCCCGGTGCTCGGGCTGCCGGCGGGCGCCGGATTCTCCCAGGTGCAAGTCGCGCCCTGACGGACGCAGCCCGCACCGGCCGACCCCGGCAGGACAGGCAATGGCCCGTCACGTCCCGCGCAAGGGAGGTGACGGGTCATTGCGCACCCGGCCGGCCGGAGCACCTGGGGCGCTCCCGCTCATCGTCAGGCAGGTCATGGGCGATGCAGGCGATCAGGCAGGCATCGCAGCGATCTACCCGACCCAGTCACGAAGATCCACAGGACGCGCCCCTAGCCGAGGTAATGTTTCGCGCCCTTGCCAAAGGCCGCGAGCGCGAGCGGGTCGTTATCGATCTGCCAGTTCTGGTGGTAGGTCCCTCTGTTCTGGTACTGGTCGAAGTACACGAACCCGCGCAGGTTCTTCGTCCTCTCTACGCCCGCGAACAGGTCGGGCAGCTTCGCCGCCTGGCCCGCGGCCGGCCCGATGCCAGTCTCGGCGATCAGAATCGGCTTCTTGGTGAGCTTTCGGACTGCGGCAAACGTGGGCTCGAACACGTTGCTGAAGACCTGTGCCGACCGGACGTAGTAAGCATCGACGCCGACCCAGTCGACATATTTCGAGCCGGGCCACCATGGGCGGATCGGAGCCTCGCCGGGGGCCAGGCCATTGATGACCCATAGCCAGGTCACGTTAAGGTCACCGGATTTCCGAAAGATATTGACGACATGCCGCCAGGCCTTGCGGAATACCTTCGGAGTTGTGTGCGTCGCGCCCCACGGGTACCAGTTGCCGTTCATCTCGTGTGCGAAGCCGATCAGCACCCGGCCGCGGTAGCTGTGCACCTCCTCGGCATATTTTCGCAGGTAAATGTCAAATCTTCCCGCGACGATCTTTGCCATGATGCGGTAACCGAAGGGCTGCATCTCCACGAACGGAACCGCACCGTTCTTCCGGGCGTTGTCGGCGAATCGGGTCTTGAACAGCGTGTGCCAGCCGCTGAAGTACATGACGACGTTCGGCCGCACGCCGACGGCCTTCGCGAACTTCTTAACGAGCCTGTAGGACTTGAGGAAGTCATGGTTGTAGATGCCCACGACCTTGGCTGGCGGGCGCGGGGCGGTCACGGGCTTCGCCGAGAGGCTCGGTTCCGGCGGAGCCGCCCACGGATAGGCAGGCGAGCCGCATGCCGAGAGCGTCGCGCAGCCGATCGCGAGAACGGCGGCGATGACGCGGACCCTCATTCAGCGCTCCTTCCTGACCTGCCTTCCTGATATCCCCGGCGGGGAAGCTCGGCCCGTTCCTATCCGAAGTAGCGCTGGATGCTGCGACGGAAGGCGGCAATCGCGGGCCAGTCGTAATCGATCCGCCAGTTCTGGTGATACGCGTCGCCGTGCTGCGCCACGTCGTAATACACAAATCCCAGCAGGTGCCGTGCCCTGACTCCCGCGAACAGGCCCGGTACCTTCGATGCCTGGCCGGCCGCCGATCCGATGCCAGTCTCGGCAATCAGCTCGGGCTTGCGGGTGAAGCTGCGCAATGCATGGATCGTCGGGCCGAACACGCTGCGGAAGGTCTGGGACTGCCGTACGTAGTAGCAGTCCATGGCTACCCACGTGACGTAGTTCGCGCCTGGCCACCATTCGTGGATCGGGCTCTCGCCGGGGGCCACGCCGTTGACGACCCACACCCACCTCACGTTGCTGGCCCCGGCGCGGCGGAAGACCGTGACGACATGCCGCCAGGCGCTCCTGAACACCCACGGCGAGGTGTGCGTGTATCCCCAGCGGTACCAGAAGCCGTTCATCTCGTGCGCAAAGCTGATCAGCACCGGATGCCCGAAGCTGCGCACGGACTCGGCATAAGACCGCAGATAGGCATCCTGCTGGCCGGCTGCGATCGACTGCATGGAGACCGTGTAGGGCTCCAGTTCCACGAACGGAACCGCGCCGTGGCGCCGGGCGACACCGGCGAAGCCCGTCCGGAATCTGTCACCCCAGGCGCTGAAATACATGACGACATTCGGCTGCAGGCCCACCTCCCTGGCGAACCTGTTGACCAGGGAGTACGACTTCGGGACGGCGTCGTTGTAAACGCCGAGGATGCTGCCCGGCTGTCCGCTGACCGGGGAGGGCAAGGCGTTCACCGAGCTGGGAATGTCCGGGGCGGCGGCCGTAGCTGAAGGCGACGTCGCCGGAGCGGGCCGGGCCGGGGAAGCCGCGCCGGCTGGCGGCCCGGCCTGGGCGGCTTTCACCGCTGAGTACCTGGCCAGAGCGGCGTTAGCGGGAGGAGCCTTATGGACAGCGTGGCTGCCGTGTGCGCCGCTGGCCTGCAGGCCGGCGGTCTGCGCACAAGACGCGACGGCGCCGCAGCATGCCACGAGGACGGCGGCCTTGATGATACTGGCTCTCACCGGGCGTTCCTTCCTGGAAAGATCACTCGAGCGATGACTAGCGCGTTGACGATTCCGAGTGCCGCGACCGCGGCGAATCTCGGTGACGGCGCCTGGGCGATACGCCATCCGGCCAGCAACAGCCAGGCGAGGGCGAGGCTGCCGTTCCATGCGAGCACGGCCTTCCTGAAGCGCCGCGTCG
>Ga0137379_10007980_pt1 | contig 10039 bp, 10 predicted proteins | sample SagtaG_18_FD_104812 | JGI IMG/M metagenome (GOLD analysis project Ga0137379, IMG submission 104812) | Vadose zone soil microbial communities from Sagehorn Ranch, Mendocino, California, USA - Sage2_L_80_16 metaG | ecosystem: Environmental > Terrestrial > Soil > Vadose zone | place: USA... | reverse complement strand
GGGCCATGCGCGATCGAGAATCGTGATCAGGCGTTCGCTGTGGCGGAAGCGGTCCAGCGGAGCGGTGCACGTTTTTTTCGTGGCGGTGTTTGGAAGCCTCGAACCTCGCCCTATACATTTCAGGGTTTGGGCGACAAGGGTTGGGAAATAATGGCGGAGATCCGCGAAGCGTTTCGATTAAAGATCGTCACGGAAGCGCTGGACGAGTCCAGTGTCGATCTCGTCGAACAGTACGGCGATGTGATCCAGATTGGGGCTCGCAACATGCAGAATTTTACTCTCCTCAAGAGGGCGGGCCGGTCGAAGCTGCCGGTGCTGCTGAAGCGAGGGATGGCCGCAACGCTCGAGGAGTGGTTGCTCGCGGCCGAATACATCATGGCCGAGGGGAATTACAACGTTATCCTGTGCGAACGAGGTGTTCGCACTTTCGCGCAACACACCCGCAACACGCTCGATCTCGCTTCGGTGCCGGCGATTCGTCGAATTTCTCATTTGCCGGTAATCGTGGATCCATCGCACGGGACAGGGAGTGCCTACATGGTCACGCCGCTTGCTCGGGCCGGGGTGGCAGTTGGGGCTGATGGCCTCATGGTCGAAGTCCACAATCACCCCGAACTTGCCCTTTCTGATGCCGCACAGGCGCTAACGCCCTCGGAGTATGCCCAGCTCATCAATGAAGTTCGCGCGATTCGCAAAGTCGCTGCCCCGCTTTGCTGACCAGAGCCGAACGGAAAGGCGTGCGCGTAACGGATTCAAAATCGATGCTCCTGCTTCTCGATAACTACGACTCGTTCACTTACAACCTCGCGCAATATTTTGGTGAGCTTGGATGTGAGCTTCTCATCAAACGAAACGATGAGATCTCGCTCGATGAGATCGCTGCATTAACGCCGGATCAGATCTGTATTTCGCCCGGGCCGTGCACACCGCGTGAGGCGGGCATCAGCAAAGAAGTCATTCTGCGCTTCGGCCCCGAGATTCCTATCCTCGGCGTCTGCCTTGGCCATCAATGCATCGCGGAAGCATACGGCGGAAAGGTGGTCCGCGCTCCTCGCCTGATGCACGGGAAATCATCGATGATCAGGCATAATAGCAGCGGGCTCTTTTCCGATTTGCCGACGCCGTTTAAAGCTGGCCGATACCACTCCCTGGTCGTCGAACGAAGTTCCTTCCCGCGCTTTCTCGAAATCACGGCCGAGAGCGATGACGGCGAAATCATGGCGTTGCGTCATCGCGAGTTCCCGGTGCAAGGAGTGCAATTCCACCCCGAATCAATCCTCACGCAAGACGGCAAGAAAATTCTCGCCAGCTTTCTTTCGCGTTCGGCATATTGAATGAAACCGCAGCTCACTCTGACATTGGACGAGTTTTCTCAACTCGCCGAACGCGGCAACGTCATTCCTCTTTTCGCAGAGTTCGCCGCTGACGCCGAAACGCCCGTTTCAGCCTTTAAAAAACTTGATCGCGGCGGTTACAGCTTCCTTTTTGAGTCGACTGAGAAAAATGACGTTTCAGGACGGTTCTCGTTCGTTGGGGTCGAACCGCGGGTCGTCATCCAAAGTTACGGGCGCGAAATCCGAGTCGTCGAACGTGGCGACGGACACCGCTTCGACACGACGACCGATCCGCTAGATGAAATCCGCAAATTGATGGCGCGGTATCGATTCGTCTCGCGCCCGGAATTGCCGCGGTTCGCTGGCGGCGCTGTCGGTTTTCTCGGTTACGAAGCGATCGCTTTCTTCGAACCGAAAGTTCCAGTGGCGCAGCGTGACGACCTCCACCTACCTGAACTGCTGTTCATACTCACTGGTAACGTTCTCATCTTCGATCATCGGCTGCGTAGCCTGAAGATCGTCGTGAACGCATTCCTCGACGATGGCCCGCTGGAAGAAATTTATGCGCGAGCGGCTGAATCGGTCGGCACGATTGCCCGGCACCTCGCGCAGCCTGCTGACCTTCCGCTGGTTTTAACTGAGGAATGCGAAACGGAGCCGGCTCGCAGCAATTTCGGTCGCGAAGAGTTTGAAGCCGCGGTTGAGCAGGCGAAAGAATACATTCGGGCTGGCGACATCTTCCAAGTCGTTCTGTCACAGCGTTTCGAATCTGATTTCAAGGGAGACCCGCTCGATTTTTATCGATGTCTCCGCTTCATCAATCCTTCGCCATACATGTTTTGCCTGAAGTTTGGCGGCAACTTCGCGCTTGTAGGCAGCTCGCCGGAAATGCACGTCCGGCTTGTTGATAATACCATCGAGATTCGCCCAATTGCTGGAACGTGCGCCCGCGGCGCCACTGCTGTTCAAGACGAACACAATGCCGCTGAGCTCCTCGCCGACCCAAAGGAACGCGCCGAGCACATCATGCTTGTCGATCTTGCGCGCAATGATGTCGGCCGCGTCGCGGACTTTGGCACTGTGCGCGTTACCGAGATGATGGAGATCGAGCGTTACAGCCACGTCATGCACATCGTTTCGAATGTTGCTGGCCGTCTCCGCCCGGGCTGTACCGCATTCGATTTAGTCAAATCCACTTTCCCCGCTGGCACTGTCTCTGGCGCACCGAAAATTCGTGCGATGCAAATCATTAGCGAACTCGAAAAGACAAGGCGCGGCTGTTACGCGGGCGCTATCGGCTATTTCGGATTCGACGGTAACGTCGACTCATGCATTGCGTTGCGCTGCGCGGTGTTGAAAAACGGGAAGGCGTACTTTCAAGCCGGTGCCGGGATCGTCGCCGACTCCGACCCGCGCTTGGAATATGAGGAAACGGTCAACAAAGCGCGCGCGATGACACAAGCGCTCGCGATGGCAATGCGAATCAGACCAGCCGTTCAAGAGCGCTGTGCCCCTGTCCAAGAAACCGATCGACACGAATGAGGAGAAATTTTCTTTGCGAAATCGTCGCGCGAAAGCGGCAGGTCTTGGAGAAGCTGCGCGCGAATACTTCCGCAGACGCGCTCCGCACACGCGCTCTGGAGGTTCGAAAAACCGCCACACGGTATCGCCTGCGGCAAACAATGGAGGCGGAATCACCCGCACTAAAGATCATCGCGGAATTCAAACGCAGATCACCATCACTTGGGCCAATTCGCACCGATCTTTCGCCGGCTGATATTGCTCGTCGTTACGAGCGAGGCGGAGCCTGCGCGATTTCCGTTCTTACCGACGAAGAACACTTCGGCGGTTCGATCGACGACCTGATCGCCGTTCGCTCCAGCACGCATCTGCCCATTTTGCGCAAAGACTTCATCATTGATCCGATTCAAATCTACGAAGCGGCCATTGCAGGCGGCGACGCCGTGCTGCTCATCGCGGGCGCACTGGATAGCGCCTCGTTAGGCGAACTGCGCAAAGTCGCGGAGGACGAACTCGGACTCGATGCGCTCGTTGAAGTGCACACCTCTGATGAATTGCGTCAAGCACTGAACGCAGGCGCGAACCTAATCGGAGTCAACAATCGCGATCTGCATACGTTTGAAGTTTCATTAAGCACCAGCGAACGTCTGATCGCCGAAGCTCCGCGAGACAAGGTGATGCTGAGCGAAAGCGGATTGCAAAGCACGGAATCATTGCGTCGTCTTCACGCGCTCGGATTTCGCGGTTTTCTCATCGGCGAAGCGCTGATGCGCGCGCGCGATCCGGAAACGGCTCTTTGCGATTTGATCGTTAATGCCGGGCTCAGCCAGGTTGCGCCATTTGGAGGTCGCCAAAGATGACTCCCTTGCGAATCAAAATTTGCGGCGTGACGAATGTGAAAGATGCGAGAGCTTGCGCCGAACTCGGCGCCGATATGATTGGATTCAATTTTTATCCTAAAAGCCCGCGCCATATCGAACCAGAAATCGCCCGGCAAATCGTCGAGACGCTACCGCGCAGCGCTCGTGCGGTCGGTGTTTTTGTGGAGGCAAGTACTGACGAAATTCGCAACACCGCGAAAAGGGCGGGTATCGAATCTGTTCAACTGCACGGAGATTTTTCGCCCGAAACCTGCCGGGAACTGGGTGGTGAATTTCGCGTCATTCGAGCTTTCCGCACCGAGGCCCGGTTTCAACCGGAAGACGCCAGCGCATTCCCAGATTGTGACGTGCTCCTTGATGCGCACCATGTGGAATTGCGCGGCGGCACTGGCCTGACGTGCGATTGGTCGGCCGCTCGGGCAACGCTTCCGTTCGCCCGATTCCTCATTCTCTCTGGGGGTTTAAATGCGCAAAACGTCGCGCATGCGATTGCGACTGTCGCGCCACATGCGGTCGATGTTTGCAGCGGGGTCGAGAGCGCGCCGGGGTTGAAGGATTATCGCGCGATGGAAAAGTTTATCGCTGCCGTCCGCTCGGCCGAGTCTTAATGGACGGTCGCTTGCCGTAGCAGTATCAGATGCGAAAATCGTCGATCACCACGAGCGAACCAGACGAGCATGGCCACTGGGGGAAGTTTGGCGGCCGCTATGTCCCAGAGACTCTAGTGGCGCCGCTCGAAGCGCTCACGAAAGAGTTTACTCGAGCAAGACACGACGCGGATTTCTGGCGCGAACTTGACCAACTACTGCGTAATTACTGCGGCCGACCAACGCCATTATTTCATGCCCGGCGGCTGAGCGAGCACGGCGGCGGGGCGCAAATCTACCTGAAGCGCGAAGATCTTTTGCACACTGGCGCGCACAAGATCAATAATGCGATAGGCCAGGCGTTGCTCGCACGGCGAATGGGCAAACGCCGCATCATTGCTGAAACGGGCGCAGGTCAACACGGCGTTGCGACGGCGACGGTTTGCGCGCTGTTCGGCTTGCGCTGCATCGTCTACATGGGCGCAGAGGACGTGCGGCGCCAAGGACTCAACGTTTTCCGGATGCGATTGCTTGGCGCCGAGGTCGTTACCGTAAACGCCGGAACGTGCACATTGAAAGACGCAATCAACGAGGCGTTGCGCGATTGGGTGACAAACGTGCATGATACTTACTATTTGCTGGGCAGCGCGCTTGGTCCGCATCCATACCCCCTGATGGTGCGCGAATTTCAACGCGTGATTGGGCGTGAGGCGCGCGAACAGATTTTATCCACGGCCGGAAAATTGCCGCGCGCCCTGATTGCGTGTGTCGGCGGCGGCTCAAACTCGATCGGTTTGTTTCATCCTTTTATTGCGGACGAAAATGTCCGGCTGATCGGCGTGGAAGCCGGCGGGCGCGGTGATTCGTTAGGTCAACACGCCGCGAGATTCCATACCAATGCGTCGAGTGGCGGCGGGCGTGTCGGCGTTTTGCAAGGGACCATGTCATACGTGCTTCAGGATGAGAGCGGACAAATTGCAACGACTCATTCGATTTCTGCTGGCCTCGATTACGCATCAATCGGTCCGGAGCACGCATATCTTCACGACAGCGGACTGGCCGAATACATCTACGCCAGCGACGCCGAAGCGCTCGAAGGATTCGCACTTTGCGCCGAACTGGAAGGAATCATTCCGGCGCTCGAAACGTCGCATGCAATTATGCCGGCTCTTCGTATCGCACGTGAACTGGCGCAGGACGAAGTGGTCATCGTGAATCTATCTGGCCGCGGTGACAAAGACGTGCAGCTTGTTGCCGAACTACCAACGGAGTGAGCCGAATCAGCGACACGTTCCTCGCGTTGAAACGCTCCCGACGCGGCGGGTTCATCCCGTTCATCACGGCTGGCGATCCCGATCTTGCGACAACTGAACTCTTATTAATCGAACTCGGGGAGGCCGGGGCGGACATTATCGAGGTTGGCGTCCCATTCAGCGATCCGGTGGCCGACGGCGAGGTCATTCAGCGCGCATCTGAACGCGCGTTGCAGAATGGCGTTACACTCCGCGACGCGCTCACATGTATTGCGCACGCAAAACGGCACATCAAGGTGCCAATCGTACTCTTCAGTTATTTCAATCCCTTGTTGCAGTTTGGCGAAGATCGGCTGGCAACCGAGGCTAAGGGGGCTGGAGTCGACGCAGTGCTCGTCACGGATTTGATTCCCGAGGAAGCTCAGCCATGGATCGAGATGCTCAACCAACGTGCATTGGATCCGATTTTTCTTGTCGCACCGACAACATCGGACGAACGGCTGGCGCGTATCGCGCAGCAAGCGCGCGGGTTCATCTATGCTGTCTCACGTGCAGGCGTGACGGGACCGCGAAGTGAAATGACACATGAAGCCGAAGCTCTTGTGCAGCGTGCGCGTTCTGTCAGCGATTTGCCAGTCGCGGTCGGCTTTGGCGTGTCGACCCCAGAACAAGTGCGCGAAGTCTGGCGTTTTGCAGATGCCGCGGTGGTCGGCAGCGCGATCGTGAGCCAAATCGAAAAACTGGCCAAGTCGACGGACCTGGTTAATCGCATCGGCCAGTTCGCGCGATCATTGCTCGCGCCGAAACAATCGACAATCGAAAGAGAGGCCTCTAGAAGATCGACATCTAACCCATGAGCAATTCACTTTCTTCGCGGGTGATCGGGGCCGGTGAGGCCGAGGCGCGCTTACCGGAGTCGCAACGAGAACGTTCGATCGCGCTGTTCCAGCACGGGACCCTTACCGTGAAACTTTACGCGCCTCGCGGTAGCGATCCGCAAACTCCGCACACGCGCGATGAGATCTACGTCATCATCCGCGGCACCGGTGATTTCATTTGTGCGGGTGAACGTCGGAAGTTTGGGCCCCGCGATTTCTTGTTTGTCCCCGCCGGGATGGAACATCGTTTTGAAAATTTCAGCAATGATCTTGCAGTCTGGGTTTTCTTCTACGGCCCGGAAGGCGGCGAGACTGAGACGTGAACCGGTTCCGGTATATTTGTCGTTCGCGGTAAAAGCTTACCGTTTTGAACACAAATCCGAGCGAACGATAATTGCGAGATACGGCCGACAGGCCTTTGAGAATCGTCTATAAATTGATGGGAGATCCACGAAACGTCGCGCACGCCAAGAAAGTCGTCCAAGAGAAGCATCATAAGCATAAGGATGGCGCTACAGCGCCCCAGCGGGGTAACAAGGCTCAACTGACCAAGCAAAAGCAGGCTGGCGCCGAGGAGAGTCCCGCTCCTAGGACTGCTGAGGCTGCAAGGCCAGCGCAACCGCCAGATCCGACGCAGCTGGAGAAATCGCTTGTCGTTCTCTCCAAGCTTAAAGAGCTCGAGTTCCACTCACGCGGCAATATCGAAAAGCTCGCCGAGCTCAGCTTGACGATCGAGGACGAACTTAAACAAAAGGCCTTTGTTGAAGCGATTGGGGCACTCTACTCCGCGCAGGATGCCTTCCAATCCAAAATCCTAAAGCTGATTGAAGACTACGAAGCGGAGTGCGGTCGTCTAAGACCACCGGGATAAGATCTCGCCCTAGTGAGTTGGCACTCTAAACTCATAGAGTAGCGTATCGCCCAAAATCGGGCTTTGGGTTTCGCGCGCGTCTCATGAGCGGAGTCGGCGTTGTTTCCGCGATCCAGACCGTCGAGCATCCCGCGCTCGATTCATGTTGCTGTTCTAAGTGAGCGAAAACTCCGGAAGAGTAGCAGGTCGTAGAGCACTTTTAATCCACCTGCGACTAAGAATGGCGCGCTCATCAGCACCGGGCTGCTGATGAACACACCTGCCAGCGCTGGCGAAAGCGCCGCGCCGACAGTGCGGGCGATGCCCGTGACGCCGCCTGCAGCTGAACGCTCGTCGGGAGCGACCACAGCCATCGTGTAGGACTGCCGAGTCGGCACGTCCATCTGCGAGATGCTGAAACGCAATAGGAGCACGGCGATTGCAAGCGGCAGGTTCGGCATCAGCGGAACGAGGATGAGCAGTACGTTTGAGGGCAGATGTGTGAACACCATTGTGTTCACGAGCCCGATCTTGCGGGCGACCCATGCAGCCGCGAGCGCCGATCCGCCTGCCAGAAGATTGGCGCCAAAGAAAATTCCGCCAAGGGTTGCCGTCTCGACCCCGAAGCGGATGTGAAACCAATAGGCGACAATGCTCTGCATCACGAACCCGCCGGCAAACGCATCGAGACCAAACAGCGCGGAGAGTTTCAATACGACGCCACGCGAGCGGTGCAGGCCGAAGCGCGTGTGTGGGATAGGCGCATTTGTTTTCGACGCTTCGACGGCATTCGACAGGCGCATGAACATCAGCGCCAGCACAACACCCATGGCGGCGTAGGCCAGCACGACGGTGCGATAGCTGTTCAAGGAGGATGTACCTGCCCGTTGCAGAAAATACGGAAGCGCGCCGCCAGCGAGTGCACCGAGCGCCGTCGCGAACGAGCCGATGAGGTTATACCAGGCAAAGATCCCGGTGCGACGTTCATCCGGGACCGTCTGCGTGAGCGCTGCCTGTTCAATCGCCAGGAACGGGCCGACTTCGTAGCCACTCGGGCTGATGACGCCGATGATCGCGGCAATGATCAGCAGGATAATGTTGTTTGTGAAGGCGAAAATCGCGCCCGCGAACAGCATCAGCAACGCTCCGAGGATTAGCATGCGCCGCCTGCCGATTCGGTCTGCCCCCGTTGTGACCCACAGCGAGATTACGGTGTCGCCGAGCAATGTCAGGCTGAGCAGGACGCCGATGACTGTGTCGCTAAGACCAACGTCGGCGAGATAGAGCACGAGTACGACCGACAGAAAACCGTACGCAAACATCCGCACGATGCGCGTCGCCAAAAGCACATGCCCGTCGGGCCTCAGTCCGTGCATCACGGCTCACGACTGGAACATCCCGTCCAGCTTTCCTCGCTGAACCATTTCCAGGCAGTAGGCATAGAGCGCGTCATAGACGATCCACTCAGCGGCGTTGATTTCGTGATCGTCTTTGAATCCGAGATGGCGGAATCCTTCGGCGATGGCTTCTAGCCCGGCACCTTCGGGCTGGTGCCAGAGTGTGTTGTTGGTGTCGGCGCCGTTGACGATCTTGGCGAGCAGCACCAAGGCGGAATCGCCTGCGAGGTCGTATTTTTTTAGAATCGCCTCGAACGAGCACTCCTTACCTTGATGGCCAAGTTCGACGCCCTTCACATCGAAAGGAGTCGCGCCAAGGTGTTCTGCTTCCTCCAGAACTTTGTCAGCGGGCACGAAGTGAAACACCGCGTCCTTGTCCACGAACTTCCTGATGAGCCATGGACACGCGACGCGGTCCACTTTCACTTTTTCACGAGTAATCCATTTCATGGGTGAATGAGTGTTTTGTAAATGAGACCGATGATTCCGCTGCCGAGGATGACTGGGACTACATTCCATTTCCACCGCCACATGCCGAGGAAAGCGATGACGCCCACCGCAGCGGCGAACCAGTTGAACGGCTCGTTTCGGGGCAGCAGAATATGCATTCCGAACCACACGGCGAGGTTCATCACGACACCAACAACAGCAGCGGTGATCGCGGAGAGTGCGGTCGTTAGATGTACGTTGCCTCGCAATTGTTCGCTGTGCGGGCCGCCGAGAAAAACATAAAGAAAGCAAGGCACGAACGTTGTCCATGTGCTGATGAGAGCGCCCAGCGTTGCAGCAAGAAGCGGTGGCAAGCCACCCGGCACGTTCCAGCCGCCCATGAATCCCACAAACTGGAGCACCATGATCAATGGGCCAGGTTTCGTTTCCGCAAGGCCAAGGCCGTCCATCATCTGACCCGGTTGCAACCAGTGAAAATATTCCACAGCATTCTGGGCGACGTATTGCAGCACGGCGTAAGCGCCGCCAAGCGTGACGACGGCTGCCTTGCTAAAGAACAAACCTTCCCGGAAAAGCGTATCGTTCCACCCACGCCAAAGGCCAGCGAGCAGAACCGGCAGCCACCATAGCGCGAGCCAAATCGCGCAGACTTTGATGGCGCCCGCGAGTGACGGTTTCGTGTGACCAGGCGATTCTATATCGTCGCCGAGCACGGTGTCTTCATCCTTTTTTCCAGATTTGTTTTGACCAAATACCAAGAACTTTTCCTTCCAGAACTTGCCGCCGACGAAGCCGATGATCCCAGCGGTCAAAACAACGAGTGGAAAGGGAACCTTGAGAAAGAAGATCGCTACGAAAGCAACGGCGGCAAGACTCCACATAATCACG
>Ga0137379_10007979_pt1 | contig 10040 bp, 6 predicted proteins | sample SagtaG_18_FD_104812 | JGI IMG/M metagenome (GOLD analysis project Ga0137379, IMG submission 104812) | Vadose zone soil microbial communities from Sagehorn Ranch, Mendocino, California, USA - Sage2_L_80_16 metaG | ecosystem: Environmental > Terrestrial > Soil > Vadose zone | place: USA... | reverse complement strand
GCGCGGGCCCACGCCGAGCTTCTCCTTGATCCGCTTCTCGATCTCGTTGGCCAGGTCGGGGTTGTCCCGCAGGAAGTTGCGGGCGTTCTCCTTGCCCTGGCCCAGCTGGTCGCCCTCGTAGGTGTACCAGGCGCCCGACTTGCGCACGATTCCCTGCTCCACGCCGAGGTCGATCAGGCTGCCTTCCCGGCTGATCCCGATGCCGTAGAGGATGTCGAACTCGGCCACCTTGAACGGCGGCGACATCTTGTTCTTCACGACCTTGACGCGGGTCCTGTTGCCGACCGCGTCGGTACCGTCCTTGAGAGTCTCGATCCGGCGCACGTCCAGCCGGATGGAGGCGTAGAACTTGAGCGCCTTGCCGCCGCTGGTCGTCTCAGGACTTCCGAACATGACCCCGACCTTTTCCCGCAGCTGGTTGATGAAGATCGCGGTGGTCTTGGTCTGGCTCAGCGCGCCGGTGATCTTGCGCAGGGCCTGGGACATGAGCCGCGCCTGGAGCCCGACGTGGCTGTCCCCCATCTCGCCCTCGATCTCCGCCTTGGGCACCAGCGCGGCGACCGAGTCGATGACGACGATGTCGATGGCGCCGGACCGAATGAGCATGTCCGCGATCTCGAGCGCCTGCTCGCCCGTGTCGGGCTGGGAAACCAGCAGCGCGTCGGTATCGCAGCCGAGCTTCTTAGCGTAGTCCGGGTCCAGCGCGTGCTCGGCGTCGATGAACGCCGCGATGCCGCCGGCCTTCTGCGCGTTGGCCACGGCGTGCAGCGCCACAGTCGTGTTGTGAGAGAGCATGCCGTTGGCGATGAAACTGTGGGTGCGAGGGAGGACCACGTCGAAGGTCGGCTGAGGCCCTCCGTCCTCGATCGCGACAACCTCCTCGTACGTGTATGGAAGCGTCGAGAGCATCCGCAGGTACTCCACGATCGTCTTGGCTCCTGCCGAGAACCGATCTTCCTGCCGGTCACACCATTCGACGATCTTCGTCAAGCGCTGACGAGAGCAGGACAGAGACATATCCCTGCGGAAGATGTCACCCGCCACCTCGTCGAACCCTCTGTCGCCTCCGCAGTCATCACGCAGGTCCTGTAGTAGGCCTGCCATGTTCGGGATGTTCTCGAATTGAGGGTCCCGGGGTGACAACTTGAAGCACTTCTCGACTTGCGCCCTCCGGCGAGCAGAACGGAACCCCACTTCGGACAGGAACCGACCGGCCACGGCGGGATTAACCGTCACGGACCAGTAGTCGCGCTCGTACTTTGCGTTGTACTTTGAGGAGACGGTCGCCGGGATTCCGAGTCCGTAGAGCATCAGCTGGACTTGCCGGGCCAGTTCCTCCGACGCAGTACCCAATCCGATGGTCGACGATGGATCAATCCACCCATCGCCTTCGAAGAGTGCCGAAAGAAAAGCGCACTGCGCCTTGTGCCCTGATACGCGTACGCAGGTAGGAACCTTCTTACCTGCCGCTCTGACGTATTCGAGGCCGTATTCTTTCGCGAACCGTTCCCGGACTTTCTTGCCCTGGACAGCGAACTCCTTGTTGCCGTAGTTGCGGACTGGAACTCCGCTGATGTGCTCCATAAGCCGGGCGAACTCGCCGCTCACCTCGGGATCCCAGTTGGTAAACCGGATCGAGTGCTCGTAGCAGAGGGTTCCCTCTGCTACGAGATACCCCAGCAGGACGGCTTCGTCCTCGCTGAGCCCGCCTCCTCCCGCCGCCTCCACGGCGCCGAACCCGGCAGAGACGACCGTGTCACCTGCGCGCATGTCCCCGGCCTTACGCCACACGATGAATCCGCGGTCGCTGACGACACGGAGCGGATGGTTGTGGGTGACGCTGACAGTCCGCCCCGACCGCAGCCTCAAGCGGAGAACCGGCTTCCGGTTGTTGTGCGTCAGCGCGACGACGGTCTCGAGCTCACCCCTCTCATTGACCAGGCGAATACCGGATTCGCTGACATCGGTAACGCGCGACGTACAGCTCGCCTTCATGCCCGCGCGCTCGAAGACCTCGGCTATAGTCTCCAGCCCTCGGTCGGACCACACCCAGGTATCGGCGGTCAGGCACTTACCGCTGCTTTCCGGTCCGTAGATCTCGACGATACGGCCGCGCGGCAGGCCGCCGAGGCCCAGCGCCACGTCCAGCGCGATCGAGCCGGTCGGGATCACCTCGACCGGCACCCGCGTCTCCTCACCGAGGCGCATGACCGAGCCCTTGCCGAACTGCCGCTCGATCTGGAGGAGAGCCGCATCCAGGGCCTTCTCCCTGTCGCCCGCCCGCTCCGGGCTCGACTTGCTGTTCACTGCCATGGGGACTCCCTGCCGGGTTTAGGGGCCTGCGGGCACCTCCCGCACCGCCCAGGTCGTCTGAGTTTCGGTCCCGCCGGACTTCCCCCGGCGGTCATCGGTGGACACGCTACGCGCCGCCTCCGACATTTCCGCCCGGCACCGCGCGGCACCTGGCCCGGGGGATCTTCGCAGCCGTTTTCCCCGGCCTTCAAGGCCAGTGATCACCACCACTCGACCACTATAGAACGAACGTGTATTCGATCATGAGCGACACGCCGAAAGCGGCGCCAGAATTCCAGGAATTGAAGGCCTGCGAGGAGACCTGGGCCTGGCAGCGGCCCGCGACCGGCGGCGGACTACCATCGGCAAGAGTCAGTACCCTCCCCTGCACCAAGGAGATCAGTGATGTCGCTCGACGAGGACGTGATCCGCCTTGCCAAGGGTAAGAACCTGGCCACGGTGGTGACGCTGATGCCGAGCGGGCAGCCGCAGGCGCTGCTCACCTGGGTCGACGCCGACGATGAGCACGTCCTGGTCAACACCGAACCGCAGCGGCAGCGGGCCAGGAACGTGGCCCGCGACCCGCGCATCACCGTGCTGATCCACGGCGAGAACCCCTACGACTGGGCGGAGGTCCGTGGGCACGTGGCGGAGACCATCACCGGCGACGAGGCCCGGCGGCATATCGACGAACTGTCCCGCAAGTACACCGGGCAGGACTACGCCCCGGCCGTGGGCCCGCACGGCCGCGTGATCCTCAAGATCGCCCCGGACAAGATCAACACTCCGCGCCTGCTCGGCCGCTGACGCCGGCGGCGCTCGCCGCGCGGAGTCACCGCCCTGCAGCGGACGGTCGTCACGATGGATGATCCGGGCTTCCGTCCGGCGTCCGCCGGGAATCCTGCTCGGTAAGGCCAAGGAGTTCTTCTACGAACGCCGCGGGAATGAATTTCGGGTAGACATCTCGTCGGCTGCTGTCAGAAGCGAAATAAATGAGCGGCTCGGTAAGATCCGTTTCTCTTTCGACGTAGACCTCGATAGCGACACTATCGGTATCGAGCAGCCGCAGCACCCGCCTGCCGTACCGGTCACGGCGTTCTTCTTCTGGATGGACGGTCACTGGAAGATACTGCTGGCTGTCCAGGCTGACCAGGGCCGTGTGAGCCTGTGCGAGCACGGTGCTGCACTTTTGGCGAAGCTGAGGAAGCGAGAGCTGAACGGCAGACTTATTGACATGATCTATATCATTGCGCAACGATACAAGATTCGAGAGCTTTTCGCTTATCTTAGCTTTCCTGAGCGCTCGCGATATCTTTACAAAAAGTTCTCTTTCGTGCGAACGATCACCGGTAGCAAAAGTAGCCGGTAGTTTTTCAAAGAGGAGACGGTAATCGCCGAAGTTAAGCTTCGTCGGCCCCTTGTAAACATGCATATAAGTCGCCGGGCTGATGATCTGATCGAGTGCCTCATTCCATTGGCTGCCACATGCGAGATAGCTCCACGCGAACGATGTATAGCGCAGAATTTGCTCGATAAGTGAGAAACCGCTAAAAAACGCTCCGCGGATCTCCTCCATCGAGTCGGCCAGTTCCAGCGTGCGCCGGACTTTCTCGCATTCGTGCAGCTTCTCGCGGATAGAGAACCTGGCTGGCCGGGCGACCGCGAATCCCAGCCGGGCGAGGAGTTGCTGCGCGAGTCCCCGGACATCAAGCGCACCTATCTCATCGCGGTCGGCACCGCGATTCACGAGTTCACGGAACAAGGTTGGCCACCCGAGTTCATCGAGCAGCTGCTCGGGTTCTGGATGACTGGCCAGGAACCCGGCGAGGCGCTGCCGCAACGAACCATGAAATTCCGCCGGGATCCTCCGGTCCAGGTAAGCCGGCTCCCATGCGGATTCGAGCAGATCCGCAAGCCCGTCATACAAAGACAGGGCCCCATCCTCAGCCAGCGCAAGGACCGTCTCTGCATCGACGACAGCCGCAGAGGCAGCAGCGGACCTGGTCTGCAAGACCAAGAGGTAGGTCAGCGGGCCAGTCGCGGTGGCGACTCTCGGCGGCCGGATCGTATCAAGACGTACCGCCGTCCGGAGATGCAGACCCGCTGGCCTGATCATATCCAGGAAGGGCTGAAGTTTGGCCCGGTTGCGGGCAAGCCAGAAGACACCGATGTGGCCTGTCGAGCTGACTACTCGTCGAGCTTCGCCCGCTTGCCTCAGTAGAGCGCCCTCGTAGCGTTTGGTCCACTCCGCACGAGGCAGTTTGGGCGAGACCACAGGCTCATCGACGAGATCGGGCACCATCGCAGCCAAGATAGCCTGGTAATGTTCGCCTGCTGTGTCGTAGTCGACGTTGTCGTAATAGGGCGGATCCCAGACAATCGCTGATACCGATGAATCGTCGAGCGGTATCTCGGCGGCATCCGCCTGGATCGCTCGCACCGGGCGCGGAGACGAAGAATTCTCCTGGAGCAGGTTAAGCAGATGGCGCAAGTGATTCTGCCAGAAACGTTCAAGCCAGTATCCGCCAACCTCAGTAAACAGGCCGCCTAGCGTCAGCGGCCCGGCCGAAGTTGATGGATGGGGCTTATCGATAAGCCAATGGGCGTAGGTGTTAACGTGGTCGGCCTGCCCGCTAATCAATAGCGCCACGGCACTTCGGACGGCCAGTCGGTGATCACGTGTAAGCGCAGACCGCTCGTTAAGCAATGCGGATTCTCGGTCCATCGACTCGGCGAGAGCGGCAAAATATGCTCGCTGCCGTGGCAGCAACGCATTTCGCACGCTTATGGGATCGCCGTAAACGTCATGAAATATCGCATTTCCGGCCGGGAGAATAGTGCGATTACCTAGGTTCTGCGAAGAAATGGCAAGTGAATCATACGAGGCCTCGCTAACCTTCCTGACGTAAGCACTCGGTGAATCGATTTCGCTCAATACGCTGCTATTTCGCATCCGGACCGCCACCGGGACCGAGCGGAGGGGAATCAGATCATGTCCGCGGAAGGGGAAGCGGCCACGGCATGCCGGACACGTACAAAAACCTTTGGCAATGGTCCCTTTGAGATCAGGAAACTCCCTTCTCAGCAGCCCGAATCGCGGAAATTCACTGTCGTTGCCGGGCCGGAGATCTGGCGAGATATCCAGTGCGGTATCGCGGGATAGCCTCGCGTTGGAGAGCAGCGGAACCTGCCTTCCGCAGAAGGGGCACGCAGTAATACGCACCCATAGCCTGGTGTCCACATCTTCCTCGAACAATTCTTTCAGGCGTTCTTTCGTGCCGCGCCAGACCGCGTTAGCGAAGTCCTCCACCTCGGCAACCAGGCCGCGCCAGGCACTCGCATGCTTCTCGCCCACCCCCGCGGCCATGTCCGAATGATCCGCCATGGATACTGCGAAATCGTGCAGTACCCGGTCAATCAGATGCGGAACAATCGAGACTTCGACCGACAGCGCATCGAATCCGAGGCGGGCCGCCGTGGCTCCCATGGTGCCTATGCCAGCACACAAGTCGAGCAGCCGCTCAACGTCATTTGTACTACGCGAGTTAATTTTGCCAAGTTTGCGACCCGACCTGCCTTCGGCGATTGCCACGCCGATCGCAGCATCGTCGCCACTGGCTACCAGGGCAAGCTTCTCGGGATCGCCAAGCCATTCGGGTGATGTGGTAAATGCGACAGCGGCGCGGGCCGCACCCGTACTGCGCATCGCGAACCACCGATGGAAGCTAATGGCTTCCTGGTAATCCTCATCCAGACGAAACCTGAGAGGTTCGCCTTCGTCTTCCACCACCCCTATTACCTCCGGCAGCTCGCGGCACCTCACTTAAAATGCTGACGTCAAGTATTAAATCTAATATTATACTCATACTCTGCCTTCGCGGAAGATCGTCTTATAGGGGCATGCGAGCGATTCGGCACGGAACGGACGACACAGTCGCGACCGGATGCGTGGTGCGGGTTGCAGGCCGGCGAAGATCATCAGCCTGCGCCGCTGGCGTCATCACCCTGGATTAACTCAGACGATCTTGCCGGGCGGTCGCTCCTTCACCGCACCGTACGAGCGACGGCCGGGTGCAGGATGGCCTGGACGTTACTAGCGCAGGTTCTCGGGCACCTTGAAGGTGTCGCAGACCGCGCGCCAGACGACCTTGGCGTCGACCCCGTCCGCGAGGGCGCGCTCGACCGTCCGCGCGCCGAGGTTGTCGAACACGTAGTCCTTGGCCACGCTCTGCGCGTACACCTCGCCGAACTGCGCCCTCATACGATCCCAGAATTCCGTCAGCCGCACCTGGCCAAGGGTACTGGCGCCCGAGACGCACCTGCTCGACGGACGGATCCGGGCTCGCCGACGGACCCGCGCCGCGAGGGCCAGGAGATCTTTTTGCCCGATGTGTCGTTATTCAATACGTGGGAAAGTAGTGGGAGCAGGGCGCACCTCGTGATCTTGGTCGTGCGCCGTCCGACTAGAGCGCCGGCGTAGCGGGCCGACCGTGGCGGGCACTGTGCATGTGGGAGGGCGGATGGCTGCGCCTGCGGGGGTGAGCGAGGGAATCCCTCACGAACCGGCGAAGGCCGGGCAAGCGCAGGCCGAGCTTGCGGTGGCGCAAGCGGGCGGGGCGGAACCGGGCGAAGCCCAGCCAGCCGAAGCGTCCGCGGCGGAGCCGGGCGAAGCCGCGCCTGCCGAGGCGGTGCTAGCCGAGGCGGTGCTAGCCGAGGCGGTGCTAGCCGAGGCAGTGCTAGCCGAGGCGGTGCTAGCCGAGGCGGTGCTAGCCGAGGCAGTGCTGGCCGAGGCAGTGCCGCCGGGTGCGGCGCCGGCCGAGGCGGTTCCCGTTCCGGCCGACGTGGTGCCCTGGCCGGCTGCGCCCGCGGATGAGGAGATGGCATCGGGCCGCGACAGGGACGTTGCGTCCGCCGAGGCCGAAGCGGGCGAGCCGGGCTTGGTCGCTGAGCCGGAGAGACGGGACATCAGCCCGCTCGCCGTGGCGGGCATCATCCTCGGGGTCATCGCCCTGGTCGGGGTGGCGGTGGGAGTGCTGGCCGTGGTCACGCACGGGTTCCGGCCGAAGACGGTGATCACCTACCGGCCGGCCGCCGAATTCGGCCTGCGGCCTGGCCAGTGCGTCAACTCGGGGGCGAATGCCCTCTCCGTCACCGTGCTGTCCTGCGCGAGCCCGCACGATGCCGAGGTGTTCGCCACGTTCAGCCTGCCGGCCGAATCCTGGCCCGGCACCGCGGCGGTGCAGCAGGACGCGGGCAACGGCTGCCAGAGCCGTTTCGCCAGCTACCTGAACCCGCAGCTGGCCAACGCCGACCTGACCCAGGAATTCATCTACCCGAACCAGGCCGCCTGGCAGGCGGGCGAGCGCACCGTGGTGTGCGAGGTGCGGGCGGTGGAAGGGCAGCTCACCGGTTCTGTACGGGCGAAGAGCTGATCCGCCCCGGTGTCACGGGCTCCCGTCCAGCCATTCGCCGTGCCGCATCACCGCGGCCAGCCGGAAGTCCTCGTCGCAGACGACCAGGTCGGCGGCCAGGCCCGGACGCAGGGCGCCGGTGCGGTCGCCGAGGCCGAGCACGCGGGCCGGGTTGGCGCTCGCCGCGGCGGCCACCCCGGTCACCGGCAGGCCCGCGGCGATGGCGTGCCTGACCACGCCGGCCATGGTGGCGGTCGAGCCGGCGATCGCGGTCCCCGGCTCGCGGTCTCCGGCGAGCCGTGCCACTCCCCCGGCCACGTCGACGTGCATCGACCCGAGCCGGTAGCGGCCATCAGGCATCCCGGCGGCGGCCGTCGCGTCGGTGATCAGCACCAGCCGGCCCGGGCCGACCGCGCGGGCCACCAGGCGGACGGCGGTGTCGTGCAGGTGCACGCCGTCGGCGATCACCTCGCAGGTGACCTCGTCCCGGTCGAGCAGCGCGCCGACCGGGCCTGGCTCACGGTGGTGCAGCGGCCGCATGCCGTTGAACAGGTGCGTCGCGTGGGTGGCGCCGGCGTCGACCGCCGCCGCGGTGAGGTCCGCGGTGGCGTCGGTGTGGCCGACCGCGGCGATGACCCCAGCCATCGCCGCCGCCTCGATCAGGCCGGCCGCCCCGGGAAGTTCGGGTGCGAGGGTGATGACACGCAGATGACCGGCGGCCGCCGCGCGCAGGCGCTCGAAGGCAGTCAGGTCGGGCGGGATCATGTGCCGCGGATCCTGGGCGCCGCACCTGGCCGCGGAGAGAAAAGGGCCCTCGAGGTGGATTCCGGCGATGACGCCCTCGTCGGCCAGGCCGGCCAGCGTCGCGGCCCTGGCCTCGAGGTCGGCGAGCGGCGCGGTGACCAGGCTGGCCACGATGGTCGTGCTGCCGTGCCGGCGGTGGAACTCGGCGGCGCGCCTGGCGTCGCCGGGCGTTCCCTCGGTGAACGACGCGCCGCCGCCCCCGTGTACATGCATGTCGACGAATCCGGGCAGCACCCAGTGCCCGCGCAGGTCGGTGACGGGCAGTCCGGCCCAGGCGGCCCCGCCGGGGCCGATCGCGTCGATCACGCTTCCGGCCAGGCTGATCCAGCCGGGATCCAGCACTCCGTCGGGTGTCACCACCCGGCCGCCGGCCAGCAGGCGGCGGCGGCCGTGAGGGGTCCGAGCGGCGGCTGGGACCTGGTGCACTACGCCAGAATGACAGAACGTGACAGGGCTCGCGGCCGGTCGGGGTCGATGCCTTTCCGCGCCGCGAGCGCGGCGGCCAGTCGCTGCGCTCCGATCAGGCCGGCCAGGGGGTCGGCGTCCGAATCGATCACGGTGGCGCCGGTGCGGCGGGCGTCCGCCAGCAGGTCGGCAGGCACCTGTCCGAGGGCCCAGACCACCGTGTTCTCGTCGCTGACGCTGATCGGGCCGTGCCGGTATTCCATCGCCGGGTACGACTCGGCCCAGGTGCGCGAGGCCTCGCGCAGTTTCAGCGCCGCCTCGTCGGCCACCGCGGCGGCCCAGCCGCGGCCGAGGAAGGTGAACTCGGCGCGTTCGGTGAGTCCCGGCGGCAGCGGGCGACCGAGGTCGCGCGCGGCCAGGTCGGGCAGCGCGCGGACGTCCGCGCCGGGGCAGGCCTCGTGCGAGGGGCCGGAGGCCACGCCGAGATGTGCGCGGAGCAGCACGATCGCGCTGGTGATGAACCGGCTGGACACCACGGACCGCTCGTTGGCGAAGTCGAGCAGCACCACGTCGCGGGCCTCGCGGGCGAGGGGCGCGTCCGGGTCGGCGGTCACGGCGATGGCCGGCACGTCACGCGGAGCGCGGCGGAGGGCGTCGAGCAGCTCGGTGGTGGTGCCGGTGCGCGAGATGTAGACCAGGCGGTCATAGCGCCGGGTGGCCGGAACCTCCGACGCGGGGAAGGCGTCGGTTTCGCCGTGGCCCGCGGCCTCGCGCAGGAGCGCGTAGCAGCGCGCCACGTTGAGCGACGAGCCGCAGCCGATCGCGGCGACCCGCTCCCCCGGACCGGGCAGCGCGGACGCCGCCGGACCTGCCATCTCGATCGCCTTGGACCAGCACTCGGGCTGGCTGGCGATCTCGTCCGCCAGGTAGCTCACCGTGGCTCCTATCGATCACACGATGTGCACGTTTCTGATCGATTCGTGCCTCATATGAGCATTCTAGAGCAACTAGGCTGCGTGCAGAAGTGCTGCCCCGGCGACGCGGGCGCGCGGCTAGGCGGTGATGATGCGGATGCCGCGTTCGGTGAACGGGGCCAGCAGATCCGGGCTGGCGTCGCGGTCGGTGACG
>Ga0137379_10007973_pt1 | contig 10045 bp, 9 predicted proteins | sample SagtaG_18_FD_104812 | JGI IMG/M metagenome (GOLD analysis project Ga0137379, IMG submission 104812) | Vadose zone soil microbial communities from Sagehorn Ranch, Mendocino, California, USA - Sage2_L_80_16 metaG | ecosystem: Environmental > Terrestrial > Soil > Vadose zone | place: USA... | reverse complement strand
TTGCGAGAGTCCGGCTTGTGTAAACCAGTAGCCGAGCGCCTCTTTTCCAATACCTGGTGGTCCAACCACGAGAATGGCTGATTTGTCGGGGTAGCCATCCTTTAGGAGCTGATCCAGTTCCCCGACACCAGTTGAGACCATAGGACCGCGGTCAAAAGGTAGAGATCCGAGACTATGAAAGTTGCGCCTCCGAAAGACCAAATAGCGACTATTTCTTGACGGCGGTCGATGCAACAGCCGAGTGCTGGAGCACATCCACGCCCCCGAATCGAGACACTTGCCGACCTGATTTTTGGGCTCTCGCTTTCAATCGGCTCCATCGCTCTCATAGCGAATCCTCCGAAAAGTACCGGAGAGATCACGACGCACATCCTCGCATTCGCCTACACGTTCTTCGTGCTGATCACTGCCTGGTTGATCTATACGACGTACATGTCCGTCTTGCCTGTCGAGACAAGAACGGTAACATTTCTCAACCTAGGGCTCCTCCTGCTAGTCGCGATTGTTCCATACTTGCTAAACGGTGTTGAGGTGGTAAACCCGGCCTTAACTCCAAATGAAGTATCCACTATCCAGAACTATTCTTCCACACTGTTTGCGCTTGACCTTGGGGGAATCCTGATAATCTTGGCGACTTTCGCTCACGTTATCAGCTTGGAGGAGAAGAAGCTAGTGGCGCCTGAACTCGTTACACTATTCCGGAACGGAAGGAATCGAATGGCTATCCTCGCCGTTTTGACACTGATTTCTGTCGCGCCGCAGTTTTGGGAGTGGACATTGTTAGGCGTCCCGATTAGGCTCTACTTGTGGTATCCACCCTTGATATCTTACTGGGTCGGGAGAGCAGTGAGGCCGGACAGTCGTACTTACAAGCTAGCCTAGCGAGAATACGACGGACTGTTTTTCTAAAGGAAGAATCGTAGGTTAGGGAAAGGGTGCTTGTTAGAGGTATTTCTATCATGCAGTCTTTCATTGCGAGTCCTTCCGTGTGGCAGGATATTTCTCGCCGTTTCTTTTGAGTTTTCTCTGAACGGCGTTGGAAACGTCAAGGCTCAATGTGTCGGAGAAACCCAAACAATAGATGATGACATCCGCGAGCTCGTTAGAAATCTCCGCCAGTTCTTCTGGGTTTCTCAACATTTGAGCAGCCTGCTCGTCGGTTTTCCATTGAAAATGCTCCAGGAGCTCTGCGGCCTCAATGCAAATCGACCCCGCCAGGTTTCGAGGAGTATCATATTTTCTCCAATCTCTACTGTCTCTGAATCTTGTCACGATCTTCATGAGTTCCCGAACTGTCGTCTTTCCATCCATCCGAGAAGGGCTCATCACAATCGACATTCGTTTTTCCCGGCTCCTCATATAACCAATAGTCTGGGAAAAGGGTCTATCAGAACAACCCCTGAAAGATCCGAATGTTCTAGTTGGTGCGGCCGCCGGGATTCGAACCCGGGTTCCCGGCTCTTTCCATACATTGATGGGAAGCCGGTGTCATAGACCAGGCTGCCCGTCAACTCTCTTAGGTGAGCGTTGACTCTGGACCACGGCCGCTGATAAGTCCCGACAGGACAACTCTTTTCTAAGCATTTTCTCTAATTCTCTACTTGTTTGTTCCTGTCGGCCGGTAGGTTCAACTATTCGCGTTTGCTCATACGCTCAGAATCCTTGTGAGAACGCTCGGCAAGCTCACGGCTATCGCAGGTTTCTCTCTCATTGTCGGCCCCGCGCTACTGACCATTAACGGTCTGCTCGACAATGGGACGTTTACGACACTGTTCATCGTTGGATTCGTCCTGATAATCGTAAGCAACTCGAACCGGGCAAGGTCTTCTCAAAGACAGAGAAAGCTAGACTAGACCTCGCGAAGGCCGTTACGTTGCAGATGGCCTGTTTCATCGGCCCTTTTTCACAATTGAGCGATTTGCCCGCTTCTGTCCGAGGTCAAATTGGTTCGACCCTACCGGAGAAATCGCCCGGAACAAGCCCTGATCTCGAATCTGGGATGCCGTCAAATCATTCGCGTAGAATCGTGCGGGAACGGCGTAAATAATGGCAAGTTTCGCTGAGCTGTCCAAAGCTGAACCGTGCTTTGATGAGCCTGTCTCGCCCAGATTCAGTGCCAGACGGCGAGTGACTTCTCGAAAAAGGGGGGTATTTGTTCAAGCGTTTTGCGACGCAAGAGCGGTTAATCCACTAGGCTTCCATGAAGTCTGAGGCTTTCGGAGGCTCGAGCGAGAGTCCTTTTCGCTTCCGGATTCCCTCGACGACTGTTTGCAATAGGGACGTTGGAACAGGTGACCAGCGAGCGAACTCCAGCCCCCAGAACGCACGCCCCTGCGTCTGGCTCCTCATTACCTCGGACAAATCAAAACTTTCCGCGGTAGGCATCTCCCCAACCACCGAGACCAAGTGTCCCTTTTGATCGACTGAGACGATCTTTCCACGTTTCTGCGTGATCACACTCGTCACTGCCCCCAACAGTTCATTCGGGACACGCGTAGTGATCTTCTGAACAGGCTCCAGCAGCGTCGGCGCAGCTTCTAGGAAAGCCACGAACATGGCTCTGCGGGTCATGGGCATTATTTGCGCGGGACCCCTATGAACAGGGTCCTCGTGAAGACTGACATCAGTAACTTTGACCTTCAAACCTCGAATCTGCTCGTAGGCAATGGGCCCTTCCTTGATTCCCCAACGATAGCCAGCGAGAACCATGTCCTTCACCTCTTGCATGTACTGAGCTCCCTTAGTAACGTCGAGAATCATGTTGAACGGCTCGTCTATGCTCCAAACTCCCTTCGCCTCTTCTGGAGCCCATCCCACTGCTCGGAGGGTCTTGGCCATCTCGGCTTTGTCCCCGTACTCGCTTATCTTGCCCTGCTTTATCAGGTCCAAGACCGCATCTTCGAGAGGTTCGACTTCGATGTAGATCTTGTTGTGCTTGTTAGGCGACTTCCCTTCAACAGGACCCGCAGTTTTTCGCACAGCCTCACGATAGATCACGATGGGTTTGGAGGTAACAATCTCCATTCCAGTCTTGGTGATCAGCGTATTTGCAATCTCAAGATGCAACGTACCCATACCCGAGATCAGGTACTCACCAGTTTCCTCGTTGATGCTCGTAACGAGGTTCGGATCCTCGAGGGAGAGCTTTCTTAGAATCTCAACGAGTTTCGGAAGATCCCTGTTGAACTTCGGCTCTACAGCTATCGTGACGACAGGCTCGGTGACATAGTGTACAGCCTCGAAGGGAACGAACTGTTTCACGGAGGCCAGGGTTTCCCCCGCCTTCACATTCTCCAACCCAAGAAGAGCCGGAATGTTACCTGCGCTAAGATGTCCTACAATCTCCCGTTGTGGGCCCATGTAGATGGCCACCTGTTGGACCCGTCCCTGTGCGCGAGAATTGATCAGAAAGACCGCCTCTCCATCGGAAACAGTGCCCGAGAACAAGCGACCCGTCGCAACAACTCCAGCTTGCGGGTCTACGACAATATTCGTAACAGACATCAGAACGGGGCCCTTGTCATCGCACTTTATCATCGCCTGACCGTACTCGCTGTCCGGATCACCGTGCCAGATCTTCGGAATCCTATAGACCTGGGCTTTGTGGGGCGGCGGCATAACCTCCACTGCCATTCCTAGAATCGCCTCGTGGATCGGAGCGGTAGTCTTGAGCTCGTCCACCTTACCGTTTACGTACGCATCGACGACGTCCGAGAATTTGATCCCTTTCTTCTTGGCGACTACAGCATTGAAGCCCCACCTGTCCTTAGCGGAGCCCATCGCCACCGTGTTGGTGGCGAAGTTGACCTTCCATTTTTCCCGGAACTCAGGCTCAGCGTAGAGGTCGAGGAGCGCGTTGAAGTCCTTGATTATCCTGGCAACTCTTTCCTGTATCTGTTCAGGGTTCAGCTTGAGCTCCTTGATCAGCCGGTCAATCTTGTTAATGTAAAGAACGGGCCTGACACGTTCCTCCAGGGCCTGTCGCGTCACGGTCTCTGTCTGAACCATCACTTCCTCAACTGAATCTACCACTACCACCGCTCCATCAATAGCCCGGAGCGATCTAGTGACTTTGCCCGAGAAATCTACGTGACCAGGGGTATCGATCAGGTTGATGACGAAGGGAACGTCATTGTGTTCGTAGTAGAGGCTGACGTTCGCAGCCTTGATCGTCATCTGGCGCTTTTGTTCTTCCTCCATAAAGTCCATCGCCAAAGCGGTCCCTGCTAGAGACGGCGAGAGAAGGCCGGCACCAGCTAGAAGGCTGTCTGTCATAGTGGTCTTCCCGTGGTCCACGTGTGCTATGATGCCTATGTTGCGGATCTGTTCTTTGTTAGAGAGGATTTTTAGAATGTCTGCTGAACTCTTGAAACGAGGCAACGAATCCTACCTTTCAAACCGAAGAGATTCAGCGAATCTCTACGGTTCTCTATTATATATTGCGCCAGAATGAACCCGTATCGGATTCGCAAGGCCGAAACAGCCCTAATACGTAACTCTCTAGCTTCTGTTTTGATGTAATATTTCCTGACCATCAGGTGTGATTTGAATTGGAGTTAGATCATTGCAGTTTCCCGGACCATCTCTTATACGATCTGGAGAACAACACTTGGGTAACTAGCGAAGAAAACGGAGAGACGAAGATAGGAGTGACCAGTCTTCTTTCAGCCATCGCAGGAAGATTTGCCTCGGCCCGAATCCGGCCTGCAGGAACGAGAGTAGAGCGAGGGAGGAGCCTAGGTACTCTTGAAAGCCTGAAATTCGTTGGTCCTATTCCGGCGCCCATCTCAGGGATTGTGTCAACGGTAAACACCGATGTGGTCAAGCGGCCAAAGTTGCTGAACGACGAGCCCTATGATGGGGGATGGGTTGTGAAGCTGAAACCGCTGAGGCTTCGGGCGGAGAGAGCTTTCCTCTCAACAGCGGTAGCGTCGACCGAGGTTCTCAGGAAAAGGATTGCGGGATTTCATGCTCGCTGTTTCAAAGCTTTCCCTGACTATGAGATGTATGAGATCGGGACAGAGTGTTCTGCGGTTCTTGTCCATCTAAACGAACTTCTCGCGACTGTTCCGGTCGGAGATACTGTTCATCTCGTTACGGATGATCCGACGTCATACGTGGAGATGGTGCGATGGACGGACCAGACTGGTCATAAGCTCGTCGACTGGCGGCAGGAGGGAAACCTCTTCCACTTCATCGTTCGGAAAGAACACTGAGAACCACATCAGAGAAAAAGGCGAAAGGAAAAAAGTGGATGGGAGACTATCTCATGCTGGAACGGTTTGCGCTATCGCCGGGATCGGCTTTTCGATGGGGTTTCGGACAAGGTTTCCCCACTCAGTCCAGGACCCGTCGTAGTTGCGGACGTTAGGGTAACCGAGGAGATATTTCAGCACGAACCAGGAGAAGGACGATCTCTCACCGATCCGACAATAGGTGACAATATCCCTGCTGGCAATGATGCCTTTGTCCTCGTAGAGCTTCTTCAACTCCTCCTGGCTCTTGAATGTCCCGTCTTCTTGCACAGCTTGGGACCAAGGAATGTTGACCGCGCCAGGGATATGGCCTCCACGCTGCGCATGTTCTGTAGGGTACTCTGGTGGTGCTAGGACTTCACCTGTGAACTCTTTGGGTCCTCTGACATCGACTAGTCTCACGTTGGGTTTCTGGTAGAGGTCAAGGGCTTGTTTGAAGTAGACTCTAACGGTGTCGTCGGGTCCTGATGCCTTGAAGCCAGTGCTTGGGTAGGTGGGGATTTCTTTGGTCAGCGGCTTGTCTTCGTCAATCCACTTCTTCCGTCCGCCGTTCATGAGTACGACGTTTTTGACGCCGTAGTATTGTAGGTCCCAGAAGGCGTAGGCTGCGAACCAGTTGTTGAAGTCGCCGTATAGCACTATCTTCGTGTCTGGGGCGATTCCTGATCTGGCGAATAGTTGTTCTAGTTGTTGTTTGGATAGGATGTCTCTTTCGAGGGGGTGGTTGAGGTCCTTCCTCCAGTCGAAGAGGACCGCGCCGGGAACATGTCCCAACTGGTAGTTGGCAACCGGGTCATAGTCCACCTCTGCAATCCTTACCTTCGGATCGTTGAGGTGTTGCTGGACCCAGTCGCTGCTTACCAATACTTCGGGGTGTGCATATGACATACGTCATCTAGCTCGCCGGCTATAACGTATGTCATATTAATCTCTTGCTTACTCTATTCCGTCAGGAATATTTCGGTCTCAAACTATGACTATCTGCAAATGGTCAAGCGCCGAAGCTGGGGGTCCGAAAGCGGCACGTTCGGCCTATATGGCTGGCAATGATGAACTCATAGAGATCTTTGTTTAGTGCCTAATTATGGCCTGATTTGGGCAATCGCTTAACTTGTTGTCGTTCAACAACCCTCACTCCTCAACGTGATACATGTATGGCGAGACTGTTTGTTGCTCTACTGTTAATCGTTCTAGCGACGGCATCTGTAGCCGTATACGGAATCGCTCCAGTTCGAGCGGGGGTAGGGTCGACTACAAATTCGGGGTTCAACCAGGCGGGAAATATTCTGATCACTGACCAGTTTAACAATCGCGTGATCGAAATTGATCGGGCTGGGAATATCGTCTGGCAGTTCGGAAACGGTCCCGGCGATACTTCAGCCAACGCGATTGCTGGAACCAACGATGCCGAGCGTGTCGGCAGTCTCACACTGATGTCGGGCACAGGCGTCCCCCCGGGAGCTACCACTAACTGCAAGAAGGGCTGTGTCGACAACCGGGTTCTCCTCGTTGACCAGGGCGGTAGCATCGTTTGGCAGTACGGCCAATTCGGTGTGACAGGGTTCGGACCGAACCAGTTGAACACGCCAGTCCAGAACACGTTCCTGCCAAATGGCAACGTGCTCATAACCGACCAGGGCAACGAGCGGATCATAGAAGTTCAGCGGACTGACAATTCCATAGTATGGCAGTACGGGCAAAACGCTGTAGTCGGCATTGGTCCTAACCAGTTGAACAATCCGAATGCTGCCGAGCTTCTCGCCAACGGTAACATACTCATCTCCGACGAGAACAACAATCGTGCCATCGAGGTGACTCACACGACGCCAAGCCACATCGTTGCAACCTTTACTGCTCACGGAACCGTCAGCGGGGTTGCGTTCGCTAGCCGGTTATCTAACGGTGACACGTTAATCACAGACTCCAACAATGCCCGCATCGTGGAAGTCGACAAGAAAGACAACCTGGTATCACAGTACTTCACCAACACCCGTCCGGGCAGCAATCCATTCCCGCTACCGACGCGCGCGGTAAGACTCGCGAATGGCGACACGCTGATTAGCGATCAGTTCAACGACCAGGTGATCGAGGTCAACCCATCAATGGTGATCGTCGCCAGCTACGGCATGATCAACACTCCAGGATTTAGTCCCAGCACCGCCGTTCAAATGAACGCGCCCTACAGCGCGTACGTGATCGGAGACTACACCGGCATCACGCCACCGTTCTGATCCCCCGTCAACGTCGGAGGGCAGCACAGGTTTCACTTACTGGAAGCTTGGGCCGCTCCGCCGCTCTTGAGCGGTAAAAGGGAAGCCATGCCCTCGGCTCAGCCCATTTGGACCCGAGAAGTCTGGCGATAAGTTCAAGACTTCGAAACGTACTTAGCCACTCGGCGACCGGGAAGAGATCTTATGGAGGTTGGTCCGAAGGCTGCTGACCGCCTTCTGTGGTGGTGGTCCTCTGCGACTAGAGGAGGCCCGACTAGGGCGCGGATTATCATGGCCCTGAAGTATGAGCCTTTGAACGCGAAACAATTGTCGGACCTCCTAGCGCTGAACTACAAGACGGTACGGAAGCATCTCAAGACTCTCGGCGATCATGGTTTCCTGGTATCCTTTGGTGAAAAATATGGGAGGGCCTACTCTCCTTCTCCTGACTTGATAGCCCACTTCGACACTTTTCAAGAAGTCCAAAAGGCTAGCAGGACTAAAAATCTGAGACAGCTCAGCCGGGGGATGAGACTACTTGGCTGAACAACTTTACACGTTGTACCTGACGGCGACTACTGGGATATGTCTCGCCAACGTCCTGCTGCTGGGTGGGCTTGGATGGTTTTACCATCAAGGCTACAAGCAGGCCCGAAACCGTTTCGGCTTAGGCCTCCTAGCGTTCGCCGGGTTCCTTGCGGCCCAGAACATTCTCTACATCGCGTTTTACATGATGAACTTCCAGGCATTCGAGGACGTGGCGTTGTATGTGATCGCTGCGAACGGTGCACAGACACTCGGCCTCGTCACCTTGACCCTGGTTTCGTGGAAGTAAGATTAGGCCCACTCTAGACCTCGGACAAGGCGGTTCAGTCAACCTCCTCAAAATTCTATCTAGAACAAGGATCGTGGCAACGAGCCAATCGGTGACCCAGGCCACAAACCACAGCAAAAGCCGCTCCTACAGCTCCCAACTCTCTTCCTCACGTCAAGGGAAATCGCCCATTATCAGCCCTGATCTTGAATCTGGGAGGCCGCCGCAAGATCATCGCTAGATTCGTAGGGCTAATCGTGTTTTTCGCCGAGCCAGCTAAGCCCGGATTGCGCCTGGAATAGCCTGTCTCGCCCATTATCACCGCCAGACAGCGAGCATTCTAGAAAATAGGAGGTCTTAGCGACCGAGTCTTGCGTCACATGAGTATTCTCGCAGAAGGCAACCATCTCCCTCAAAAACAGCAAGTTCTCCTTTCCGCGCGTCTGAAGACGTGCGTCTTCCCTGAGTGCTATATTGGGACTTCTATCATGAGCTTCTCAAGAAGCTCCTTGTACCGGTTCCGGATCGTAACCTCGGTCACGTTCGCGATCTCCGCAATCTCCCGCTGCGTCTTCCGTTCATTCGTCAACACCGTGGCAATGTAAGTAGATGCCGCAGCAATACCCGCTGGACCACGCCCGCTGGTCAGCTTCATCTGACGCGCGATCTCCAATATCCTGATCGCGATCCCTTCGGCCTTCCCCGATATCGTCAGCTTGTTCGAAAACCGGGCCGCATAATTCCTGTTCGCGGAAGGCGGCACAAACATCCCGAGTTCCCGCAGCATGAACCGGTAGCTACGGCCAATATCCTTCTTGTTCAGCGTCGACACACTAGCAATCTCATCCAGAGTCCGCGGAATGCCGCACTGTCGGCACGACATGTAAATTGCCGCAGCAGTAACGTTGTGAATCGATCTCCCACGGATCAGACGCCTCTTAATCGCACGGCGATAAATCACAGACGCAGTCTCGAGAATATTCTTCGGCAAAGAAAGAGCCGACGACAACTTGCTCAGCTCCGACAATGCCACAGCCAAATTCCGCTCCGTCGCATCCGAGACACGAACCCGCCGCTGCCACTTTCGCAGCTTGTACAGCTCGATCCGTTGATCCGCCGAGACCCCTTTCGTCCCTGTTGGACGATCACGCCAATCGATTATCGTCGAGAGGCCCTTGTCGTGAATAGTATACGTCATCGGTGCACCGGTACGAGCTCTCTTTGCACGCTGCTCGTCGTCAAACGCACGCCACTCCGGCCGCGTGTCGGCAATCTTCTCCTGCACAACATATCCGCAAGCCATGCAGACAACCTCAGCTGCGTCGTAGTCCCTCATTAGTCGCGAGCCGCCACACTCCGGACACAATCGTATCCTTCGGGAGTTGCTTTCAGGTCTCCGTTCTAGCGTCTGGCCTACTTCTTCAACCAATTCTCTCTTAATCTCCTAATTATCCTCTAAAAGGTACAAAACCCGGCCTGCGAACCCTTCTCCAGCAGCCTCCGGCTTTACGGAGACATATGGACTCTTCACAGGACCGAGAATACTGTTGACAGTCCCGATTCTCTTGATCTTGTAATCGACCACTCCAGTGCGCTCCGCCGGCACGGGTGGCTGTTCGAGCCGGACAATCAGATTACCGCTTTTCGACATGTGCAGAACTTTGCCAAGCCGTCTTAATCCCGCACCTGGCACACTCCAATGAAAGGCGAAAAATGCCAAATCGCGTATATAAACATTGATTGGACGAGAAAGACTTCTAATTCAG
>Ga0137379_10007970_pt1 | contig 10047 bp, 7 predicted proteins | sample SagtaG_18_FD_104812 | JGI IMG/M metagenome (GOLD analysis project Ga0137379, IMG submission 104812) | Vadose zone soil microbial communities from Sagehorn Ranch, Mendocino, California, USA - Sage2_L_80_16 metaG | ecosystem: Environmental > Terrestrial > Soil > Vadose zone | place: USA... | reverse complement strand
TTCGAATCTGGCGCTCGCCCCAAAGCAGGCGATCGTAATCGAACTGCGGAATCCGGTCGAGGTGAATGGCGTTGATGGCTACGACTCCTCCCTTCCGCAGACTGCTAAGAGCCGCTATGACCACATCGCCGCTGGGGGCGAACGTCACTGCGCGGTCAAGTTCTACGGGGGGTTTATCTTTCTCGCTGCCTACCCAGACCGCCCCCAGAGAAGTCGCCAATTCACGGTGCCGCGCTCCTCGTGTCGACACGTAGACCTCACAACTCCGGGAGCGCAAGACCGTAATTGCAAGATGCGCAGACGCACCGAAGCCAAACAGTCCCACGCGCTCTCCAGGCTCGACCCCGGCCACACGAAGGCTGCGAAAACCAATAATGCCGGCGCACAATAGCGGAGCTGCGTGCAAATCATCGAGCGACTCGGGAAGCGGAAAAGCGAAATCGGATCGCACCAGGGCATACTCGGCATATCCGCCATCCACGGTGTAGCCCGTAAAAGTTGGCGAATCGCAAAGGTTCTCCAGCCCCCGACGACAGTACTGGCACGTGCCATCAATGCCCCCAATCCAGGAAACACCCACACGCGTACCCACGGGAAGTCCCTCCCTAGCTCCGGCCATAACTTCGCCGACAATCTGGTGGCCGGGGATCACCCCCGCACGACGTACCGGCAATTCGCCTTCAACAATGTGCAAATCGGTGCGACAGACCCCGCAGGCCCGCACCCGCAACAGAATTTGACCTTGTTTTGGTGCAGGCTGAGCCACTTGGCCAATCCGAAGAGGCCGCTTTGAAACGGCTTGAGGCGAGGTCAGAGTAGCCGCTTTCATCTAGATACCGAAGGACTTTTCTCGATCGAGCAGCCGCGGATACAAGTAGTATAGCGAGCAGCGCTAAGAATCTGCATTTCAGAAACCGCACCTGAAGTGTTTCGGGCAACCATTTCCGGCTTCGCGGATTCCTTTACTAACAACCGCAATCCTGGCTCCGGGGGAGACGTCCCGTGAAGAGTCATTTGCCTGTTTCCCTTCTGCTTCTGCTAGCGTTCTGTTGTTCGCAGTCAGTCTTGGCCCAAACCGCTTCCATGGCTGGCACGGTGAAGGACAGCACAGCCGCCGTCGTGCCCGAAGTGAAAGTAACCGTCCGCAACAATGCAACCAACGCGTCGCGCAGCGCTTTGACCGACCGCTCCGGAAGCTACCGCATCGCGAGTCTTGGCCCCGGCAGCTACGATGTTGTCATCGAAAAATTAGGCTTCAAGATAGTGGAATATCCGCGAGTGGAACTCACTGTCGACCAGGTCCAGTCCCTCGACGCCATCCTTACACCAAGCGCCATCACCGAGAAAGTGACAGTGCAGGGCGAAACAGTGGCTCCCATCGACCTCAGCGACGCCCAGGTTGGGAACATTGTAAGGAGCCAGCAAATGGAGGATCTCCCCATGATTCTTCGAGACCCCTACCAGTTGATATTGCTTTCCCCCGGCGCGATCCAGGGCAATTCCCTGCTGCAAGGACTTTCCGTGAATGGTTCCCGCGAGCGAAATAACAACTTCCGGCTCGACGGTACCGACAACAATGATGCCGAAATTCCTGGCTTGTCTTTGCCGCAGCCCGGCCTGACCTCACTCAATCCGGACTCGGTCCAGGAGTTTCGCGTCATCACCAGCAATTACCTGCCCGAGTTTGGCCGCAACACCGGAGCCGTCGTGGACATCGTGAGCAAGCGGGGCACTAACGACTTTCATTCCGACCTCTACTGGTTTGGGCGCTATAGCGCGCTGGGTGCACGCGACTTTTTCAATCATCAGACCAATGCAGCCGGACAGGTCGCCCCTAAGGACTCTTACGTCCGCAACACCTTCGGTCTCTCAGTTGGCGGTCCCATCCACCGCGACAAAACTTTCTGGTTCGCAAACTATGATGGCCAACGCTTCGTCACGACCCTCACCAACACCAGTAGCGCACCGACGGAAGCCTTCAAGTCTGGGATTTTTACCTACCTCGGCCAGCCCATTGATGTCCGCACACCGTTGTCGCCGAACAATATCAATGGATTACCCCTCGATCCCACCATTCAGAAGATATTAGCCCTCTATCCCGCACCGAACGGCCCCGTTGTGGACGATGTGCGAGCCAAGCTCTTCTTTCCCAGCAAGTCCATCACCACTGGCGACAACCTGAGCGCCCGCGTGGACCACAGCTTCGCTCGGAACGAAACGGTCGCAGTGCATTACACCTTCAACCGTTTAGAAGATCCCAACTTCGACCATACCGATTTCCTTCCGGGGCTGGGAGGAACCGGAACGCTACAACGAAGACAGAATGCCTCCGTGCAGCTCACGTCTGTGATCGATCCGAAGCTGGTGAACAACTTTCGAGTCGGCGCCAACCGGATCAACTTCCCGCTGAATTGCGAAGGTTTAAACATCCTCGACAGTTTAGGTCTCACGGATTCTCTCGGCCGCGGTGTCGATGTTCCGCTTCCCGGCGTGGACGGCTTTGGCTGTCTGCTCATCGTCGACAGAAATGGTTCCAAGCGATTCAGCGGCACCTATACCATGGCGGACGACATCACCTGGGCCCGCGGTCATCACACTTTCAAGTTCGGCGTCGAGACTCGTGATGTCTACTCCAACAGCACCAATGATTTTCTTTCCCGGCCCACGGTTGACTTCAACAACTTTTCCAATTTTGGCAACGCTCCCGCATTTTTCACGGGAACTCAAGTAGACGCTATTCCTACGCTACAGAACATGGTTTGGTCGCTCTTCGGCACCGTGGGATCTGTCACACAAGCCCAATTCTTTAATAAGACCGGCAATCGCGCCCCCGACGATCTACGAGGTTTCCGCCAGCAGGAATTCAATGCCTTCGCGCAGGACGCTTTCAAAATCCTTCCCAACCTCACTCTCAGCTATGGCCTGCGCTATCAGTTCAACGGGGTTCCTTACGAGGTGAACGATCTGCTGTCCACGCTGTTTACCAATCCCAGTGGACCGGCTGCTTTCACCTTCACTGTCGCCGGGCAGAAAGACAAGGGCCTGCCTCCGCTTTACAACAATGACTGGCACGACTTTGAGCCGCGCGTCGGCATCGCCTGGGATCCTTTCAAAAACGCTAAGACTTCCATCCGCGCCGGCTACGGCATTTTTCACGACCGGCTCTTTGGCCAGTTGCTCGGACTCACCCGCGGCAACCCGCCCTTCCAGCAGGTGTTCTTTGCGCCCTTCTTCGGCACACCACCGTGTACTCCACCCCAGATTCAAAGTCAGGTGGGCTTCTGCGTGGGACCACCACTTTCCGGATTGCCCCTCCCGCCCTCACTCACCACCACGTCCGTGGTCCCCCAGGGATCGGGCCTGCTGCCCTTCATCATCGATCCGCATTTGCGCATGCCCTATAGCCAAAGCTGGAACGTCGGAGTGCAACGGGAACTGCCCGGCAACGTGCTAATGGAAGTCAATTATGTAGGGTCGAGGGGAACGCGTTTGCTTAGACTCGTCGATGGCAATCCTCCGCAACCGGCTCTTGTCTCCCAATTGATAGCCGATGGGGTTCCGCCCCAGGTGTTGCAATTCAATGCTCTGTACTTCGGCGCCGAGGAAGGATTGCTCCCCTTCGATGCCGTAAACAACAACGCGTTCCTGCACGCGGAATTTTTCAACAATGCCGCTTCATCGATCTATAACGCGCTGCAAGCGAACATCACCAAGCGCATGTCCCATGGATTAGCCATCGAAGCCGCGTACACCTGGTCGCATGCCATTGACGATTCTTCCGACCCGCTCGTGCCCGCAGCGGGCAATCAGGGATTCCCTCGCAACTCCCTCGATCTCGCCGCCGAGCGTGGCAATTCTGACTTCGATGTAAGGCAGCGGCTGGTGCTCAACTATAGTTGGCAACTCCCGATCGGCCGCGGACGCTCGCATCTCACCGAAGGCATGACCGGCACGATCCTTGAAGGATGGCAAGTGGCCGGCATCACAACTTTCTCCGGCGGCCTTCCGTACGAGATCTTCACTGCCACAGACACCGCTCACACCGGGCAACCACAGCGCCCCAACTTTAATCCCGCGGGTACGCCAGTACCTATCAGTAATCCTCTCACGCAAACCGGACCGAATCTGGGTCTGTTCTCGGACGCTCCCTTTGGAAGCGCCGGAAACCTCGGCCGCAATCACTTCTACGGCCCCGGAATCAACAACTGGGACATGGTTCTGCAAAAATCCGTCAGCCTCACCGAGCGCGTTGGACTCGATTTTCGCGCCGAGACCTATAACCTGTTCAATCGCGTCCAGTTCACCCAGCCCGGAAATCTGACCCCCGACTTCGGCACCTTCGGACAATCCACCGGAGAAGTCCGTCGAGCCGATCAGACGACCGGCGCACGGCAGATTCAGTTTGGTATGAAGCTGCGGTTCTGAAAGCCTGAGGTTCGGCGACCCCGCCCATCCGCCCCTCGCCACCACTTCGGGGGCGCGAGAACCGTGTCCGCCAAATCGTTGTTACTGCTCCACTGCAGCGGGGTCAACCATCGTCTTGTATTACGCAGTGTAATCCGACACACTTTAGACTACGGTGACCCCATGGATTCTCCTTTGACCTTGAGACTCGACCCGAAGACCAGGCAACGAATCGCGCGCATAGCTCGCCGCAGACAGGTCTCCATCTCCGAGGTAATTCGGCAGGCGATCGAAGCTTGGGCGGAGCAGCAAGAGCCGATCGCTGCACCCTATGAAGCGATGGCCGATTTGATTGGTGTAGTCCACGGAGGGATGCGGGGGTGCTCCACCGACACGGGCCTGCGCTTCTCGGAAGTTCTCAAAAGTCGGCGGAGCCGCAAGTGATTCTCATCGACGCTGGGCCGCTGGTGGCTCTTGTGGACGCGGATGATCAGTACCACGAAAAGTGCGTCGATTGCTTGAAGACCTTGCGAGAACCCTTGGTCACAGTGTGGCCTCCACTCCTCGAAGCGGTGTATTTGCTGGGAGAGCTTCCCAAAGCCCAAGAAGCTCTTTGGGAGATGCTGGCGCGAGGAGTAGTGCAACTCATGTCGCTCGGCTTGGTAGATATACTGCGCATACGAGAGCTTATGATTAAATATGCCGACCGACCGATGGATCTCGCGGATGCGGCACTCGTCAGAGTTGCTGAACGAGAAGGCAGCGGTAGGATCTTCACCGTGGACCGCAATGATTTCGCCGTCTATCGCCTTCGCGGACGAGTCGGTCTTTCCATTGTCCCGTAAGGCGTATTCCAAGAGGTTGCGGCCATCCCTGGTGACGCGGATAAATGAATGTTGCCGTGCAAGTCCAGCAAGGTGTGCATCTTGACAGCGGCCTTGCGCCGGCGAAACTTCGCCCACGGAAACAGCGACAGGCGCAGGTCGATGGTGGTCGAATCCAGAGCATCTCTGCTCCAGATCGACGCCAATCGGATCGCGGGCATGCAGCCACCGGGCGATGGAAGGGGAAGGGGGAGATACCACTGAGAAGGATCGAGGGAACAAAAATCTGAGCTGCGCAGACTGCCCTGAGCAGTTCTGGTGGCACTATTTTGCGGGTAGACTTCCACAGGCACACATCTAACTACCAAGATGTCGTAAGCTAGATGTACGGAGGATAGCGTGCGCTGCGGCCGCTGTGGAAATGAAAATCTGGAGAGCCACCGCTTCTGCGGGATGTGTGGCACATCCCTGCTGGCTGGGGCGGAGACTCAGGCATGGCCGGGCATTTCCCCCGCAGAGAGCGCCTCGCACGGTGCGTCTTCGCCGCAATCCAAGGAACCTCGGCCACCACTGCCTCCGCGAGTTGAAACTCCTGCGAACACCCCGGCCCAGCCTGGTTCGCCTCGCCCATCGCGTGTAGCCAGTTCCGCCGAGAGCCCGATTATCAGCGGACCGTCATTTCTCGGATTGAACCAGCCGAGCCCGGCTGAACGGATGCCGCGCGGTAACTCGATTTACGCGCTTGACCAGGCTCCGGCAAAATCATCTCGCAATCTGGATTATCTGCTGGAGGATGATGAACAGGAACCGAGACGCGGCCGAGGCAAGGCGCTGATGATCTTTGTCGCGCTTCTTTTGTGTGCCGGCTTCGGCTACTTGCGCTGGAAGACCGGGGGATTCTCCTGGCTTGCCGCCGAAATAAAAGCTGCGGTGCAACCCGCTCCGCGCCCCGGTCCTCCATCGCAGACTGATTCTTCGTCGCCGGCGCCCGCACCTCCGGGCACCGCAACGACTGGGACAGATCCGTCGGCGGCTCCCACTAGTGCCTCTCCCGCAGGGGAACCGTCGTCTCCCCCAGCCGGTCAAGGGGCGGGGACCACACCCGGTACCGATAACTCTTCTTCGGCGCCCGTGGGCTCTACCAGCTCAGGCCCTAACGACTCAGCCCCCGGCAATTCCGCCCCGGCTGGATCCACGGGAGCATCGGCGGCACAGCCCGCTGCCGGAGATGCTTCATCACGTTCGACAGCCGCTCCATCCACCTCGCCGGCAGCAACGCCCCCCGAGGCTGAATCGAAGGCTCCCGAATCGAACGAGAGCGCTTCCACTGACTCCACTGCGGCGCGTCCGGATTCGAAGACGGAAGCGCCAGCAGTACCGCCAGCGCGCGCAAGCGCAGGAACGCCGGCGCGCAAGTCTGGCGCTGTCCCAGGTTCAAAGCCCACGCCGGCCATCCCTTCAGACTCGGTAGTGATCGATGCGGAAAGATACATTTATGGACGCGGTGGCGTGGCGCAGGATTGCGATCGCGGTCTGAAGATGCTGCGAACCAGCGCTTACCAATCGAATGAGAAGGCCATGATTTCGCTGGGTGCACTGTACTCGACCGGCCTTTGCGCACCTCGCGATTTACCTACGGCGTATCGCTGGTTTGCCGTGGCCCTGCGAAAAGAACCTGACAATCCAGCTTTGCAGCAAAATCTGCAAAAGCTCTGGAGCCAAATGACGCAGCCGGAGCGGCAATTGGCTATCAAGTTGAGCCAGTGAGGTTGTGGCGCAGTCTCTGCGGTCATGTTCCTCCCAGCCGAGGGAAATAAAAAAGGGAAATCCATTCATGCCTGTTTTTCGCGACGAATCGAGGAGAGTCCTCGCTTCAGTTCGGCGGTCAGGTCCGCTTCCCCAGTGATGACGTGCACCGGTTTGCCGGATTCTCGACCAAGCCAGGCGTTCAACTGTTCAGGTGAAGTCATCACCGACCGGCCCTGGCGCGAGATTGGCATTCCGGTGCGTGCCCATCGCTGAACCACCGAAATCGGCTCCCCTAAGAAAGATGCGATTTGTCGCCAACCTTTGAGCGTCTCCGGCTGAGCCTTCGCTTTAACGACTTGAGTGCGCTTGCGCATAGAAGATTATGAGAGGAATCGATAATCGTCTGGGCCTAGATATCCCTTATGCGGAATGCTCCGCTCAACCCCAGGTCTCGGGCAATACAGGATTCTCCCGATTGCTTCGAGGGCTCTAAGGCGGTGCGTAACCCCGTGTTCTTGCATCGAAGTGATTGTCATGTCCGTTTACACCAGGTTGAGTCTTTGCGGTTCTCGCGCGCTGGCATGGTGTGTGTTCGTTGGCAGCACGCTTGGAGTACAGCTGCAGTCAATCGCCGAGTCGGCATCGCCCCCCGCGAAACCTCGCACGGAACATATTCGCAAGGGACACGCGATGGCTCGAAAGACCTTGCTCAAGGGCGTGGGAGAATTTGCCGAGGTCACGCCGACGCTCTATCGCGGGTCCCAACCGACGCACGAAGGATTCAAGGAACTGGCGAAGATGGGCATCAAGATCGTCGTCGACGTCCGCGGGACCAAGCGCGACGGCGAGGGGAAAGAGGTCCGCAGTCTTGGAATGGAGCACGTTTCAATTCCATGGCATTGTCCGTTTCCGAGGGATGATGTCTTCGCGCGATTTTTGAAGCTGCTCCGCAACAATCCCGGGAAGAAAGTTTTTGTGCATTGCCGTCTGGGAGACGATCGCGACGGCATGATGATCGCCTCATACCGCATGGGGATCGAAGCATGGTCAGCGGAAGAAGCGATGAAGGAGATGCAGACATTTGGATTTACGCGAGCGCATCATTTCATCTGTCCGGGACTGGCGCGCTACGAGAAGCATTTTCCGGAACACCTAAAAAAGAATCCAATCTTCAAGGAATTTCGCGCCCAGGACGGGGCAGAGAGAACCCCATAAACGAGCGCGTCTTTCTGTAGTCACCCCGAACCAAGCTACGCCCGCCACGGACTTAAGTGACGCCTGCGAAGCAAAACAATCGCGTTGGGTCGTCTCACCCATACCGAGTGGAGAGATCTGGATCAATAGTGTTATGAGCAGCAAGAGTTCGAGCCGCAGGCCGCAATTTGCAAAGGTCCTTCGCTCCACTCAGGATGACAAGAGTAGAGGCGAGCGGAACTTTGCCTCCGCCAGCCTTGGGAAAAAAGCAAAAGCCCGGCCTGATCGGGACCGGGCGTTTGCTTGTTGGGGTTTGTCGGGTTGCCAAACCGTACTAGGCAGCCGCGGATCTCTTTGTGCGACCTCCGTCGTGACAGGTTGAGCTACTTTCCGCACGAGAAAGGGTTGCAGGTTCGGCTCAGAACCGGCCCACTCCAAGCTGACAATAGAGTGTCCGGGCTGGCACGTAACGAAATAGCGCTCTCCGTTGGGGCTGATTACTTTCGAACTTGCCGGTCTCGCCCTGTAAAGCCTCGGCAACGTCATACGTCGTGATGCTTTCATTCAGTTTCATGGGGACTTCCTCCAAATTTTCTATTAAGTTGTTTTGGGTTGTCCCCTACCCTAGGGAGGAGCTTTACCAATGATAGAACGTGGCACGACGGAGTCAAGGCCCGTGCGCTAATTCTTTCTTGAATTTTCTCTACCGGATTCGTCTTAGGGCATTAACCTTAAAATACAAACAGTGTGCGCGCGGGCGAGATAGATCCCTTACATCCTCATAGAGAAGTGGCGCGCTACAAGACCGCTAGACTTCGTCGCTCTCCTTCAACCTTGCAATCACGCCGAAATCTTCCAAGGTTGTCGTGTCGCCTTTGACTTCGCCGTTCGTGGCCAGCTCGCGAAGCAGGCGACGCATGATTTTGCCGCTGCGAGTCTTGGGCAGCATGTCGGTGAAGCGGATATCGTCAGGCCTAGCCAGCGCACCAATTTCTTTCGCCACCCAGCTGCGCAACTCTTCTTTGAGCTGGGGACTGGGAGTTCGTCCGTGCTCGAGCGTAACGAACGCGGAAATGGCTTGACCTTTAAGCTCATCCGGACGCCCTACCACCGCAGCCTCGGCCACGGCTTCATGCGCCACCAGCGCTGACTCCACTTCCATGGTGCTAAGCCGGTGGCCGCTGACGTTGAGCACATCGTCCACCCGCCCCATGATCCAGAAATATCCATCTTGATCTTTGCGAGCCCCGTCGCCAGTAAAGTACATGCCGGGAATCTGTGACCAATATTGCTTCACGTAACGATCAGGATCGCCATAAATAGTCCGCGCCATCCCTGGCCACGGCTTCTTCACAACCAGAAATCCGCCAGACCCGGCTGGCACCGGCGTGCCATCCATGGTGACCACATCTGCCATAACGCCCGGGAACGGCCGCGTTGCCGAGCCCGGCTTGGTAGCAATCGCCCCCGGAATCGGGGCAATCATGATGTGCCCCGTCTCCGTCTGCCACCAAGTGTCGGTGATCGGGCAGCGGTTGTGGCCGATGACTTCGCGATACCACATCCACGCTTCGGGATTGATCGGCTCGCCGACGGTGCCGAGGAGGCGCAGGCTTTGCAAGTTGTGTTTGTTCGGCCACTGGTCTCCCCACTTGATGAAGGTGCGAATCGCGGTGGGCGCGGTGTAGAGAATGTTTACCTGGTGACGGTCGATGATCGACCAGAAGCGGTCGGGCTCAGGAAAATTTGGGGCGCCCTCATACATCAGAGTGGTGGCGCCGTTTTGCAGCGGGCCGTAAACGATATAGCTGTGGCCGGTGACCCACCCAATGTCGGCGGTGCACCACAGCGTATCTTCATCCTTGAGATCGAAAAT
>Ga0137379_10007963_pt1 | contig 10050 bp, 10 predicted proteins | sample SagtaG_18_FD_104812 | JGI IMG/M metagenome (GOLD analysis project Ga0137379, IMG submission 104812) | Vadose zone soil microbial communities from Sagehorn Ranch, Mendocino, California, USA - Sage2_L_80_16 metaG | ecosystem: Environmental > Terrestrial > Soil > Vadose zone | place: USA... | reverse complement strand
GACCGTGGTGGTCGGCGGCGGCGGCGCCACCGGAGTCGAGCTGGCCGGCGAGCTGGCCGAGATCCTGCCCAAGGTGGCTGGCGGCCACGGCCTGGCGGCCGACCGGCCCGCCGTGCAGCTCATCGAGGCGGGCCCTGCCATCCTGGCCGGCTCCTCACCCCAGCTGACCGGCAAGGCCGCCAGGCTCCTTTCTGACCTGGGGGTCCAGGTCCGCACCAACGCGGTGGTCGCGGCCGCGACCGAGGAGGGCTTCCGGCTGACGGACGGCCGGCTGGTGGAGGGCGGCGTGTTCGTCTGGGCGGGCGGGGTGCAAGCACCCGAGCTGGTGGCCGATTCGGGGCTGCCGGCCGGCCACAACGGCCGCGTCAAGGTCGACCGGTACCTGCGCGTACTGGACCACCCGGACATCTACGCCGCCGGCGACCTCGCCTCGGTGACCGATCCGCGCACCGGGCACGCGCTGCCCCCGCTGGCGCAGGTGGCGCTGGAAGAGGGGGAGACGGTGGCCCGCAACCTGGACGCGGAGCTGGAGGGCGGGCCACTGGAGGCGTTCACCTTCCACGACAAGGGGTTCGTGGTCTCGGTCGGAACCCGCCGCGGGGTCGCCGACATCGCCGGCATCACCACCGGCGGGCGGCTGGCCCACCTCCTCAAAGACGCCATCGAGTGGGAGTACCGCCAGTCCGTCAGGCACCTGCGCGGCTGGGACCCAGCAGCCTGGTAACCGCGGCCCATCCCGCTGCGAACGCCAAAGGAACTGGCGTCCCGGTAGCGTTCCACTCGCGACCGCCGGCCTGGAACCGGCCGCCTTGCCTGGGGGAACATGGAGGCCGGGGTTTGGCCGGAAGGCTCCGTCCCGCTGGACGGGGCCTTCCGATCGACGCGGACGCGATCAGTTGCAGTTTGCACTGTGTTCCAGCCAGAGGTACGTCCAAAACTGCACCGGAGGGCTGATAGCATTGGCAACCTGGCCCGCTGGATAGCAGACAGTGCGGCCATTGCCGTTGCTGATAATGGTGCCATGGCTGCGCTTGTTGTGAAGCGACTGGATCCAAGGAATGTATTGGTCGATCCGAATATTTCGGTCCAAGGGTGCGTTTATACCGGCCCAGTTTCCTCTGAGGTTCCTGTTCTCGAAGATACATAGGTCCCCATTCGGACACACATAATCAGGAGTGGCGCCCGGAACTACCACGGTAACTATCACGTTGCCGTGATCATATGAGATCTGGGAGGAGTTAATAACTCGGCCGGAGGAATTTTACTTGAGCTGAGCGGCGACTTCCGCTTTCAGCTCGGCTTTGATACTCGCCGATCGCCCTACCGCTGGTGGACGCGAGCTCGCCGCGAACGCTGGGGTAGCGAGGAGAAGCGCGAAAGCTGCGAGGATAGCTGCGGACAGAGGGGCGAGCTTGCAACGTGAGTAATTCATCCTGCTGACTTCTTCCTCGATAACGCCCGCGACCCGGCGCAGGTGCGCCCGCTGCTGCCTGGCTCGCCGGGCTGCATGGTGGTGATCACCAGCCGCAGCGAGCTCACCGGCTTGGTCTGCGCCGACGGCGCCCGCCCGCTCAGCCTCGACGTGCTCACCATCGCCGAAGCGCGCCAGCTGCTCGCCACGCGGCTCGGGGCCACCAGGCTGACCGCCGAGCCAGCTGCTGCCGCCGAGCTGATCGCCCTGTGCGCCCGGCTGCCCCTGGCCCTGGCCGTTACCGCCGCCCGCGCCGCCGCTCACCCGCGGTTCCCGCTCGCCGCGCTGGCCGCCGAGCTGCGCGATGCCCGCGCCCGCATCGACGCGCTAACCACCGGTGAGGACGCTACCGACCTCAGTGCGGTGTTCTCCTGGTCCTACCGCCAGCTGAGCCCGGACACGGCGCGGATGTTCCGGCTGCTCGGCCTGCACCCCGGTCCCGACATCACCGACGCCGCAGCCGCGAGCCTGGCGGGTTTGCCGCGGCCGGACGCCCGGCGCCTGCTGCTCGAGCTGACCCGCGGTCACTTGCTCGCCGAGCCCGCCCCCGGCCGTTACGCCCTTCACGACCTGCTGCGGGCGTACGCCGCTGGCCAAGCCGCGGCGGCTGACGACGAGAAGACCCGTCAGGCGGCCGTAGGCCGGATGCTCGACCATTACCTGCACACCGCCTACGCAGCCACCCTCTTGCTCAAGCCGTCGCGTGAGCCGACCGTCCTCACCCCGCCGTGCCCCGGCGTCACGCCCGAGTTCCACGCCGATCATCAGGAGGCACTGGACTGGTTCGAGGCCGAACACAGGGTGCTTCTCGCGGCGGTAGCCCTGGCCGCCGAGACCGGATTCGATGCCTGTGCCTGGCAGCTGCCCTTGGCCATGGCCGACTTCCTCGAGAGGCGAGGGCACTGGCAGGAGTCTGCGGCCATCCAGCGCATCGCGCTGGCCGCCGCCACCCGCCTCGGAGACATCGCCGGGCGGGCCATGGCCAGCCGTGCCCTCGGAACGGCCTGCGCCTGGCTGACCGACTACGACCAGGCACGCGCCCAAATGACCGACAGTCTCGGGCTGTACCGAAAACTCGGGGACCTCAACGGCCAGGCCAGGGTCCATCAGTCTCTCGCCTGGGCAGCTGGGCTCTCAGGTCGACATGGCGACGCGCTCGGCCATGCCGAGCAGGCCCTTGACCTGTTCCGGGCCGTCGGGAACCGATCCGGGCAGGCCGCGGCTCTCAATGTCCTCGGCTATGGCCACGCGATGCTGGGCGAGCCTCAGCGGGCCCGCCCGTTCTGCCGGCAGGCCCTCGCCCTGAACCAGGAACTCGGCCTCCATCGCGGCGAGGAGGCACACGCCTGGGACAGCCTCGGCTACGTCGAGCGCCAACTCGGCCGTCACGGCGACGCCGCCGACTGCTACCAGAACGCTCTCAGCCTTTTCCGGGAACTCGGGGACCGCTTCAACGAAGCCGAAATCCTCACCCACCTCGGCGACGCCCGCCACGCCGGCAATGACCAGCAGCAGGCCCGGGATGCCTGGCATCAGGCCCTGGAAATCCTCGACGACCTGCACCACCGTGACGCTGACCAGGTGCGCCTCAGACTGGAACGTCTCGGTACCGATAGCCGGGCCGACCTGGCCGACCGGCGCATGACCTGATCGGCCGGGCCTCGACCCAGCCACCACTCACTCGCCATGGCCGGGCCGAGGCCGAGGTTCTGTCATGCCTCAAACGATGCCGTTTGGTTCTTGGTTTGGCTCTTACCCGAAGGGAACAGAATCCTTGCTAGTCGCAGCGTTGTCCTACCGCTGTACTACCATGGTTGTCATGGCAGTACGGAAGAAGCGCTCGATCTCAATGCCTCCTGACCTCGATGCGGAGATCGCGGCCGCCGCCGCGCAAGCGGGAATGAGCTACAGCGCCTGGCTAGCCGATACGGTACGCAAGGAATTCACCATCCGGGCCGGCCTGGCTGCTGTCAGCCAGTTCGAGCAAGACCACGGGGCGTTCACCCCCGAAGAGCTTGCCGAGGCCCAGCAATGGGCGGCCACGGCGGTCGAGCGGGCCAGGCGGACCGGCACCAGTGCCCAGCGCCGGACGGCATGAATGAGCGTCACCTACGACACCGGCGCGCTAATCGCCGCTGACCGGGGAGAACGCCGCATGTGGGCCCGTCACCGCGCCCTGCTGGCGCTCCGCGAGGTGCCTACCGTCCCCGCGCCAGTGGTGGCGCAGTCGTGGCGCGGCGGCAGCCGCCAGGCTCTGCTGGCCCGGATGCTGGCCGGGTGTGATGTCGAGGCGCTCGATGACGGCCAGGCCCGCTCGGTCGGCTCGCTTGCCGCTCGCGCCGCGACTGGCGACATCGTGGACGCGTGCGTAGTTGAAGGAGCCCTTCGCCGACATGACCTGGTGGTCAGTTCCGACGAGGACGACCTGCAGGCAATCGCTGCGGCCGTGAGCCGTCGCCTCGAAGTTGACCGGCCATGACGGCCGCCTGCGGTTTGCCTCTTTTAGATCCTGCTGCCGGCGACTGCCGCCGATCCGGCGCCTGGTAATAGACGATCGCCCACCCCTTAGCCTCGATTCCCGGCGGAGGTCTTGAGGTCATCTTCCCGGCTTGCTGATGTTTGCCGTGCCCGTGTTTGCGCTGGTAGCTGGCTTGTCGGCGCGGCGACCTGGCGTGATCTCAATGTGTTAGCCAGAACTAGCCGGGCATCATGGATGTTGCTGTTTCCAGTGGCTGCCTGCTCCCGGCAGCCCGAGACGGCCAGGTCAACGGTAATTTCCGGGAGTGCGCCGTTGCCGCGCGCCGCGTACCGGGATTATTATGACTCTGTCAGATAGGTCGGTAGCTTATCAGGATCAGTTGAGGTGAGGACCGGCGCGGATTACTTCCTTCACCCGGCCGGGCCGTCCCAGCGCCGGTATGAGGCGCTGCGCGCCTACTTCATCGAGGACATGCCGGCCAGCGAGGTCGCCGACCGGTTCGGGTATTCCACCGCCAGCGTGCACCAGATGGCCACGCTGCTGCGCGCCGGGCGGATGAGCCTGTTCACCGACCCCCGGCCAGGGCCGAAGGGGCCGCGCAAGGCCACCGGCGAGCTGCGGGCCCGGGTGCTGGCACTGCGGTCGGCCGGGCACTCGGTCACCGAGATCGCCGCCGCGCTCACCGAGCAGGGGCTGCCGGTGTCGGCGCAGACCACCTGGCAGATCCTGGACGCCGAGGGGATACCCCGGCTGCCCCGCCGGGATGAGGGCCGCCGCGGCCCGCCGGCCCGCCTGGAACCAGTCAAGGCCGCGAAGCTGTCCGGCTGGCCCGACGGCCCGGTGTCGCTGCCGTGCGGCCACGCCGGGCTGCTGCTGCTGTACCCCGGCATGGCAGACCTGCGGCTGCCCGCCCTGGTCCGCGCCGCCAGCTACCCCGGGACCAGGCAGCTGACCGCCTGGCAGTCGGTGGGCAGCCTGATCCTGGCCAAATCCGACCGCAAGGCCCGCATCCACCACGTCGGCTCGCTGGCCGAGGACGCCGGGCTGGCGTTCACCCTCGGCCTGACCGCCCTGCCCAAGGCCACCCACCTGGGCAGCTACTCCTGGCGGGTGCGCCGCGCCTCCAACGTGAGGCTGCTGTCCGGGCTGGCCGCCGGGCTGCGGCAGCTGGGCCTGGCCACCGGCGAGGACGGGTTCAACTGCGACTTCCACGCCATCCGCCACCACGGCGCCGACGCCCAGCTGGAAAAGCACTACGTCCCCCGGCGCTCCCAGCGGACCCGGGCGGTACTGACGTTCTTCGCCCAGGACCACGCCTCCTCCGAGATGGTCTACGCCAACGCCGACCTCACCAAGGCCGAGCAGGCCGCCGAGATCATCGCCTTCGCCGACTACTGGCAGCAAGCCACCGGCGCCGACCCCGGACTGCTGGTGTTCGACTCCCAGCTGACCACCTACAAGATCCTGGAGCAGCTGTCCGGCCGCGGCATCCGCTGGCTCACCCTGCGCCAGCGCGGCAAGGCCGAGCTCGAGCGCCTCTCCGCGCTGCCCGGCTCCGCGTGGAAGACCGTCACCATCCGCAGGTCCGGCCGCTACCGGCGGCCCCGCCTGCACGAAGACATGATCAAGATCAAGGACCTGAGCTCCAGGGCCCGCCAGATCGCGGTCACCGGCATCGGCCGCGACAACCCCACCCTGGTCATCACCAACGACCTCACCACCCCCGCCAGGGACCTGTTCGCCCGCTACGCCGAGCGGATGACCGAGGAAAACGAGCTCGACGCCTACATCGGCGGGTTCCACCTCGACGCCCTCACCAGCGGCGTCCCGCTCAACGTCGACCTCGACACCACCCTCACCGTCGTCGCAGGCAACCTCTGCCGGCTGCTCGCCCGCAAGCTACCCCGGTACGAGAACGCCACCCCCGACAAGATCTGGCGGCACTTCCTCGACGCCACCGGCACCCTGCACATCACCGGCGACACCGTCACCTGCGCGCTCAACCTGCGCAGCCACCACCCCGTCCTCATCGACGGCGGGTTCGCCGACCTCCAGGTGCCGATCCCCTGGTGGGGCGGCCGCACCCTGCGGTTCCGGTTCCCGCCACGCTGACCAGCCGACCGGGACAACCTCAACTCAATTACCGCACCGGGAATCAAGGTTAGCCGGTCTCGCCGGTGGGCTCGGAGATGCGGGCCTCCCAGGTGCCGAACTCGCCGGTGCCGACGATCACATCAGGGTGTTGCTGGCGGAACCGGGCAAGCCGTAGCACCTGGCCGGGCTCTTCGCGGATGAGTCGCAGCGCAGGAAGGCTCATCCCGGTCTGACTCCTGCTCACGGCTGCCGCTCCTCGGCGGGTATGCCGGTGACCTGCCGCGCCCGGCGCCGGTCAACAGCGAATAGCACCGCACGGAGCACCACGGCGTAATCCTGGTGAAACTGGTGGCCGATCGCAGCGAGCAGCTCCTCGCCGGTGTCGGCCGGGTTCCGGTCGCGCCAGTCTGCGACCGCGGCGCGGGCACGATCCAGGTCTTCAGGCCTGTCTTCGCGAAATCTCACGACAGACCTTGCCTCCCGGTCAGATGCGGCGATTCGCGGATACCCGCAGTCAATCCGGCACCGGGCGTAGCCTGAAAGTGTTGTCCTGTGGTCACCTGTAGGGCGGTCAACAGGTCCACATGGTTCGCGGGTCCATACCCGGCGCGATTGGCACACACGAATGGCGGACCGCTCCGGCGAGGTGCGGCGGCTGATGGTCGACCGCGGCATGTCACTGCGCGGGCTGGCCAAAGCGTCGAATGATGACCCGAGCTACCTGTCCAAGGTCCTCAGCGGGCATAAGCCGTCATCCCCGTACCTGGTGGCGCGCCTGGACGACGCCCTTAGCGCGGGCGGGAAGATCCGCGACGCCGCGCAGGAGGTACCGGCGAGGCGGGCCGGGAAAGCCAGGACGGCGCGGAAACCGTCTAGCGCGGTCGAGGCCCTTCAGGTCGCGATGACCGGTGACCCGGCCGGGCCGGACATCGGCGCTGACGGGCTGGCGGAGCGGGTGCTTCATTACGCGCACGCCCCCGCGGTGGCGCCCTCGGCCGCAGTCTACGGCGAGCTGCTGAGCGCCCGGTCATTCGCCGGGGCGCTGCTGGGCCAGTCTGCGCCCGCCAGCGGCCGGACCTGACGGTCACGGCCGGCTGGCTGTCCAGCTTGCTGGCGATCTCGGCGGCCGACCTCGGCGACCGCGCGGCCGCGGTCAGCTGGTGTACCGATACCGAACGGCGCGGGCGGGACGCCTCCTATCCGGAGCTGCTCAGCTGGGCGGCGCTGACCCGGTCGCTGATCGCCCGGTATCAGGGCGACCCGCTCGCCTCGGCGGCCGACGCCCGGCGCGGCCAAGCCGCCGGGCAGCCCGGGTCGGTCGCGCACGCCAAGCTCGCCGCTCAGGAGATGCGCTGCCGGGCGATGTTCGGGCGACACCGCCGGGATGGCCGACGCCCGGCGCCGGGCCGTTACCGCGATGGCGCAACTCGGCCCGCCGACCTCTGCGGCCAGCGTGTACTCGGTGCCGCGGGCCGAAGACCCGCCGTACACCGCGACATCGCTGATGCTGGCGGGCCGGTACGCCAAGGCGGCGAAGATAACAAGGCGGATCATCGACACGGCCTACCGTCCGCGGTCACGGGCACCCGGGGACCAGCCGACCAACTACGCCCGTACGCTGCTGATCCTCGCGCTGGCCAGTGCCGGGCTCGGCGAGCTGGATGAGGCCGTGGCCGCCGGGACCGCCGCCCTGGACTGCGGAGGGGTCGTGTGGCCGATTATGGTGCTGGCCGGCAAGCTCGACCAGGCGCTTGCTGGGCAGTTCCCCGCAGCGGCGTACGCGGCGGACTTCCACGTCCGCTACCTCGAAGCGGGCACCAGGCTCGCGCTGCCCGCGCCGCGTTCACAGCCAGGCAAGGACGGCGCATGAGCGACGACGAGCTGACCCCCGAGCAGGCCACCGCGATCACGGCGGCGGTGGACATCGAGGCCGCGCCGCCGGCGAGGCCGTCACAGGGGTTCAGCTGCTAGCTCACGAAGACAGCGCTCTTAAGGCCTACTACCAGACCCGCAGCCGCTACCTCGCCGCCATCCCCCAGCGCAGAGCTTTCAACCAGATCGGAGAAGCTTTGCCTACCATCATCGTTAACGGGATGGTCGCGGGCACCTGGATATGGGACAACCGCACGTGCACTGTCCGGACAAGCGTGATCAGCGGACGGACGACCCCAGCCATCCGCCGTCAGATCCAGGCGCGCGCAGCAGCGCTGACGCAGACTCTTCGCTCGGCATGGACACCTGCGCACCGACATCCGGGCTCACAGACACTCCATGCCAGCAAATCGCGCCACCACCGTTACGCCAGCCGACTAGGGTCACTGCCTTAGCCGGCCCGCCAATCACGCGAGGTAACCACCACATGGAGCCATTGAGCCCCGGTGCCTCTCTGCCCCGGATCCAGGACTATGTCGCCAAGATGGAAACCGAGCGCGGACTGGACAAGCAGGACCTGTCATCCCAGTGCCTCAAACTCGGCGAGGAAGTCGGCGAACTCTACCGCGCAGTCCGCAAGCTGCAAGGACAACCCCAGGACCCAGGCGGGCGCATCGCCGACATCGGTGACGAAGCCGCCGATGCACTCATCTTGCTCATGTCGATCGTGAACAGATGCGGGGTCAACCTAGAAGACGCCCTGCGCGCTAAGCCTCGATCCACCGACAAATTGGGTGTTTTCGGGCGTGTCAAACATGAAAGGGTGCCTCTGAACTGGGAGAATGGGAGTTGCTTAAGCTTCCGGTACCCGGTTCGAGAGGACACCCTGTAAGTGCGATTGTTGCATAGCCTCGCGAAGACGCACGCATCCTTCGATGACCCGAATCTCGTGTCGCAGGCCGGCCTGGTGCCGGTGATGGCGCTCGCCGAGCGCGCCGGGCTCGGTGATCTGGTCGCGGAGCGCGTCACGCCGGGCGGCGAGTGCGGCGTCAGCGCGCACCTGAAAGTCCCGTGCCTGGTCGCCGGGATGGCCGCGGGCGCGGATTCGATCGATGACATGGGCCTGCTGCGGCACGGCGCGATGGGTGCCCTGTTCGGCGGGATCCGCGCCCCGTCCACGCTGGGGTCGCATCTGCGCTCTTACACCTGGGGCAACGTCAGCCAGCTGGAGAAGGCAGGCCGGGAGTTCCTCGCGGAACTGGCGCGGCAGGCGCCGCTGCTGCCCGGCGCGGAAACCCTGGCGTTCATTGACATCGACTCGATGCAAAAAAGGGTCTACGGCCATCAGAAGCAGGGCGCGAAGTTCGGGCACACGAAGATCCAGGGGAAATCGCTGCTGGTCCGGGGCCTGAACGCGCTGGCCGCGGTGGTCAGCACGCCGATCGCGGCGCCGGTGATCGCCGCGACCCGGCTGCGCGGCGGGAACGCCGCCTCCGCGCGCGGCGCGGCCAGCCTGGCCGCCCGCGCCATCGGCACCGCCCGGGACTGCGGCTGCACCGGCACGATCATCGTGAGGCTGGACTCGGCCTATTACAACGCCGCGGTGATCGGCGCGGTCCGCGGTCAGGGCGCGCGGTTCTCGGTCACCGCCCCGATGAACGCCAGCATCCGCGCCGCGATCGCCGCCATCGGCGAAGACGCCCGGACCCCGATCCGGTACCCGCGCGCTATCTGGGACGACCAGCTGGATGCCTGGGTATCGGACGCCGAGGTCGCCGAGATTGACTACACGGCGTTCGCGTCGAAGAAAGGCCAGGCCGTCACCGCCCGGCTGATCGTGCGCCGGGTCCGCGACCTGAACAAGAAGGCCGCCGGGGGACAGGACGAGCTGTTCGCGGTCTGGCGTTACCACGCGGTGTTCACCGATTCGCCGTTCGTGCTGATCCAGGCCGAGGGGCAGCACCGCGACCACGCCGTCGTGGAGCAGGTCTTCGCCGACGTCACCAGCGGCCCCCTGGCCCATATGCCATCCGTTATCTCTAGCCATCCTCCGCCTGTCTTTGACGTGCAGGACGCGACTGCTATCCGCCGTGTCGCTCGTGGTGGACGTGGTTATCTTGCCCCGTTCATCACG
>Ga0137379_10007954_pt1 | contig 10056 bp, 10 predicted proteins | sample SagtaG_18_FD_104812 | JGI IMG/M metagenome (GOLD analysis project Ga0137379, IMG submission 104812) | Vadose zone soil microbial communities from Sagehorn Ranch, Mendocino, California, USA - Sage2_L_80_16 metaG | ecosystem: Environmental > Terrestrial > Soil > Vadose zone | place: USA... | reverse complement strand
GGCATCGACGGGAGCGACGTACATCCGAATGAGCGGAACGTCGATGGCTGCTCCGATCGTCTCCGGGGCTGTCGCGCTCCTGCTCCAGCGCCGGCCATCCCTCAGCCCGGATCAGGTCAAGGCGATCCTCGTCGCGTCAACGCAGCCGTACGGTCAGGACACCGGCGTGGCGCTTCCCGATCCCAGCGCCGATGGCAGCGGACTCCTCGATGCCCTCGCCGCCATGCAAAGCAACGGTACGGCGACAAGCTCGGGCACTGACGGCATCGGTCTGCCGAATACCGCTCCGCTTGCCGATAGCCTCGTAGCCCGCGCCAATCGCGGGCTCCGGCCGGCCGACAGCTTCGCGCGCTCGCTCCTCCCGGTGCTCCGCGGAATCCCGCTGCGCTGGAAGGACCCGACGCTCGGCGGCATCGATTGGACAGCGCTGACGTGGGACAGCGTGGCGTGGGACAGCGTCGCCTGGGACAACTACGAATGGGACAGCATCGCGTGGGACAGCATCGCGTGGGACAGCGTGGCCTGGGACAGCATCGCCTGGGACAGCATCGCGTGGGACAGCGTCGCCTGGGACAGCATCAACTGGGATAGCAGCATCAACTGGGATTAGGTCGGGCTCTCTACGCTCTCGGGCGATGCGTTTCGACCATCTGATGCACTGGGTGCCCGACCTCGATCAGGCAATCAAGGCGTACGGCGACCTTGGCTTCCCGGTCCAGCGCGGCGGCCAACATCCTGGGCTTGGGACGCAGAACGCGGTATGGCGCAGCCCACCCGCCTACCTCGAGCTCATCGGCGTTCGAGACCGGTCCGAGGCGTCCGCCGCGATGGGAGCGCATTGGCCTCGCCTCGAAGCGCTCCTCGCTTCGGGTGGCGGGGCCGGCCGCTTTGCGGTGCACGTCGAAAATGTCCAGGCGGTTGTCGATATGTTGCGGAGCGAGGGCATCGACGTGAGCGATCCGCGGCCGGGCTCGGCGAAACGGGAAGACGGCACCACGGTCAACTGGATTGCGGCGGCGGTTCAGGGAGGTCCGCCCTGGGCGCCGTTCTTCATCAATTACGGAATGTCGCCCGCTGAGCGCACCAACTTCCTCAGCGCCTCAGAGAGAGCGCCGCAACCGTGGCAGATAGATCGGCTTGTGGTGGAGACTCCCGACCCTGTGTCGTCGGCGCGTTGGCTAAGCCGCGCACTGGGAACGACCCTGGAGGCAGGGGCTACGAACGTTCCCCTGGAGGGAGCGAACGTCGAATTCCGTGTGGGCGATAGCGATCGCGTCACGCGGGTACTCATTGGTGGAAGCAATCCGCCATCTGGTGAGGTGGCAGGCTTGAGCGTCGACGCAGGCTAACTAGAGCGGTGCCGAGCCCGCCTTGACGAGACGTGAGCGTCCGGGCCGCCGCATTCGGGACGGGATCGGATCGCAGTCACAACGCACCTGTTCTTCGAGCAACACGCGATCCCAGCGACCGAGATTCGCGGCCGCATCGTACGTGCTCTGCAAGAACTCCATCAGGATCGCCCCGGGATCGGCCGACGTCCGGACCGCCTCATACGGCAGCACGAACTCTCCGCGCGCGGGGTTCCACTCTGCCGCGTCGGGGTGGATCGTGGCGGCCGGTAGCCCATCGAGTGACGGCATCGCGTAGGCGTAGTACTCGGCCCGCGGCACGTCCGCGTTGCCCGGCCAGAAGCCGGCCGCGATGAGCTCGTGCGAATAGGCCTCGTGCATGACATGGATGTCGACGTTCGGTGGTTTCCCGCCGGCGTAGGCCGGCGCGCGTTTTCCGCTGAAGCGCGCGGAGGCGAGATCGAAGGAGCCCCACCAGAACTGGACGGGGCTGGCCTTTCCGAGAAAGCCAGCGCGGAAGCGTTCGAAGACGAGGTGCGTCTTCAGCAGCCCCGCCGCGAACAGCCGCGCGCGATCGCGGTCATACGGCCGGATCTCGACGTCGTGGGGGAACGGGATGGCGACGGCGACCTCCGCGGGCAACACATCGATGTGAGGGTCCGGCACTCCAAGCCGGTCAAGTGAGTCGAGCACCTCGCGATAGAACTGCGCGACCGACATGGACCGCAGCGGTATCGCGGCACTCCCGCCGGCGCTCGTGACGATGCGGAGCTCGTGCGCAACGAAGTCGAGATCGATCTGAAAGGCCCCGCCGCCGCCCGGCACGACCCCGGTCGTCAAGCCTCGAGGGGTCACCGCGAGGCTCGAGTTCCACCAGTGGTTCAGGAGCGGCGTCATCTCGAGACGCATCTTGCCGACGATCTGTGTCCACATGTGGACCAGATGGAGGGTGTCCTTCCAGGCCTCATATGGCAGGGGTGGCCACGGCTCGAGCTCGTTCAAGGGCATCGCCCGAGCGTAGTCCAGTGTCAGGTCCGTAGTCGGAGCCGGACGTCCGCGGCGGAAGCGTCGCCGAGCGAAGCCTTCGCGACCCGCTCGAGATCACTGTTGTCCGCGGCGCGTACGGCTCGTCTCACCGTCGCGATGCTTGTCGGCGACATGCTCAACACGCGAACACCGAGCCCGACGAGCACCAGGGCCGCCTCAGGGTCGCCCGCCATTTCGCCGCACACCGATAGCTCGATGCCCGATCGGTCGGCGGCTTCGACCGCGAGCCGTATGAGCTGGAGAAGCGCGGGATGAAGCGAGTCGCGGTACCGCTCGAGGGCCGGATTGCCGCGATCCGCGGCGACCGTGTACTGGAGCAGGTCGTTCGTGCCGATGCTCACGAAGCTCAGATCCCGAACGTAGGTGTCCGCGGTGAGGATCGCCGATGGGATCTCGAGCATGACGCCGAGGTCGATCACGCCGATCGGCTTCCCTTCGGCGACGAGTTCCGCCCGGGCCCGATCGACCAGGTGCCTGAAGGTCGCGGCGTCGCGCGCGTCCGCGACCATCGGCGCCATCACCTTGACGCGCCCCTTGGCCGCGGCGCGGATGCACGCGCGCAGCTGCGTCACGAAAATCTCGGGCCGGCGATCGGCGAGGCGAAGCGCCCGCACGCCGAGGAACGGGTTGTCCTCTTCTTTCAGCGGGAGGTATGGGATCGGCTTGTCGCCCCCGACATCGAGCAGACGGATTGTCACCGGATGCGGCGCGAACGCGGCGATGACGCGGCCGTACGCCTCGGCCTGCTCGTCCTCGGATGGCGGGCTCGACCGCTCGAGAAAGAGAAACTCGGTTCGGAACAGACCGACGCCGCGCGCCCCTAGGGCGACTGCGCCGGCGGCCTCGCCGGGCGAGCCGATATTCGCGAGGAGCTCGATCGCCGTCCCGTCTTTTGTGACCGCCGGAAGCGCGGCCTCCTCGACGTCCCGACCGCGATCGCGCCGGATCGCGCCGGCGCGCGCCTCGTAGCGCGCCACGTCTTCTTTCGTCGGCGCGACGAGGATCTCGCCGCTTTCTCCATCGAGCGCGAGCCGCGATCCGCGGCCCGCTTGATCGAGCATGGCGAGCAGGCCCGTCGCGCCGACGACCGCAGGGATCCCGTACGCGCGCGCGAGGATCGCTGCGTGCGCGGTGGGGGAAGAGGCCTCTAGCGCGATGCCCAGCAGACGATCGCGCGGCAAGGTCGCGGTCAGCGACGGTGGCAGATCTTCCGCGACGACGATCGACGGTTCGGAGAGGCGGATGCCCGCGTCCCCGAGTCCCGCGAGCTCGCGCGCGACCCGATCGCCGACGTCGAGGACGTCCGCGGCTCGCCCGGCGAGCAACTCGTCGCCGAGGGCCCGGAGCTGGTCGGCGACGCTCGTCGCGGCCGCGGTGATCGCAATGACGGCGTCGGCGCCATCGGCGCGAATACGCGCCGCGGCGGCATCGATGAGCTCGGGATCCCGCGCGATCATGGCGTGCGCCGAGAAGACCTCGGCTTCTTCGGCGTGGCCTGCGCCGCGGACCTGGTCGGCGAGATGCTCGGACGCTCGGCCGACGGCCTCGGTGGCCGCGATCAGGCGGGCGACCTCGGCGTCCGGTTCGGTCACGATCCCTCGCGAAACAGGAGCCTTCCGCTCGAAGCGGACCCACGGACCGTGGGCCACACCCGGAGACGCGGCGACCCCGCGGATGAGAATCGCGTTGCCGGTCATCACGATCGCAGTCGGCGCGAGGGATCGATCCGCTCGTGAACGACCACCGGTGCGCGGTCGGCTGCCGTCACCGCTCGCATTCTCGTTCCGCGCGAACGGATGGCCGCGACGGACCACGAGACGGCCACGCCAAGGGCCGCCGCCTTGCCGTCCCCCGCGAGGAATCCCGCCAAGAGGGCATCGCCCGCGCCGACCGTGTTGACGACGTCGTCGATCGGTGCCTCGGCATGAGATGCCCCGTTCGCGTCGACGAAGAGCGCGCCGTCCGGACCAAGACTCACCAACACCGCTTGGCATCCCCGCGCAAGGAGCTCGCGCGCGGCGGCGGTGACGTCGCCGATGGTCGCGAGCGGTCGGCCAACGAGCGCCTCGAGCTCTTCGTGGTTCGGCTTGACGAGGGCAACTCCGGCGCAGATCGCTGCCGCCAGTGCTTCGCCGCTCGTGTCGATCGCCACACGCCGGTCCGAGGCGCGGCCAGCTAGGCGCGCATAGAAATCAACGGGAGCGCCCGGCGGCAGCGAGCCACAGCCGACGATCCAGCTCGCCCCGGGGGCCGCCGTCGCGGCGGCGATGATGGCGTCGACGTCATCCGATGCAAGCTCTGGTCCCGACTCGTTCAGCTTCGTGAGCGTTCCGTCGGCTTCGACGATGCTCACATTCGTCCTGATCGAACCCGCGATCGGGACTGCGGAGATCGGCGTCGCGTCCGCGAGGAGTCGGAGATACGTCGCCGCCGAGTCTTCCGCGAGCGGCAGCACCGCGACCGTGGCAACACCCTGTGCCGCGAGGGCGCACGAGACGTTGACACCCTTCCCGGCTGCTTCCGCGGTCGAGCGTCTGGCGCGGATGAGCGCACCTCGTTCGAGGCGATCGATGTCGAGGGTGCGGTCGATACTCGGGTTCGGGGTCACCGTCACGATCACGTCGAAGCGATCGCGGTGGGTTCGAGGTGCTTCGCGAACAGGACGGCTTCAGCCTCGGATGTCCACGTCCCGCTCGGACCCAGCGCCGCCGCGAGTTCGGGATCCTTGATGGCGAGATCCTCCAGTGAGGTCAGCGGAAGGCCTCGCAGTTGCGGGAAGATGACGATCTTGCCCGCGAACCGGCCTTCCATCAGCGACCGCAGTCCATCCGCGGCGGCCTCGATCCCGCCCACCGCTGCGACCGCGCGCGCGGGCGACAGCTGCCCGGCGAGGGTCTTGCGAACGACCAGCTCCTGGTCCGCGATTCGCGAACCGGACGTGCCCGTGTACTGCGCTCCGTGCAGATGAACCCGCGAGATGTCGAGCGACGCGCGAGTCCCCACCGGAAGACCGGCGAAGAGCACGAGCATCGCGTCGCCGGCCATGACGCGCGCGGCCTGCGTGACCGCGGCGGCCGTCGGCGCGGTTACGATGACGTCATCCGCGCCGCGCCCCTTCGTCTCGCGCGCGACGAGCATCGCGAGATCTTCTTCGCTCGCGACCGTGGTCACCACGAGCCGCCGGCCGAGCGCCGCCGCGATCGGCTCGAGACGACTTCGCGCCATCGCAAGTCGCTCCCGGTCGAGGTCGACCGCGATCAGCGTCGCCGGGCCGTTCGGCGTCTTCAGCGCGCGCTCGAGATGCATCTGCCCCATCGGGCCGGCGGCACCCACGAATAGGGCCACACCGCCGGGCCGGAGCTCGGCGCGGTTCCGCGCTTCGCCATATGAGGCGGACACGTCGGGCCCGCGCGCGCCGACATAGGCCGTGTAGTGGTAGTGGATCCGCCCGATGTCGATGTCCACGGGGCCGTCCAGCGGCTCGTCGCCGACGAGGTTCAAGAGGCCACGGAAAGCCAGGGCATCGCTCGCTCGCGACACGAGCGATGCGGACCTCGGACCGAGCACGATGATGTCGTCGAACGGCCCGGCGACGAGCTCCTGTTCGGTGACCACGATTTCGGCTCTAGGCGCGCTCGCCCGGATCGCCGCGGCGACGTCATCCCGCAGACCCGACAACACGATCTCGCGCGCATTGGCGAGCGCGCCGCCGAACTCATAGGTGCGGTCGTCATCCCGACGTCCGACCACCCAGGCGCGGCCACCGGCCGCCGGGTTCAGCCTCCGGCGCTGGGTGTACGCAGCTTCGACGCAGGCCCACGGCTCGGTGAGCGCCGTCTCGGCGTATCCGAGGCGGTCGCCGACGTCGGTCACGTACGCGCCGTCGTCGGCGGCGAGGACCTCGGGACCGAGGACGTGGTAGCCGATGAGGCCGCCGGGGATCGTGTACCCGTACGCGGTGCTTCGGCCGTTGGCGTAGATGTCGGGCTGAATGGCGAGTCGCTGGCCGGAATGAAACCGGTCGGCGAGCTCGCTACCGACGGCGACGACTGTCACCGCGGTCTCGTGGCCGAGGCGCGTCGGGTGCGTCGCGAGATCCTGGCCGTAGAGCTTGGGATGCTCACCCCCGAGGCGGATCAGCTTCACGTCCGAGAAACAGAGGCCCACCGCGTCGACCCGCACGAGGATCTGATCCTTTGACGGCGCCGGGACGTCGACCCATTCGGGCTGACCGTCGCGCCCGACGCTTTCGACGCCCTTCCCGTACACGTTCCAGGCGAGCGTGCGTGTCGGCGCCTTCGGCACCTCGCCGTATGCGGTGTAGACCCCGTTGCTCCTGGTCATTTCGCTCGGGGGAGGTCCGCGTTCTTGAGCACTCGGCCGGTCGGGTCGAGGATGCCGACCTTCGTCGACATCGTCAGCGGGCTCGCCGTGAAGAGATCGCCCGCGTTGATCGCGACCCAGCGGTATCCCTGAAGGGGTGTGAGCCGCTTTATCGCAGGGCCGATATCGGCGCCGGTGGCGGCGACGTTGATCCGCCCGCGCGATGCGACGAGATCCGCAAGCCCGTCGGGATCCGGTGTCGCGCTGAGCGACTCGGTTATCGCCTTGAGGAGCGCATCGTGGTCGAGACGGGCCACATCAGCCTTCGGTGGTGCTGGTCAGTATCGCAGCGACGGCTTCGGCGGCGCTCTCCGCGTCCGCGCCGCGAGCCACGATGCGGACCTCGTCCCCTACGGCCGCTCCAAGACCGAGCAGGGCCGTGATGCTTCGGGCGTTCGCCTTCCGCCCGTTCGCGTGGATCACGACCTCCGCGCTGAACGGGCGCACGCGATCGACCACAGTCGCGGCGGGCCGCGCGTGCAACCCATGCGGGTTCGTGATCTTGAGCTCGCGGGCAATCTCGTCGCTTCGGGCGGGGTGACCGTTACTGGATGGAGTGTCGGTCTCGGGCGCCGTCAGCGCACTGTGGATTTCCGCCGCGTCCAGGGTGCTTCCGAGACGCCGGCACAGCTCCTCATCGCCGAGGATCGTGCCAAGGCGCGCGAGTACCTTGAGGTGCTCATCGGAAGTGGCCGCGAGGCCGATCACGAGATGCGCTGGCTCGTCGCCCCACGGCACGCCTTCTGGGAATTGCGCGACGGCGAGCCCGGTGCGTAGCACGTATTCCTTCGACTCGTTCGTTCCGTGCGGCAGCGAGATCCCGTTGCCGAGGTAGGTCGAGACAATCTCTTCGCGCTCCTGCATCTGAGTAACGTACTCGGACGTCACGCAACCCTCCGCGACGAGAAGAGAGCCGACAAGGGCGATCGCCTTCTTGCGATCCTCCGCCGTTGCGCCGACGACGACCGCCGACCGTGACAGGACCTCGACCGTCACGATGCTTTTCCCGCCTCGGCCGAGATCTCTTCGCCCGCGACGAGGCCGCGCAGCAGCCGGTCGGACGCCGTGTTGTTCATGAAGTTCTTGAACGTGAGCACGACCGCGTTTGGCGCGACCTTCCGCGCGCGGTCGGCGAGGCCTTCGTGTGCTACGACGACGTCCGTATTGCTGGGTATCTCGTTGACCGGCGAGTGAACGACCCGGACGTCGAGCCCCGCGTCCTTGATCTTCTTCTTGAGCTGGTTCGCACCGATCAGGCTCGAACCCATGCCGGCTTCGCAGACGAATACGACGAGCTTCACCTCGTCCGCGCGCTTACTGACCATGACGACACCTTCCCCTTGCTCTTGCGTCCACCGGCCGGCCGGAGCGACCGGCCGGTGGACAGGCGCGTCGTGAAGGAGGCTACGCGGGCTGCGGCTCCCTAGTCGGCATCTGGCTCGTAGTTGTGGTGGTCTCGGTCTCTTCGACCTTAGCCGGGAAGAGCCGCAGGAGCATCGAACCGACCGCGAACGAGACCGCCGCCGCGGCGAAGACTCCGAGGAACACCCCGAAGTGCTGGCCGGGTGGCGTGACCGCGAGGTAGGCGAAGATGCTGCCCGGCGATGGCGTTGCAACAAGCCCGGCGTTCGTAGCGACGAAGATGGTGTCGGCGACGAGGCCGCCGGCCCACAGCGCCACGATCATGATCGGGTTCGAGAGCACGTACGGGAAGTAGATCTCGTGGATCCCGCCTAGGAACTGAATGACTATCGCGCCGGGAGCCGATAGCTTCGCTGCGCCCTTTCCGAAGACGGCGAAGCTGAGGAGCAGGCCCAGGCCTGGGCCTGGATTCGTCTCCAGCAGGAACTCGATCGCGCGTCCGTTCTTCGCCGCGTCGATAACCCCGAGCGGGGCAAGCACGCCGTGGTTGATCGCGTTGTTCAGGAAGAGAACCTTGGCGACCTCGATCGGGATGTCCGCCAGAGGCAGCACACCTGCGTTGATCAGCGCGTGCACAAAGTTCCCGAGTGCGGTCGAGAACGCGTCGAGCACCGGCCCGATCACGACGAGACCGAGCACGGCAAGGATCGCCCCGAGGATGCCGGCGGAGAAGTTATTCGTCAGCATCTCGAAGCCGGACGGGATCTTTCCTTCCGTGGCGCGGTCGAATTGCTTGATGAGCCAGGCGCCGAGTGGCCCGACGATCATCGCGCCGAGGAACATGGGAACGCTCGACCCGATGATGATGCCGGCGGTCACGATCGCTCCGACAACGCCGCCGCGGTGCCCATAGACGAGCTTCCCACCGGTGTACCCGATGAGGAGCGGGAGCAGATACGTGATCATCGGCCCGACGAGCTTCGCGAGGGTCTCGTTCGGGGTCCACCCCGTTGGAATGAAGAACGCGGTGATCAGGCCCCACGCGATGAATGCGCCGATGTTCGGTATGACCATTGCGGCGAGATTGCCGCCAAAGCGTTGCACGCGCTCCTGCATGTACCGCCACCCCCTCCTATTGCGAAACGGGCGGCATCATCCGAGCAGGACGCGGCCCTCACAAGTGCCAATCTGTCGCCGGGGAGTTGTGACAATCCGGCTCGCGCCGCTCAGTGCGCCGGTTCTCCCAGGATGCGGCTCAGGTGACGGAGGTCGCGTTCGCGAAGCAGCGGGCTGACCACCACGGTTTGCACGCTACTTAGCTCATCGAGCGGGACGGTGCTGACCACCAGGTCGGTGGCGGCCACGTCCAGGTCGCTCTCGAAGGCGGTCTTCGAGACCACCCGCGTGATCTCGACGTTCGGGAACTCGGCGGAGAGGCGTGAGACGAGGATCCACGCGGTGGCCATGCCCGCCGGGCAGACCACGGTGACCCGCGTCTTGGGTCGCAGTCGGTTCCGCTCGAGCGATCCTGCGAGATACATCGTCAGGAAGCCGACCTCCTCCTGGGGCACCACGGCATCTCCGACTGGGTGCAGGGCCGCGACGATCTCGCTCGCGACGCGATACACGTCGGGATAGCGCTGGCGCACCTCCTGGTCGAGAGGGTTGGTCACCGGCAGGCCGTACCGCAGCCGGACGCGCAGGCGACGCAGGTGCTCGCCGAGGCTGCGCCGAAGCTGCAGGTCTTCGGCGAGCGAAGGATGAAGTCGCGATGCCGCCGACGCGACGAGGTGATCGATCACGATCTCGTCGTCGGCCTGCGTCGCGAGACTCGCGTCGACGAGCTCGACGAAACCGAGGAGGAATTCGGTGATGGCGGCGACGTCGGCCTCGCCGAGGACGAGGTTCGCCGCCT
>Ga0137379_10007950_pt1 | contig 10058 bp, 7 predicted proteins | sample SagtaG_18_FD_104812 | JGI IMG/M metagenome (GOLD analysis project Ga0137379, IMG submission 104812) | Vadose zone soil microbial communities from Sagehorn Ranch, Mendocino, California, USA - Sage2_L_80_16 metaG | ecosystem: Environmental > Terrestrial > Soil > Vadose zone | place: USA... | reverse complement strand
TTTGCGTCGAGCGCGACCAGCGCTGGAGCTGTGTCCGACTGGCTCACCGCCACGCACCGATCGCTGTCGAACAGCGCATGCTCGCGGTTGACGCCTTCCGGCGTGTCCGCGTAGCAGGCATTACCTCCCGCCCGATAGCAGGGCAGCCCATAGCGATAGTAGAGGCAGCGCGCGTCCTGGGAGGCATTGCCGCCGAGCGTGCCGTTGTTGCGGATCTGCGGGCTCGCCACCTTGGCGGCGGCGTCCGCCAGCACCCGGTATTTGGCCTTGACGATCGGATTGCGCTCGATCTCGGTGAGCGTCGTGAGCGCTCCGATCTCGATCCCGTCCGCGCTCTCGCGGATGCCTTTCATCTCGGCGATCCCGGAGAGGTCGATGACGGCCTTCGGGCGTTTGATGCGCTCCTTGAACCAGGACAGGCTGTCGTAGCCGCCCGCCATCTTCCAGGCGTCCTTGCCGAAGCGGTCGAGGAGGGCGAAGGCGTCCCGCAGCTGCGTCGGTTGATACAGCTCGAATGCGGGCATCACGTCTCTGATGATCATGGCGACGCTCCCTCAGACCGTGTTGATCTGCAGCGGCTTATGCGCCTGCGGCCGCTTGTTGAGGTGATTGACGATCATGTCGAGCGAGACCGGCGTGCGGTTGAACAGGTGGCCGCCGAGCGCGTCGGAGATCGCCGATGTGATCGCGGCGGCGCCGGAGCCCTGCACCGGCTCGCCGACCCCCTTCACGCCGACCGGGTTCTGCGGGTCGGGCTTGTCGACCGCCCCCCAGCCGATCTCGGCGGGAACGTCGAGATAGGTCGGCGGCTTCGACTGCTCGATCGACTGCGTGGTCGGGATGCCGAGCTTGGGATCGTAAACGTGCCGCTCGAGATGGGCGAGACCGATCCCCATCACGTTGCCGCCGGCGATCTGGTGGCCGAGGCCGAGCGGATGCAGCACCGTGCCGCAGTCGGCGACGCAGACGAGCTCCTTGATCTCGAACTTGCCGGTCTCGGTATCGAGCTCGATCTCGGCGAAGCTGGTGGTGAGCCCGGGCGTGATGCCCACGCGCGGCAGATTGTCCTTGGCGACCCCGATCAGGCCGGTGCCGGCGATCATCTCGACGCTGGTCTTGGTCAGCGGGTTGATGTCCTTGGGGACCTCCTTGCCGGCATATTTGCCGCCGAGCTCGATCGCCTTCTGCGCCGCCTGCGCATAGGTGATCGACTTCGACGGATCGGCCTTGCTGACCACCTTCTCGTCGCCGAGGTCGTAGTCGGCAGCCGCGCCGCCGAGCATCTGGGCGGCGATGTCGACGAGCTTCTCCTTCATGTCGACCGCCGCGACATACATGGTGCGCGACTGGGTCGAGGCGGTCAGGCTGCCCGCCTGATTGCTGTTCCAGGGCAGTCCGCGCCGGCTGTCGCCGCGTTCGATGATCGCATTGTCCCAGCTGTAGTTGAGGATGTCGGCCGCCACCCGCGCGGTCGCCGAGTGCGAATAGGTGCCGAGATTGCCGACCCCGGAGTGGATGTGGAGCTTGCCGTCCGGCGTGATCCGCAACAGCCCGTCGAAGCCGTTCGAGCCGGCGGAGTGGTAGCCCTGGCCGATGCCGATGCCGACGACCTTGCGGCCATTGCGCTGGCCCGACCGCCGCTTCTTCTCCTCCCAATTGAACAGGCTCGCGCCCTGGTCGAGCGCCTCCTTCATGAAGGCGCTGGTGAGCGGCCCGCGGTCGGAGCCGATCTTGCTCGAGGAATCAGGCGCGTTGAGCTTGCGGATCGCGAGCCGGTCGACGCCGAGCTCGCGTGCCGCCTTGTCGAGGATCGGCTCGAGCGCCGGCACGAACTGGTTCTCGCCCGGTCCGCGCTGCGGGCCTGTAGGCGGCGTGTTGGTGAGCACCGGCACGCCGCGGTAGCGCATGGCCTCGGGCTGATAGAGCACCGAGAGACAGTTGCCGGCGGAGCGGAAGTCGCCCGCGCCCTGGTGCGGGCCGGTCTCCTGCACGATGTAGAGATCGGCGGCAATCAGCCGGCCATCGGCACGGAAGCCTAACTTGACGCGGCCCTGGAAGCTCGGCCGCGCGCTGCCGATCGCATATTCCTCGTTGCGGGAAATGCGGTGCATCACCGGGCGGCCGATCTTCTTCGACATCAAGGCGGCGACCGCCATGTTGGGATAGCCCGGGATCTTGCTGCCGAAGCCGCCGCCGCAGAACTCGGCGATGAACACCAAGTTCTCCGGCGGGATGCCGATCAGGCGGGCGATGTTGGGAACAGCGGAGGTGTGGCTCTGGTTCGAGCCGTGGAGGAAGCACTTGCCGCCTTCCCAATAGGCGAAGGTCGAGCGGGTCTCCATGCTGTGGTGGGGAAAGCCGCCGGCGACGAAGCTCTCGTCGATGACGAGCTTGGCGGCCTTGAAGCCGGCCTCAACGTCGCCGTAGCTCCATTCCTCCGCAGGCTTGCCCGCCGGCAGCTTGTCGTCGCCCGCGGCCGCGAAGTCGGCGGCCTCCCATTTCAAGGTCTGCAGGTTGATCTGGGCGGCGGCCACATTGCCGTTCGAGCGCGCATTGGGGCCGCCCGGAAAGAGGCTCTCGAGCGGATCGGTGACATGGGGCAGCTGCTGGAACTCGATCTTGATCGCCTCGATCGCCTCGGCCGCCGCGGCCTCGCTTTCGGCCGCGACCGCCAGAATCGGCTGGCCGACGAACAGCACCTCATCCTTGGTCAGGATCGGCGGCTGCGGGGGCGGAAATTGCGGCACGTCGTCGGCGGTGAGAATCCCGAGCACGCCCGCGACCTTCATGGCCGCCGAGGTGTCGAGGCTGCGGATGCGCGCATGCGGGATCGGGCTCGAAAGCGTCTTGCAGAACGCCATCCGCTCGGCCCGGAAATCCTCGGCATATTTCGCCCGGCCGGTGACCTTGGCGGTCACGTCATGGGGGGTGAAATCTTTTCCGATCAGTCTGTAAGCCATCTCAAGCCTCCCGCGCCGCGCGCATGACGGCCTTCAGGTAATGGTCGTAGGCGCCGCACCGGCAGAGATTGCCGGACATTGCGATGCGTGCCTCTTCGACCGTCGGTTTCGGATTGTGTTTGAGCAGCGCGACCGCCGACACCACCTGCCCGGAGGTGCAGAAGCCGCACTGGGGCCCGAGTTCCTGGATCATGGCCTTCTGCACCGGATGCAGCTCGCCGTTCGGCCCCTCGATGCCCTCGATCGTGACGATCTTGCGACCGCGCACGCCGTGGGTGAGGGTCGAGCAGGAATAGGCCGCGACCTCGTCGAGCATCACGGTGCAGTTGCCGCATTCGGCGTGGTCGCAGCCGAGCTTGGTGCCGGTGAGGCCAAGCTTGTAGCGCAGCGTGTGGATCAGGGTCTCGTTCGGCAGCACGTCGACCGGCCGGTCGCGGCCGTTGACGTTCAGCGTCACCAGCCGGGTGACCGTGCCGGCGGCCTGGGCCAAGGCCTCGCCGCCGCGCCCCACGACCACGTAACCCGCGGCCGAGACCGCGACACCCGAGGCGATGACCCCCTTGATGAATTCGCGCCGCGACGCGCGCAGACTGGCAGGCGTCGGCGAGCCTATGGCGTGCTCGCCGGTGTCCTTGCGATCGCCATCGCAAGGCGCAGCTAGGTCGTGATCTGACATGAGCGCCTCTCCCTGCGGGTCGATGGCGCCGCGTGCGCGACCGCGCGAACGAACGCCTCGCCCTGCGAACTTTGGAACTGTATTAAATCAGAACAGCGGCTCCGCCGCGACAGGATTTTTCACCGAGATGGATTGCCCCCTATAGGACAACGCCCCTGCCCTATCGGTGCGGGCCATAGCGCTCGCGCAGCTCGACCACGAGCCGGAAAGCCTCCTCCCGGTCGGAATCCGACATCGACTCGAGCGCCGCATCCCGGCAGAGCATCGCGTCCCCATTGCCGTTGATCTCGGCGAGCGCGCACCAGGCATAGGCCCGGACATAACTCTGCGCCGTGCCGCGTCCGTAATAGAACAACACGCCCAGCATGAGCTGGCCCTCGGCCTGGCCATGCTCGGCCGCCCTGCGCAACCAGACCGCCGCCTCGTGGTCGTCGACCGCGACCCCGAGGCCGCGGTGGTACATGAAGCCGAGGCCCGCTTCCGACCGCGGCTCCTGGCGCTCGGCGAGCGGCCGCCAAAGCTTGAGCGCGGTCGCGTAGTCTCCACTGTTGTAGGCCGCCAAGCCGCTGCGGAAATCATCGTCGGCCGTGCCCGCATTCGCGGTCCAGGCGCAGAGGCTGGCAGCAAGGCACGCGACCGCGGCGGCAAGCGAAATCTTCATGCGCGACAGTATCGCAGTTGCACGCGCGTGTCGCTATTTCTTCAAGCTCATGTTCTGGAGGGCATCAAGCTCGGAGGGAAGCTCCTTGTCTCCGGGCGCGTAGCCGTTGTGGCTCAGAATGAACGCGGTGAGATCGACATAGGTCTGCGGGCTCAGTCCTCCCGGCCGATCCGGCGGCATTCTCGCCTTCGTGAAGCTGAACAATGCGGCAACGCTTCCCGCGGCCCAATGGGAACGGAAATAGGAGCCTTTGAGGACCGGCCCGCCGAATTCGCCGTTGTCGAGCGTCGTCCCATGGCAGTCCTGGCAGTTATGCAGGTAGGCCGCTCGGCCGCTTTCGACCTGTTCGGCCGTGAATGTGACCGCGGGCTGCTGACTGTCCCGACCTGGGTTGGACTCCGCAACATTGCCCTGCTGCATGCCGGGCAGAGTCTGCTGACGAAGAGCATGGACCTGCGCGGCATTCAATTGCTGCGCCCGCGCGGCGGCGATCTCCGATGGCAGGATTGGCGCGAAGTCGCGGGGGAGCTGCTTGTCGTTGCCCCAGGACGTCAGGATATGATCGAGAACGGCGGCGATCTCGTTGTCGCCGAGCTGTGCCCACGACGGCATGATCCCGTTGAAGCTATTGCTCTTGACGACGATCATTCCTTCGAGCCCGAACAAAACGGTGCGGATCAGATAGTCGCGCCCGTTCTTTTGCCCGAAGATTTCGGCTGCGTGATCGGCAAGCGGAGGAAAACCCCCGACGACACCCTGCCCGTTTTGCTGATGACAGAGGCTGCAATAGCTGCCGTAGACGCGCGCGCCAAGGTCCTGCCAATTGAATTGCGTCTGCGGCGCCGGCGCCTGTGCTCCCGCTCCTGTCGCCGCGACCGCCGACAGAATTGCGGCCACCGCGAGAGGAAGGACATGGCGGGCAAGCTTGCCTGCGTTCATCAATACACCTCCGAGGTCCGAGGCCCCGCGACCCCTGTCCCTACTTCTGCGACTGATCGAAATATTTCAGATCCGGCGGCGGCTGGTCCTTGCGGCTGGGCATCAGGTAGCCATCCTCCCGCACAAAATAGGTCTCCTTGCCGAGGATCACCAGGGTGTTGTGCTCGTCGCAAACATACTCGAACCAGCGCGCCTGGGGCTCGCGCTTGTAGTTCCTGGTCACGGTCCAGGGCCGGGTCAAGGCATGGTCGATCGTCGTGATGTCGTCGTGAAGGAGGTCCTTGTCGGCCTTGTCGAGATAGATCCGCTCCTTGATGACGGTCTGGTTGTCCGCGTGCAGAGGAATGCCGGTATTCTCGACCACGCGGGGGCCTCGGAAGCCGCGGGTCTCGATTTCGAGCACGTCGTAGCGGCCGTCCCCGTCCGCATCGACCCATTTGCCGATCGAATAGCCCAAAAGGGTGGGCGCGCGTGACTCGGGCCACTCGCGACCATCGGTATAGATTCGCCGAAACTCCTGCATATAGTCGAGCCGCATGTAGGTCACTTCGGGCGTGATGATGAATTCGATCGGTTCGTAGGCGATCATCGCCCGCGGCAGGCCTGGCTGGAGGCACCGCACCTGCGGGTTATAGTCCTGGCCGCCCAAGACCTGCTCGGCCAGGCGGGCCTCGTAGATCGCCTGATACTCCGCGGTCAGCGGGGCCTGCTGTCCCCGCGCCGGAGGCTTGCTCGGATCCCATTGCACCGGGCTCGATCGCGTCCACTGGCCCTTCCAGTCGGGATATTTCGTTTGACTGTCCGCCTGAGCGGCGGCCGTTGCCATCGAAAGCGCCCCCGCCAGCGCGATTGCAGCGATCAAGCTTCGGTCAAGCATGATTGTCCTCCCGAATTGAACGACGGACCAGTAGAATCAGAAGCCGTCACTTCGTTGCAAGCACCTTGCTCCCGATTCTCCGACGTTACTTTCCCGACTGCTTGAAATATTTCAAATCCGGCGGAGGCTGGTCCTTCCTGGTGGGCATCAGGTAGCCGTCCGCGCTGAGAAAATAGCCCTGCTTGCCGATCTCGACATGATTGTTGTTCTCGGCACAGACGCTCTCGCGCCAGACCGGGCGTGGATTTTGCACGCGCCGGTACTTCTTGGTCGCCGTCCAAGGACGGGTCAGCGCATTGTCGAAGGTCGTGATCTCGTCGTAGAGGATGTTGGGATCGGCCTTGTCGCGATAAATCCGCTCCTTGAAGACCGACTGATTATCCTCGTGCAGAGGAAGGCCGGTGTTGTCGTAGGCGCGAGGACCTTTGAGACCGCGGGTCTCGATTTCAAGCACGTCGTAGCGGCCATCCCCATCCTCGTCGATCCATTTGCCGATCGAATAGCCGGCGAAGGATGGCTCGATCTCCGCGGGCCAGTCGCGTCCATCGGTAAAAATCCGACGCGAGTCGTGAATATGCTCCATCAACATGTAGGTCGTGTTCGGCGTCACGACGATTTCGACCCCTTCATACACGTTCATGATTCGCGGCATGCCGGGCGACAGGCAAGTATAGGTCGGGTCGCCGCCTTGTCCGCCCTTGGCCTGCTCGGCGAGGCTCGCCTCCAAAACGGCCTGGTACTCCGGCTTCAACGGAGCTTGTTGGCCTCGCCCCGAAGGCTTGGTCGGGTCATAGCGAGGGGGTCCGGTGTCGGTCCGAACCCACTGGCCCTTCAAGTCGGGATATTTGCCTTCATCAAACGCCTGCGCGCCGGCAAATGGCACGCACAGCGCTGCTGCCAGCGCGATTGAACCGATCGAGCTTCGGTAAACCATCACTGTTCTCCCTTGTTTCACCTGCCCTCGGCGGCGCCACCGCCGGCGCGATTGAACCAATCGAGCTCCGGCAAAGCACCACCTTCCTCCCACTGGCGATGGGCCGGCAGAACTCGCGACGATGGACCAACAAGACTTCAGTGGGTGACCACGAGCGGCCGTCCGTCCTTGAATGTCGCTTTGTTCACATTCCAGGCGCCACCGGGCGCACCGCTTCGCAGCGGGTCGACCTTCAATTTGAGCTCATCGCCCGGCTTCAAGGTATTGCGCGTCCATCCATCCCTGACCAAGCCGCTCGGGGGCCCGCCTTCGAGGTTCCAAACCTCGCTCGTGCCGTCCTGGGCCTTGACCTCCAACACGATGAAGCTGTGCGGACTGGTGAACTTGAATTCCACCACGCTGCCCACGAGCTCGATCGGATGTTCCTGATCGAACATTGCAAACGAGTGATGCGCCATTACCGCGCCGCTCGTGGCGATGAGCGCAGCGCCTGCCACTAATCCAGCCAATCGCATGACGTCCTCCCTTTAAGGATCCTGTAGCCATCCTTCATCGATCCCACCTGCTCGCAAGACGCAGCAGAAGCACCATGCGCAGGCGTGGAATGCGATTCTCGTTACCGCCGGGAAAGCAGCCGGCGACCGAGGATACTCTGCCTGCCGCTGGCGCCGCTGCTGCCCATTGCAGTGAACGAAGTCCCGGCACACTTCGAGTAGAACGCAGCTCTTTGAAGTTGAAAATACGACGCCTTCTGCCGGCAATCAATGCACAAATAGGGAGATTGGCCCGTGCACAGAGCGGCAGGCCAGCGTTGATCGGACGCCTGTCGGCACGGTGTTCGCAGTCGCCGGCGATCGAGCGGGCCTATTGGCGGTTGGATTGCGGAGGACGGGTCGCCGTTTTCGAATCGAAGAACCGATCCTCGATCTCCTTGTAAATGCGATAAAGCCACTTCTCGGCCCGAACGGCGCGATCCTCGAAGTGCTTGAGCTCCGCCTCCAGCTGCCTGATCCGGTCCTCGGCGGCGCGAAGTTGAATCGACAGCTTGTGGGCCACGTCCAAGGCGCGATCGCTGTTTTCCTTGGCGACTTCGGCTGCCTGCTGGAGCAAGGAAATGATGGCGTGGCCGGACCTCTCCAACTGGTCGCCGTCTTCCCGCGGGCCTTCCTTCCAACCGGGCGCAAATGGAACAACGTTTTCCGGTGACTCAACGCCGCGCTGACTCATGTGAGACTCCACGACTAAACCCGCCTGCCAAACGTCGGGCCGACTGTAACATGCTGCGGTCGACAAAGCCCGCATGAATCCGGCCTGTGGAAAAAAGGATCTGGTAGCTGTGGCAGACCTGCCACTGTCGGGAACCAGCGCGATGGTTCGCGGGCGCCGTACAGCACGACGGTGCGACAGTACTACCAACATGCGGGCGCAAAGCGCCGGCTCGGCGCGCTTGCTCGCGAATTCCTTCAACAATTGAACGGCTGAGCCGTTCACCGCACCCGCCAGCTCTTGTCGATGTAGCGCTGCGCGCCCACCTCGCTCACCTGGATCGCGGCCCGGAAGGCGCCATCGGGGGTGGCAGTGGCATAAGTAGTAGTGCGCATCGGCACCTGTTCCTCGTCCGGGCCCTCCGCGAAGGCCTCGCCGATGGCGCGTCCGTCGAAGCGCGGAAGCGCGGGCTCGCGGTCGAGCCCGAGGAGCGCGAGCAGCGTCGGGGTCACATCGACATTGCTCACCGGCGTGTGGATCGTCGCCCCGCGTTTGAAGTCGACCCCCCAGGCGATGAACGTATTGTGCACCGTCCAGGGGCTCATGCTGCCGTGATTGCCCTGGGTGCCCGTGAGCGGTCCGGTCGGGCGCGCGGTGTCGGTCGAATCCGTGCCCGGCACGCCGAACGGGTTCCGCGCCGAGCTCCAGGGAAAGGTGACGACAATGTCGGGGCCGCGCTCGGCATGAGCGAGGTGGATGAGCTCGAGCGCGAAGGTTCCAGGCTCGATGCCTTCGACCGGCACGGCTCCCTCGCCAGCTCGGCCGGCGGTGAATAGCACCCCGGCCCACTCCTGCGCCTGGAGAAACTGGGTCAGCCGATGGATGAGCGCGGGGTTGCGGTCCTTGACATGGAGCAGCAAGGTCTGGCCGCTGCTGGCGATCACCACGTCGTCGGAGTCGGGGCTCGCCTTGAGCCCGGCCTTGATCAGCTCGGCGCTCAGGTTGACGCCGAAGGTGCTGTGGCCGAAGCCGTGATCCGAGACCACGATGATGTTGGTCGCGCCGGCGAGCCCGAGCGCATCGAGCCGCTTGAGCAGCAGCCCGACCTCGGCATCGTCGTGTCGGATCGAAGCGCGCGCCTGGGGCGAGCCGGCGCCGATCGCGTGCTGGATGTGGTCGGGCTCGGTGAGCCAGTTGATCACCACGTCGGGCTTCAGCTCCGGCAGGACATAATCGCGCAGCACGCCCTGGGTCCAGGCAACCGCGGCGTCGTCCGCCTCGGCGGCGCCGGCCCGGCGCGGGGCGGCGCCGAAGCGCTGGAGCACCATGTCGTTGACCGCCGCCGGAAATGCGACCCGCACGCCCGGCTCCCAATAGCCGTTGATCAGGACGCCGATCCCCTTGGGCGCGCGCGGGTTGAGCAACAGCGCCTGGCCGGTCGAGCCGGAGCTCACCGCCGCGAAGCGCTTGCCACGCTCGGCGAGAATTTCGGCGAGGCTCTTGACCAGCACCATGCCGCCATTGGTCGCCTCGTCCAGGCGCAAGAGGTTGCGGTGATCGTCGTTGCCGAACGCGCGGTTGGGGTCGACCTGGCGGATGTAGATGCGGTTGCCGAGCATCCCGTTGCGATCAGGATAGGCGCCGGTAGCGATCGCGGTCGCGTTCACCCGGGTGACGGTCGGAAAGACCGAATGGCTGTTGGGGAAATTGACGCCCTCCTGGCGCAGCCGCCACAGGTTGGGCGTTTCCTCGGGCGTGATCGAATCCGGCCGCAGCCCATCGAGCACCAGGACGAGGTTGAGGGT
>Ga0137379_10007949_pt1 | contig 10059 bp, 6 predicted proteins | sample SagtaG_18_FD_104812 | JGI IMG/M metagenome (GOLD analysis project Ga0137379, IMG submission 104812) | Vadose zone soil microbial communities from Sagehorn Ranch, Mendocino, California, USA - Sage2_L_80_16 metaG | ecosystem: Environmental > Terrestrial > Soil > Vadose zone | place: USA... | reverse complement strand
GCGCCAAGCGGTGCGGAAGGATCTGTTGGCCGAGAGTCGCAAACAGAGCGCGACCAAATTACTGCGCCAGGTTCCTTCGATCGGCCCGATCCGAGCCGCGCTGCTCATCGCGCTGATCCAAACCCCTCATCGTTTCCGCACCAAGCGACAACTGTGGACCTACAGCGGTCTCGCGATTGAGACGCGCGACAGCGCGCAATACCGTTACGTGGGAGGACAGCTGCAACGTTCCAAGAAACCACAGCAACTGCGTGGGCTCAATCAAAATCACAATCATGACATGAAAACGATCTTCAAGGGTGCGGCGAGTATGGCCAGCAGCCAGGAGGGAGCGTTCCACGACTTCTACCAAGGCTTGCTCACGAAAGGCATGAAGCCAGCGATGGCTCGCCTCACCTTGGCGCGAAAGATTGCGGCGATCACTCTAATCCTGTGGAAGAAGGGAGCACATTTCGACGCTGAACAATTGAAACCGCAAGCAGCTTGAGCGTCTCGGACCAAGAGTCCCGTTCCATGCCTTGGGGATCATCCTTTGGCGGTGGCGAGTCGGGTTCTTCTTGAGACGCTCGGATCGAGGGAGAGTATCTAGCCAGAAGTTAGGCGATTTGTGTGCTTCGGCACCAAGTCTCCAAGCCGACCCTATGCCCCCTCGCATGATCCAACAAAGCTGTAGGCCACGAGTCTCAGATAGGACCATGGTTGGCAACTATGCAACCAAGTTAGCTTGTGAGTTTCAGAGAACCGAACGGCGCCGTCATGACGAACATGAAACCAAAGGGTTGGAGCCAGTATCGAGGCCCCGTCGCTCCGCGGCTTACAGCGCCGCTCCGCGACCGGGCTGAACGGTCAAGCAGCTCAAGAAGAAGTGTCGGCACTATGGCGAGAGGGCTGGATGCCAGAAAATATTTCTGGCGTTCCGGCAGGGAGAAGTGTTTTTCACTTGACATCCCCTTTTATAGGACTTCTGGCGAGTCAGTCTCGACGCCCAGGTCGAAAGGAAAAGGTTTCCGTACAAGACCCATTCATAACCAGCAACTCGCGGCTGTTCGCCGTCTCGTTCTAGGTGGACTACCCGTTCTATGCTCTACCCACGCAATGCCGCTACTGGCGCAGCCCGATTCGAGGATGATTGCTCACTCCCATGTGGCAGTCGCCTGCCATCCTTTTACAGCAAGCCATCTCTGCTTGCGTCATGGTCGAAGTGGGTAAACATGCAAGCGCAGGCGTAGCCGTCCAAATCAAAGCCACGCCATTTCAGATGCTGCATCCCGGGCTCCGCAGGTAAAGCGGCTTCGTGCGCATGCCATAATCATGGCTTGGAATCACTCTGTCAAATCGCCAGAGGAAAACATTGACGGATTTGATCGTCGGACGAGGGTTGAAGTGAAGGCCAATTCCACGGTCACGCTCGCGGAAATACACGGGGCAGGCTCCATCCGGCATATTTGGTTCACGATCAACTCGCCCAGTCCCTTTCATTTGCGCGAGCTGGTGCTCCGGATGTACTGGGATGGCGAAACAGAGCCGAGCGTGGAAGTTCCTGTCGGAGATTTCTTCGGAACCGGGTTCGAGTACGAAGATGTTCCGGGCGCACATCGCGGCCAGAAATACCAATCCTGGTGGTCCTTGCCCATCACCGTGCAGGATCGCGCCCTGAACTGTTACTTCGAGATGCCGTTTGGAAATGGAGGGCGTGTCACCTTGACCAATGACGGAGTGCCGGACGTGCCTAATCTCTATTTCCATATCGATTACCAGGAGTTCAGCGATGCGCGGGGGATGTCGAACAAAGGCCGTTTTCATGCCCAATGGAGGCGCCAGGTGACACGCGCCTTTCCTGAGTCTGAGTCGGGCGGCAAGAATGTGGATGGCAAGAATAACCACGTGTTCATGGAGGCGACGGGTAAGGGCCAATTTGTGGGAACAATCCTGAACGTGTTCGGGCTCTCGACTGGATGGTGGGGCGAGGGCGACGACATGTTTTTTGTTATGGAGAAACCGCCCGCGCAACCATCAACGGAACCGGAATGGAGGACTACTTCAACAACGCGTGGATGTTCCAGAAAGAATTCAACTATCCGTTTATCGGCTATTCCCAGCAGGGGAATCGGGACTGGACAGGGAGCCATACCATGTACCGTTTCCATATCGAGGACTCCATCTATTTTCGGAAGTCTCTCCGCGCGACGATGGAACATGGTCACGCCAACGACCGGGAGGACGTTTACACCAGCGTAGCCTTCTGGTACCAGACCGAGCCGCACCAAGAGCTATTCCCATTGCCGCCGGTCAATCAGAGGCTGCCCAACGCTCTCTGGAAAATTCAGGAACTCGAACAGAATTTACCGAACTGAGCAGCCACGGCACAACAGTAAGGCTCTCAGGGCTGAAGTTCGAATCCGAGGTCCGACGACGGGCGACTGACGACCAACGACCAACGACAAACGACCAACGACTGCCTCCCATATCATGAGATCTGTTGGCAGCCGGACGGATGGCGGGATTTGCAAGACTTGCCGGAGTGGGTCATCGGTCCGGGGTGAGTTGGCGGTTGCGAGCAGGGTAACTACTCAGGCGAGTTCGTAGCCCTGAGCGGGTGTCCAATTGCTGTCCAGTAATTGTTCCGTTGGCTTCCGTTGCGGTTTTTTAGGTTGCCACCCGAGTCCCGCAAGTACCTCGGTTTGCTTAAAGGCGCTAGGTTCAAGTCATAATAATGCCCACCATTCGACGTTCCGGACTTCTCGTTCCGCCACATCGTCGTTAATCCGCTGGACCGATTAATCTGCTGAATCTGCTGCACTCAGAAGTGCCACAGGAAAGTCGCGGAACAACTTCTCCGGTGTTAGGCAGGTATTGTTTCCGGTTTTTTCCGTCGTCAACATCCCGCCGGTGATGACATTCCTCCAGTTCACCGGGGAGCCATCGGGTAGGACGAGCTTCGTGTCTTCCCAATTCTGAGCGGTTGGAGCACTGGTAGAAATCTTTGAGACCCGCGAAAGCCACCGCGGAATTGCTACCAGTGATGACTCTGCATTGTTCTTGCGAATAAATGCGACGACGTTTCCTGAACGATCTCCTGTCGTCTCAAGCGGCAAGAGGTCGCCATCGCGAAACAACTGTTCGTGTTCTCGCCGGTGCCGGATGGCTTTTCCGAGCAAGAACAGTTTCGTTCCGCCATCCTGCCAGCGGTCGACTACATCGCGCGCCAACCGTTCTGAATCCTGGACTTCGGAATGCGCACGATGGAGAGTCTCCAGCAAGTTTATGCGCCGCGCGAAGTTTACTGGCCGACGGTTATCCGGATCCACCAGCCGCAAATCCCAGAGCTCCGACCCCTGGTAGAAATCCGGTACGCCGGGTGACGTAATCTTGAGCAGCACTTGGGAAAGGCTGTTGATCATGCCGAAATAAGCGATCTTCTTTACGAAAGAGCGGAAATCTTGCAAAAAGTCCGTGCTCTGCTCCGAGGACAGAATTGTCCCGGCAAATCGCCGGAGAGCATCTTCATGCCGTTCGTTGGGCCGCGTCCAGCGGGTGTGAACCATGGCTTCGCGGTTCGCTTTGATCAGATAGGCTTGAACTCTTTCCAGCAATGCGCTGCAACCCTGCTGGTCGAGAGGCCACATTCCCAGCAGCGTCTGATAAAGAAAATATTCTTCATTGCGGTCAGGCACCGCGCGGCCTTCGATCTCTTCTTTGTGTTTCGAGTTCTGTTTCGCCCACAGGTCCAGGTGCGCTTGCCATTCGTCGGGTAGTTCGGAGAGAACATTGATACGAGCACGAACGTCCTCGCTTCGCTTGGTGTCGTGAGTGGTGGTGGCATTGAGGCTGTCCCGCCAATTCTGCCGGCGTCTTTGGAGAAAGGAGAAGAACTCCTCGTCCGAGGTGGCTTCCGACGGTTGTGGATCGCCGCCCACCTCGTTCAGCGACAGCAGAGGATGGTAAACATACAGCGCTGTGTCCTCTACTCCCTTGGCGACAATCGGACCAGTCAACTGTTGCCACCGCATGACGAAGGCCAATCTCGCCTCCTGCTGATCCGCTAGCACGTGAGGAAGATTCAGCAAAAGCAGGACTTCGCGCACGAAAGCAAAACCAGCAGAATTCAGGTGGGGAGCCCTACGGCGGGCTTCTTCGAGCGCGCGCTCTATGTATTTGGCAGCCAGCTCAGGCACCTCCATGGTGCGAATATAAGTGCGGTACACCGGGAGACAAGCCGTGACTTCGATCAAAGCTTCCACCAGTTGGCCGCTAGGCAGTTCCCGCGCATAGCGGTCATGGGAGGCAAGCTCCGCCAGTCGCTGCCCGAGGGTGCGCATCTCCACGCCCAGCAGAGTGCTCATGACGAGCTTTTTCTTCTGGTAAACCACGTCAGCAAATTTGTGCTCGCGACCGACAAAGGCGGAATAAATCTGTTCTATCTGCTTTGCTCCTTCCGGGTAGACGAAAACTCCATTGGCCTGATTCAAGTAGTCATATCCGGTGGTCCCGCTGACTGGCCAGTCGCGCGGGAGGCTTTCCTGGCGGGAGAGGATTTTTTCCACCAGCACATAGCTCGTGGGAGAACTCGCCGGGGCGTCGGGTGAGGCGAGCCGCTCTTGCAGCCTGATCAAGTAAGCAAATGGGTCACGAAGTCCGTCGATGTGGTCGACGCGAAGCCCCGTAAACGGGCCTTTCGAAATCAGCCGGCAAAGACTGCCATGGGTGGCTTCGAAAACTACGGGATCTTCGACGCGGACTCCCACCAGATCTGCAATGGTGAAAAATCTGCGGTAATTGATGCTTTCGTTAAGATTCTGCCAGTACGCGAGTTTGTAGTTTTGTTCCGCGAGCAAGCGCTGCAAGCTGCTAAGGCTGGCAGGATCGTTGGGAATGCCGTTGAGTTCGCGCAGGTTGTTGACAAAATCAGAAATTTCTTTGCTGCTCTTGACCAAATCCCATAAACGGTTTCGTGCGGCTTCAAATCGCAGGCGCCGGTCGGCAGCGCTTTCGCCCGAGCGACGGTCGAGATTTGCGATCTGTGAGAGGGAAGCGAGAATGCCGGAATACTCGTGATAGGTTGGGGAATCTCCACCCAGAGTCTCCTTCAGCCGATCAACGCGGTGATGGAGAATTTCGTGATAAGAGCGGGGAGCCAGCGGAAAGTAAGATTCGAAATACTGGAAGAAGAACTTGCCGTCCTGGAATACCAGTTTGACTTCGCCGGAATCCAGCACCTCACCGAATGGCCGCCCCAGGACAGGAAGAAGTATTTTCCCATCGAGACCCTGGGACCCGGGGTGCCATTCAATGTCGAAGTAGCCGGCAAACGCCGATTGCGGGCCGTTCTCGAGAACATCCATCCACCAGGGATTCTCCAGGCTTGCCGCCATATGATTGGGCACGATGTCGAGCACCAATCCCATGCCCCGCTTTTGCAATTCGTCTTGGAATTTTTGCCACTCCTCTTCCGAACCCAACTCGGGATTGATGCGTGTAGGATCGGTCACGTCGTATCCATGCTCGCTTCCTTTGCGGCTGCCCAGGATCGGAGAAACGTAAATATCCGAGATACCCAGTTCGGTCAGGTAATCAAGAATCGTGCACGCATCTGCAAACCGGAAGTCCTTGTTGAACTGCAGACGATAGGTTGCGATAGGAATGCGTGCGGGAGACATGTCAGGGCTGAAGCGCGCGAATTTGCAGTTGAGCAGCCAGATGAGTCAGTTCGTCGAAGCGCTGCTGGACAATGGGGTCGGTCTTCGCTGCACCCCGGCCGTTTTGCCCGAACGCCTTCACCAGCGGGGGATAGCAGATGTTCTGGGCTTCCCACAAGGTTACGGGAAACGGAAGTGAGGGGATGAGGTCCAGCAATTTTCTCAGTCTTTCCGCCGCCACCAGATCGTCAGGATTGGCGGCGAAGCCGGTCGCTTCTTTCTCGATGCGCTTGCGGATCACATATTCGAGGGTGGTTCCGTCCAGAGCGATGTTGGCGGCGGTAGTTTCCTTGAGCAATCCTTGAATATTATCCGGATCAAGGTCGGGCCGCTCGAACGATTGTTGTAGCTGGCTGTTCAGTGCAACTTCCGCGGCTGATTTAAGGGCATGGGGTACCGGGATCGCCAATCCACTGAGGAAGCGGATGAGAGGAGCCTGATTTTCGAAAATGGTGCGGTAGACCGCCCCGGTCGAAGCCAGGGAGTCGTTCAAAATAATGTTAATGATTCTTCTTTGTTCGTCGCGGAAGAGTTGGCGCAGCGAAAACGTTTTCTTTGTGAAGCCTTGATCCAGCATGACGATCACGTCCGCTGTATCCGCCTGGGAGAAGGCCTCGACCAGTTTTTGGTGGAGGTCTTCGTTGCCGGCAGAGTCAGAGGGCCGGACCCCGACGGTCATGTTGTGATCCCCGAGGTGCAGAACGGCAAAATCCAAGGCCGCGGTTTCCTGGGTGATCGTAGAGCGGAATCGGGCCGAACCGGTCGCGAGACGCATTTTGCCTTCTGCCTCGACTGAATACTTGTCACGCTCTACTTCATAGCAGTAAATGCGAGTCTTATCGCCGTAGTTTTCAAACAGCGAACTGATAGCGTAATGCGCTGCCACCCGCTCGTTGTCCACGTACGCGGGTTTTACCCACTTCTCGAAGATCTGCGCACCATTTCCATACTGCGGAATATTGCTCTTCGCCAGCGCGAGGTTTTGCAAGAATTCGGACTCGAGGACTTGGTCACAACATTCCTCGGCGAGTTGCAAGGCGCGTCCGGCGTAGTGAATCACCTGCACGGTTTCCAGACCGGAGAGTTCATCAAAAAACCACCCACAGCTCGTGTACATGAGCAAAGCATGCCGCTGGATCTCAAGAAGCTTCAGAGCGGTGACCTGCTGTTCGGGACTCAGGGATCGAATGGCATGCTCTGCGAAGAAGGCGGACCTTGAATCCTCGGAGCGATCGAGGATGACGTTGATATATTCATCCCTCGCTTTCCATGAGTCCTTGAACAGCTTGCCCAGCTGATCCTCGAACGGGGGCGCCAGCCTGTCGCGCAACCAGTCGAGGGCTGCTCGCAGAGGACCACGCCATTCCTGGTTCCGAGCATGCCCACCAGAATTGCAGCCACAGTTGGCGCGCCAGCGCTCGATCCCGTGCGCGCAGCTCCACGAACTATTCTCTACGATTTCGACGATGTGCTCGGGCGGGTTATTCTGCAAAAACTCGGCATAATTAGTCAGCTTGGCGAGTTTGTCGGCCTCAATCTGATGCAGGGCATAGCTCAGCGCCATCTCTCCGTAGTGGTGATGATGCCCATAGCTCTCGCCGTCAGTAGCTACGTGCACAAGCTGAGGACCTTCCCGGGTGTCGCTGAAGCCACTCACCAGGCGCTCAGCGAAGCGCTTCCCGTCATTCAGTAAACCTTCGAAGGCGATTGCCTGCGAAATCGGGCCATCGTAGAAAAAAAGATGGATTGTTCTTCCCGAGGGCAGTTCAGCAAGGTAAGCCCGGCTGGGATCAATCCGGCCACCGCTCACGTCCTCCCAGTCGGAACTCTCTTTGGGGCGCACACGGTGGGCTTGGCGAGGCGCCAGGATGGTGAACTTAATTCCATTCTCTGCGAGCACTTCCAACGTTTCGGTGTCCACTGCCGTTTCGGGCAGCCACATCCCCTCAGGCCGCCTGCCGAATCGGTGCTCAAAGTCGCGGATCCCCCATTTCACTTGAGTGACCTTGTCGCGGCGGGTCGCCAGGGGAAGAATCATGTGATTGTATCCCTGCGCCAAGGCCGACCCGTGCCCGGAGAACTTCTCCTGGCTCATTTTGTCCGCTTCGCGGATGGCTTCGTAAACTCTCGGAGCGTTTATCTCCAGCCACGACAGAAGCGTAGGACCGAAATTGAAACTGATCTGGCTGTAATTGTTGACCAGACTCAGAATGCGGCCTTCTGCATCCATGATTCGTGAGGTCGCGTTGGGAGCGTAGCATTCGGCCGTGATGCGCTCATTCCAGTCGTGATAGGGATACGCCGAATCCTGCAATTCAAGCGCTTCGAGATAAGGATTCTCTCGGGGAGGCTGGTAGAAGTGGCCGTGAACGCAAATGTACCTCATGCCGGCTCCGATCCTGATGGCAACGATTCAAAAACTACGAAAGAATGTGGATGCAGTCGCAATGCAAATGGTTTCGAGAATCGCACCTCGCGAGCCAAGGCTTTATCCGGCCCATTCCAATCCGAATCCGCGGAATGGATTCTCGTGTTCCACGATCCTTCGAGCTGAGTCAGTTCCAGCACCAGGGGAAAACCTGCAAAATTGAAGACCATGGCGATCAGGCCGGCAGCAGTTGCTCGTTTCAGAAGGAGCGCGGAATCTCCTAGCTCGCCGACCTCCCAATTCGATGGCTTACCCAAATCTTTTTCAGTCCGGAAGCGAATAAGCTCCCGATAAAAGCGCAGCAGAGTGCTGTGAGGTTCTTGCGTTCTCAGCGAATGATGCAATCTCGATCGAAGGAACGTGTTCTCGTCCTGCGGGTCCGGAACCTCTTGTTTCCATTCAAAAGTCGCAAATTCTTCACGCCTGCCGCGGCGCACAGCCTCGACCAACTTGGCGTCGCCATGACTGGTGAAGTATTGAAAGGGCGCCGTCTCGCCATACTCTTCGCCCATGAAAAGCAGGGGTACGAAGGGCGAGAGCAAGCTGATTCCAGCCGCAAGCTTAAGCGCTTCAAAGTTCACGAGGGTGCTCAGCCTTTCTCCCGCGGCGCGATTTCCCACTTGATCATGATTCTGGTTCGAAACCACGAAGTGGCAAGATGAAATTCCCCGGGCGGAGTTCCCATGTCGCCTTTGCCGAAATTGCGAGTACTGTCCGCTGTAGCACCAACCGTCCATCAGAGTCGATGCCAAATGAGAAATCCGCCCGAAATCCGAATAATATCCTCGCTTCTCACCGGTCAGCAGCGCGTGCACAGAATGATGAAAGTCATCACTCCACTGAGAATCCAACCCGTACCCACCCCGTTCCCGAGGCAGCAAAACACGTGAATCATTCAAATCGCTCTCCGCGATCAGGTGAATATGCCGACCAAGGCGCTGCGATAACCTTCCCGCAGCCGATTGCAGCTCCGCCAGGAACGGATTGGCGCTGAAATCGAAAATGCCATGAATCGCGTCCAGCCGCAAAGCGTCGAAATGAAATGTCTCCAGCCAATAGAGCGCGTTCTCGATAAAAAATCTGCGTACTTCGTCGCTGCCCGCGTCGTCAAAATTGATGGCTTGTCCCCAGGGAGTTCGATACCGGTCGGTGAAATAAGGGGCGTACGCACTCAGGTAGTTGCCTTCCGGCCCGAGATGGTTGTAGACCACGTCGAGAGCAACCGCTAAACCTTGGGAATGAGCAGCGTTGACCAGCCTTTGCAGGCCTTCGGGGCCGCCATACGTGTTCTGTGGTGCGAAGGGAAACACGCCGTCGTATCCCCAGTTGCGAGAGCCGGGGAACTGAGCGATGGGCATCAACTCCAGGGTGGTAATTCCCAAACTTGCCAGTTCCTCGAGACGTGGGATCAGGGCCTCGAACCATCCTTCCGGCGTATACGTCCCCACGTGAAGTTCGTAGAAAACGCTGGACTCTAGAGATATCCCCTTCCACGTCGGATCTGTCCACTGAAACCGGTTCACGTCTACGAGATGCGACGGGCCGTGCACACCCTGGGGTTGACATCGCGATGCGGGATCAGGCAGTTCGCGCGAATCCTCCAGCTGGTACAAATACGGGGCTCCGGGCTCCAGACCATCGACGGTGAGGTGGTGATATCCGCGCTCCTCCGGTTCCATCGCAAGAATGCGTTGGTTCGTGCCCAGAAGGTGAAGGCTCGTCCGACGCGAGCGCGGAGCCCATAATACAAACTCCCACGTCCCCTTCGAAACCGGGGTCGCACCCAGGCGCCTTTTTTTTAGGTGAGAGTCAGTCGATGACATGATGGCGAGAAGAAGTTTCGGGTCAACGTTCTAGGCTGGTCTGGACTGGCGGGATCGTCCGCTTTTCTCGCGCATGCGCAAGGAGACCGAAGTGTCCCAAACTAGCACCGAT
>Ga0137379_10007943_pt1 | contig 10061 bp, 8 predicted proteins | sample SagtaG_18_FD_104812 | JGI IMG/M metagenome (GOLD analysis project Ga0137379, IMG submission 104812) | Vadose zone soil microbial communities from Sagehorn Ranch, Mendocino, California, USA - Sage2_L_80_16 metaG | ecosystem: Environmental > Terrestrial > Soil > Vadose zone | place: USA... | reverse complement strand
GTGGCGGAGCGGCCGCTGGTGGTGCGGCGAGCAAAGTGCTTTCCCGGACTTCGACCGTAGCATCAGCAATGCCGAGAACGTCCGCGAGTTGCGCGCGGCTCGTTGCTTCCTGCTGCTGCGCCCTCGCAAGGTTGACTCGCGCGCGGGCGAGTTCCGCATCCGCTCTGGATGCATCTGCACCCGCACGAAGTTGATTGTCTACAAGGACGTGCACGGACTTCGTGAAGGTTTCGCGGCGCTCGACATCCGCCTCCGCGGCACGGACGGTCTTTTCCGACGCGAGCAGTGTCAGGTAAGCGTTTACCGTCGCTATGCCGACATCGAGGCGGGTCAGTGACGCTTCGGCCCCGGCCCTGTTCTGAACGGCGCGTGCCGCATCGACCTTCGCTCCGCGATATCCGAAGTCGAGAGGCTCCCAAGAAAACAGTAGCCCTCCCGCGCTTCCCCAAGCGCTTCGGTTCGACGGCGACAGGGTCACTGGTCCTGTAATCGGAGCGATGACAGAGTTTGGCAGCGTCAACCCGGCAATATTGTTGTCTGTCGCGCGATTGGATTGCCAAAGAACTTCGGTTCGAGGCAAGTAGCTCGTTCGCGCGAGGCCCACACCGGCCTCCGCCGAGCGGAGACGTTCGAGCGAAGCCCGCACTGCCGGATAGTTCTTAAGCGCAAAATCCACTGCATCTTCGAGGGTAAACACTCTTGTTTTTTGCTGGTCCGACTGCGCCGATGCGGCCACGCTCGCGGCTAGCATCAAAATCACGCTTATCCCCGTTTTCCAATACGCACGATGATTAAACACGTCCGTCTGCTCCTCAATTCACTTCTGTGGTGCGTGGTAGAGTCCTTCGATGAGTTCCATCCCGCGCTCCAGCAGTTCGTCGTCCGCGGTTCCTTGACGCGCCCAGCCTTTCAATATCTGATCCACGCCGTAACCTTCCTTACGGCCAAACCGGTCATCCGCGAGATCTGCGTCGTGAATCATTTGCCCGATCACAGCAACCTTTGGGTCGCGGACGTGGAACTGTTTTGTGAGGGTCTCAAACGTGCAGTCATCGCCACGATGTCCGAACCCTTCTTCATGAAACATGTCGAATGGCACGCCGCTAGCCGGCACACGGTCCTCCGGTGCAAAAGCAAACCGTGCTTTGGGGTCGATAAAGCTTCGGATTAGCCACGCAGACGCACAGCGATCGACTCCGGGCCTTGGTCTGGTGATCCAGAGCCTGCCCTTGTACTCCTTCGCGTTGACTTTGCGAGTAGGGGTGGCGGACGCTGGCCCGCGCAATGAGGCCGCGTGCTCGAGTAACTCCTTGACGCGCACTTGCAGCGGACTGTTGAAGAAGTCGACCTCGACAATCTCTTGAAAGCGATTCCGCAGCCGGCCGAGACGGCCATTAGTCTTTCCTTCCACACCTTTCGATGAAAATGCTTGAAGCTCTCGAATCAATTCTTGATATTCCCGCGCGCGCGCTTCAGTGAAGCGGCCGATTAGTTGAGCTTTTGAGAGGTTGTCGATCGATTCGACCTGAACCACGGACGCGTCGCCTCCGTATTTCCGAATCGCCGTCGCGAGCCACTGAAATCTTTCTTCATTGCCGGGTTTGGTAGGGAGCAGGTAGCCCGAATTTCCAAGGGGCACGGTTCCGTACCGCTGCAGCTTTCGCCAAATCTCTACTCTTTGGCTGGCCCGCTTTGTAGGCAAGGTGAACGTCAGCAGCAACCATCCAGCCGTTCGTCCATTACGTACGGTCATTTCCTTTTGATGTTATGTCTATAACAAGAGGGTCGTCAAGCCGGCCGCATGCGTTGGACGGGACGCCCGGAGATAAATCAGAAGGAGCAACCTCGATGCGGCAATTGGATTGAGGAGGTGCTCGCGTCAACCGGAGTGATGTAAACGGCGCTTCTCTTTGGAACGGCAGGCGGACCTTGCGGAAACACTTTCAAGACCAGTTCGGCAACTTTGTGCGGGTCAAGGTCCAACCTGAAACCAGGGTAAGGCTCAGAATAGCTCGCTTGCGTCACCTGGGCGGCAACAGGAAGAGCGACCGAGAACACCAGCATGCGCGTCGTATCGTATTCGTAGACCTCTTCTCCAACGATCACGCTCTTCGCTCCCTGCACGATGATGCACAAAGCTGGTAAATGGAGGGCATGTATACCCTCCTCTCAATCATGATGGTGCTCCTTGCACGGGAACGAGCACGGCAGCGTCGAACTTCGAATAGTATTTCTTCACATCGCCGGCGCCGTACTTTTTGCGGAATTTATCGATGACAGACGGCACTTGTTTGGCATCAGTGAGAGGAACAGCTGTGAATGTCCCCTCTGCGCCTCCAGCATCGATCCGAATCGCTGGGTTCTTCAGCACGTTCTTGTACCACTGCGTATCCGACCCGGACACTGGCAACAGATAAACCTTCTCCTCTTCTGATACGAACCACACCGGGTTTGTGATAGCGCGCCCAGACTTTCTACCAGTGACGGTGATGTTGATTTCGCGATTTCGCGAAAGGCGGTCTCCTAAGTCATCCTTCCGTGCTGGCATATTCTCTCCTGTCTTCAAATATTTAACCTCAGACTCTGGCGCGTCAACGCCGTCGTCAGAATGGTCTTCATGACTTCGAGAAAACTTCTTTTGCGACCGTTAGGCATTCACTGCCGTGGGCCAACCGGAATAAAACGCCAGGTGCGTGATTTCCTCAATCAATTCCTGTTTCTTAACCCCATTTTCCAGCGCCCTCTGCAGATGAAACCGCAACTGGTCAGTGCGGTTCAAAGCGACGAGCGCCGCCACGGTCGCTAGGCTGCGGTCGCGCTTGGAAAGCTCTTTACGCTCCCAAATGTCTCCGAAAAGCACCTTGTCAGCCAATTCAGCAAACTTTGGAGCGAAATCGCCCCAGGCCTGTTGCGCTGCGGAAGGTTGTGTATTCATTTTTGTGGCTCCTGTCAGTGAAATCTCGAATCTCCTCCGATGATATTGCCGACAATTTTTAAATCTCGCCAGTCCTGCTGATCGCTTAGCGGCCCACGAGTTTCTGCAGAGCCTCTGGGTACCGAGCGCCTTGCACGGCAATCTTTGAGGCTGCAGTTTCCAACTCGCGGAGATCCTTGGGCGTAAGTTCAACGGCAGCGGCTCCCAGGTTCTCGTCGAGCCGATGCAGCTTCGTCGTACCCGGAATCGGCACGATCCACGGCTTCTGCGCTAGCAGCCAAGCAAGCGCAATCTGCGCAGGCGTCACTTTTTTCTGTTGCGCGAACCGGCCAATAAAGTCAACTAACGCCTGGTTCGCTTTCCGGTTTTCCTCGGTGAAACGAGGAACCACATTGCGGAAGTCGGTCTTGTCGAACTTTGTATCCGCGTTGATCGCGCCAGTGAGAAAACCCTTGCCCAGAGGGCTGAACGGAACAAAGCCGATTCCGAGTTCCTCGAGCGTCGGTATGACTTCCGCTTCAGGTTCCCTGAACCACAAAGAATACTCGCTCTGGAGTGCCGTGACCGGCTGGACAGCGTGAGAGCGACGAATGGTCTTCACGCCCGCTTCAGAAAGTCCGAAGTGTTTCACCTTGCCTTGCTGAATGAGGTCTTTCACTGCCCCTGCTACATCCTCAATCGGAACGTCCGGGTCGACACGGTGCTGATAGAACAAATCAATGACATCGGTTCTGAGGCGCTTGAGCGAGGCCTCAGCGACCTCCTTAATATGCGCCGGTCGACTGTCCAGGCCAGCTTGCTTGCCGTTTTCAATCTTGAACCCGAATTTCGTGGCGATTACCACGTTCCCCCGAAGCGGGGCGAGAGCCTCCCCCACGAGTTCTTCATTTGTGTACGGGCCGTACACTTCGGCGGTATCGAAGAACGTGACACCGCGCTCCACGGCCGCCCGGATGAGAGAGATTCCCTCCTGCTTATCTACGGCTGGGCCATAGCCAAAGCTCATTCCCATGCAGCCAAGGCCGATGGCCGAAACTTCCAGGTTGCTTTTTCCAAGTTTGCGCTTCTGCATTGTTTCTCCCTTCGAGCTAAAAGTAATCGTTGACGCAATTCCTCGCGGCCGCTCCAAAAATGCGAATCCGCTGGCTCGACGAGGGAAAAGTGTAGTCCACGCGCCCTTGCTGGGATTGCCTATTTCGGTGAACTTCTTGCCTGGTCCTCCGAGGCTGGGGCATCGGAAATGCCTGCTTGCCCTGGATGATTTTACGCCTAGGCGGTTTGGATGTGGGCTACTTCTTCCAGGTGGCGCTCGCGAATCTCTTGTTCGCGGATTTTGAATTTCTGGACTTTGCCGCTCACGGTCATGGGAAAGCTGTCCACAAAGCGAATATATTCCGGGATTTTGAAGTACGCAATCTTTCCTTCGCAGAAATCGCGAATCTCTTTTTCGCAGCAGGATTCGCCGGCCTTCAACCGGATCCAGGCCAGCACCACTTCTCCGTGCTTCGCGTCCGGCAAGCCGACAACCTGTGCCTCCATGATTTTGGGGTGCGAATAGAGGAACTCTTCGACTTCGCGCGGATAAATATTTTCGCCGCCGCGGATGATCATGTCCTTGGCGCGCCCGGTGATCCGGAAATAGCCGTCGGGCCTCATGCTCGCAAGGTCGCCGGTGTGCAGCCAGCCTTCGGCGTCGATTGCCTTCCGCGTTGCTTCCGCTTCTTCGTCGTATCCTTTCATGACCAGATACCCGCGAGTACAAAGTTCTCCTTGCTCACCGATAGGCAGTGTCTCGCCGGTTTGAGTCGAAACAATTTTGACCTCGGCATTCAGCGATGCGCGTCCAATCGTCGACACTCGATGCTCCATGCTGTCATTTGCGCGCGACAGGGTGATCACCGGAGAGCTTTCCGTTTGGCCATAGATCACCAGCATCTCGCGGCAGTGCATGTCTTCCACCACGCGTTTCATGATTTCAATCGGACACGGCGCGCCGCCCATGGCGCCGGTGCGAAGCGAGGTCAGGTCAAAGCTGTTAAATTTTGGATGGCCTAGCTGTGCAATAAACATGGTCGGCGAACCCAGCAACGCCGTGGCGCGCTCTGCTTCAACGGCCTCAAGCGCTTTCCCTGCGTCAAACTGCGGTGCCGCAAGAATGAGCGTGGCCCCGCTTACGAGGCTCATAAGGATTCCCGTCACACACCCGGCACAATGATAGAGCGGGAAGCAATCACAAAGCCGGTCGGTTTTCGTGAAATTCATCCAGGTGCCGACGGCGAGGGCGTTATTCAACACGTTGTGTTGCGTCAGCAGTACGCCCTTGGGGAAACCTGTCGTTCCCGAGGTGTATTGAATATTGAAAATATCGTGTGGCGTGATCTTGGGTGGGGGAACGTCGACGCCGTGAGCCAGCATGGTGTCCCAGGACTCTCCTCCAAGATAAACGGCGTGCTCCAGCGGCAGATCTTTTCCTGCAATCGCTTCCCCAAGAATGTGCCCATAGTCAGCCCGTGCATCGTTGGATTGCAAAAACAAAGCCTTGATCTTTGATTTTCCGAGCACGAATCCAAGGTCCCGCGAACGATACGCGGGATTGACGTTGACCTGAACGATTCCTGTCCTCGCGCACGCGAGGAACAGCAGAACCCATTCCACACAACCGCTCGCCCAAACTCCAATCCTGTCTCCAGCCTTGAGTCCGAGCCCGGTCAAGCCGCGCGCCACCTCTTCGACGCGCTGCTGCAATTGCCGGTAGGTCAGACGCGCATTCTGATGCCGCACCACAAGCACTTCCTGCTCCGGCAGGCGGGCCACCATCTCCGACAACACTTCAGGGATAGTCTTCTCCAAAAGAGGAGCATCAGGGCCGCGAGAGTAGCTGAGGTTAGACATCGCAGAAACTTTGGGTTGTATCTATCAGGAAAAAGGGCCGAGGTAAAGCACGGAATAGAATCGGGTCACTGTGGACTTATTGGACCTTCTGCTCCGTGCTGTTGTGAGGCCTCCGAGACGCCACAAAAGTATGGAACGACCCAGGTAGATTGAGGAGCAGCTTTGTACTATTGCCAAGGCTGAGGCATCTGTGTAGCATAAAAACGTGAGAATTCGCAGCCGGAAGAGCAACGCGATGTGCATCTGTTGTATGTGTTGTACGCGTATGTTTTCTGGCGCGGGGAGGCTGAGCACTTAGAGATTTCGCCAAGCCTCAAGTTTTTGGAAGCCCACCGCCAGAAGGAATGGCTGGTGGGTTTTTTGTTTTTGTTGTTTCACCCTTGAACGAGTTTCATAGCAAGGACCAAAGGAGAAGGGAAATGTCAGAGTACAAACACCCCGAAGTTCTGGTTTCCACCGATTGGGCGGCGCAGAATCTAAACGCCCCCAACACGCGTTTTGTCGAAGTTGACGTGGACACCACTGCATACGACCAGGGCCACATCCCCGGCGCTGTGGGCTGGAATTGGCAAACGCAGCTCCAGGATGGTATCCGCCGCGACTTGATTGACAAAGCCGCGCTCGAAAAGCTTCTCGGCTCTTCCGGCATTTCGAACGACACGGCCGTCATTCTCTACGGCGACAACAACAACTGGTTCGCGGCTTACGCCTTTTGGCAGCTCAAGCTTTACGGCCACAAAGACGTCCGGCTCATCAACGGCGGCCGAAAGAAATGGCTTGAGGAGAAGCGCCCGCTCACGAAAGACGCTCCCAGCATCAGCCCAACCACATATCTCGTCTACGCGACCGATGCGTCGATTCGCGCGTTCAAGGAAGATGTTTCCTCCGTTGTGGACGGCCGTAAGCCCGGTCAGCTTGTTGATGTTCGTTCCGCCGACGAATTCACGGGCAAAATCATTGCGCCTCCGGGCATGAACGAAACCGCTCAGCGCGCCGGGCACATTCCGGAAGCAGCGAATATTCCCTGGGCGCAGGCAGCCAACGAGGACGGCACGTTCAAGTCGTTCGACGATTTGAAGAAGCTCTACGAAGCCAAGGGTATCAATGGCAAGGACGAAGTCATCGCCTATTGCCGTATCGGAGAACGCAGTTCACACACCTGGTTCGTGCTGAAATACTTATTGGGATTCGAAAAAGTCTGCAATTACGACGGCTCCTGGACGGAATGGGGCAACCTCGTTGGCGCTCCGATCGTAAATGAAGCGCGATTCACACAATCCAGCACAGCTGCTTCAGCGCGCTAGGCATGGGCGGTCGAAAGATCGCGCTTCAGCCCGCTGAATCTGAGCAGCTCGAAGTTTGTTGGGCCGAGCTAGGGTACTGGGCGGCGGGGCCGACTCTCCCCGGCCTTCGCCGCCCCAGTGAAGACAAGCTCGGTGCAGAAACGGACGGACGACGGGCCGAGGCCCGATTCAAAGTTCAATACTGGGAACGCAGCAATGCAAGTGCTTGCTTTGCTAAAGAAAGAGGCAACACGCGACCAAATCGCGCTTGCAGCTTTGTTACTTAAAACTTATAAATTTTAACCACGACTCTTCCTGTGGCGCGGTCGCCAAGTGGTAAGGCAAGGGTCTGCAAAACCCTTATCGGCGGTTCGATTCCGCCCCGCGCCTCCAACGTTTTCCCGCGACAATCTCCTCAACTCCTCCAAGACACGCCGCCTCACAAAGTTCTGTGGCTCTCGAATCCGCCAGTGTGTATAATCCGCGGCCGTCGGCGAGTTTCTGTCCTGTGCAGTGGCTGCCCCGCGAGTGGCTGAAGATCTCTTTCCCTGCCTTTTCAGAGAACTAAGCCTAAATTGCGAGAGATTTCTTCGAGCAAAATACGCTCGAAGACGAAGAAGTTCTCCGCTCCGGGGCGGCAAAACCGCGCGTCCCTCGGTCGAGATGACAGATTTGCTGCGTTTGCGAGCGGAAACAAAAATCCAACTTCAGAAACCAAATTCAATTTGGAGAAACCTATTGGTTTTTCAGCAGCGAACGCACGCGGGCTTCTTCGGTAATTGGCAGAGCGTCTCCGTGGCCCAGGCAGGTATAGGCATTGACCTGAGTGCCTCCCATTGTGGTAGTGGGCGCACCGGTGGACTGATCGCGGTTCAAACAGAAGATGGCTCTTTGATTCTTTGTGAACTTCGGTGAACTCACCCAGGCCACGTCATTGCGATTGGGAAACCGCACAATGACCTTGTTGCCCTTCACTTTTCCACCCTTGAGGACCGATTGGATTTCCACCACCGCTTCATGCCAATCGGGATCGTGCTCAGAAACACGGGAAGGCGCGCCCGATTTCGGCTTGGGCACGTTCCAGGGGCGAACATCCGTAACGCGCCCAACCACGACAAAAGCCGAGGCTTTCATGCGGTCTAGCAGTTCTTGATCGTTCATCTGATCTTGGCTTTGCCCTGACGTCTTCCCCGCGCTCGTCATTGGAGCCGGTTCGACGGCTGCACCGAGCTCATGTCCCAATTCCTTGACGGCCACGCCCGCGCCAAAGATCCAGCCATCCGTGTAGAACGTGGCGTGCGTGCCTTCTTGAAATGCGGAAACATCTTTTACTTCCACGGTGACGTTGTCACCTTTTTTCAAAGACACTGCCGCCGGTTTCTTTTCAACCGAATCCACCCTCACAACAATTGTTTGGGCCGATTTGGGCACGTCCGGAAAGGAGGTGGCCGCGAGCTGGCTGACCGTTCCAGAAAAAATGATGCTCGACTTTCCCGCGAGCGCCGCCCTGTCGGTTGCCTGCGGCGCTGCAGCTTGCGTGCAGCCGGACAACGCCAGCCACAGGGCCAGCCACAAGCCCGCTCCTCCCAAACCGACTTTAAGGAACAACGGCGAAATCTTCATGGTTGCCTCCTTCTTTCGCACCTTCGCGCATTTCTCTTGCGCTTCTATGTAGGCGCGCCTCATGGGATCACCGGAACGCTAAAATAGAATGGGTCGATGGAAATCGGCACCGGGTTGCCCGAGCCGTCATTCAGCGTTTTCGCGTTGAAGTCCGCCGCGCGCTGATAAGTCACGCCCTGAGGGAAATTCGCAAAATCCGGCGTGTTGTTGGCGCAAAAAACGCCGCGAAATTCGTTGCCAACAGACAGCAAGTAATCATAGTCCCCCAAATACGGCAGAAATTGTCCCATCGGTTGATCTGCGGGAACAGTGGCCAACACAAAGTCCCGCGACGTCATAAATCCGTCGTGTGATTGCGCGAGATGCGTGACCCACCGTCCGCCGGCCAATTGCTGATAAAGAAATCCCACCACGCCGTTGTTCGCAACCGTCAGCGCCACATTCGTTGCATTGTGAATCCTGGTGCGCGGCAAATCCGTCTTGGACCACGTCACGCCGCGGTCCGTCGAGCTGCGTACGTGGAGCGTGTAGATATCTCCTTTGCTTCCCTTGTCGGCCCAGCTCACGTAAACAGTCCCACTGTGATTCGGGTCCACCGCAATCGACAGCGTCGAACCGATGCGCTCCTGCCCCAGCGCCGCCGCATTCGACCAGGGAATCTGTGCGTTCTTCACCACGATGGCTCCGGGCAGCTTATCCGAGGGATCTTTCAACACTTGAAATGGATTGGCTCCCGTGGCTGCGGCATCGTCGCGCACCACCACGATGTCGCTGGTCGCGGTTTTGCCGTTAAACTTGCGCCAGCCGAAAAACGCGGCGTACACCGTGCCGTCATTGGCCACCGCGGGGCGCACCGACGGCCCATCCTGTCCGGCTGTCTTCCGCGTTTCAATGGGAATCGATTTATAAGTCGCGCCGCCGTCCACCGACACGTCAATCGTCGCGGTGCGGCCGTTTGCTTGATTGAAATCATTTACGCCAACGTAGATGCGGTCGCCGCTGGCGACACCGAGCGCGCGCACGAACGGCTGGTCCACGTTTCCGCGCGTGGATTGCACGTTCATCGTCGTGCTCACCGAAACGTCGTTCGACTCCGATTCATCAAGCCTGATACCCGTGGCACACGCGAGCGTCCCCGCGTGCAAGTCGCCGCGCGGATGATTCTCGCCGGTCGCCATGGCGTGCGTAATGTCGCAAGTCATCCGCTGAACGGGAGTGATCGCGTTAAGGACCCAGGTTTTTCCGCCGTCCTGAGAAACATAAACCGGCGCGTTCCCCGTCATGGAAAACGGATTGGGCGTGAACGCCGATGCCACCATCACTTGCGG
>Ga0137379_10007942_pt1 | contig 10062 bp, 8 predicted proteins | sample SagtaG_18_FD_104812 | JGI IMG/M metagenome (GOLD analysis project Ga0137379, IMG submission 104812) | Vadose zone soil microbial communities from Sagehorn Ranch, Mendocino, California, USA - Sage2_L_80_16 metaG | ecosystem: Environmental > Terrestrial > Soil > Vadose zone | place: USA... | reverse complement strand
TCGTTTTGGGCGTTTTCCACGAAGTCTCTCTTACCCGGGGGAACGATGAGGTCGTTGATGCTGATCGTGATGCCGGCGCGGGTTGCGTAGTAGAAGCCTAGCTCTTTGATGTGGTCGAGCATCGTCACCGTCATTTCCGGTCCGTACCGCAGGTACGTGAAGCTCACCAACTGGCCGAGACCCTTTTTCTTCATCAGACCGTTGATAAAAGGCATGCCCTTGGGCAGGTTGTCATACAGGATGACTCGACCCACTGTCGTGTTGAGCATGTGGTTCTTGGCCTCGATGGCCTCGGCGTGAACGATCGCCTGATCGTCGTACGCCGTCGTCATGTCGATCAACGGTCCACTGTAGCGGAGCCGGACCGGGGTCTGTGTTTCCACCTCGCCTGCATCCCATGCCATCAGCACTTCGTCAATGGAGCCAAACGTCCGGCCTTCACCTCGAGTGCCAGGCTTCGCGCGCGTGAGGTAGTAGACGCCGAGCACCATGTCCTGTGTGGGAACAGCGACGGGCTGGCCACTAGCGGGCGACAACAGGTTCTGCGTTGAGAGCATCAGAACCGAAGCCTCGATCTGCGCTTCCGGCGACAGCGGAATATGTACGGCCATCTGATCGCCGTCGAAGTCCGCATTGAATGCCGTACAAACCAGCGGATGGATCTTAATGGCCTTTCCTTCGACCAGCACCGGTTCGAATGCCTGGATGCCCAGGCGGTGAAGCGTCGGGGCACGATTGAGAAGGACGGGATGGTCCTTGATGACTTCTTCCAGAATGTCCCAAACTACTGAGTCTTGCCGCTCGACCATTTCTTTGGCGGCTTTGACAGTAGTGCAATGTCCACCTTGCTCAAGGCGGTTGTAGATGAACGGCTTGAACAGTTCGAGCGCCATCTTCTTCGGCAAACCGCATTGGTGCAGGTGCAGTTCGGGACCGACGACGATCACCGAACGGCCGGAGTAATCGACCCGCTTTCCCAGCAGGTTCTGGCGGAACCGGCCCTGCTTGCCTTTTAGCGTATCGGACAGCGATTTCAGTGGACGATTGTTTGCGCCACGCAGGATGCGTCCCCGCCGTCCGTTATCGAACAGCGCATCAACAGCCTCCTGCAGCATGCGTTTTTCGTTTCGAACGATCACGTCTGGAGCATGCAGCTCAATGAGTTTCTTCAAACGGTTGTTCCGGTTGATCACACGCCGGTACAGATCGTTTAAATCTGAAGTCGCAAAACGGCCGCCATCCAAAGGAACCAGAGGCCGCAGCTCAGATGGGATCACGGGGATCACATCAAGAATCATCCATTCCGGTTTGTTGCCGGACTTGACGAAAGCTTCAACGACCTTCAACCGCTTGGCGAATTTGATTTTCTTCTGTTGAGAATTTTCGTTCTTCATCTTCGTGCGGAGTTCCTTCGACAACTCATCGATGTCCACACGCTTCAGAAGTTCCTTGATCGCTTCGGCGCCCATCATCGCAACGAATTTTCCCGGATACTCTTGCTGGAGCTGCCGAAACTTTTCTTCGGTTAGCAGCTCGCGCTCTTTCAACGGAGCTTCACCCGAATCGATTGTGACGTAAGCCTCGAAATAGAGGACGCGCTCCAATTCCCGCAGCGACATATCGAGCAGGTGGCCGATGCGGCTGGGCAATCCCTTGAAGAACCACACGTGCGAACACGGACTGGCCAGCTCGATATGGCCGAGGCGTTCGCGGCGAACTTTGGAAAGGGTGACTTCAACACCGCACTTGTCGCAGATGACTCCGCGGTGCTTCATGCGCTTGTACTTGCCGCAGAGGCACTCCCAGTCGGTTACGGGTCCGAAGATTCGGGCGCAGAAGAGGCCATCTTTCTCCGGTTTGAAAGTTCGGTAGTTGATGGTTTCAGGCTTGGTGACTTCGCCGTGGGACCATGAACGAATCTTTTCTGGGGAAGCCAGACTGATCCGGATGCTGTCAAAATCGGCGATCGACGCCGCCCGTTCGTAAGGATTCGATCTAATCAATGGAATACCCTCCTCAGTGGGAGTAGAAATCTTTGCCGCGGATTACACGGATGACGCAGATTTAATCTATATGTAATCTGCATACAATCTGCGCAATCCGCGGCTATCTATTTAAGCGCTAGGCTTTCGTTTCATAAGTTCAACATCAAGGCAGAGGCTCTGCAGTTCGCGGATGAGCACGTTGAAGGATTCCGGAACGCCCGGCTCCATGGCAGCTTCACCTTTCACGATAGCCTCGTAAATCTTGGTTCGTCCGTACACATCGTCGGACTTGGCCGTCAGCAGTTCCTGCAGGATGTGTGCGGCGCCGTAAGCTTCGAGCGCCCACACCTCCATTTCTCCGAATCGCTGCCCGCCGAACTGCGCCTTGCCACCGAGCGGCTGCTGCGTGATGAGCGAGTACGGACCGATGGAACGGGCATGGATCTTGTCGTCCACCAGATGCGACAGCTTCAACATATAGATATAGCCAACGGTCACTTCCTGTTCGAAAGGTTGACCGGTCATGCCGTCATAAAGCCGCGTCTTGCCGGTTTTCGGCAGGCCAGCTTTGGTCAGCATGTTCTTGATTTCGCTTTCCGTCGCTCCGTCGAAGACAGGTGTGGCGAAATACATGCCGAGCGCATGGGCGGCCCAACCCAGGTGCGTTTCGAGAATCTGGCCGACATTCATTCGGGACGGCACACCGAGCGGATTCAGAACGATTTCCACCGGCGTTCCGTCGGGCAGATACGGCATATCTTCTTCAGGAAGAATACGAGCGATGACGCCTTTGTTGCCGTGGCGGCCGGCCATTTTATCTCCGACCGACAACTTGCGCTTCATGGCGACGTACACTTTGACAAGCTTGATCACTCCCGGCGGCAGCTCGTCACCGCGCCGGAGCTTCGAAATTCGTTCTTCGTGGATCTTGCGAAGGACATCGATCTGGCGTGTTGTCATCTCCTCGACTTCCTGAATCTGGTCGTGTGGATTTGAACCGTCCTTGAATTTGAGCTTCAGGAGTTCGCGCAGCGAGAGGTTCTCGATGACTTCGGTGGTCATCTCCGTGCCTTTCGCCACGATCTTGCGGCCGGTACGCTCGTGTACCAGCTCGTTCGACGTGACCTTGCCTTCCAGCAGCGCGACCAGCCGCTTGTTTCGCTCGTCGGTAAGAATTCGGATTTCATCCCGCAGGTTCTTTTCAAGCCGCGAGATTTCCATGTTCTCGATCATCTTCGCGCGTTCATCCTTTTCAGCGCCCTTGCGCGAGAAGATTTTCACGTCGACGACGATACCTTCAATCCCTGGCGGACAGATCAGCGATGCATCCCGGACATCCCCGGCTTTTTCACCAAAAATGGCGCGCAGGAGTTTTTCTTCCGGCGTCAATTGGGTTTCGCCCTTTGGCGTGACTTTGCCGACCAACACATCACCCGGCTTGACATAGGCGCCGATGCGGATGATGCCCGCTTCATCGAGATCCTTGAGGAAGGATTCGCTGACGTTCGGGATGTCACGTGTGATTTCTTCCGGACCGAGCTTCGTGTCTCGCGCTTCGATTTCGAATTCCTCAATGTGAATCGAAGTGTAGTAGTCATCCTTGACCAGGCGCTCGGAAACGAGAATCGCATCTTCAAAGTTATACCCGCGCCACGGCATGAACGCGACGAGCACGTTCCGGCCCAGGGCGAGTTCACCCTTCTCCGTGCAAGGCCCATCTGCGAGAACCTGGCCCTTAGTGACCCGATCACCCTGCCGGATGATCGGCTTCTGGTTGATACAGGTGTTCTGGTTGGATCGCTTGAACTTGGTGAGCGAATAGATGTCGGCTCCAACTTCACGCGAGAAGTGGCCATCTTCGGCCGCTTCCACGCGAACAATGATGCGCTCGGAATCAAGCGAGTCCACGATTCCATTGCGGCGACAGATCACCACGGCGCCGGAATCGCGAGCCGTGATCTCTTCCATGCCGGTTCCCACCAGTGGGGCCGCCGTGCGAAGCAGCGGCACGGCTTGGCGCTGCATATTCGATCCCATGAGCGCCCGGTTCGCGTCGTCGTTTTCAAGGAACGGGATGAGCGATGCCGCAACCGAAACCAATTGCTTTGGAGATACGTCGACGTAATCGACTTCGTTACGATGCTTTAATACGAAGTTGCCAGCCTGACGGACGTTCACCAGTTCATGTGTGAGATGGCCGTTCTTATCCATTTCCACATTCGCCTGAGCAATCAGGTATTTGTCCTCTTCCCAGGCTGACAGGTAGAACGAGTATGGTATAGACTCCGACCGCTTCTTCTTTCGGTTCTTGAGCGACTCGTTTTCCTCCTCAACCCCTTCACGCTCCACATGCTCGCCAACCTTGAACTTCGAGTCGCCGGCGCTGATTACGGTGACGTAATCAATAACGCGCCCATTCTTCACCTTCCGATAAGGGCTTTCGATAAACCCAAACTCGTTGATGCGGGCGTAGCAGCTCAGCGAAGAGATCAATCCAATGTTCGGACCTTCCGGCGTTTCGATGGGACAAATGCGGCCGTAGTGGGTGGGATGCACGTCGCGGACCTCGAATCCAGCCCGCTCGCGGGAGAGACCGCCGGGGCCGAGGGCCGACAGGCGCCGCTTATGGGTAATTTCCGAAAGAGGATTGGTCTGATCCATGAACTGTGACAGTTGCGATGATCCGAAGAACTCCCGCACCGCGGCAATCACGGGTTTGGCGTTGATCAGGTCGTGAGGCATAGCGGTAACCATTTCCTGATACACCGACATCTTCTCTTTAATGGCCCGCTCCATGCGGACCAGCCCGATCCGGAATTGGTTTTCGAGCAGTTCACCAACCGCACGAACACGGCGGTTTCCCAAATGATCGATATCATCCACCTGACCAATGTTCTTACGTAGCTTCAGCAGGTACGTAATGACGGCATAGAAGTCTGCGGGTTCGAGGATGCGTTTTTCCAGAGGCGTCGAGAGATCCAGCTTGATGTTGAACTTCAGCCGGCCGACCCGCGAAAAATCATACTTGCGGGCGTCGAAGAACATCCCTTCGAACAGAGCTGTTGCGGTTTCCAATGTCGGCGGATCGCCCGGACGCAACTTTCGATAGATTTCGATCAATGCTTCCTGCGTGGTTTTGATCGTGTCCTTCCGTAGCGTTTGGCTGAGCACAACGCCAATGTCGTCGCGTTCGGGGAAGAAGACAGGAAGCTCGGGAACGCCCGCATCGATGATTTGACGAATGATGTTCGGTGTCAGTTCGTTGTTGGTCTCAACAATGACTTCGCCCGTATTGGTGTCCACAACATCCCCAACGGAATACGCGCCTTCGAGGTCTTCCGAATTGACCTCGAAGCGTTCGACCTTCGCCTGCTTGACGTGGTTGTAAACAGAGGCTGTGATCTTCTTCCCGGCATGTACAAGGACTTCCTTGGTCTTGGGATGCGTGATGTCCTTCGAAATTTTCAACCCGATAATGTTGTCCGACACGTTCCAGAAAATCTTTTTCCCTTCGATCGTCAGGCGGTCGGTCTTGTAAAAGGTGCGGACGATCTCTTCATCACTCTTGAGGCCAAGAGCACGCAGAAAGATGGTCGCGAGAAACTTCCTTTTCCGGTCGATTCGGACATATAGGATGTTCTTCGCCGTTTCGTACTCGAACTCTACCCAGGAGCCGCGATACGGAATGATCTTGCCCAGGTAGTAACTCTTGCTTGGAGTCGATTCGAAGAAGGCGCCAGGACTACGGTGCAACTGGCTTACAATAACGCGCTCGGTGCCGTTGATGATGAACGTACCGTTCTCGGTCATCAGCGGGATTTCCCCGAAATAGACTTCCTGTTCTTTGATGTCGCGGATCGTCTTTGCGCCGGTGTCCGGATCCTTGTCGAAGATCGTGAGACGGATGATGACCTTCAGCGGAGCCGCGTAGGTCATCCCGCGTTCCTGACATTCGGACACGTCATACTTCAAATTGAGCTGAACGGGGTCGCCGCATTTATTACAGAAGGTGACCTGGTTCTTGTTCGTGGTGCCGCATTTCGGGCACAGGACTGTGGTTTCAGACGAAAATGGGTTCGTGGCTATCGTCGCGCCGCAGGATTTACAAGTGCTGCGAAGGTGATGGAGACCCTTCAGGTTGCCGCATTTGCATTCCCAGTTTCCAATGGAGTAGCTAATGAACTCGAGAGTGGAAACACCGCGGAAATCCGAGATTGGGAAGACGGAGTTGAAGACCGCCTGAAGCCCGGTATCTTCGCGTTCCTCCGGAAGCATGTTCATCTGGAGAAAACGCTCGTAGGAATTCTTTTGTACCTCGATGAGATTGGGGATCTGGATCGCCGTCCGGATCTTTGAAAAGTTCGTTCTTTCTCGTGAGGTATTATTCGTTTTGGTTTCCGCCATTTTTGTTGATTGCTCCTAACAGAGAATAAGCTGGCCCATGGGCAGACTTCACCCTTGAGTCAGCGTTGGGGAATTTCGAAGTTCGAAGTTCGAAATCGCTCTTGCTGCTTTACTTGATCTCGACTGTTGCGCCCGCGTCGGCAAACTTTTTCTTAATGTTTTCTGCTTCGTCTTTCGATACGCCTTCCTTGACGGGCTTCGGAGCGCCTTCGACGAGGTCTTTGGCTTCTTTCAATCCGAGGCTCGTTATTTCGCGAACGGCCTTAATGACACCGATCTTGTTGCCCCCAACCGCGGTCAGGATGACGTTGAACTCCGTCTTCTCTTCAGCAGGCGCCGCGGCGGCAGCGCCACCTGCCGCAGGGGCAGCACCAGCAGCGGCAACAGTAGCGGCGGCGCTGACACCGAAAGTCTCTTCCAGACCTTTCACCAGCTCGGAAGCTTCGAGCAGCGACAATCCTTTGATCTCATCAATAATGCTTTGTACCTTCGACATTGCTATCTCCTATTGAATAAAACTTTGGGTCAGGATCCAACCCACGGGCCAATCCTTACTCGTGAAATTTTTTCTGCTCGACTGCTTGCTTTATGACAACCGCCAAATTCCGAGCAATACCATTCAGGGCAACTGCAATTCGCTGCGCCGGCGAGTTGATTAGGAAGAGGAGCTTCGCAATAAGCTCTTCCTTTGAAGGCAAGGCGGCGATGCTTGAGATATCCGCGACGTTAACGACGCGGCCTTCAACGATGCCTGCCTTGAAGACGAAAAGCGGATTCGTTTTCGCGTAAGCGGTCAGCGCTTTCGCCAGGACCACAGGATCTGTGCTGTTGAATGCAATGCCGGTGGAACCGTCGAAGGACTTCGCCACGCCTTCGGCAGGCGTACCTTCAGCCGCCTTGCGCGCCAGGGTGTTCTTCACCACTCGATATTTGCTGTTCGACGCGCGGATCTTCTGTCGCAGTTCCGTATCCTGAGCGACAGTCATGCCCTCAAACCGGGCCACAAACATGTTCTTTGCTTCACTCAGGTCTTTTTTCAGATTCTCGAGTTCCTCTTTTTTCTTACCCTTCGATTTCATGTTTCCCTCTGGTCAAAATCCCGCTGGTTACTTTGCATCCAACGCCACTAAATCCAGATCGATGCCCGGACTCATTGTCGATGCGACGGTGATGCGTTTCACGTATCGGCCTTTCAGGGCAACCGGACGCGCCTTCAGCACGGAGTCAATCAGTGTCTGAGTGTTTTCGCTGAGCTGATCTTTCGTGAATTCGATTTTTCCGACAGGCGCATGGATGATCCCGGTCTTGTCGACGCGGAATTCCACTTTACCGGCTTTCACTTCCTTCACCGCCTTGGCGACGTCCATAGTCACGGTTCCGGTTTTAGGATTCGGCATCAGCCCGCGTGGTCCGAGCACTTTGCCAAGTCGGCCAACGCCTCTCATCATGTCCGGCGTGGCGATGCAGGCATCGAAATCGATCCAGCCGCCAGCGATCTTCTCCACGATATCATCGCCACCGACAATCTCGGCACCCGCTTGCTCGGCTTCCTTGATCTTGTCGCCTGAAGCGATCACACAAACTTTCTTCGACTTGCCGAGGCCGTGAGGCAGCACGACCGTTCCGCGCACCATCTGGTCGGCGTGTTTCGGATCGACGCCAAGGCGCATGTGCACTTCGATGGTCTCGTTGAACTTCGCATAGTGGACCCTCTTGAGAAGTCCCATCGCGTCCTCAACCGTGTATGGCCGAGCTTCAACCTGCTTTTTCGCGGCTTCGTATTTTTTTCCTGCTTTCGACATGACAGCTCCAATTCTTAGCGTCGGGCCCACCGGCCAGCCCTCGTTGGTACACCGGCTTCGCCGGCCTCCTTGTTAGGCATTGGCCGGTCCCCCCACGCCATCTTCTTAGCGTCGGGCATTGGCCGGTCAGACGACTTCAATCCCCATGCTGCGCGCCGTACCCTTTACTGTTTGAACGGCGGCTTCGAGATTGGCCGCATTCAGGTCCGGTAACTTCAAACGCGCAATGTCTTCAACCTGCTTCTGTGTTACCGTGCCGACCTTGCTCTTATTCGGTTCGCCAGAACCCTTCGCAATGTTGGCCGCACGCTTGAGCAGGATGGAGGCCGGCGGAGTCTTGGTAATAAAGCTGTAGGAGCGATCCGCGTAGATTGTGACAACGACCGGGATGATCAACCCCTCCTGATCTTTTGCAGCCGTCTTCGCATTGAATGCCTTGCAGAAATCCATGATGTTCACGCCGTGTTGTCCGAGCGCCGGACCGACAGGCGGGGCCGGCGTAGCCTTACCGGCGGGTATCTGCAATTTCACCTGACCGATGACTTTTTTTGCCATAACTTCTCTTCTCTTTGTAGCGGCTTACGTCTTCTCCACCTGCAAAAAGTCCAGTTCAACAGGGGTCGACCGGCCAAAGATCGTCACCATGACCTTGAGTGTGTTCCTGTCGGTGTTCACTTCATCCACCACACCGGTGAAGCTGGCGAATGGACCGTCGATGATTTTGACGGTCTCGCCTTTTTCAAACGACAGTTTCGGCTTCGGCTTATCGGCCGCCGTCGAAACCCGATATACGATTTGTTGGACTTCTTCCTCGCTGAGAGGCGTGGGACTCTGTCCGGAACCCACGAAACCGGTTACCCTGGGAGTGTTCTTCACCAAGTGCCATGCGCGATCGCTTGGACCGCCTTTCTCAGTGGTCTCCATTTCCACCAGGACATAGCCGGGATAGAACATTTTTTGCGAAACAACTCGCTTGCCCCCTCGCATTTCTACGACTTCTTCAGTCGGAATCAGAACGCTGTGAATCTCACCCTCAAGGTTGAACGCCTTCACCCGGCTGCGCAGGCTCTCAGCAACTTTGCGTTCGAATCCCGAGTACGTGTGAATGATGTACCAGAGCTTGGACACTAACTTACGCGCCTCCGGTGCCACTGAAATAGCGGATGACCCGGTCCAATCCCAGGGCCAGAAGATAATCGACGAGGCCGAGATATAAACCGAAGAAGAAGACCGCGACCACGACGACGATGGTCGTCCCAACCACTTCTTGCCTTGCAGGCCAGGACACCTTCTTCATCTCGCTCCGAACATCGGAGTAGAACTGCCTTGCATTTTGTGTCCAGTCTTTAATCTTTTCTGCCGGATTCATGAATAAGTGCTGGCAGGCCAGGGGGGATTCGAACCCCCAACATCCGGTTTTGGAGACCGGCGCTCTGCCAGTTAGAGCTACTGGCCTGCACTTGATTAGATGACCATAAAAAAATTGTAACACAGCGTCCCATCGACGGGTTGAACGCTGCCATAGAAGGCCACTGACGTTGAGGCCGTTCCGCCCTCACTTGGTCTCGCGATGATTCGTGTGATGGCGGCATCGCGGACAAAATTTCTTCATCTCCAGACGTTCAGTGGTCTTCTTCTTGTTTTTGGTTGTTGAGTAATTTCTTTCTTTGCAGTCCGTACACTGCATTGTGATGATGTCGCGCATAAAAAAACCTACTGAATGATGTCCGTCACCGTGCCGGCGCCCACCGTTCGTCCGCCTTCCCGGATCGCGAATCGCAGGCCCTTCTCCAGCGCCACCACTGTGATCAACTCGATCGCCAGGCTCACGTTATCGCCCGGCATCACCATCTCCACCCCTTCCGGCAATT